>Ga0213875_10001833_pt1 | contig 13205 bp, 12 predicted proteins | sample BarmaccomBMRX_R8_FD_160105 | JGI IMG/M metagenome (GOLD analysis project Ga0213875, IMG submission 160105) | Root-associated microbial communities from Barbacenia macrantha in rupestrian grasslands, the National Park of Serra do Cipo, Brazil - RX_R8 | ecosystem: Host-associated > Plants > Roots... | reverse complement strand
CGGACATCAACGTGGCCATCTGCATCGCCGACGAGGGCTGCGCCGGGGTCGAGCAGGCGTTCAACGCCACCCACCCCAGCGCGCAGCGCACCAAGGAGATGTTCATCTGCGGCTTCGACGGGTCCGGGCCGGTCATCAAGGCGGTCGGCACGGGCGGCCCGATCCGGGCCACCGGCGCGCTGGACGCGGTGGCCATCGGCAAGGCGGTGATCGAGGCGGCGGCCAACTCGATCGGGGGCAAGAGCCCGACGAAGATCAACTTCCCGTACGTGCTGTGCGACGCGCAGACGACCGCGGTGAACTCCAAGCTGCTGGCCGAGCTCAAGTAGGGACGGCTCGTCCCAGGGAGGCGTCATCAACGTGCATCAGGCCCTGCGGTCCCGGCGCCCCGGCGGGGTCCGCACCCCGCAGCGCACGCACAGCTCACTGCGCAGGCTCGGCGCGGCCCAGGGCGGCGGCCTGTGGGTCGCGCTGGTCCTGCTCTCGCTGTACTTCAGCTGGAGCACCGGCAGCTTCTTCACCCAGTCCAACCTGCTGGTGGTGCTGGAGCAGGTCTCGGTGCTCGGCATGGTGGCGGTGCCCGGGGCCATGCTGCTGGTCTCGGGCAACCTGGACCTGTCCGTGGGCTCGGTGGCCGGGCTTTCGGCGGCGATGTTCGGCGAGTTCGACAAGATCCTCGGCTGGCCCATGCTGGTGTCGTTCCTCGGGGCGTTGGCGGTCGGGGCGCTGTGGGGCACGATGAACGGCGTCCTGGTCTCCTACCTGGGCTTCTCGCCGGTCATCGTGACCCTGGGCGGTTTCGCCGGGGCGGCCGGGCTGGCCCAGACGATCACCAGCGACACCACGCGGTCCGGGTTCGGCTCGCTGTTCGGCCAGCTGGGCAACGGCACGCTGGCCGGGGTGCCGGTGCCCGGGGTGATCTTCGTGGTGGTGTTCGGGGTCGGGGCCTACATCTGGTACGAGACCAGGACCGGCCGGCATCTCATCGCCATCGGCGCCAACAAGGAGGCGGCCAACGCCCTGGGGGTGTCGGCGCGCCGGCTGCCGTGCGTCATCTACATCATCTCCGGAACCACCGCCGCGCTGGGCGGCCTGATCGTCACCGCCCAGCTGGACGGCGCGTCGGTGCAGATCGGCGTGGGCCTGGAGCTGCAGGTGCTGACCGCGATCCTGCTGGGCGGGGTGGCGTTCACCGGCGGCCGCGGCTCGCTGTGGGGCACGCTGGCCGGGATCTTGTTCATCGGCGTGCTCGACGACGGGCTCATCCTGATCAATGTCGGCCCGTACGTGGCCGACCTGGCGGTCGGCGCCGCACTGGTCGTGGCGGCCGCGCTGGACGTGCTGTACCAGCGGCTGGAACGGGTACCGGTGCCGGACGCCCCGGAGCCGGCGCTGGAACCGGGGCTGGTACCCGCCTTGGAGCGCACGCCGGAGGAAGGAGCGGACGGTGCCTGACGTCCGGGCCCTGGAGGTCACCGACATCAGCAAGAGGTACGGGCCGGTGGTGGCGCTGCGCGGGGTCTCGCTGGGCCTGGACTACGGCGAGGTGCTCGGCCTGGTCGGCGACAACGGCGCCGGCAAGAGCACGCTGATCTCGATCATCTCCGGGGTGAACCGGCCGGACTCGGGCGAGATCCTGGTGGACGGCAGGCCCTGGGAGCAGGCCGGGGCGCGGACGACCCGGGCAGCCGGGATCGAGACCGTGTTCCAGACCCTGGCGCTGGTGCCCACGCTCAGCATCGCCGAGAACATGTACCTGGGCCGCGAGCTCTACGGCCCGGGACGGCTGGCCACCGCGCTGCGGCGGATCGACAAGAGCCGGATGCGTGGCGAGGTGGAGCAGGCCTTCGACCGGCTCGGGCTGACCATGCCGGCGGTCACGTCCAAGGCCGGGTCGCTGTCCGGCGGCCAGCGGCAGGCGGTCGCGGTGGCCCGGGCGGTGCTGTGGGGCAGCCGGGTGGTGATCATGGACGAGCCCGCGGCCGCGCTGGGCGTGGCCCAGACCGAGGCCGTGCTCGGGCTCATCGCCAGGCTCAAGGCCGAAGGCATCGCCACCCTGCTGGTCAGCCACAACATGGAGCACGTGCTCAAGGTGGCGGACCGGGTGGCCGTGCTCCGGCTCGGGCGCAAGATCGCCGACCTGGATCTGCGCGAGCGGCCGGTCAGCGGCATGGAGCTGGTCGGGCTGATCACCGGCGCGAGCCCGGGGTCGCCGGGATGAGCGCCGCATGACCACCGTGCTGATCACCGGCGGGGCGAGCGGCATCGGCCGGGCCTGCGCGCTGGCCTGCGGCCGGGCCGGGGCGGCGGTGGGCCTGCTGGCGCTGCCCGGCCCGGAGCTGGCGGCCACGGCCGCCGAGCTGGCCGCGGCCGGGATCCGGGTGCATCCCGCCGAGGCGGACGTGCGCGACTTCGGCGCGGTCGAGCGCGCCGTCGGGCAGGTGAGCGCGGCCCTCGGACCGGTCGGGGCGCTGGTGGCCAGCGCGGGCGTGGCCGACCAGTCCAGCATCACCGGCGGCGACCCAGGCCGGTGGCGGACGGTGGTGGAGACCAACCTGCTCGGGCTGGCCCACACCATCCGGGCGGTGGCGCCGGGCATGGCCGCGGCCGGCTCGGGCGACGTCGTGATCATCGCGTCGGCCTCCGGCCGGGACACCTACGTCGGGGAGCCGCTGTACATCGGCAGCAAGTGGGGCGTGGTCGGCCTCGGGCACGCGGTGCGCAAGGAGCTCGCCGCCAGCGGGATCCGGGTAGCGCTGGTCGAGCCGGGCCTGGTGGACACCCCGCTCACCCGGGGCAGCCCGGCGGTCCGGCCGCTGGTCGAGGCGGGCGGCGCGCTGGAACCGGGGGACATCGCCGAGGCGGTGGCCTGGCTGATCGCCCGGCCGCGCCGGGTCGCCGTCACCGAGCTGGTGATCCGGCCCGCGGCCGTGGCCGACATCGAGCGGATCTGAGATGGGCGGCCCCGGTGTGGTCGTGGACGGCGGCGTCGTCGTGGACCGCGGCCTGACCGTTCCGCTGCCGGACGGGACGCCGCTGGCCGCGGACGTGTACCGCCCAGCCGGGGACGGCACGGTTCCGGTGCTGGTCAGCTTTTACCCGTACCGCAAGGACGACATCATCGGCAGCCTGTTCCACGGCACCAGGATCCGGCTGGCCGAACGCGGCTACGCCACCGTGTTCGCGGATATGGCCGGGACCGGCGCCTCGGGCGGCGACTACGGCGAGAGCTTCGACCTGGCCCGGGAGGGGCGCGACGCGGCCCGGGTGATCGAGTGGGCGGCCGGGCAGGACTGGTGCGACGGCACCGCCGGCGCCTGGGGCGTGTCCTACGGCGGGATGACCGCGCTGGCCGCGGCGGCCCAGCATCCCGGGCACCTGCGCGCGATCATCGCCGTGTACGCCACCACCGACATCTACCGGGACACCATCGCGCCCGGCGGCTGCCCGGCCATGCTGGGCCGGTACGCGTGGGCCGCGCACATGCTGGCGCTGGGCCTGTGCCCGCCCACCCAGCCGGACGAGGACGGCCGGTGGCGCCGGGTCTGGACCGAGCGGCTGGACCGACTGACCGCCGGGCCGTCGCACGCCGCGGTCTGGCAGGCCCATCCGGACCGGGACGCCTACTGGCAGGACCGGGTGGTGGACGCGGCCGCCGTCGACGTGCCGGCCATGCTCGTGGGCGGCTGGGCGGACATGTTCAAAACCGCGATGACCTCGCTGTACGGCGCCCTGGCCGGGCCGAAGCGGCTGGTCATGGGGCCCTGGATGCACGTACTGCCGCACCTGTCGCCGGTCGAGCCGTGGGACTGGGTGGGCGAGATGGCCGACTGGTGGGACGTGCACCTGCGCGGGAAGCCCGCCGCCGGCACCGCGCCGGTGCGGTTCTTCGCGGCCGGCCAGGGGTGGCGCAGCGCGCCGGACTGGCCGGCCGCCCGGGGCCGGGCCGCTGCGGCTGTTCCCGGCCGGGACGGAGCTGGCCACGGAGCCGCCACCGGAGGCTGGGTACCGCGACTACGCCGGCGACGCCGGGGTGGGCGTGGCTGCGGGCATGTGGGACCCGTTCGGCACCGGGAACGGCTGGCCGCAGGAGCAGAGCGGCGACGATGCCCGCAGCCTGACCTTCACCAGCGCGCCGCTGCCGGCCCCGGTGCTGATCGCGGGCTGCCCGGAGGCGCGGCTGTGGCTGACCCGGGCGGAGGGCCCGCAGGCCCAGCTGGCTGTCCGGCTGGCCGCGGTCGGCCCGGACGGCCGGTCCACGCTGATCACCACCGGCTGGGCCCGGCTGCCCGCGGGCGCCATGGATAATCCCGAACGGGCGGCCATCACGCTCGGCCCGGCCGCGTTCGCGATCCCGGCCGGTACGCGGCTGCGGCTGTCCGTGGCTTGTGCCGACTTTCCCCGGCTGTGGCCGGCGCCGGTCAGCCCGGCCATCCGCGTGCACTGGGGGTCAGCGCCGGCCAGCGAGGTCCAGGTGCCGGTCATCGCCCCGGAACGGCGGGCGGACGTCCCGGCGCAGATGCCGCGGCCACCGGCCGGGCCCGACCCCGGCTGGGTCACCGACGGCGAGCCGGTCTACCGCGTCGGCCAGGACATGGTGACCGGGGAGACCGCGGTGACGTTCGGGGCCAGCTCCCGGCTGCGCCCGCCGTCCGGCGCCGACATCGGGCTGGACGAGCGGTTCACCGCCCGGGTCCGGCCGGACCGGCCCGCGGGCGCGGCCCTGGTCGCGCGGGTCACCGCCCAGATGCGGCTGGCCGGCGGGGAGCGGGTCGACGTCGAGGTGCGCGGCACCGCGTCCCGCACCACCAGTTTGCTCGAGGGCCGCGTCCGGCTGGACGGGGCCACGCTGCTGAACCATCGCTGGACCAGCTGAGGAGAACCCATGGACCTGCTCGGCTACACCCAGCCGTTCGTCGCCCACCCCGGCGAGCGGGTCAAGGTCAAGGTGAGCACGACTCAGCCCGGGTTCACCGCCGAGGCGGTCCGGCTGGGCGACGCGGCGGTCCCGGTGCCGGCCCCGTTCGGCGCCGGCCCGTATCCCGGCCGGGTGCAGCCGCTGCGCAGCGGGTCCTACCTGATCGCCGAGCTGGGCGACGAGCCGGCGGCGGTGAGCGGGCACGGCGTGCAGTTCTGGTGCTGCCCCACGCTGCTGACCGGGCGGCAGACGCTGCTGGCCGGGTTCGGTCCCGGCGGCGGTTGGGAGGTCGCGGTGGGCGAGCGCGGCCGGGTCAGCGTGGCCCGGCTGACGGCCGGCGGTGACGTGCTGGCCAGCGCGGGCGGCGGCCCGGAGCTGCGCGAGGGGCGCTGGTACTTCGTGGCGGCCAGCTGGCAGCCCGGCGGGGTGGTCACGCTGGCGGTGGCCGAACGGGATCCGCGGTCGCGGGCGGCCGGCGACGGGGCGGCCGAGCGGCTCGAGCTGGGCGGGACGCCGGCCGGGGCCCGGACGGTCAGCGTGGGGGCGGCGGTGCCGGCCGGGATGCCGCTGCGGGCGTTCAACGGGAAGATCGACACGCCGCGGCTGTTCGCTGGGGTGCTGACGGCCGCGGCCCGGGCCGCGCTGGCGGCCGACGCGCCCGCGGAGCGGGTCGGCGGGCTGCGGCACGAGTGGCGGCTCGGGCCGGGCGGCGCGCTGCCGCCGCACCGGGTGCCGGATGCCGGGCCGGGGCGGCGGGACGGGACCCTGGTCAACCTGCCCACGCTGGGGGTGACCGGGCGGAACTGGACCCCGGGCACGGAGAGCTTCGCCGCCTGTCCCGAGCAGTACCGGGCCGCGCACTTCCACGCCGACGACCTGGGCGACGCGGGCTGGCAGACCGACCTGGCCTTCGAGGTGCCGGCGGACTGGCCGAGCGGGGTGTACGGCATCAGGCTGCGGGCCGGCGCGCACGAGGAGGTGCTGCCGCTGATCGTGAGCGCCGCCGGGTCGGCCGGGGCCGGGACGGGGGCGGCCGTGCTGCTGCCCACGTTCAGCTACCTGGCCTACGCCAACGAGCACGCCTCGTGGGAGCGCCCGATCAAGGCCTCGGTGGGTGGGGCCGGCGCGCCGACCGTGACCGACCGCGACCGGTTCATGGCCGAAAATCGGCTGCTCAGCCTGTACGACCTGCATCTGGACGGGACCGGCACCTGCCTGTCGTCCTGGCGGCGGCCGGTGCTCAACATGCGGCCCGGCTACCACCTGCCGCTGATCGCCGGGCCGCACCAGCTCAGCGCCGACCTGGAGCTGCTGGCCTGGCTGGACAGCCAGGCCGTGAGCTACGACGTGATCACCGACGACGACGTGCACCGGCACGGGACCGCGGCCCTGGAGCGCTACCGGGTCGTGCTGACCGGCAGCCACCCCGAGTACGTGAGCCGGGCCATCCTGGACGGCCTGGACGGCTACCTGGCCAGCGGCGGCCGGCTGATGTACCTGGGCGGCAACGGCTTCTACTGGGTCACGACCGCGCCTGACGACGACCCGTGGGTGATCGAGGTCCGCCGCGGCATGGCCGGGACCCGGGTGTGGGAATCCCCGCCCGGTGAGTGGCACCAGGCCATGACCGGAGAGCACGGCGGCCTGTGGCGGCACCGCGGCCGGCCGCCGCAAATCCTGGCCGGGGTGGGCTTCACCGCTCAGGGGTTCGACGAGTCGCGGCCCTACCGGATCGAGGTGGCCGCGGCGGACGGGCCGGCCGCGTTCATCCTCGACGGCCTGGACCCCGGCGCCCCGCTGGGCACCAGCGGATCGGTGCTCGGCGGCCCGGCGGGATTCGAGATCGACCGGGCCGACCCGGCCCTGGGCACCCCGGACGGGACCGTGGTGGTCGCGACGGCCCGCGGGTTCACCGACGCCTACCAGGGCGCCGTGGAGGACGTGACCACCGCCGACTCCCAGCAGGGCGGCAGCGTCAGCGACCTGGTCAGGTCCGATGTGGTGTACGCCGAGACCGGTGGCGGCGGCGCCGTGTTCTCGGTCGGGTCGATCGCCTGGTGCGGGGCGCTGCGCGCGGACGGCCGCCAGACGCCGGTGGGCCGGATGACGCGGAACGTGCTCAGCCGGTTCCTGGACGACGGCGCTTGAGCAAATGCTCATATTCTTGGCAGATGAACGAGGGGTGGGCTGATGATGCCGGCTGAGATCGGGCTCGAGGGGGCCGCCGTCATCGTGACCGGGGCGGGCAGCGGGATCGGCGCCGCCACCGCGCGGCAGCTGGGCCGGGCGGGCGCGCCGGTGGTCCTCGTCGGGCGGCGTGAGGCGCTCCTGCGCGACGTCGCGGATGAGATCACCGGGAACGGCGGGCAGGCGCTGTGCGTGCCGGCCGACCTGGCCGACGCGGCCAGTCCCGGGCTGATCGTGCGGGCCTGCCTGGAGCGGTTCGGCCGGATCGACGGGCTGGTGAACAACGCCGCGGTGGTCCAGCACATGCCGGTGGCCGACTGGGACACCGGGTGCTTCGACGAGCACGTGGCGGTGAACATCAGGGCCCCGTTCTTCCTGATCCAGCAGGTGCTACCGGCGCTGCGTGTGTCACCCATCCGTTCGGTCGTGAATATCTCCTCCTCCTCGGGCACGCTGCGGCGCACCGGCCAGTCGGTGTACGGGATGACCAAGTCCGCGCTGGACTACCTGACCTCGACGCTGGCCGGGGAGCTGGCCCCGCTGGGGATCCGGGTGAACGGCATCTCCCCCGGCCCGATCGACACGCCCATCCACGCGACCTGGGCCGATGACCTGGAGGAGGCGTACCGGTGGCTGGGCAGCCAGGTGCCGCTGGGCCGGATCGGCCGGCCCGAGGAGGTGGCGCAGTGGATCACGCTGCTGCTCAGCCCGGTGGCGTCGTTCATGACCGGCGCGGTGATCCCGCTGGATGGCGGTCAGGCCATTGACCGGGAGTAAAGAATGGGGGGATGACAACGGTGTCAGAGGTCCGTGACGGCGGCCGGTCAGGGCAGGAGGAACTGCTCCTGCGGGTGGCCTGGTTCTACTACAAGGACGAGCTCACCCAGGACGAGATCGCCAAGCGGCTGTCGGTGTCCCGGGCCTCGGTCGGGCGGATGCTGGACCGGGCCCGCAAGGTCGGGCTGGTCTCCATCAACCTGAACGCCGACCATCTGGACGCGTTCGAGGTGAGCCGGCAGCTGCGGCAGACATTCGGGCTGGCCGAGGCGCTGGTGGTGCCGGACCATCACACCGGGGAAGGTGAGCGGCACGCGCTCAACGCCCGGCTCGGGCTGGGCGGGGCCCAGTTCATGAGCACCCACCTGCGGCCCGGCGGGAGCCTGGGCGTGGGCTGGGGCGAGACCGTGTCGCGGGTGATCTCCGCGACGAACTTCGGCGCGGTCGGGCCGGTGCACATGATCTCGCTGACCGGCGGGGTCGACGCCTACCTGCCGGCGTTCCTGGGCTCGAAGGGCGACGGCGCGGCCGAGGGCGAGATGACCAGCGCGACCGTCATCCCGACCCCGATCGTGGCGTCCACCCCGGAGCTGGCCGCCGCGCTCAAGGCCGAGCCGTCCATCCAGCAAGTGCTCAAGCAGGCCTGCGGGGTCGAGCAGGCCATGGTGGGTGTGGGCACGCCCACCGGCGACGCCACCATCGTGGAGATGGGCTACCTGGCCGCCGACGACGTGCGCACCCTGCACGACCACCACGTGGTCGGCGACATCCTGGGCCAGTTCTTCGACGCCTCCGGCCGGGTGGTGCCGCTGCCCATCCACGACCGCCGGATCGGCATCGAGCTGTCCGACCTGGCCAGGATCCCGAAGGTGGTCGGGGTGGCCGGCGGCCTGCACAAGGTCGAGGCCATCCTCGGTGCGCTGCGCGGGGGATTCCTGAACGTGCTGGTCACCAACGAGCTCGCCGCGCTGCGGCTGCTGGAGCTCGAGGGCGCGGCCTGAGGGCACGAATCGGTCATGTGGGCTATTGCCAGTGGCCGGGGCTGGGGCTGATACTGGGCTGACGAGCGAATGTGCAGTCCTTGAGCGAATGCTCGAATCGGCGGGAGGCCCAGCCTGTGGTGACCCTCTGGGGACGGCAGTGGAGCCGGGCCGAGCTGCTCGCCCGGGTGGGTCGGCTGGACCAGGTGGCCGGGGTCCGGCTGATCGAGGGCGGCGACGGGGCCGAGCGCGGCGTGCGGCTGCTGCGGTTCAGCTCCGGCGCCGGTTTCGAGTTCGAGGTGCTGGTCGACCGGGGATTCGACGTCGGCGGTGCGTGGCTGGGCGGGCGGCCGCTGGCCTGGTCATCGCCGGTGGGCGTCGTCGGGCCCTGGTACCACGAGCCAGACGGGATCGGCTGGTTCCGCGGGTTTCCCGGCGGCCTGGTGTCCACCTGCGGGCTGGACCACACGCTGCTCGGCGGTCCGGACGACGCGACCGTGTACAACTACCCGCACCGGGTCACCGAGACCTACGGGCTGCACGGCCGGTACACCGGGCTGCCCGCCCGGCTGGGCGGGTACGGGGTGCGCTGGGACGGCGACGACGCGGTGCTGTGGGCCGAGGGCGAGGTGGTGCAGGCCGCGCTGTTCGGCGAGCAGCTGATGCTGCGGCGGCGGATCGAGGCCGACCTGGGCGGAACCTCGCTGCGGATCGCCGACACCGTGACCAACATCGGCCCCACGGCCTGCCCGCACATGCTGCTCTACCACTGCAACGTGGGCTTCCCGGTGGTCGACGACGGCGCCGAGCTGATCTATCCGGCCGGGCCCGGCACCTGCGTCAGCGCGGCCAGCACGTCGGATTACTCCCGGCTGGGCGGGCCGCAAGCGGACTTCGTCGAGGAGTGCTACGAGCACGACATGGCGCCCGGCCCTGACGGGCTGGTCGAGGCGGCCGTGGTCAACCCGGCCCGCGGGCTGGGGGTGTTCCAGCGCTACGACGGCACCGCGCTGCCGCACCACATCACCTGGCGCCAGCTCGGCACGGTGGCCTACGTGGTGGCGATGGAGCCGAGCACCAACCGGGATGCGGGCCGGTTCGACGCCCGGGCCCGCGGCGAGCTGATCGAGCTCGAGCCGGGCGAGACCCGGAGCTACCGGCTGGAGATCGGCGCGCTGGACGGCGCCGGGGCGATCGAGGCGTTCACCCGGCGAGCGCGGGCCGCCGGGCGGGCGGGGGCACCGGCATGAGCGCGACGGTGGCGGTGTCGCCGCCGGCACTGAGCGCGGGCGTGATCACGGCCGACCTGACCCGGCTCGGGGCCGAGCTTGAGTGCCTGCGCGGCCGGGCCCGGTGGGCGCACGTGGACGTGATGGACGGCGCGTTCTGCCCGCAGCTGACCGTGGGGCCCGCGTTCGTGGCCGCGGTGGCCTCGACCGGGATCGCGGTCGACGCCCACCTGATGGTGGAGGAGCCGCGCCGTCTGGTGCCGGACATCGCCGCCGCCGGGGCCGCGGTGATCACCGTGCACGCCGAGGCCACCCGGCACCTGCACCGGACGATGACCGAGATGACCGCGCTGGCCGGGCCGGAACGCAGCTTCCTGCGCGGCGTGGCGATCAACCCGGGCACGCCGGTCCAGGCGGTCGAGCCGGTGCTCGGTCTGGCCGACCTGGTGCTGGTGCTGGCGGTCAGCCCGGGCTGGTCCGGGCAGTCTCCCGCCGCGAACACCGCGGCGCGGATCCGGGCCGTGCGCGAGCTGGCCCGGCAGGCCGGCGCCGGCGTGCTGGTCGGCGTGGACGGCGGGGTGAGCCTGGCCAACGCGGCCGAGATCGCCGGCTGGGGGATCGACGTCATCGTCAGCGGCAGCGCCATCTTCGACCGGGTCGACCCGGCCCGGAACCTGGACCTGCTGACCAGCCAGCTGAGCACACGACAGGAGGTACCTGATGGCCAGTGACGACGGCGCGCGGATCGTGCCGCCCGCGGTTCCCATGACGATCACGCAGATCGCGGTGGTGGTGGCGGACATCAAGTCCGCGCTGCGCTCCTACACCGAGAACCTCGGCTGGGGCCCGTGGAGCGTGTTCGAGTACGCCCCGCCGCTGCTGCACGACACGGTGGTGCACGGGAAGCCGTGCGAGTTCCGGATGATCGGCGCCGAGACCACCGTCGACGGGCTGGGCTTCGAGCTGATCCAGCCGGTCAGCGGGCCCAGCATCTACCAGGAATTCCTGGACACCCACGGCGAGGGTGTGCAGCACATCGCGTGCATGAAGCACTCCATCGACGACAGCGAGGCGCTGAAGAAGCACTGGAGCGAGCGCGGCGCCGAGATCTTGATGGGCGGCCGGATCGGCGAGTCGATCGAGTTCTACTACGTCGACACCGGGCCGCTGATCAAGTTCGTGCTGGAGTCGGGCAGCGGGCACGCCATCGACCTCGAGCCCACCTACGTCTACCCGTGAGCGTCCACCTGTGAGCCAGCCCCGGCCGGTGCGCGTGCTGGTGATCGGCGATCCCTACATGCCGGTCACCGCCTACGCCGAGGCCCTGCGCGGACTCGAGCAAGCCGGCGTCGAGCTGTCCACCCTGCAGATCGACGGCACCGCGACCGCCCCGCCGCGGACCGAGTCCGAGGGCCTGCTGCGGGAGTACGTGGGCGACCCGGCGGAGATCGCCCGCGCGGTGGCCGGGCACGACGTGCTGATCGTGCACGGCGCGGCGGTCAGCGCCGAGGTGCTGGCCGCGGCCCCGCTGCGGCTGGTGTGCTGTGCCCGGGGCGGCCCGGTCAACGTGGACGTGGCCGCCGCGACCGCCCGGGGCATCCCGGTGGTCAACACCCCGGGCAAGAACGCCGAGGCCGTGGCCGAGCTGACCATCGCCTTCGCGCTGCTGCTCATCCGCGCCGTGCCGCAGGCCAGCCGCCACCTGCTGTCCGGCGGCGGGTTCGCCGAGTCGGTGTTCGAGGGCCGGGAGTTCTTCGGCCGCGAGGCGCCCGGCCTGACTCTGGGTCTGGTCGGGCTGGGTCACGTGGGCCGCGAGGTGGCCTGGCGGGCCCGGGCGCTCGGTTTCACCGTGATCGGCTACGACCCGGTGCCGCCGGCCGGGGTAGACGGGGTCGAGCTGGTGCCGCTGGAGGCACTGCTGGCGCGCAGCGACATCGTGTCGGCGCACGCCCGGCTGACCGCGGAGAACCGGCAGATGTTCGGGGCGGCCACGTTCGCCCGGATGCGTCCCGGCGCCTGCTTCATCAACACGGCCCGGGAAGGGCTGGTCGACGAGCCCGCGCTGCTGGCGGCGCTGTCCGAAGGGGCGCTGGCCGGGGCCGCGCTTGACGTGCTGGAGCGGGTGCCCGGCGGGGGGCGCCACCCGCTGCTCGACCTGCCGAACGTGTTCATCACCCCGCACATCGGCGGGGCCACGGCCGAGACGCTGACCCGGGGCGCGCAGCGGGCGGTGGCCGCGGTGGCCGACCTGCTGGCCGGCCAGACCCCGGCCAACGTGGTGAACCCGCAGGTGCTGGCCGGGCACGGGGACCTTGACGACCGGAGGGCGTCGGCATGAGCGGGCGGTACCTGCTGGCCATCGACGCCGGCACCGGCAGCTGCCGGGCCGTGCTGTTCACCGCGGCCGGGGACCAGGTCGCGGCCGGGCAGCGCGAGTGGACCCATCACGAGCCGCCGGGTGTGCCCGGCGGCCAGGACTTCGACGTGACCGCGGGGTGGCAGGCCATCGCCGCGTGCATCCGCGACGCACTGGCCGAGGCTGACGCCGACGGCACCGAGGTGGCCGCGGTCGCGGCCACGTCCATGCGCGAGGGCATCGTGCTGTACGACACGGCCGGCCGGGAGATCTTCGCCTGCCCCAACGTGGACGGCCGGGCCGGCGCCGAGGCCGAGGAGCTGATCCGCGAGGGCGCGGCGGAGAAGATCTACGCGGAAGCCGGCGACTGGGTCGCCATCACGTCCCCGGCCCGGCTGCGCTGGCTGGCCCGGCACCGGCCGGGCGTCCTGGCCGCGGCCGGCAGCATGGGCATGCTCAGCGACTGGATCGCGTACCGGCTCACCGGCCAGCACGCCACCGAACCCTCCTGCGGATCCAGCTCGGGCATGTTCAGCCTGGCCGACCGGGCCTGGTCGCCGGTCATCGCCGAGCTGTGCGGCCTGCCGGCGGCGGTGCTGCCGCCGGTCACCGACCCGGGCACCGTGGTCGGCGAGGTGACGCCGGAGGCGGCCGCCCTGACCGGGCTTCGCCCGGGCACGCCGGTGGCCGCGGGCGGCGGCGACACCCAGCTCGCGCTGCTCGGCGCGGGCGCGCAGCGGGACGAGTACACGGTGGTG
>Ga0213875_10001832_pt1 | contig 13206 bp, 10 predicted proteins | sample BarmaccomBMRX_R8_FD_160105 | JGI IMG/M metagenome (GOLD analysis project Ga0213875, IMG submission 160105) | Root-associated microbial communities from Barbacenia macrantha in rupestrian grasslands, the National Park of Serra do Cipo, Brazil - RX_R8 | ecosystem: Host-associated > Plants > Roots... | reverse complement strand
GGGTTTCGATCCCGATCTGGAGCTGGAGCGTGCAATCGCGGGCGATAAAGCCGCGTTGCAGGAGGTTCCCCGTGCCAAAGTCACCGTGGCATTGCACGTCTGCCGGGGCAACAGCCGCAGCCGGTGGTACACCGAAGGCGCTTACGATGCCATCGCCGAGAAGCTGTTCGGCTCGCTGGATGTCGACACGTTCCTTCTCGAATACGATAGCGAGCGCTCGGGCGGCTTTGAGCCGCTGCGTCTGGTGCCGCGCAATAAGACCGTTGTGCTAGGGCTAATCACGACCAAAGATCCTCAGCTCGAATCGCAGGATGAGTTGCGGCGCCGCATCGATGCAGCGGCCCGTTATATGCCACTCGAAAACCTGGCGCTGAGCCCGCAGTGCGGTTTCGCGTCGGTGGCGGCCGGCAATCTGCTCTCGATGGACGATCAGTGGCGGAAGTTGGAGCTGGTGGTGGAGACGGCCCGAAAGGTGTGGGGGAGACACTAGAGGCGATTTTAAGCGCCGGCAGACTGCAGACATTCCGCGATTTGCTTTTCCGAAATGGCGCCTTCGCGAATCACCTTCCAATAGGGTTCCGTGATATCCACCGTTGTGGCGCCATGACCGGCCAGCGGTCCGGCATCCAGAATCAGATCCACGCGGCCATCCATGATTCCGAACACGTCTATGCCGCTGCGGCAAGTTGGTTGGCCCGAAATGTTGGCGCTGGTTGCCACCAGCGGCTGATCCAGCCAATCGAGCAGCGCCTGCGCGACGCGGGAGCGGGATTGCCGCACCGCCAAACGGCCGGTATTTCCCGTCACTTTCAAGGGCACTTTGGCCGATGCGGGAACGATCATCGTCAGCGGTCCCGGCCAAAAATGCCGCGCTAAAACATAAAATCGGCTGGAAAGATCCTTAGCCAGTTCCTCCGCCATAAAAGTGCCGCTGATTAACATGGGCAGTGATCGTTGAATTTCGCGGCCTTTAGCGGTGAAAACCCGGCCGACAGCGCGCAAATTCAGGGGATCGGCCACCAGAACATAAAGCGCCTCGGTGGGAATGGCGACAATATCGCCGCGCCGCAGGTGCGCCGCCGCGCGCTCAATCGCCTCCGGCAGCGGATGGTCTTGATCGATTTCTATCAGGTCAGTCGCCAATGCTTATTCTCGTGAGCCGATTGTTGCGGCGACTTCGCACTCAACGCGGGACGGGCGATAGCACGCCTTCACAGGGAAAATCCAGTGATATAGGGTTAGTGTACCGCATCGGGTTTGGCTGGACCAACGCGGGCTATCCAGCAGGATATTTAGCGATCTGGCTCTGGTGCTGAGAGTAGTGTCTCGAGCGCTCGAAGCCGCTCTTCGAGCGAGCGAATTTGTTCCGCCTGCTTTTGCAATTCGTTCAGCAGCATCGAATCGAGCACCTGGTACTTCACTGTCTCGATTTCGCCATCGGCGGAATGGGCCACCAGGTCCGGGTAGACTTCGCCGACCTCTTCTGCAATCAGCCCATATTGAATCGGCTTGGAACCGTCGGCGAAAGGATGCTTGTAGCGGAAGGTGACAGGGCGCAAACGCAGGAGGCCGCTGCTCGCATCGCCCATATCCTGGATGTCTTCTTTGAAGCGGCGCGATGAACTGACAGTGCCCAATTGCCCATTGGAATCGATCATAACGGGGACGGCGTCGTTGTTGCCGGTGGTGACGCCACTGATTCCGGCTGCGAAGAACGAAGTCTGTGTCCCGGAGGTTCCGATCTGAATGGTGCCGCTTGCGTCGCTGCCCGAGCCTTGGCTGCCTATGTGGATGTTGTTGCTGTTTCCACCTGACACGTTGTACGCCGCCTCGTATCCGATAGCAATGTTATAGCTTCCGTAGCCATTGCCTCCCAGCGCGACGGCGCCGATAGCCGTGCTGTAACTACCGATGCCGTTGGCACCCAGCGCACCATTACCGACGGCCGTGTTTTGAGACCCAGAGATGTTGCTCCCGAGCGCACTCCAACCCATGGCCGTGTTGCTGCCTCCGCTCGTGTTGCTCTTCAGCGCGCCGGCGCCAGTTGCCGTGTTGTCAATGCCGGTTGTATTGACCGCAAGCGCGATGTCGCCGGTAGCTGTATTGTAGATTCCGCTGGTGTTGTCCGCTAGCGTAAAATATCCGAGGGCGGTGTTAAAGTTCAGGTCGGTTGGCGCGGTATAGTAACCGTTCATGTCAATAATCACATTGGTGGCTGCCGGCCCGGCGTTGTACACGCTCACCCCGCCGTTGGGCGTTCCCGCCGGAACAATGGCCGCGTTCGCCACAATTCCAGCTTGAACATCGTTCAAAGTCGAAACGCCAGGCTGCGAAGCGCCCGCCTGCCAGAGCGTCACGTAATTCACCGCGCCAGCCGAAGCAGGGATCACTGTCAGGTTGAACGAATAAGCTTCCGCGATCAGAGGGATGGTGCCGCATGGAGCGGGCATGGTGTTGGCGCTTGCCTCGCTACTGGATTGCACCGGAAACGTCACAGTTCCTCCGGCTGCTATGGCTGGCCCATCAAAGGGAGCCATACCATTGAATCCCCCAGAAGCGCCTCGCGTATCCACTAAGCGGCAAGGCGTGATCGCCACAAAAGTGAGAGCATCCATGGACACGGCATTGCCCGAGAACTGGAGCTGCGGCACAGCTCTCACGGCCGCTTCCCGTTCCGCTTGGCTCGGATGCCAGTACAGCGGAGTTGCCCAATTTTTCAGTGGAACCAAATTCCGAGCCTCTTGCGCGGTCAGCGCCGCGGGCAATAGGGCTAATAAAAGAACCTTACACGAATTCATATGACTTCCCCTTCAAATGAAAAGTTGCGCGATTTTGTCTGGAGGCAAGCGCAATTGATCTGTGCTGATCGCACGGGAAATTCTCGGTCGTTATAATTAAGACGTGCTACGTCCCACCGCAATAGCGGTTGCGGCGATCGTCATGCTCGCCGGCTGCAAGAACGATATTCAAAACCAGGAAGCCGTGCGCCAAGGCGTGATGAGCTATCTATCGAAACGCTCCGACCTGGTGGCTATGGATGTGAGTGTCACTTCCGTCGCATTTCGTCAGGACGAGGCTACCGCAGACGTACACTTCCAGGCCAGGGGAAACAGTTCACCGGCGGCAGGAATGAATATGCAGTATGTCCTGGAACGCAAGGACGGCCAGTGGACGGTGAAGGGCAGGACGGGAGCGAACGCGCACGGCGCCAGCGGTCCGGGAGTGAATAGCGTGCCCGGACAGGGAAATCTGCCGGGTTCGCTCGACGGAATGCCTCGGGTGCCCAGTCCTGGCGAACCGGGATCGGCCGCCAATCTGCCGCCTAGGCATCCATCCGGCAGTTCCGATCCGTCCAGTCAGCAGAGGTGACATTATCCGAATGAAACGAATTGCCGTCCTGGGTGGCGGTCCGGCTGGGGCTTTCGCTGCTGAGCGCTTGGCGCGAGCTGGTCTCGAAACGATTGTCTTAGACGAAAAGCTGGCATGGGAAAAACCCTGCGGCGGTGGGTTGACTTATAAAGCCTACACTCGATATCCGTTTCTGCTCGATAATGACGTACCCAAGAAGATCGTCCATCAGACCTGCCTGGCGGCCCACCCCGCTGGGACCGTCAATATGGACCTCAGCAATCCCCTGTTGATCTATTCGCGAATGGATTTGAACCGCATGTTGCTCGAGCGCGCCGAGCAAGCGGGCGCTCAATTGGAGAAAACGCGCGTGCTCGGGATCGAGCGCGGCGGCCGGGGCTGGCGGCTCAAAACGCGGCAGGGCCAACTCGAGGCCGATTTCTGTATCGTGGCTACGGGAGCCCGCAACTCATTGCGCAATGTCGGAACGGAGTGGACAGCAGCCGATACGATGTATGCGCTTGGTTACTACGTGCCATCCGCGCAAGATCATATCGACATTCAGTTCTTGCCGAATCTCGAAGGCTACATCTGGGTATTCCCGCGCTGCGGTCATCTTTCTGTCGGAATCTGCGGCAAGGGCGAACCGGCGCAGGCATTGCGCGCGCGATTGGAGCGATACATGAACCAGAAGGGCATCTCCTCGAAGGATGCGTCCTTCTACGGCCACATGCTGCCATCGCTCGAGAATGCAGGCTGGAAGAACAATCGCCTGGCGGGCGACGGCTGGCTCGCGGTAGGCGACGCCGGAGGGCTGGTGGATCCGATTACCGGCGAAGGTCTGTATTACGCGATGCGCTCGGGCGATCTGGCCAGCGAAGTTGTGTTGAACGAGTCGCACTCGATGGCCGAGCTGGCGCAAGCCTACCGCACGCTGCTACGCCGCGACTTTACCGCCGATCTCGAGTTCGGCGCCACTCTCGCCAAGCGCGTTTTTCTAGGCCGCTTCTTGTTCAGCGCAGTTCCCTCGCGCATGGTCGATTTCATCCGGCGCAGCCCGCGTTTCCGCGCCTTAATTCAGGATTTGTTTGCCGGCACTCAGCCTTACCTCGGTTTAAAGAACCGTTTATTTCGAAATTTGAACGGCACTCTGCAGGAAGTGTTGATGAATCTGTTCCTGCAGGAAGTGATTCCTAAAGAAACTCAAGCCTAATCGTCTGGTAATGAATCGCGCCCGATCCGAAGAATTATTTGCCTGCGCGCAGAAGCTGATCCCTGGCGGTGTAAACTCACCCGTGCGAGCGTTTCGCGGTGTTGGAGGAACGCCTCCGTTCATTGCTCGCGGCGAAGGCTCGCGGATCTACGACGTCGACGGCAACGAATACATCGACTACGTGCTGTCATGGGGACCGTTGATCCTCGGGCACTGTTTTCCGCCCGTGATGGATGCCCTGCGTGAGGTGCTCGCCATCGGAACCAGCTTCGGCGCCCCCACCGAACGCGAAGTGGAATTGGCGGAGCTGATTTGTGAATGTATACCCTCCATCGAGATGGTGCGGCTGGTAAGCTCCGGTACGGAAGCCACCATGAGCGCGCTGCGTGTGGCGCGGGGATTCACCGGACGCGACCTCACGATCAAGTTCGAAGGCTGCTATCACGGCCATGTGGACTCATTGCTGGTGAAGGCGGGATCGGGGATGGCGACGCTTGGTATCGCCGACACTGTAGGCGTGCCGGCGGCGTTCGCTGCCACCACTATTGCGCTGCCGTTTAATTCGATCGCGGCGGTTGAGACCGCTTTTCGCGAGCATGGCGGAAACATTGCCGCCGTGATCGTCGAGCCGGTTGCCGGAAATATGGGCTGTGTCCCTCCGCGCGAAGGATTTCTCGAAGCTCTGCGCGAGATCACGGCGCGTCACGGTGCGCTGCTCATCTTCGATGAGGTGATGACCGGATTCCGGTTAGCATTGGGCGGGGCGCAGCAACGATTCGGCATTCGCCCCGATCTGACGACCCTGGGCAAGATCGTCGGGGGCGGAATGCCGCTGGCAGCCTATGGAGGCCGCGCGGATATCATGAACAAAGTGGCTCCAAACGGGCCGATTTATCAGGCGGGAACTCTTTCGGGAAATCCGATGGCCGTGAGCGCCGGAATTGCGATGCTGCGATATTTGCAACAGCATCCCGAGGTCTACGAGATCATCGAAAACCGCGCCGCCCAGCTTACGGCGAACGTTCCGGCCGGCATCACGATGAACCGGGTTGGATCGATGTTCACGTTATTCTTCACTCCGGATCCGGTGACCGATTGGGAATCGGCTAAGCGATCCGATACCGGCCGTTTTCGCCGGTTCTTCCACTGGATGCTAGAGAGGGGAATCTATATGGCGCCTTCGCAGTTTGAAGCTGGCTTTATCTCGGCGGCTCATAGCGAGCAGGATATTCAGCGAACGGCTGATACATTCCGGCAGTTCTTCTTGGCCGCGGCGGCGGTATAAATCCTTTGTGATTCGGTAAAATGGAGTACTTATGGCTGAAACTACAACGAACCCGGCTCATTTAGGGCTGGATCTCGTTAGCATCGATTTACCGGCCTGGAAAAAAGGCATTGGTGGTGTCTGCGCCGTGCTTCTGGCAATCCTGTTTTTTGCGTCCGGAGCCTGGAAGCTGACCGATCCTTTTCGCTGGTCCCAGTTCCTCGAAGAATTCCGCGTGTCCGGCGCGCTAGCCTTGCCTGGAACGCTGGCGCTGGGCATAGGTGAAACGCTCGGCGCTGTACTGATCCTGGTGCCGCGCTTTCGTCGCTGGGGGTCTTGGCTGATTGGCTTCCTGCTGATCGTGTTCATGATCTATATAGGAGCGAACTACCCGACATTGGTGGGAAAAGACTGCAGTTGTTTTCCGTTGGTAAAGCGCGCGGTCGGTCCGGCTTTTTTCCTGGAAGATGGAGCGATGCTCTTGATGGCCGTGCTTGCTGGAATTTGGGCGCGGGCTTCACAGAACCTCCGCGGCGCGCTGGTTATCTTGGGCGCGGTGATCGTCTTTGCGGGTGTATCTTTCGGAGTGAATTCGGCGCGCGAATCGGGTGTTAAAGCTCCAGCGTCCGTCACCGTCGACGGGAAACCGTTCTCGCTTCAGGAAGGGAAAACCTTTTTATTCTTCTACGATCCCACGTGCCCTCATTGCGAAGCGGCCGCGCGGAAAATGGCTAAGCTCAACTGGACCAGCGCCGGCATAGTGGCAATTCCGATCGACACGCCGCAATTCGCCGCTTCATTTCTGCATGACACTGGACTCAAGGCTGGAACCTCGAACGATTTAGCTTTGCTGCAAGGGACCTTCAAGTTCGCAACCGCACCGTACGGTGTTGCGCTGGTGCGAGGCCGTCAGAAGGCGACGATCGACGTTGGCGGTTTTGAAAAGGATGGCGAGCCCGCGGCTACTCTGCGGGGGCTGGGCTTTGTACAGTAACCGGCGGCATAATTTCTTCCGGAGTTGCCTCTGCGGATATAACTGGTTGGGTCAAAGCTTGAGTAGCAGCATCCAGAAGCTCTGGAGCGAGCCAGGTCAAGTCCATCCCTGGGTACATCCGGGGTAGTTGGTACTTCCATTTCTTTTCAAACGATGCCAACCGGCGGCCCTGCTGCTTTAGTGGCAGGGTGCCCAAACCGGCCAAATCAATCAACGTGTTCACAAGCACACTTTCAGCCCTGATGAGGACGTAGAGACATTTGCGGCTCTTACTTAGTCCCTGCACCGACTGAAGAATTTTATGAGCGCGACTGGGCTCATAGAGCGGCGTCAACTCTACTGAACCGCCGGCCTGGAGACGGGCTTTAACCGCTTCTATTATGCTGGGCAGGGCAGGCTTTACGGTCCGAAAGAACACTTCCATCGTTTTCGGATTCAGAACATCGTAGGTCAGCTCGGTGCGCATTTTTCCGCGGAATGGCCGGCTGGCTTGATACACCAGCATGGGATAAGCGGTCTTGACGTTCTTGAAGGCCTCGGGATTCTCGAAATAGGCCGATGGCACCCGTTCCCGCAACACGGTCTGAATGGCTCCGGACACCCGAGCAAAAGCTGGAAAAAAACTTGACGAGCGTTCATCAGGCGCGGCGAGCCAGCTTGGACCGGGTGTGGGAAAAGTTAGTCCAAAATAAGTGACCTGCATGCCTGAGCCAACCGCTGAAATTCTGCTTAAGTGTACTAGGCACCTGCAACCATTCCGGGGATCATACATCCCTCCAATCCGTGTGGACTAACGAAAACCCCACGAAATAGGGGAGTTAATACCCCGCTTTTTTCCCAGGCCTTCTGTGACTGACCTTACTTAATTCGCAATAGGCTGAACTTGCTGTTGCTCACCTTCGCTGACTGTGACGCTGGAGCCTTGCGCTTGGCACGCCGGCAGATCGTCCGGATTGTAAACGTCGCAGGGTGCGGAATCCAGCCAAGCTACGACTAGATACTTGCCCGGAGGTACACCTTGCAAGAAGAAGTTGCCGTACTCGTCGGCGTGCGTGGTCTGAAAGGCTTGGACGCGTCCGGCGGGCGGATCGGGAATCAGCACAACCGTGGCGCCGCTCGCGACAACTTTGGGATCCGCGGTCACTGCTCTTCCCATGACTTGGCCACCTTTAGAGCTCAGAAAAACATCAAGGGGGGGCGGGGAATCGCCGGCCCCAGCTTCGAGACCCTGTCCGAGCCGCTCGGAATTGGCGATGCGAATGGATTTCAGAAAGGAATCGTCCGGCCCGTTCAGCACATATAAATCGTAAGTTTCGTTCGGAACAAAAGGAATGGAAAATTCGCCATTGTCGGAGACCGCAACGCGCGTGGGCGAGGCTGTAAATCGCCGGGGTTCCAGCGACACGATCAAGCCCGTGGGCAGTGTGCTGTCGTCGTCATCCATGTGAATCTTGCCCGTCCAAGTGCTTTCGGCGTCGATAAGCACAACCTGGTTCGCAATGTCCGCGTCGCCGACATTGATTGGAACTCGGCCGGTGAGCGCGACCCCGTCCTCCGCGCCTGAGGCAATGAGCAGATAAGGACCCGCTGTCACGCCTTGGATCTCGAAGCTCTGATCTTTGTCGACCGTAACATTGATGGGCGCCTCCACCGAAGCAGTGTTATCCGGATCGTTCCATCGCAGCGTGACGCTTGGATTCGAAATCGCGGCGCCATTCACTCCGCTGACGACACGCCCGCGAATTCGCACGGTATGGACCAGCCTGAGGAAAATATCGATGCCGGCAATCTCCTGCCCTGGAGCCACCTTCACCGGCGCCGCGTCGGACATTCGCTGAACTTCCGGGAAAAAGGTAACTGCATAGCTCAGGGTGGGCAAGGGATTGCCATACGAATCCTTGCGCGCCTCTTCTTCAGCATCGGCAGGCCGAGCGGGTGCCTGATACAAAGCCGCCACGTAATACGAGCCCGGTTCGATTCCATGCAAGCGATACTCTCCGCGATCGTCGGTGCGCGTGCCCGCTGCCGCGCTATAACCATGACGTCCGCGCTCATGATAGGAGCGGTAAAGCTGAACCGCGACATTGACGGCAGGTTCGCCGTCATCGAACTTTATCTTGCCGCTTACGATCCCCCAGGGAGTGAGGCGAAACTCAAAAGAGCTGATGGTCTGTCCGGATTGAACGGCGAAGATGGGTGGCATTTTGTAGGAGCCGATGCGGCCGGCTGCGAGTGGGAGATATCCGTCGCGGTGAACAGTGATCGTGTAACGCCCCGAGGGAATCTTCGAAAACGAGAAGCCGCCGGTTTCATCCGTGATTTGATAGGTCGCGCCGGCTTTCGCGTTTCCGGCTTTCGCGTTTCCAGCTTGCACCTCAATGGGTCGCAGCAACACCTGGGCGCGGCGCAACGGTTGTCCTGTCGCTCCGCTCAGTACCGTTCCTTGAATGGCGCCGGGATTGGCAGTCACGTCCGGGGCCTCGGGGATTTCCTTGGCAGATGGCGGAGTTACTGCCGGCGATTGATCTTGCCCGAGAGCTGAAGCGAACGAGCAAACGAATAGCAGGCAAAGCTTCAGCGCTCCCGACGAGAGGTCCACTGACATATGACGGAACTCATCGCGATTTCGTTGGAGCCGGCTGTCTAATCCTGGCGAAGCGCCTCCATCGGATCGATACTGCTAGCGCGCCGTGCAGGTATCCAGAGCGCGATGACGGATACCAACGCGAGCAATACAGGCATGGCAACAAAGGTAACTGGATCCGTGGGTGCGACACCGAAGAGCAGGCTCCCGATGAAACGGGAGAGCACTAGGGCCGCCGCAAGGCCGAGCGCGACACCCACGCCTGTCATGACGACCCCCTCCCGCAGGATCTGACTAAGGATGCGCATGGGACTCGCGCCGAGCGCCGCGCGCAGTCCGATTTCTCGTGTACGCAGAGAGACGAGGAAGCTCGTGACCCCGTAGAGTCCTACCGCGGCCAATAAAAGCGCAGTCACGGCGAACGAGCTGAGTAACACTATTTGGAAGCGCCGCTCGGTCAGCGTAGAGGAGACGTAATCGCTCAAGCTCTTGACGTCATATACGGCGCGGTTCGGTTCAATCTCGTGAATGCGCCGGCGGACGGCCTCGGCAAGGCGCAGCGGATCCCCGGTCGATTTCAGTAGGAACTCGGGATCGGGATTGTAAGGCAGCCCGCACCAGTAGATGGTGGGTTGAGGATCGCGCGCATAACCGTGATTGCGAATGTCACTCGCGACGCCCACAATTTGGAACTGCGACGGAAGGTCTGCCTGACGCACATAATGTCCGATTGGGCTTTCTCCCGGAAAATAGCGTTCGGCGAAAGATCGGCTGACAAGGACCGCTGGTGCGGCTTTCGCGTCGAAAGTGATGCGGCATGTGTTACCCGATAAAACGGGAATTCCGAGCATTCCAAAGAAATCCGGCGTTACCGCTTCCGTATCCGCGAAGATCTTCTTGCCTTCTGCTTCGGTGTCCTGGCCGGCGATATGCAATTGCACAGTGTAATCCTCGCCGCCGCCGGGAAGTCCCATAGAAAGCGCGGCCGAGGTAACGCCGGGAATGGTTCGCATAGTTTCCATGTCCCGGTACAGGCGCTGTGTGAGTTGCGGCATGTTGTTAGTTTCACCGAAACTGGCGCTGATGTGGAATGCCAGAACGTGTTCCGGATTAAAGCCGAGCGAAACTTGTCCAAGCCGCGCCAGGCTGCGGATGAGCAGGCCTGAACCCACTAGAAGGACAATCGCCAGGGCGACCTGCGCGCTAACCAGCCAAGCCTCGATGCGGTGACGTCCTCCGATTTGCGCTCGCGATGTCTGGGCCCACATGCGAGCCACTTCGCCACGCGTGGAGCGCACTGCGGGAATCAAGCCAAACAGCACAGCCGTCAGCATGCTGATCGCGATCGTGAAAACAACGACTCTCCAATCTAAATGGATTTCACCGGCGCGCGGCAGAACGGCAGCGGCGCGGCGAATGATTCTGATTCCTGGAAGCGACAGAGCAAGGCCGAGCAAGCACCCGGGAATGGCCAGACAGAAGGCCTCGAGCAATAGCTCGCCGATCATTTGACCGCGGCGCGCGCCCAGCGAAAATCGAACAGCGACTTCGCGCTCTCGCGCGTGAGCTTGCGCTAGCAATAGGCAAGCTACATTGGCGCAAGCGATCAGAAGAACGAGCGAGACGGCGCCAAACAGGATCCACAGCGACCGGCGCACACCACCGATCGTTTCTTCCTTGAGCGCCTCGACGACGGGCGACCAATTCGCGTCCGTTGCGGAAAACCGGGAGGCAAGCGTTGACTGTACGGCCGCCAGGTCGGCCCGCGCGGACTGCAGCGTGTTTCCTTCTTTCAGCCGTCCAATGGCTGTCTCCCAGCGAGACTCGCGGGCGCGCATGACAACGGGGGGTAATTTGGCCGGAACCCAAAAGTCGATGTTGGAAGCCGGGAATCGCACGGAATCGGGCATCACGCCGACGATAGGATACGTATAACGTCCAACGCGCAGGACTTTGGCAAGGATGCCAGGGTCGGCCCCGAAGCGCCGCCGCCAGAGTCGCTCGCTGAGGATGGCGGCGTTTGGTCCATTGAACAGGTCTTCCTCTGGGCTGAATGTGCGGCCGAGGAGTGGAGGAGTGCCCAGTACGGAGAAAAACCGCGGCGACACTCGCGCAGTCACCAGCATCTCCGGCAGCTCACCCGAGTTCTCCGCGACATTTTCCATGTAGGCGCCTGCGATCGCGGAAAAAGATCGATTCATGCGGTCCCAATCTTCGATCTGAACGGGCGCGAGCCCTTGATGGGGAAGCTTTTGCCGCATGTTGGATTCGAACAGCGCCATAAGCCGATCACTATTTGGATAGGGAAGGGGCTTCAGCAGAACCGCGTCGATTACAGAGAAGATGGCGCTGTTCGCGCCGATGCCGAGTGTCAGAGTGAATACGACCGCACCAAAGAACATGGCTCGTTTGACCAGGTTTCGATAGGTGATGAGAAGGGCGTGCATCGGCCTCCTTGTATGGGTGTTTAGACGCGTAAAGCCCGGAGGCGTTAGGGGAAGTTTAGTTCTTTTGCGCGAGCTCTTCGGAAATGGCGGCGGTACCTGGATCTGTCAGAAGCAGCCGTATCCGCGCCGGGAAATGTTCCTACGAGGTCAACTTATTGAGTTTGAGTGTCGCGATAAAAGCACACCAGGATGTCACCTGGTTGCGGCTGAAGGCCAGTGATAAAGGTTATGGTTGCGCCGCTGAGCGTATAATCTTCGCCCGCCGTCAAGCGGACGCCATTGCGATAAACAGCCAAACTCGTAGTCGGATTGGGTGTCTGGCTTAACGTAAAGGCGGCATTTACGCCATCCATAGTTCCTGAGGGCGTTTCCTGGTCGACGAAGCTTACGCCCGGGATGCTAACGGCCAGCCGGTAAGAGGACGCGAGGATATCACCTGGTTGGGGCTGCGCGCCGGCCGTGAAGGTGATCGCGTTGCCTAAGAGCGTGTAGTCTCCGCCCGCGCTTAACAGCAACCCGTTTCGGAAGAGGGCCAAGCTGGAGGGCGGAGTAGGCGAATTGGCCAGAATGAAAGCAGCATTGGTGCCATTGAGAGTTCCCGAGGGTACCTCGCTGTCTACAAAAGTGGGAGAGCTTGGGGAGCCGGTGCCGCATGGCGCAGAGGTTCCATCCACGTGCAGACAGTCGGAAAGATTGCCCATGGCGCCGGCGATCGAGCCGGTGGAATCGATAATGGCCGATCGAGAGATGGCAAAACCAGTTCCTACCGAAGGCCGCACATTCAACGCGTTCTGCAGGCCGGTAATATCCGCGATACTGAGGATGGTCGTTACGACGGGAGCGGATCCAGTGATTGATCCTGGGGCCAGAAGGACGTCTCGCACCCGCAATGGGATGGTGCTGGGAGACACGCCCCAAGCCTGGCTGTACTCGGTGACGCCGAAGCTGTTGTATTGAACCGTATAGACGGCGGCGGTGTTCGCGTTGGTGGTCGGCACCAGTTGAACGTACAGGATTCCATTGCTGATCAGCACGCTAATGCTCGAGGCGGCGACATTCGAGGTATCGGAAGCTTCAAAACTGGGCCAGGAAATGACGACCACGCCGTTGAAAAGTGTTCCGTTGGCATTGAAGAGCGTATCGCTAATGGTGGTAAGGGGCGGAGTTGCCCCAAGTCTCGAGCTGAGCGCCAAGACCCACACTGTTAGGACACACAGCAAACAAGGTCTGAAACGGAACATTCTGCCTCCAGGAGTAACCATGCCCTCTACACCGCATGGATTCCGGCTTTAGATTACTCATGGATTCGGCCGGCAAGGGGCGCAACCCGCCTATCGGGAATGAACCAACTTTCGT
>Ga0213875_10001831_pt1 | contig 13216 bp, 15 predicted proteins | sample BarmaccomBMRX_R8_FD_160105 | JGI IMG/M metagenome (GOLD analysis project Ga0213875, IMG submission 160105) | Root-associated microbial communities from Barbacenia macrantha in rupestrian grasslands, the National Park of Serra do Cipo, Brazil - RX_R8 | ecosystem: Host-associated > Plants > Roots... | reverse complement strand
TGGGCCACCCGACGCTCCAGATCGCCATGCGCGTCAACTGGTGGGGGATTCTGGGCGAGCACATCCACAAGCTGCTGGGCCGGGTCAGCGGCAGCGAGGTCATCAGCGGCATCCCCGGCTCCCAGACCGATCACTTTGGGGTGCCGTACTCCATCACGGAGGAGTTCGTCGCCGTCTACCGGATGCACCCCCTGATTCCGGATGACTACCAGTTCCGGTCCGCCGCCACGGACGAACTGCTGCGGGAATGCACGCTCCCGGAGATGGCGGGCCTGCGCGCGCATGACGTGCTGGAACAGGTCTCCATGACCGACCTGTTCTACTCGTTCGGCGTCGCCCACCCCGGCGCGGTCACGCTGCACAACTACCCCCGGTCGCTCCAGCGCTTCGAGCGGCCCGACGGCTTTCTGATGGACATGGCGGCGCTGGACGTGCTGCGCACCCGCGAGTTGGGCGTGCCCCGGTACAACCAGTTCCGCCGCCTGCTGCACCTGCGCCCGGCCCGGACGTTCGAGGAGCTGACGCCCAACCCAGAGTGGGCCGAGCAGATTCGCCGCGTCTACGACGGCGACATCGAGCGGGTGGACCTGATGGTCGGCCTGTTCGCCGAGCAGCCCCCGAAAGGGTTCGGCTTCAGCGACACGGCCTTCCGCATCTTCATCCTGATGGCCTCGCGCCGCCTCAACAGCGACCGCTTCTTCACCACCGACTTCACGCCGGAGGTCTACAGCCCGGTGGGGATGCAGTGGATTGACGACAACACCATGTCCACCGTCCTGCTGCGCCACTACCCTGGCCTCGCGCCCGCCCTGCGCGGCGTCGCCAACGCCTTCGCCCCCTGGAATCGCGTCGGCGGTTCAGGCGCAAAAACGGACTGAGATGCCGGCTGACGGGCCTGTCCCGGACAACGAACAGGCCGCCCCACCGATCAAGATGGCGGGGCGGCCTGACGCTCGGAAACGGCGGCATTAGCGGGTGCGGTCGTTGTGCTTTTTGCGGTAGATGGCGTGGCTGGTGCGGTTCAGTTCACGGTTCAGGCGGCGGTGCTCGCCGGCGGTGAGGTGGCCGTTGTGCAGATAGCGATCACGCGCCGCCTGCCCCGCGATGCGGGCGTCACGGCGCGACAGGCGGCGCGACTCACGCCGGGTCAACTGGCCGCTGGCGTCGCCCTGGTCCACACGGGCATCCTGGTGGCGCAGGCGGGCGTTGACGCCGGGCCGGTGCGGGGGCGCGGGCGGCGGCGTCTGCGCCTGGACGGCGGCGGGCAGCAGAGTCACGCCGAGCAGCGCGGTGGCGGCGAGGCGGCTGATGTTGATGGTCATTCATTTTCTCCGATCATGGTCTGTTTCGGGCCGCGTCGTCGCGGCCGGTCACGTCCCTACTGACGGCGGAAGAGCCGAGATTGTTCAAACGCCTTTCAGACGATCCGGGTTGAGGGGCGGGAGGTCTTCGTGCAGGGCGTGGAGGTGCTGAAGGAGGACGGCATTCATGGCGTCAATCGCCTCCTGCGCGTAGTCGCAGTTGCCGTAATGGACGCCCCCGAGCCTCCCCTGCGCCTCGAACATTAGGTGGCCGAGGTTCCACGGCCCCATCTCTCCCCAGAAGAGCGTGACGGGGAAGGGGCTGCGGTCCTTGAGCGGACGCATGGCCGCCGGGCTGAGGTGGCCCGGAAAGCAAACGAGCGCCACATCACGCCCCAGCGCGATGATCTTGACCTCCCCGTGCGTCTGCCGCGCCTTGCCGTAACGCGCCTCCCACTTGGCGCGTCCCGCCGCGCCGGCCCAGTAGCTGCGCTCGGAGTGCAGCTCCATCAGGCGATGCAGATCGCTTCCCGTGTCTTCGGGATCAAGGGGATAAGGGGCATAGTGCCGTGGTTCATAGGGGAGCGCTTTCGTCAGTGGCTTCATCTGCGCCTCCAGAGCCTGAACGCGCGCATCACACTCCGCCGCCGAGGGGATGGGCCGGTGCCAGAGGCGGACCGGGACGGATTGGACGCGCACGACCGGATCGTCCAGGCGCAGGCCGGGGGCTGTCCTGCGCCAGCTCGTACTCCGCCACCGCTCGTTCTGCGCCAGCAGCGGCTCCCCCGCGACCTCCAACCGGGCGAGGACCTTGCAGACCTCGCCGCCCAGAAGGCGCCCCAGGCGGCCATACTCGCGGACGGAGCAGCGGTGGCGGGCCTCCTGGATCGCCGCCCTTCCCTGCTCCCGCAGTTCCATCGGCGGGTCCGCCGCCAGCGGGTATTGGTCGCTGCTGCCGGTGTTGAAGTAGAACACGGGGACGGGGCCATACACCTTCTGCACGGTGGCCGCCATCGCGCCCGCCAGCCCCGCCGAGAGGTGCCGGTCCCGGTCGTCCGTGCGGCAGGCGACGCCGGCCAGGACGGCGATCAGGTTTTCCTCGGCATCGGCGAACCGCAGCACGGGGACGGTCGAGTCGACCGGCTCGCCGCCGGTGTAGAAGTTGACGGCCAGCCCTTCGCACGTCCCCTCGCCGACGGCGACACTGGCGGGGCGGAGGGTTTGCAGCGCCTGGGCCGCCGCGTCGCGGATGGCATCCAGGAGCTGGGCGCGCTGGACGGGGTCATGGCGCTTGTCCTTGGGATCCAGAGCCGTCCAATGGATGCCGTCAAAGTCAACATTGTGGCTGGCGGTCGTGGCGAAGCAAAGTGTTTCCACCGAGCATCCCGGCGCCAGCCGCGCGACGATCTCGCGGGTCTCCGGGATCAGCCTGGGCCACGCGCCCCAGTCGGCGTTGAAGAGGACCGTCAGGTCCTCCCCCCACGCCAGGACGAGGCAGCGAATCTGCTGCGGCCACTCCGGCGGATCAAGGATTTCACCGTGCCGGGCGCAGTAATCCGCGCCGATGTGGGGAATGTTGACCGCCGCCGCGCCGGCGGCAAAGTCGTTGCCCATGATCTCCTACGTCGCTTTCAGGTTGTCCGGGTTGAGCGGCTGCAAGTCGTCCGGGACGAACAGGCCGTCGTGGCGGATCAGCTCGCCGTCGAAAAAGATGTCGCCTCCGCCGAACTCGGGGCGCTGGATGAACACCATGTCCCAGTGGACGGCGGAGCGGTTGCCGTTGTCGGCCTGCTCATAGGCCTCGCCGGGGGTGAAGTGGAAGGAGCCGGCGATCTTCTCGTCGAACAGGATGTCCTTCATGGGCGAGAGGACGTGGGGGTTGAAGCCCAGGGACCACTCGCCGACGTACCGCGCCCCCTCGTCAGTGTCCAGAATGGCGTTCAGCTTGTCGGTCAGGCCGCCCGCCGCCGTCGCCTCCACGACCTTGCCGTCCCGCATCTCCAGTCGGATGCCCTCAAAGACGGTGCCCTGGGAGATGGTGGGCGTGTTGAAGGCGATGACGCCGTTGACCGAGTCCTTGACCGGGGCGGTGAAGCACTCGCCGTCGGGGATGTTGAACTCGCCGGTGCAGGGGACGGTCGGGATGTCCTTGATGGAGAAATCAAGCTCGGTGTCCCGCCCGGTGATTCGCACCCGGTCGGCGGCGTCCATGCGGGCCTTCAGGGGCGCGATGGCGGCATCCATCCTCGCGTAATCAAACGTGCAGACATCGAAGTAGAAATCCTCAAACGCCTCCGTGCTCATGCCGGCCTGCTGGGCCATGGAGGGCGTCGGCCAGCGCAGGACGACCCACTTGGTTTTCTTGATGCGCGTCTCCGAGTGGACGGGGTGCCACCAGAGCGACCGGAACAGCTTCATCCTGTCGTCGGGCACGTCGGAGTGCTCGGCGCTGTTGTCGGCCCCCCGGACGCCGATGTAGGCGTTCATCTCCTCCATGCGCGCCCGCTCGAACCGGGCCGTGAGCCGCATCTGCTCCTCGGTGGCGTTCTGATACAGCGCGCGCAGGACGGCGTTGCGCTTGGCCGTCACAAAGGGCAGGCCGCCGGCGGCGGCGACCCGGTTGACGAGGGCCGTGGTCACGTCGTCGGGGATGTCGTAAGTCTCGATCAGCACGCGCTCGCCGGGCTGAACGCGGGTAGAGTAGCCGACGAGCACGTCGGCCAGTTTCGCCACGCGGGAGTCTTTCATAAAGCGTCCTTGTTGGGTGATGGGATGATTATACCCTGAGGAAACCCACCCCTGGCGGCAAGCCGCCTGTCCCCTCCCTGCCAGGGAAGGGAAGGAGGGAGGATCGCTTTGGCAACAGCCTTGTCTCTTGGCCCCTTCCCTGACAGGGAAGGGGCAGGTCGCTTGCGACCGGGGTTAGGTTCCGCGACAGCGGCAGGGTTAGTCCTTCTCACGGCAGAGTACGGCGCAGCGCGACGAGGCCGGTGATGCTTTTGCGGGCGAGGCGCGGCGGGGCCAGGTGGCGCTCGGTCTCGATGTAGCCATGGCGGGCGTAGAAGCGGAGGGCGGCGAGATTGTCCGCCTCCGCGTGCAGGGCGACGCCGGGGGCGCCGGTTGCCTGGGCCTGGCGATGCACCTCTTCAATGAGCCGGGAGCCGACGCCCCGGCGGCGCATTTCGGGTGTGACGGCGAGGATGCCCAGGTAGTAGACATCCTGTGGCGGGGCGCTCATGCAACTGCCGATGTCGCGCAGGTCGGGCCACCGGCGCAGCAGGGGCAGGACGCCGCGAAAGCGGGGCAGCAGCCACATCAGCCGCCATCCGCCGGCCCGTCGCGCGGCGACGGGGGCGGCGAGGGCGATGCCGGCGATCCGCCCGTCCTGCTCGGCGACCAGGGCGCGGTCATAACTGAACGGGTGGCGCGGCACGGGGAACAGCCGCCCGAAGAGGCGCAGGACGTCCGGCGGCGACGGGCCGAACATGAGGTTGAACAGGGTCGGCCCGGCGGCATAAATCAGCGGGGCGGCCTGGGGCGCATCGGCGGGCCGGGCGGGGCGCAGCGTCACGTCGGCGGACATGGCAGGATTATAGCACGGGAAGAGGGACAGACCGATGGCGGCCTCGCCGGGGACGGGGCCCCGTCCATGAAGCCCCGTCCGAGCGCCGATCCGTTAAGATTTTCTCCCCGCGTGGGCCGCCTAAGCGGGCAGATTCTGGACCGGGCCGTCATCCGCATCGGCGATGTGCCAGGTCTCTTCCACGATCCGGCCCTGGCGGAAGACCAGTTGGTAAACCACCGGATACGTCCAGTCGTGATTGCGGAAGACCGCGTTAGCGGTGACGATCCGACTGCCCCCGGCTCCGCCCTTTTCGCGCACGTTCTGGACCTGCACCTGGAGCGGCGCGCGGGCCCGGGCGAACCGGCTCCAGACCGCCTGGATGGCCGGAGCGCCGACGTGGTCGCCGTCGAACGCGCCGCCGTCCCAGTGGAGGACCGGGGCGGGGCCGTAGCCCGCCATCACTCCGGCCACGTCCCCCGTGGCGATGGATTGCCAGTGGTCCCGGGCCAGGGCCGAGGCGTTCGTCGCAGAAGCGTTCCTCTGGGTCGCAGATTCGAAGGCAGGGCGATTTGGAATCACCGCGGCCGGACCGCCCTGGGTTGGCAGGATGGTGAATGCCAGGGTGATGCCGGCCAGGGCGGCCGGCGAAACAATTTGGTTCAGGTGCGTCTTCATGGCTTTCCTTCCAATGTCGTGTATCATGTCCCGTGAATGGGACGGTTTGAGTTGAGAGGTCGTCGAACAGCCTGCGCTTGTGTGCTTCCTCCTCTCCCACACGTCATGCCTCAGCCGCCCAGCAGCAGCTCCCCGCCCCAATATCCGGCGGTGGCCATCAACCCGGCCGCGGCCAGCGAGACGATCAGGTAGACGCCGAAGGCGCGGCACGAGGCCCGATCCCCTACGACCACGCGCCAGACTGCCAGCCCCACCATCAGGGCGAACGCCGGCCAGACAAACAAATGGTGCCGGGCCAGCGTGCCCTGGCCGACCGCCTCCCAGTTCGTCATCAGCAGCCCCGACAGCACGGCCGCGAGACAGGCCAGCGCGCCTAGTAGCAGCGCCCAGAACCCCGCCGCGCGCAGGTCGCGGCTGTGCGGCCCCCGCCGCCAGACGGTTCCGGCCAGGTCGAAGAGCGCGGAGGCGATCATCAGCGCGATCGGAAAGTGGGTGCTGCCCCCGTGCAGCTTTGTCCAGAGTGAAGCGTCCATCGTGTTCCCGCGCCTCCGTTAGCGGACGATGACCTTGGCAGTCATCATCGGGTGGACCGAGCAGAAGTAGGCGTATGTGCCCTTCGCACGAAACGTATAGGAGAACGTGTCGCCCGTGTCCAGGGCGCGCGACTTGAAGAGCAGGCGGGTGCTGACGACCGTGTGCGGCACGTCGTCATTGTTGCGCCAGGTCACCTGCGTGCCCGCCGGCACGGTCAGCACGGCCGGCGTGAAGCGGAAGTTGTCAATGGCGACCTGCACGGTCTTCCCGGCTGATGGGGCCGCCTTGGGGGCGGTGGCCGGACTGGGTCCGGCGACGGGCCCGCCGACCGTGGCGCTCAGGAGCGCGGTCCCGGCGAGCAGAGTGAGAGTGGCGGGTATAATCGGTTTCATGGTTGCTCCTTGGGGGCGGAAGAGAAGGCGGCCGCCTCGGCCGCCTGTAGCGGCGAATCGACCAGGGCCAGCGCGTGCCGGCCGGGGACGTTCGTGACCTGGGTGATGCCGAGCACGTGGCGCAGTTGCCCCGGCGGGACCGTCATCGGCCCCGGTGCGGGGGCCGTACCGGGGGCAGGCTGCGGAAAGGCGGTGGACATGGCCGTGTGGAAATGAACGTTACCTTCGACCTTTTGCAAGGTCTGGTGGATGTGGCCGTTGAGCACCGTTACCGACCCGAACCGCTTCAGGTACGAGAGGGCTTGCGCGCCGTCGTCGGTGCCCCAGCCCCATGGCGGGTAAACAGTCCAGAGCGGAATGTGGGCGAAGACGACAATCGGCGTGCTGGCGGCCAGTCCCCGCACGTCCTGGGCCAGCCACTCGAGCTGCGCTCGTCCCAGATCCCCCAGGCCGCCCGCCTTGAGGTTGAGGACATTGACCAGGCCGATGAAATGCACCCCGCCGTGGTCGAAGCTGTGCCAGCCGTCCCCCAGAGTGCCCTTGCCGTAGCGCTCCCGGAACTGCTGCCCGTTGTCGTTGAGGACGTCGTGCTCGCCGGGCACGTAGAAGACGCGGCCCGTTGTGGTCCTGGCGCCTTTGAGGACCTGCTCGACAATGTCAAACTGGTCCGGCTTGGAGAGCTGCGTCAGGTCGCCCGTGTGCAGAATGAACGCCGGCGGTTTGGGCAGCGCGTTGATCTTGGCGACCGCCTCCTGCAGCGTGGCGGTCACGTCCTGGTTGGCCGCCTTGCTGAAGCCGATGTGGCTGTCGCTGATCTGGACGAAGCTGAGTTCCCCGGAACCCGCTCCGGGCGCGCTGCCCGCCGCCGTGCCGAGCGACGCGCCGAGGCTCTTGGAGGTCAGTATCCCGCCGCCGACGGTGCAGAGCAGGCCGGTGCCGGCCCAGGCCATGCACTTGAGGAAGCCGCGCCGGTCAATGCCGTCGTCGCCGTGATCGTGGACGATCAGGTCTTTGGGGTCCGTGTGATCTGTCATCTGTGTTTCTCCTTTTCCTTCCGCCGTTCGGGGCGTCGGAAGCGCCGTTCATCCCCTCAGACCGAGCCAGGGCCGGGTTTATTCCCGCACGATGGGAGAGGTAGAGAATCATTTCCGTCGTGCCGACGCCGATGCGCGGAGGGAATAAAAAGCATACAGAATCGGTCATGATAATAGGAGATGCCGGCGCACTGTAAGAACGGCGCGGTGGGAAGGCACCCGATTGCAGTTTCTGAAAACAGCCGCACGTTTCGAGGACACCGTCCTGCCGCACCTGGGTGCCGCCTACAACCTGGCGCGCTGGCTGATGCGGAACGACCAGGACGCGGAGGACATGGTGCAGGATGCCTGCGTCCGCGCCTACCAGTCCTTCGGCGGATTCCGCGGCGGGGACAGCCGCACCTGGCTGCTGCGGATCGTGCGCAACACCTGTTACACGCAGCTCCGGCAGAACCGCGCGCACGAGCCGGCGGTCTCCCTTGACGAAGACCTGCACCACCTGCCGAGCGAGACCCCTGGCCCGGAAGCCGTGCTGCTGCGCCACGTTGATGCCCAGATGCTCCGGCAGGCCATGGAGGAGCTGCCGGCTGAGTTCCGGGAGGTTCTGGTCCTGCGCGAGCTGGAGGAGTTGTCTTACAAGGAGATCGCCGACATCGCCGCCGTCCCACTCGGGACGGTCATGTCGCGCCTGGCACGCGCCCGCAAGCGACTGGAGCAGGGCCTGAGACGCAACGAGGAGTCCGATCGTGAACTGTAACGAGGCCCAGGCCATCATTGACGGCTATGTGGACCGGGAGCTGGACCTGGTGACCAGCCTGGAGATGGAACGCCATCTGGAGACCTGCGACGCCTGCTCCCAGGTCTACGCGAACCGCCAGGCGCTGCAAGCGTCCATTCGCAGCGGCTCCCTCTACCACCCGACTCCCGCGCATCTCCCGAATCGCGTCCTGGCGGCCGTCCGCCAGGTGGACCGGGCGAACACCGCCCGCCGCCCCGATCCGTCCCGCGTGAGACCGACGTTCGCCCTGCGCTGGGGTTGGCTCGCCGCCGCGGCCTCCCTCGTCATCGTTGCCCTCGTGGGCTGGAGCCTCGGGCGGCTCTCGTCGGTCCCATCCACGGAGGATCGACTGACGCAGGAGGTCTTCGCCAGCGACATGCGCTCTCTCATGGCGGCGAACCAGGGGATCGAAGTCCGCTCCTCCGACCAGCATACGGTCAAGCCGTGGTTCGCCGGGAAGCTGGATTTCTCACCCCCCGTCCAGGACTTCGCCGCGCAGGGCTACCCGCTGGTCGGGGGCCGTCGGGATTACCTGAATAGCCGGACGGTCGCCGTCCTGGTCTACAAGCGCCATGCGCACTGGATCAACCTGTTCCTCTGGCCGTCCCCGCGCGACGCTGCGACAGAAATGGGGACAAGCCAGGGTTACCACCTGTTCCACTGGGCCAAGCATGGGATGGCATACTGGGCGGTCTCCGACCTGAACGCCCACGAGCTGCAGGAGTTCGTGCGCCTGATCCAGTCTGAGGCCTGACTGCGTCTTGACCTTGTTCTGCGGGAACGGCTATAATCCCCGCATGGAACCTGACTCGCCGGGCATTGACCTCCACGCCCACACGACTGCCTCCGACGGCAGCCTCTCCCCGACCGAGTTGGTCACCAAGGCCGCCGATCTGGGGCTGGCGGCATTGGCGGTGACAGACCATGACACGCTGGGCGGGCTGCCGGAGGCGGCGCAGGCGGCATTCCGGCGCGGGCTGACGTTCGTGCCGGGGGTGGAGCTGTCCGTGGAGGACTCCGAGGGGCGCTTTCACCTGCTGGGGTACTTGTTTGACTCGGAAGACGCGGCCCTGCATGACACGCTGGCGCGGCTGCGCGAGAGCCGGGCGCGGCGCAACGCGCAGATGGCGCAAAAGATGGCGGCGCTGGGGCTGCCGGTGACGATGGACGACGTGCGGGCCGAGGCGGGCGAGGACGCCGAGGTCATCGCGCGGCCCCACTTCGCGCAGGCGCTGATCAAAAAGGGCGTGGTCGGCTCGGTCAAGGAGGCGTTCGACCGGTATCTTTCGACGGGTAAGCCGCTGTACCTGCCCAAAGACGTGCTGACTCCCGCCGATGCCATTCGGCTCCTGCACAACGCGGGCGGCATCGCGGTAATGGCCCATCCGGGGCTGATCGCCCTGGGCGACGACGCGCTGGCCCAGCGCATTGAGTCCCTGGCGCGGGACGCGGGGATGGACGGGATCGAGGCGTACTATTCGCAGCATAGTCCGGCGCAGACGGCGCGGTTTCGGGCGCTGGCCGAGCGGCTGGGGCTGGTGGTGACGGGCGGCTCGGACTTCCACGGCACGGCCAAGCCGCACGTCCCGCTGGGTGTCGTGCATGAGGGCAAGCCGGCCCCGGCGGACCTGCTGGACGCGATGCGGGCGCGGACGAGAAGGCCCCCCAGCCCCCAATGATGGGGGAGCCAGGAGGAGCACGACCATGACACACATGCTGGACGAGATTCGGGAGCAGCCCCAGGTGGTGCGGCGCATCGTGGACGAGGAGTTCCACCGGGCGGAGGCGCTGGCGGCGGAGATCAAGCGGCGGCAAATCGCCTATGCCTACGTCGCGGCGCGGGGCACGTCGGACAACGCGGCCATTTATGGGAAGTACCTGCTGGAGATACAGCAGGGTCTCCCGGTCGCGCTGGCCGCGCCGTCCGTCTTCACGCTCTACGACGCCGTGCCGCACTTCGGGCCGAACGCGCTGGTGCTGGGCATCTCACAGTCCGGGGCCGCGCCGGACGTGATCGCGGTGGTGCGCCGGGCGCGCGAGGCGGGGGCGCTGACGGCCTGCATCACCAACGAGCCGGATTCTGAATTGGCCCGGGCCGCCGAGTACCCCCTCTTCATCGGCGCGGGCGAGGAGGTCGGCGTCGCGGCGACCAAGACCTACACCGGGTCGCTCGCCCTGCTGGCCCTGCTCTCCACGGCGCTGGACGAGAGCCACCCGGAGCGGCTGGAGCACCTGCGGTGGGCGGCCGACGCGATGGAGCGGACGCTGAGCCTGGACGACGCGCTGCACCATCTGGTGGAGAAATATCGGGGGATGCGGGACTGCATCGTGCTGGGGCGCGGCTACAACCACGCGACGGCGGCGGAGGTCGGGCTGAAGGTGACGGAGACGTGCTACGTCAGCGCGCAGGCCTTCTCGGCGGCGGACTTCCAGCACGGCCCCATCGCGCAGGTGGCGAGCGGCTTCCCGTGCCTGCTCTTCGCGCCCGACGGCAAGGCGTTCGCCCCCATGGCGCAGCTCGCCGAGAGGCTGCGGGCGCAGCACCCGGCCCTGATCTGCTTCGCGCACGACCCCGCCTTCCTGGCGCGCAGCGAGACAGCGGTACGCATCCCCGCGCCCGTCGCCGAGTGGGTCAGTCCCCTGGTCTACGTCGTCGCCGGCCAGCTCTTCGCCTACTGGCTGTCCGTCGCGCGCGGCAACGACCCCGACGCCCCGCGCGGGCTGGCAAAGGTGACGCAGACGGTGTAAGGCCCCCACCCCGGCGCATTCGCGCCACCCCTGCCCCGCAAGCGGGAGAGGGGCCAATCACTTGAAGGCTCTGCCTCTTGTCTAGAGGCACTTGGCTGCAAGTCACTGACCCCTCTCCCATTCCTATGGGGGAGGGGTGCCCGATGAGGGCGGGGTGGGGGCCTCACCCTAGCCGCTTCACCAGGTCCTCCCAACGTTCCGTATCAAAACGCACCTGCCAGGCGAAGGCGCGGCCCCTCCTGTCATAGTAGACGGCCATCGCCGCCTTGGGCAAATTCTTCGGGTCGGTCGCCAGCAGTTCCCCGGCGAGGGCGGCGTCCTGAACGTAGGCGACGCCGTGCCGTCCGGCCATCTTCCACAACGTCCCCCCCGCCAGAACCGGCTCATGGACCACGCGCACCGGCTCGGCTGTGGGTCTAGGCGCGGGCTTCTTCACCGGCGTAGGTTTCGTTCTCGCGGTTCTTTGTTTCGCGGCGGGCGGCATCGCCGGGGCCGGTTGAGGCGGGACGGGTCTCGTTTTCGCACTTTTGGCGGCTTCACTTTTCGCGCGCGCTTTCGGCACGGGCGCTTTGGCAGCGGGCGGGGCGGGCTGGGTTCTCATGGGCGGCGTCCTCGGAAATGGGATGGTCTCGTTTTCTGTTTTGATTTCTTCAGCAAGGCGGCGAGGTCATGGGAGCGGTAGGAGAGCCAGATTTTGACGCCGTACCAGTCGGGCGACGTACCGGCGCTCTCGGCGGCGACGGACGGTGCGCCCGGCAGGGCGGCCAGGCGCGCCGTCAGGTAGCGGTTCCAGGCGGACGCGCGCCCGTCTTCCAGGCCCGCGCCGCAGAGGCGAAAGCGGGCGGAGACGGCGGCGGCCGGCGGCGCGGTGAGGGCGGTCAGCTTCTGCGCGGCCAGAACGTCCCGCCAGCCGCGCTCGAAGCCGCGCACGTCCGCGCCGTCGGGCAGGGGGACATCAAAACGGAGTTCGCACAGGTCGTCTTGCACAGGATATTATAGCAAACATTTGTTTGCCATGTCAAGGTTTATTGCCCCCTCCAAGCCGGGTATTCTGGCGCGGAAGGAGCAATTGCAATGGAACGACGGACACTGGGCAAGACGGGGCTGGAGGTCAGCATCCTCGGCTTCGGCGGGGCGGAGATCGGGGGCGGCGAGGCGTCGCTGGCGACCGTGGAGAGGCTGCTGGGCAGCGCGATTGACGCCGGGCTGAACGTCATTGACACGGCGGAGTGTTATGGTGAGAGCGAGGAAAAGATCGGCAAGGCCGTGGGAAGGCGCCGCGATGAGTTCCACCTCTTGACCAAATGCGGCCACGCGGCGGGGATTGACCTGCCGGACTGGGACCGGAAACTGCTGGAGCAGTCCATTGACCGCAGCCTCCAGCGCCTGCAGACCGACCGGGTGGACCTGGTGCAGCTGCACTCGTGCGGCGAGGACATACTGCGCCAGGGCGACGTGATCGCCGTCCTGCAGAAGGCGCGCGACGCCGGCAAGACCCGCTTCATCGGCTACAGCGGCGACCAGGACGCCGCCCTGTACGCCGTCGAGTGCGGCGCGTTCGACACCCTGCAAACGTCCCTGAGCCTCGCCGATCAGGAGCCGACCACGCTCACCCTGCCCAAAGCGCGGGAGGCGAACATGGGCGTCATCTGCAAGCGCCCCATCGCCAACGCCGCCTGGAAGCACGGCGACAAGGCCCCCGGCGGCTACTCCCAGACCTACTGGGAGCGCCTGCAAAAGCTCGGCTACGACTTCCTGGCCGACCCCCGGCAGGCCGCCGAGATCGCCCTGCGCTTCACCCTGAGCCAGCCGGGCGTCCACACCGCCATCGTCGGCACGACCAACCCGGACCGCTGGCACCAGAACGCCGAACTGCTGGCCGCCGGCCCCTTGCCGCAGGCCCAGATCGACGCCATCCGCGCCCGCTGGCAGGAGGTCGGCGGCAGCGACTGGCGCGGCCAGGGTTAAGCAAATGGGGCGCGGCTTGCCGCGCCCCCGCGTCATTCCGGCGTCTCCGCGTCCGGCCCCAGGGACGGCATCTCGGCGAGGAAGGGGGAGCGGGTCAGAGCGCGCGTCTGGTGCTGCAAGGGCCAGGAGAGATAGACGCGGCTCTTGGCGCGGGTGAGGGCGACGTAGGCCAGGCGGCGCTCCTCCTCGATGCTGTCGGCCAGCAGTTGCGTCCTGTCCTC
>Ga0213875_10001830_pt1 | contig 13220 bp, 11 predicted proteins | sample BarmaccomBMRX_R8_FD_160105 | JGI IMG/M metagenome (GOLD analysis project Ga0213875, IMG submission 160105) | Root-associated microbial communities from Barbacenia macrantha in rupestrian grasslands, the National Park of Serra do Cipo, Brazil - RX_R8 | ecosystem: Host-associated > Plants > Roots... | reverse complement strand
GATCAGCCCGGCGCCGGTCAGCGCGTGGATCACCCGCACATCGACGTGCTCGGGTTCGCCGACGAAGCCTAGGTCGAGCTCGCGCTCGATGCGGCTGCCGGGATCGAGCCTGGTGCGGGTGAGCTTGCGGGCGCGGATCAGGCCGCCATCCTTGCCGCAGATGCCCACGGCGAGCGCGCCGGCGCGGTTGATCAGCCCGGCCACCTGCTTGTTGACGGTGCCGGCGAGGACCATCTCGACGACTTCGACCATCGACTGGTCGGTGACGCGCAGGCCGTCGACGAATGTCGAGGGGATGGCCAGCCGCTTGAGCATGGCGTTGATCTGCGGCCCGCCGCCATGCACCACCACCGGGTTCATGCCGACCTGCTTGAGCAATGCGATGTCGGCGCCGAACTGTTCGGCGAGCGTCTCCTCGCCCATGGCGTGGCCGCCGTATTTCACCACGATGGTGGCGCCGGCATAGCGACGCAGGAAGGGCAGCGCGTGGGCGAGCACGCGCGCCTGCTCCTCAGCCGCGCCGATATCCTCGGGACCGTCGCGCATTCGCCGTCTTTCCAGGCCAGGAGGCCGGCATAGCGAGCCGGTCCGGCACGGTCAACGGCGCCCGCTGGATTTCCCCCGACACCGGGACGTAGGCTGCGCGGCAAGCCTGGGGGACGGCGTGATGCAGGAGAAGCGCGAGCCATCGGCCGAGCCCAGGGGCGAGCTGGCGCTGCGCACCTTGGCGATGCCGGCGAACACCAATCCGTCCGGCGACATCTTCGGCGGCTGGATCATGTCGCTGATGGACCTCGCCGCCGGCTTGGCTGCGACCGCGGTGGCCGACGGACGGGTGGTCACCGCCTCGGTGTCGCACCTCGCCTTTCTTGCGCCGGTAAAGGTGGGCGACGCGGTCTGCTGCTACGCCAACCTGGTCCGCACCGGCCGCAGCTCGATGGTGTTCGACATCGAGGTCTGGGTGCTGCGCCAGCGCCTGATGGGCGTGCGGGTGAAGGTGACCGAAGCGCAGTTCACCATGGTCGCCGTCGACGAAACCGGCCGCTCCCGCCCGCTGACGGGGTGAGAGAAAAGTCAGGCGTGTTTCGCCGGTATGGCGATATCGAGCCGAGCTCTTGCAACCGCGACGGGATCGGACTCGCTACATCATCCACGACTGCTGTTTGGCGCTTGCGCGTGCGGGAAACCTTGACGCATGTTGAAACGCGAACATGGGAGTGACGCGTATGTCCGGTTTAGCAGCGGAGATTTCTGAAGACCGGTCGACCGCTCCAACCATTCCCGTGTACCGACCTGATCTATCCGGACGGGAGCGCGAATACGTTCTGGATTGCATCGAAAGTTCCTGGATATCTTCGGTCGGCAGATATATCAGCCGCTTCGAAGAGGCCTTCTGCCGCGCTGCAAACTTCAAACACGCCGCGTCGGTCCCGAACGGCACCATTGCCCTGCATCTCGCGCTGCACGCGCTCGGCATCGGCCCGGGAGACGAGGTGATCGTTCCGACGTTCACCTACATCGCTTCGGTCAACAGCATTGCGATGACCGGCGCCACCCCGGTGTTCGTCGACTGCCGTCCTGATGACTGGCTGGTCCATCCCGAGGACATCGAGGCAAAGATCACGCCACGCACTCGTGTGCTGATGCCCGTACATCTTTACGGAGCTGTCTGCGACATGTCCGCCATCCGGCGACTTGCCGATCGGCACGGGCTGCGGGTCGTCGAGGACTGCGCGGAGGCACTCGGCTCCCGGCGGGACGGTGCGCACGCCGGCACATTCGGCGACATTGCCACTTTCAGCTTCTACGGCAACAAGACGGTGACCACCGGAGAAGGTGGAATGGTGGCATCGAACGATCCCGCGCTGGATGATCGCGTGCGGCTCCTGAAGTGTCAGGGCCAGTCACCGGTGAAGCGCTACTGGCATGAAGAGCTGGGCTTCAACTACCGCATGACCAATATCTGCGCGGCGATCGGCTTGGCGCAGATCGAGCGTCTGCCGGAGATCCTGCGGGCCAAGCACCAACTCGGTCTCCTCTATCGAAGGCTGCTGGCCGGGCTTCCCGTCGAATTCCAGCGGCCGGCCGCGGGGGTCGAGAGCTCCGAATGGCTGGTCACGGTGCTGTTGCCCCACAACACCGACCGGGAACGCGTGATGAAGACCATGGGGAGCTTCGGAGTGGAAACGCGGCCGGTCTTCTACTGTGCCCACGAGATGCCGATGTATCGTCGCTCCGAGCGTTTTCCGCACGCGGAAGATGTCTCGGCACGCGGGATCAGCCTTCCCAGCTATCCCGGTCTGACCGATGCGGACGTGGAGCGGGTCGCTTCGGCTTTGCGGAGCGCTTTGCGCCAGTGCTGATCCACGACGGCCCGCGCTGCGCGGCCTAGGATCAGCTGCACGGGAAGTTCGCTGCTCGGAGTTTCGCAGCCTGCTCAAGGAGCTCCCGGCAGCACGGGGACGGCGAACGCGGCGGCCCGCGGCGCTGTGTGCGACTGGATCAGGTCGGGACGACAGCGATTGCGAACGATGAACCTTGACAGGGCAAATGGATGCGCTGTGCTGTCGTGATGCCGCATCACTGGCGCGGGGGGATGCTCAATTTCGCAATCCTTCTGTCCAATATTATTGCGGGAATGACGATCGACGGGGAGCAGGCCGTGGCGTCGCTCTGCATCCCGGAAGGTTACGATCGCACTCACATGGCGGGATTGAGCGCGACCGTGAACGTGACCGACGTCCGGCAGATTCCATTGGCCAGAACGGATGCCCGCGCGCTCCCGTTTCCTGATGACTACGGTACCGATCCGTACTCCCCGACGCACTATACTGCTCTGACAACCGTCGATGGGTCGCTTGACATCGCTATCGCAGACGTCTGGATCCTGCTGACGAGCATATTGCTCCACGGTCCTCTGTTCCCGGAGAAGCCCTATCTGGTCTATCTGCCCGACCTCATTCAGCGGCTGGTCCCGGAGATCTACGGGCCGGATCCATTAGGGCCCAGTTGGATCATGAATGCCTGGCAGGCCATGTCTCTGCAGCGCAGCCAGGGTGTGATCGTGACGACGAAAAGGACCGGTCTCGATGCCGTGTCCTACGCCGGCGTCTCCAAGTCCAAAGTGCACGTACTGCCGATGGTGCAGGCTCCCTTGTTCAAAGTGCCGGACTCCGCTGAGGCTCTGTCGAGGCAAAAGCGAACGCAGCTACGACAATTCCTGGGGGACGGGCCTGCCCGGGAAGACACATCAGGCGGCCGCCTGCAGAAGCTCCGCTGCGAAAATTCCTTGGACCCGGCACAGACACCGTATTTCCTTTGGGTCACGAACTCGACGCAGCACAAGAACCATCGCCGCGCACTGCGCGCTCTCGAGCTTTATTACGGGCAGGAGGACGGCAGACTCGCCTGCATGATGTGCGGGGCGACAACGGACGACTTCAAGGCGGCAAGTACTGTCCAAACGCCATACATTCAGGAGGTCCGTACCCGCATAGCCGAATCGCCCCTGCTCCGTGATCGGCTGCACGTCGCCGGGGAACTCAGTCATGCGGGCTTTCGTCGGCTACTGACCGGGGCTGCCTATCTCTGGCACAACGTGCTGTACGATAACGGCACTTTCTCGGTTATCGAAGCAGCGAGTTTGGGCATCCCGTCGTTGACATCAGATTACCCGCAAATGCGGGAGATTTGCGAAGCTTATTCCATCAATACCAGGACGTTCGACCCCTGGTCTCCGGAAGACACAGCGGCTCAGCTGAAAGCCATGGAAGGATTTCTCCTCGAGGACCAGGCAGTAGCCACTATGTCGAGCAGGGAAGATTTACGCGAATCCTTCAGCATCCAGCTCACGGAGCTTCTGCTCCACGCCTGTTCGACGTTGCCTTGAGACCGAGGAGTCAGATGGCACAGACTCCGCGAAAAGCCCCTCGGCCACGGATGACTGGGTTGTCTGAGTCACTCGAGATTTCTATCCCGCAGCGCAAAGCTCTCCGGCTCGGCGTGTTGATCTTTGGCAGGCAGAGATCGCCTTTCGCGGAAGGCTTGTTCCACTACCTGACGCTGCTCGCCAGCGGCTTAAAGCCAGGCGAAGCAACTCTTGTCATGATTATTGCCGAGGAGTCCGGCCCCGCTTTCGAGATTTGGCAGCAATTCCTGGCGCCGGAAATCCGAGATAGCATCGTTTTCAACTTCTTGCCGCCGGGCGTGGCGGACAGCCTTCTAACGTTCGTTGCTTCGGCTTCCGACGAGGCCTGGATCCGAAGCTGCGAGGAGCATCTGGATTGCTGGTTCAGCATCACCCCTGCCCTGCCGGTCCTTGCAAGCTTCAACAAACCGGTCATCTCGCTGTTTGCCGATTACCTGCATGTGGACTATCCGACCTTCTACCCGGAAGGGGATGCAAAACGCTTTTGCGAAGCGTGCAGTCTGGCCAAGGACTCCATTTCGAAATTCATTTGCTTCTCTGAATACGTCAAGCGACATCAGATCGTATCGGTGTTCAAAATACCGAATGATCGCGTGGAAGTCCTTCCGCACGCGTATTTCGACTACGCAAAACTGGCGGGGTCTGATGCCGACCCCAAAGAGGCGGCAGAGAGGATCAGGGCGTTTTTGCAGGAGGATATTGGTCGGGACTCCGTCATAGTTCGTGACGAATGGCAGCGAAGGATGGTGGGGCAATTACTGAAGAAGTTTCCGTTCGAGGACGTCCCCTACGTCTTCATGTCGACCAGGGCCCGCCCGCACAAGAATGCGATCACGGCAATACGAGCCGCGGAATTGCTGCTTCGGTCCTATGCAGACGTGAAGTTTTTTGTCACTGCCGGAATCATCTGGGCGGCACCGCGAGACGAGTTCAGCGAAGCGGTGCTGCAAAGAGGCTTGCAGTGGGACGTGATCTCCATGAATCATGTGCCTATCGACGTTCACGCGGCGCTCTATCGCTGTGCCTCGGTGACGGTCCATCCCTCTCCGTTCGAGGGTGGATTTCCGTTCACGGCGTTCGAGTCGGTGTCTTCGGGAACACCCGTTCTCCTGGCCGACGGCCCGGTTGTCAGAGAGTTCCTGCCCAAGCACGCCAGAGAGGATTTCGTATTCAATCCGACCTCGCCGAGCGACTTGGCGGCTCGCATCAAATGGGCGCTGTCCTGTCGCGAAGAACTGGCGCAACGGCAGCATGACACGCTCTCACGGTTCTTCTCCCGCACTCTGGAAGAGAATACCCGCCGCATCATCGAGCTGGCCCGAGAAGCGGTGGAGGCAGGGCCGGCGGGCGTTCCGGCGGCTGTCGTCGGGGCGCACCTGCTCGGCATTAACGGTGATGCAGATCAGTCGGATTTCTTCGGAAACGGCTGGTGGGACGGCGAGGATTGGGGCCGTTGGGCATGCGACCACGTCGCGACTCTGCGCTTCAAGGTGCGACGGGGATCGAACATAGGGGCTCTGGAACTTTGCCTTGTCGGTCCACCCATGCCGGGGTCGAAACGGTTGACCGGCGCGATCCTGATCGACCGGGAGATGCGCGCTTCCTTTTCACTGGCCTATGGTGAGACGCCGACCATCAGGGTACCGCTCAGCCGATCGGAGCCCGGCAGCATCGTGGAGGTGGATGTGGTGTCGAACCTGCTGTTCCGGCCCTGTGACCATGACGCCGAAAACACGGACGATCGGCCTCTCGGGGTGGGAGTGGAGACCATCGCGTTCATCGAAGAGACGGTGATCTCCGACAGCTCCCAAGCCGCCAATGATCCCGGGAACGCCGCCGGGGATGCTGAGAGATAACCGATCGTGTCCGGAATTGACGAGATCGCGGCCGAGCTGAGGGCCCTGCGCGCCTTGCTGGAGCGGGTAGAGGCGGCTCAGGAAGGCTTGCGCTCGCGACTGGACCTGTCCCTCAGCCGCATGGTCGTGCCGCTCGCGGCCGATCTGCTGGCGATGCGGACACCATATGGTTATGTGCTCGTCCCCCCGGAAGACCGAGCCCTCGCCGTGCACCACGCCGAGGGTACGCTGCCTGAACCCGGGACCATGGCCGTGCTCTCCAGGCTCATCTCGCCTGGCCAAAGCTTCGTTGATGTCGGCGCGAATGTCGGTCTCTATACGCTCTTCGGCGCCCGGCTCGTCGGCCCCTCCGGGCACGTGATCGCTCTCGAGCCGGTGCCTAGACTGGCCCGACTACTGCGTCAGACCGTTGCGATGAACGGTCTGTCCGCTTGGGTCGACGTGCACCAGGCCGCTGCCGCCGAGGTGTCCGGCGCGCGGACGCTGCACGTCGCCTTCCCTTACGGTCACTCCTCGCTCTATCCGCTGCCGCATGAGCACGAGCAAACTTCGGTTCACGGCCTCGCGCTGGACGATCTGCTGTCAACGGAGCGCGCAATCCACTGCTTGAAAATCGACGTCGAAGGCGCGGAACTCGATGTGCTTCGGGGTTTGCAAGCGACGTTGCAGCGGCACGATGAGATTGTCGTGGTGCTCGAACTCGGCCCGTCTCACCTGGAACGGGTGGGCATCACCGCCGCCGCGTGGTTTGACGAGATCGCGCAGAATGGATTCACGCCCTGGCGCATACGCGAAACCGATGGCGGTCTGCAAAGGTTGGGGTTCCATGACATTCCCCAAATCTTCAGCACCAATGTCCTTCTGCTAAGACACTCGCCGGAGCATTATCCGCAACTCTCGTTCGATCCATGAGCGTGCTTGCCGATCCTGTCCTGGTAATCGGCGGCGGCGGTCACGCCAAGGTGGTGATCGATTTGCTTCGGGCCGGAGGATGGTATGTTCACGGAGTGCTGGATCCGGCACCGGGCGGCGGCAAGGTTCTTGGAGTAGAGGTGCTGGGGGGCGATGAGCTTGCGCCGGCTATTTATCGCCAGGGCGTCCGGAATGCCTTTGTAGCTCTCGGGAACAACGGGCTCAGGCTACGGATCGGGCGCCGGATGCAATCCGCAGGATTCAAGCTGGTGACCGTTGTGCATCCCAGCGCCATTGTCTCGACTTACGCGACATTGGGCGAGGGCACTGCGGTCATGCCCCTGGCTGTCGTCAATGCGGCGGCCCGCGTCGGTGATCTTGCGATCGTCAACACCGGGGCGATCGTCGAGCATGATTGCTCCGTGGGCGATGGGGCACATCTGGCCCCGCGATCGGTGATGGGCGGCAACGTCGTGTTCGGCAACTGTGCCCAGCTCGGGATCGGAGCGGCGGTTCGGCCGGGTATCTGCGTGGGTGATAACGCAACTATTGGTGCCGGAGCGGTCGTCGTCGCTCCGGTCTGTACAGGCGAGACGGTCGCGGGTGTACCCGCGCGGCCAATGGCCAGGGGTCATCGATAAGCTTGTTCCGAGCCCTGACCCAGAGCATGTCTTCTCAGTAGACTTCGGCGGCATAACGCGCCTGCGCGGTGTCGCAGCGGCTGAGGCGCAGCTCGACGGCGCGGCCGTTGACGTCGCGGGCGACGCGGGTGATCTCGAGCAGCGGAGCGGCGGCGGCGAGATCGAGATGGCGCGCCTCCTCCGCCGTCGCGGCCACCGCGGCGAGGCGCTCGCTGGCGCGGGCAATGCTGATGCCGTAGCGCTCCTGATAGATGACGTACATCTCCTCTTCCATGGCGACGCCAGGCTGCACGGCGAGGCCGGGCATCAGCTCGGCAGGGATGAAGATGCGCTCGAAAATGGCGGGGTGGCCGGCGAAATAGCGCAGGCGGGTGATCGCGTGCAGCGCCGCCCCCGGCGCGATCGACAGGAGCTGAGCCGGCAGCTTGGCGGCGCGCTGGCTGCGCTGGGTCAGCACGACGCTGGCGGGCCGCAGGCGCGCGTCGTCGAGCCCGACCATCCGGAAGAAATGGAACAGCGAATTGTCGCGCGTGTGACGTGCGACGTAGGTGCCGCGTCCCTGCCGGCGTACGATCAGCCGGTCGGCTTCCAGCGACAGCAGCGCCTTGCGCACCGTGCCCTGGCTCACCTTGTATTCCGCCGCCAGCTGGAACTCGTTGGGCAGCATCTCCCCGGGTTTCCACGCGCCCGAGCCGATGCGCTGCACGAGCCGGTTCTTCACCTGCGCATAGAGCGGCTGATAATCGGCGGCGGCGGACGCGACCGCTTCCCCGTCGTCCATCCGCCCCGCCCGATCTGCCGCTCGCTCAGGCGCTGCGGTAGAGCTTTGTCATGCTGAACTCGCGATGGCCGAGCGCCTCCGCCGCGGTCAGCCGGCCGTTGGCGGTGCGCACGATCATGTCGATCAGCGCGTCGCCGGCCTGATCGATCGTCATCTCCCGCCGCAGGATGCCCGAGACGTCGAGATCGACATGCTCGGACATGGTGCGCACGGTGCGCGGGTTGCCGGTGATCTTGATCACCGGCACGATGGGGTTGCCGATGACGTTGCCCTGGCCGGTGGGAAAGGTGTGCACGACATAGCCGCCGGCGGCCATCAGCGTGACGCACTCCGCTGCCGCGGAGGAGCTGTCCATGTAGTAGAGACCCGGTCCCCTGGCCGGCGTCTCGGCCGGCTGCAGCGCGTCGATGAAGCGCGAGGTATGGCCGATCTTCTCGAGATTGCCGAGCGCCTTTTCCTCGATGGTGGTCAGGCCGCCCTCGATATTGCCCTTGGTCGGCTGGCTGTCGGAGAGATCGTCGGTCTTGTGCGCCTCGATCACGTCCTCCTGGTAGGACTTCCACATCGCGTACCATTTCTCCGCGATTTCCGGCGATGCCGCCCGCTCCCGCGCGAGGTGCTCGCCGCCAGTGATCTCGGAAGTCTCGCCGAACACGCCGTAGATCCCCTTGGGAATCAGCTTGTCATACATGTTGCCGACCGTCGGGCAGGAGGCCAGGCCGGTCGTCGTGTCGGACTCGCCGCATTTCGTGGAAACCCACAGATCCGACATGTCGCACGCGGTGCGCGGCTGTTCGGAGGCCCACTGCACGAAGTCCTTGGCCTGGCGCGAGGCGGCGGCGATGGTGTTGATGTCGCCGTTCTGCTCGATCGAGAAGCCGGCGACCGGCTTGCCGGTCTTGGCGATGCCGTCCACCACGCGGCCGGTCCAGCTCGGCTCGATGCCGATGACGACGACCGCCGCGACATTCGGGTTGCTGCCGGTGCCGATCAGGGTGCGGAAGTGCAGATCGAGGTCCTCGCCGAACTGCAGCCGGCCATAGGCGTGCGGGATGGCGAGCGTGCCCTTGATGTTGTTGCCGACCGCCTCGCAAGCGGCGTTGGAGATGTCGTCGAGCGGCAGGATGACGACGTGGTTGCGCACGCCGACGCGCCCGTTCTCGCGCCGCCAGCCGGTAATCCCGGAGTTGCTCGTGGTGCTCATGGTGCGGACGGTGCCTCCTACCAGCGCTTGGTCTTGAGATTGTGGGTATGCACGTAGCCGCCCTTGCCGACCGGGGCGACGATCTTGCCGATGTCCTCGCCGTATTTGATCGCGGTGTCGCCGGGCTGCAGATCGGCCAGCGCGATCTTGTGGCCGATCGGCGCATCGGCTTCGGCCTTCAGGCGAAAGGTCGTGTCGTTCTCGGTGATAACGCAGAGCATGTCGGTTCCGGCCTCGAGGCCCTCGATCACGACGACGCCCACATTGTCCTTCGGGCTGTGCACGAGAAGATGCGGCGTTTCCATATGACTTTATCTCCGCAGACCTGGGAATAGGAGTCTTATATAAGAGAGCAGAGTTGCCGTCAACCGGGTTGGCGCAGTCCGGCGGATCTGCCTACTGTGCCCGCGCGAAGCAGAAGCAAAGGCGAGGGGCTCTGCCCCCGTGCGCTAGAAGTGGGGACCCCGCCAAAGGCCGTCGCCCTTGGAATCCGTACTTGAGTAATGGGGGCTGGGGGCCGCTGCCCCCAGCGCTTCCTGGCCTGTTCACCTGGGGGAGCTTGCCCGTGAAACCGCCCGTCCGCGTCGCCGTCACCGGAGCCGCCGGCCAGATCGGCTACAGCCTGCTGTTTCGCATCGCCACCGGCGAGATGCTCGGGCCGGATCAGCCGATGATCCTCCAGCTCCTGGAAGTGCCGGAAGCGCTCGGGGCCCTGAACGGCGTCGTCATGGAGCTGGCGGACTGCGCCTTTCCGCTGCTGGCCGGCGTCGTCCAGACCGAGGACGCGAAGATCGCCTTCGACCGCGCGGACTACGCGCTGCTGGTCGGATCGCGCCCGCGCACCGCCGGTATCGAGCGGCGCGATCTGCTCGCCGTGAATGCCGCGATCTTCGCGGTGCAGGGCCACTCGCTCGACGCGGTCGCCAGCCGCGACGTGAAGATCCTCGTCGTCGGCAATCCCGCGAACACCAACTGCTTCGTGGCGATGCAGAGCGCGCCCGGGTTGGCGCGCCGGAATTTCAGCGCCATGATGCGCCTCGACCACAACCGCGCCGTCTCGATGCTGGCCGCCCGCATCGGCGCGCCGGTGGACACCATCGAGCGGGTCGTCGTCTGGGGCAATCATTCCCCGACGATGCACCCCGACTACCGCCACGCCACCTCCGGCGGCCTCGCCCTGCCCGAGCTGGTCGGCGACGAGGCGTGGTATCGCGACGAATTCATCCCGACCGTGGCGCAGCGCGGCACCGCGGTGCTCAAGGCGCGCGGCCGCGGCTCCGCTGCTTCCGCCGCCTCCGCCGCGATCGACCACATGCGCGACTGGGTCGCCGGCACGAACGGGCGCTGGGTGACCATGGCGGTCGCGTCGGACGGCAGCTACGGCATTCCGGCCGACATCATCTACGGTTTTCCCGTGACCTGCGCGGGCGGCGAGTTCCGGATCGTCAGCGATCTCCCGATCGACGATTTCAGTCGCCAGCGCATGCAGCTTTCGCTCGCCGAGCTGCAGGAGGAGCGCGGCGCCGTGGCCGGTCTGCTGGGATCGTGAGCGGCGCTGCGGGCGCGACGGAGATGCCGCCACGCGGGGCCGATCTGGTCATGCAGGCGCTCGCCCAGGTCGGCGTGCGCACCGTCTTCGCGCTGTCCGGCAACCACATCATGCCGCTGTTCGACGCCGCGCTCGATACCGGTGTGCGACTGGTCCATGTGCGTCACGAGGCGGCAGCGGTGCACATGGCGGATGCCTGGGCGCGGCTCACCGGCGAGGTCGGCGTCGCCATGGTCACCGGCGGCCCCGGCATGGCGAACGCGGTGGGCGCGCTCTACACCTGCCTGGCCGGCGAGAGCCCGATGCTGCTGCTCTCCGGCCACGCCGCGCTGAGCCAGCTCGGCGACGGCGCCTTTCAGGAGCTACGCCAGGCCGCTCTCGCCGAGCCGGTCGCCAAAGCCTCCTGGCTCGCCGCGAGCGCAGCCGGCCTGCCCCGCGACATCGCGCGCGCCATCCGCGTCGCGCGGGCGGGGCGGCCCGGGCCGGTGCATGTCGCGCTGCCCGTCGATCTGCTGGACGCGAGCCCCAAGGCGCCGGCGCTCCCGGACGCCGGCAGCTTCGTTCCCGAGGCGCGGCCGCTGGCCGAGGCCGCCGCGCACGCGATCATCGCGGCGCTCGGGGCGGCGCGCCGGCCGCTGATCATCGCCCCGCCCGCGCTCTGCTCACGCGAGGGCAGGCGCCTTCTGGCGGGCCTGGCGGAGGCGACCGGCGTGCCGGTCATCGCGATGGAGAGCCCGCGCGGCGTCAACGACCCGAGCCTCGGTGCGCTCCCCGAGATGCTGGCATCGGCCGATCTGATCGTGCTCGCCGGCAAGCCGCTGGACTATACGCTCGGCTTCGGCAAGCCGCCGACGGTCGATGCCGCCTGCCGCTGGATCGTCATTGACCCCGATCCCGCGCTGATCGCCCGCGCCGCCCGGCGGCACGCGCCCCTCCTCGCCGCCCTCGCCGATCCCGCCGCCGCGGTCACCGCACTCAGTCGGGCAGCCGGCGGCCGGGCCGACCCGGGGTGGCGGAACGCGGTCGCCACCGCACTCGCGCGCCGCCCGCCAGAGTGCGACACCCCGCCCGAAGGCGCGCTTCGCCACCCCGCTGCGATGTGCCGCGCGCTGCGAGGCTGGCTCAAGGAACGGCCGGACACCGTCTTCGTCAGCGACGGCGGCGAGGTCGGCCAGTGGGCGCAGGCCATGCTCGCCCCGGAGGAGCGGCTGATCAACGGCGTCGCCGGCGCGATCGGTCCCGCCATCCCCTATGCCGTTGCGGCGAAGCTCGCTCGTCCGGCCGCCCCGGTGCTCGCCGTGCTCGGCGACGGCACGACGGGGTTCCATCTGAGCGAGTTCGACACGGCCGCGCGATACCGCCTGCCCTTCGTCGCGGTGATCGGCAACGATGCGCGCTGGAACGCCGAATACCAGATCCAGCTCCGTGCCTACGGCGCCGACCGCGTTCAAGGCTGCACACTGTCGCCGGAAACCCGCTACGACCGCGCAGTCGTGGCGCTGGGCGGCCACGGCGAATTCGTCGGCCCCGGCGACGATCTCCCGGCGGCGCTGCGGCGCGCTTTCGCCAGCGACCGGCCGGCCTGCGTCAACGTCGTCATCGAAAGCAGTCCGACCCCGACGCTGCACCGCTGACCAGGCGCCGCGTCCTGATCAGCCGACCGGCCCCGGCGTGACCGGATCGTGGCTGTAGATCGTGCGGAAGAAGCGGTCGAGCACCGCCTTTTCGACGGGCTGCGTCATCAGGCTGACCACGAAGAACACGATGAAGTTGCCGATCAGCACGACGAACCCGGTCGCCATGCCGAAGACCTGCTCGTATCCCATGAGATGCAGGATCGCGCAGGCCACCCAGCCGAACAGCAATCCCGCGAACACGCCCTGCCCGGTGGCGCGGCGCCAGAGGATGCCGCCGATCAGCACGCCCGGCAGCAGCTGGGCGATGAAGTCGTAGGCAACCAGCAGGATCACCACGATCAGCGAATGCGCGACCAGCGCCAGCAGGAGTGCCAGCAGGGTGATCGGGAATACCAGCCAGCGCGAGAGCGCAAACACGGTCCGGCCCGAGGTGCCCGGCCGCAGCTTGGCATAGACGTTGCGCGCCAGCAGCGTCGAGGACACCATGACGATCGGCCCCGCCGGCACGATCGCCGACAGCACCGCCGCGAGCGCGAAGATCGCCAGGAACCAGGGCGGGAACAGGTCCTTGGCCAGCAGCATCATGACGTCGTTGCCCGGCACGTTGCGCCCGGCGAAGATCAGGATGGCGGCGAAACCGATGGTGATGACCGCGACTTTCACAAGCTGGTAGAAGGGCATGAACACCGCCTGCAGCTTCAGCGTGCGCGGC
>Ga0213875_10001829_pt1 | contig 13228 bp, 12 predicted proteins | sample BarmaccomBMRX_R8_FD_160105 | JGI IMG/M metagenome (GOLD analysis project Ga0213875, IMG submission 160105) | Root-associated microbial communities from Barbacenia macrantha in rupestrian grasslands, the National Park of Serra do Cipo, Brazil - RX_R8 | ecosystem: Host-associated > Plants > Roots... | reverse complement strand
GCTGTGTCTCCTCCAGCGCTGGCCTTATTACGTCGGCGTGCCGATCGCGGTCGTGACTGTCATTCTCGCGTTCCGCGCAGCACAGGGCGGGCTCCTCGCCGCGCTTCTTTGGCTCCTCGCCGTCATCTTTCTCGTGAGCGCTGGGCTTGCGGCTTATCATGCCGGGGTCGAGTGGGGGTTCTGGCCCGGACCATCCGCCTGCACGGGCCAATATGTGGCTCCGGCCAGCACGGACGACTTCCTGAAAAGCCTCGACACGGGCCCCTCGGCGCGTTGCGATGAGGCCGCGATCCGCATCCTCGGCCTCTCGCTTGCCGGTTGGAACGTGCTGGCTTCCTTCCTGATCGCGGCGATTGCAGCACTCGGAGCCAAATCGGCCAAGGCCGTCCCGTGAAAACCTGATCCGTCGGGTTGGGATCAATCGTTCAGGCGGACGCTGCGGACCCACCAGCCCGGCTCGGCCTTCCCGATGTTCTCAGCCGCGAGCGCGGCATGTTTTTCATCCGCAAAAAGGCCGAACACCGTGGGTCCGGAGCCCGTCAGACGCGCGAGCGCGCATCCCGTTTGTGCGCGAAGCCGTATGGCCGCATCGCGCACCGTGGGCGCAAGGCTGATCGCCGCAGCTTCGAGATCGTTGCCGCAGCGCTCGATGGCGGCGAGCCATGCGGCGGCCGTGCCCGCTCGCGCCGGCTCCTTGAATGCGAGCGAGACGCCGGTCCCGTGAAGCTTCGCAAGCGTCGCGAACACCCGGGCTGTCTCGAGCTGCACGCGCGGATTGACGAGGACACCGGACAGGGAAGGCATAGTGAGCCGAGGACCCAGAATCTCGCCCCGGCCACGCATAATCCGGCAGACGCATGCGAGACAGACGGGCACATCGGAGCCCGTCTCGCAGGCCACATCCTGGACAACATCGTTTTGCGGCGACAATCCGTTCAATTTCGCCAGAAGCCGCAAGGCCGCGGCGGCATCGGCCGAGCCGCCGCCGAGGCCCGCCGCTGCCGGAATATTCTTGGTGAGCGAAAATTTCCCGAGCTTCAGTCCCGGCAACCGGCGTGCCAAAGCTTTCGCGGCCTTGACCACCAGATTGCCCTCAGGCGCGCCCGAGTCGTGCGCGAAAGGCCCCGAGACCTCGAGCGAAAGCTCGGAACTTGGCCGGAGCGAGAGCTCATCCCCGATCGAGGCGAAGGCGACGAGGCTCGCAAGATCGTGAAAACCGTCCGCGCGGCGCCGCTCGACCGCAAGGGTGAGGTTGATCTTAGCCGGAGCCAATTCGACGAGCGCGCGCTCGACAGGCGACGCGGCATCAAGCGACGGCTCGCCGCCCCTCGTCAGCATGGACGAAGCGGACGGGTGGCGGGCGGCCTAGCCGCCATCCGCCTTCGACGGCTCGCTCACCGCCTGCGGGGTCGGCGGCTTGTCGTCGAGCATGCCCGTCTCGATCTTCTTGAGAATGCCCGGCAAATCCTCCGGCTCCGGCTGCATGTCGCGCGCATGCGCCCATTGGAAGGTGGCCTCGAGCTTGCGCCCGACATGCCAGTAGGCGTCACCCAGATGATTGTTGATCGTCGCGTCATTGGGCTTCAGCTCGATTGCTTTTTCGAGCGTGTGCACGGCATCGTCGTAACGCCCCATACGATAGTAAGCCCAGCCGAGGCTGTCGATCACATAGCCGTCCTTGGGGCGGAGATCGACCGCGCGGCGAAGCATCTTGAAGGCTTCGTCGATATTCATCCCTTGATCGACCCAGGAATAGCCAAGGTAGTTGAGCACAAGAGGCTGATCCGGGGAGAGTTCGAGCGCCTTTTTCAGATCGGCCTCGGCTTTCGGCCACTGCTTGGAGCGTTCGAGACAGATGCCGCGATCGTAGTAAAGGAGCCAGTTCGATGGAGTGGGCGGCCCCGAGAGGTCGATCGCCTTGCCATAAGCATCCGCCGCATCCGCAAAGTTCTTGTTCGCCCGCAACGCATCGCCGAGCGCCGCATAGGCTTCGAGATCATCGGGGTGGTTCTCGATCACCTTATGCATGTGGGCGACGGCATCATCGTATTTTTCCAGCGCCACGAGATCGAGGCCGATCTGGAGATCCGTCGATTGCCGCAGGGGCGAGTTCGCCGGCACCTCGCCATAGGCGGCGATCGCCTGCTCATAGCTTTTGTCGCGCTCATAGATCTCGCCCAAGGTCACGGCGGCGACCCCGTTCGAGGGGTCGAGGAAAAGAGCGAGGCGCAAATATAGAATCGCCGCGAAATCCTCGCCCTCACGGCCGCTGCTCGCGGCGAGTCCGAACAAGGCCTCCGCGGCGCCTTGCTGCGGCGTCGCGATGAGGCGCGGCGTCGCCGCGCCCTTCTCGACATCCGCGAGCCCCTGTTTGATGAGCGGGTTGCGCGGCGCGCTACGCTCGAAATCGCCGTAGAGCCGCTTCGCCTCGGCGATGTCGCCGGTCCGCGCCTCGAATCGGGCGCGCGCGTCGACGAGGCGCATCGTGCTCGGCTCGAGGTCCTGCGCCTCCTTGTAGGATTTGCGCGCGTCGTCGACATTCCCGGCAAGGTCGTCGATCAAGGCGGTGTGATAAGCACGATAGGCGCCGATCGATTCGGCTCCCTTGAGCTTCGCCAAGGTGGCAAGCGCCTTTTGCGTATGGCCGAGGCCCGCTTCCGACCAGGCCGTCAGCGCGAGCGCGGTCACGTCCGAAGAATCGGCGCCACCAAGCTTCGCGAGGAGATCGCGCGCCTGGCGGAAATCGCCGGTCTTGATGGCCCGCACCGCAAGGGCGAGATTCGCCAACGTATTGTGCGGCCCACGGCCTTGAAGCTTGGTCGCGTAGAAGAAGGAGCCGTCGATCTCTCCCGCCGAAAGCATCGAAGCGAAGGCGCGCTCCATCAGGTCGGGATTGCCTTTGTCGAGCGCGAGCGCACGCCGGTAATATTTCGATGCCGCTTGCGGGTCGTGATCCGCCCCCGCGACGGCCGCGGAGAGATAATCTCCCGAAAGCGTCTCGCTGCTGGAGGCCGTCTGGTTCTTCGCGATCGCCGCCGGGACGCCGAAGCCGCCGAAGGCGGTGAAGCCCGCGACGAGCAGAATGGCGGTGCGGGAAGTGCGGAGCCAATGAACCATGAGAATGCGCTTCTTTCTCGTCGCCGCTCGAGTGCAGGCGCACGAGGCTGCGCGCCAAACCCTGCCTCGCACGGCAGACTACGTGTTGCAAGTTGACCTGTGTGCAATCCCTCCTCGCCGCTTATGCAGTCGGCGGCGCGGTCTCGCCCTGCGCTTCTTTTCGGGCGGGTTTATGGCGTGGGCGCCGACAGTTTGGAGAGCGATCCCGCCTTCGAGGCGCGGCAAGTGCCGCCAAACCCTTCGACGCCCCCCGCGGCTGGCGCAGCTTGCTTTCAGTGGGCGTCACATATTCGAGTAATTGGGGCCACCTGCGCCTTCAGGCGGCACCCAGGTGATATTCTGGGCAGGATCCTTGATGTCACAGGTCTTGCAATGGACGCAGTTTTGCGCGTTGATCACGAAGCGAGGGCCCGTTTTCGCGGCTTCGTCGGCGTAAACCACCTCGTAAACCGCGGCCGGGCAATAGAGCCGCGCAGGTTCCCCATAGCGGGGCAGATTCTCGCGGATCGGTATCGAAGGATCGGCGAGCACGAGATGTGGTGGCTGATCTTCCTCGTGATTCGTTCCCGAAAGGAAGACGGAAGAGGGCTTGTCGAAGGTGGTCCTCCCGTTCGGTCGCGCATAGGTCAGTTGCGTCACTTCCGAGATCGGCAGGAGGGTCGCATGATCCGGCTTGCCGTGGCGCAAAGTACCGAAGAGGCTGAACCCCATGACATCGTTCAGCCACATATCGAAACCGCCGAGCGCATTGCCCAGCACGGTCCCATGCCGCGACCAGAGCGGCTTCACGTTGCGCACCTTCTTGAGGTCACGACCGATTTCGGATGAGCGCCAGGCTTCCTCGTAGGAAGAAAGCTCGTCATGGGCACGGCCTTGGCCGAGCGCGGCGAACACGTGCTCGGCAGCGAGCATGCCGGAGAGAATGGCATTGTGCGAACCTTTGATGCGCGGCACGTTGACGAACCCGGCTGCGCAGCCGATCAGCGCGCCGCCCGGAAACGCCAGCTTCGGCACGGATTGCCAGCCACCTTCCGTGATGGCGCGCGCGCCATAGCCGATCCGCTTCGACCCCTCGAAGAGGTCGCGAACGAGGGGGTGCGTCTTGAAACGCTGGAACTCATCGAAAGGAGAAAGCGTCGGGTTGCGATAGTTCAAGTGGACGACGAAGCCGATCGAAACGAGCCCGTCCTCCATGTGATACAGGAACGAGCCGCCGCCGGTGCGATTGTCGAGCGGCCAGCCGAGCGTGTGCTGCGCGAGGCCGGGCTTGTGCTTCTCGGGCGGGACTTGCCACAGCTCCTTGAGGCCGATGCCGTATTTCTGAGGATCGCGACCCGCATCGAGCTCGAAGCGCCGCACGAGCTGCTTCGTGAGCGACCCGCGCGCGCCCTCCGCGAAGAGCACGTATTTGCCGCGCAGCTCCATGCCGCGTGTGAAGCCTGCCTTTGCGGTCGCATCCTTCGCGATCCCCATGTCGCCCGTGGCGATCCCGACCACTTCGCCCTTGTCGCCATAAAGGAGCTCCGCCGCCGCGAAGCCCGGATAGATTTCGACGCCGAGCGCTTCCGCCTTGCCGCCGAGCCAGCGGCACACATTGCCGAGCGAGACGATGAAATTCCCGTGGTTGTTCATCAGCGGCGGCATCAGCACATTGGGAAGTCGCAAGCGCCCGCTCGGACCGAGATAATAGAAGCGGTCGTCGGTGACCTTCGTCTTGATCGGCGTCTCTTCCAAGCGCCATTCCGGCAGCAGGCGGTCGAGGCCGATGGGATCGATCACGGCGCCCGAAAGAATATGCGCGCCGACCTCGGCGCCCTTCTCGACGATGACGACCGAAAGCTCCTGGGAGGCGGCCGCTGCGAGCTGCTTGAGCTTGATCGCCGCGGCAAGGCCGGCCGGCCCCGCGCCGACGATCACGACATCGTAGTCCATGCTCTCTCGCGGAGTGTTGCGGGCCTCTTCGAGGTTCATGGCGTTCCCCTTTCGCTCGGCGGTCATGAGACCGCGCGATCGATGGACCAAATCGCCGCGAGGCTCAAGGGCGCGGCGAGACGCAAGTCTCTGCGATCTCGGTCCGCTCCTGACGCTTCGCCCTTACCGCTCGTTCCCGACGAGGTTTGACGCCGCGCCGTGCCACGACTATCTCCCCAGCATGAGCCTTCGCCCCATCCTCACGCTCCCCGATCCACGGCTGAAGCTCGTCTCCACGCCGGTCGCGAAGGTCACGGATGAAACACGCGCGCTCGCCGCCGACATGCTCGAAACGATGTATGAAGCGCCTGGAATCGGCCTCGCGGCGATCCAGATCGGCGAGCCGGTCCGGCTCATGGTTGTCGATGTCGCGCGCAAGGACGAGGAGCGCCGCCCCATGATCCTCATCAATCCCGAGATCGTCTGGTCGTCGCCGGAGCGCTCCATCTACGAGGAGGGCTGCCTCTCGATCCCGGAATATTTCGAGGAGGTCGAGCGGCCCGCCATGGTGACGATCCGCTTCCTCGATGCGCGGGGCGCCGAATGCGAGATGACCGCGGACGGGGTGCTCGCGACCTGCCTGCAGCATGAGATCGATCATCTCGACGGCATCTTGTTCATCGACCACATCTCCAAGCTGAAGCGCGATCGCATCTTGCGCAAGTTCAAGAAGGACGCGAAGCGCAAGGCGGAAGAGAAGGCCGATACGGAGGGGTCTCGCACGGTCGTGGCGTAAGATTCGCGTTCGGAACCAGCAGGCCTCGTCACTCGCTCACTCGGAACATGCGTCCGTCAGTCGGCCGTTCGTTTGCGAAGCCACCGCGGTAAAGGCCCGTTTACGCGATCGAGGCGCAAGCCGAGGAGCACCATGCGCATCGTCTTCATGGGCACGCCGCAATTTGCCGTGCCGACGCTCTCCGCCATCGTCGGAGCCGGCCACGAGGTCGTCGCCGCCTATACGCGCGCTCCACGTCCAGCCGGACGCGGGATGGGGGAGCGGTCCTCCCCTGTCGAACTCGCCGCGAAGCGCTTCGGGATCGAGGTGGTGACGCCGCCCACCTTGCGTGGCGACGAGGGGGTGGAACGTTTTATCGGTCACGCGGCGCATGTCGCGGTGGTCGTCGCCTACGGCCTCATCCTGCCGAAAACGATCCTCGAGCTTCCCGCGTTCGGATGCCTCAACCTCCATGCTTCGCTCCTGCCTCGCTGGCGCGGCGCGGCGCCGATCCAGCGCGCCATCATGGCGGGCGACGAGGAGACCGGCATCTGCGTCATGCACATGGAGGAGGGGCTCGACACCGGCCCGGTCGGCCTCGTCGAACGCGTTGCGATCGGCGAGGACATGACTGCGGGCGAGCTTCACGATGTGCTGGCGCAGCTCGGCGCGGATGCGATGACGCGCGCGCTCGCGGCGCTGTCGCGCGAGGCCCTTCTCTTCACGCCGCAGCCGACGCAAGGGGTGACCTACGCGTCCAAAATTCGGAATGACGAAGCGCGAATCGATTGGCAGCTTCCCGCTCGCCCCCTGCACGACCTCGTGCGCGCGCTTTCCCCGCATCCCGGCGCTTTTTTCGAAGCCGATCTCGGCAAGGGGACGGAACGCGTCAAGGTTTTGCGGGCGCGCCTCGCCGAAGGAAGCGGCGGGCCCGGCGTGCTCGTCGACCGCGCTCCGACGATTGCCTGCGGGACGGGCGCGCTGAGGCTTCTGACCGTGCAGCGCGCGGGAAAAAGCCCGGTGTCAGGCGAGGAATTTCTGCGCGGTGTCCGGCTCGAGCCCGGGGCGCACCTCGCGTGAGCGCGAGCCATCCTCGCTCGAGCCTTGCTCGCGCGACCTCGCTATCTTAAGTTCCCGTCATCCTCGTCGGGGTGTCCCGCCGTACAGTGCGGCCGGGGCTGAGAGGCTGAGGTCGACCCGTCGAACCTGATCCGGCTCATACCGGCGGAGGGAACGAGATGAGATCGCTCCAGACGTTCCTGTCCATCGAGGATGGGCAGTGCTCGATTTCCGTCCTCGCTGGCGGCGCGGTTCGGCCGTGAGCGCTCATCCGGCGAATGTCCCGGCGCCTGCGGGCATGCACCTCCCTCCGAATGGCGGAGGCGAGGACGTCCTGCGGCTCATGGAGGAAATCGTCACGATTTTGCAAGAGCTTCGCCACAGGAAACCGCGCATCCATTGCCTCACGAACAGCGTCGCCCAAGCCTTCACGGCCAATCTTTTGTTGGCCGCAGGGGCCATTCCGTCCATGAGTGCATCTCCCGAAGAAATTGGACATTTTGTCCATCGAGCCGGAGCGCTTCTCATCAATCTCGGCACGCTCGATGCCGAGCGGCGCGCCTCGCTTCCGCTCGCGCTTGCGGCCGCGTCGGAGCTGGACGTTCCGATCGTGCTCGATCCCGTCTTCGTCGATGCCTCTCCGCCGCGTCTCGCCTTGGCGCGCGAAATCCTGGAGCGGCGACCACCAGCGGTCATTCGCCTGAACGGCCGCGAGTTCCAGGCCCTCTCCGGACACTCGCCCACGCCGTCGCATGTGCGTGAGTTTGCGCAGGCGAAGCGCTGCGTCGTTGCCGTCACGGGTGCAAGCGATGCCGTCTCGGACGGAGCCCGTGAGATTCGTGTCCGCAACGGACACGCCTTCATGGCGCAAGTGACCGGCATGGGATGCGCCGCGGGCGCGCTCGTCGCGGCTCTCCTGGCCGTCAGTGGCAATCCCTTGCAGGCCGCTGTTGCGGGCCTTTCGGCCATCGGCGTCGCGGGGGAGATCGCAGCCGAGAGGGCGCAGGGGCCGGGGAGCTTCGCTTCCGGCATTCTCGATACGCTCCACACGCTCGGCGGAGCGACGCTTCGCGCGCGGGCGCGGCTCGAAATCGGAGAGGCGTGATGGGCGCCGATATTCGCCTTTACGGCATTCTTGATCCGGCGGCGACGCCGGGCGCCGATCTTGCCTCTCTCGCCCATCTTGCGGCGAAGGGAGGGGTGACGCTCCTCCAGTATCGCGACAAGCTCGCGGAAGGACGCGTCATGGTGGAGCGGGCGCGCGCCATTTTGGGCGCGCTCTCGGGCACGGGCGTGCCGCTCCTGATCAATGATCGGCTCGATGTCGCACTGGTCGCGGGGGCGCAGGGTGTGCATCTCGGCCAAGCCGACATCCTGCCGCACGACGCACGCGCGCAGCTTGGCCCCTCGGCCATCATCGGCCGAACGCTCACGAACGAGGCCCATATCGCGGCTCTGCCGCACGAACCCGTGGATTACGGCTGTATCGGTGGTGTTTTCACGACAGGCAACAAGACGAACGCCAATCCGCCGATCGGGCTCGACGGTCTCGGGCGCCTCTTGCGCATGGCCCGCGAGGCGGCGCCGCGCTTACCGCTGGGCGCCATCGCCGGCATCAACGAGGCAAACGCGGCGCAAGTGATCACGACGGGCGCCGACGGCATCGCGGTCATCGGCGCGATCTTCGTCAGGCCCGATCCGCTCGCCGCGGCGCAAGCGCTCCGGCGGATCGTCGAGGGCGCCCTCTCCTTGCGCGCCCGCGAGCCCGTATCATGAAGCCGCGTGGCCCCTCGTTAGGAAGGCGCGGCCTGCTCACCGCCCTCGGGGCCGCAGCGCTCGCTTCCCCGTCGCTCGCGCGTGCCCAGGCTCCACATCGATGGCGGATGGTGACCTCCTGGCCGCGCAACCTCGCAGGACCCGGCGTCTCGGCACGCCGGCTCGCCGAACGCATCACGAAGATGAGCGGCGGCCGGCTCGAGGTCGAGGTGTTCGCGGCCGGTGAGATCGTCCCGGCGCTCTCGGTTTTCGACGCTGTTTCGACGGGGGTCGCCGAAATGGCGCATACCGCTTCCTTTTATTGGATCGGCAAGCTTCCGGCCTCGATCTTCTTCACCACGGCGCCTTTCGGGCTCGATCCCACCGAGCATCAGGCGTGGATATTCGAGGGCGGCGGGCAAGGGCTCTGGGACGAGCTCTATGCGCCTTTCGGCCTCAAGGGATTTCTTGCCGGCAATACGGGCCCGTCGATGGGAGGCTGGTTCCGCAGCGAAGTGAAGGGCCTCTCCGATATGAGAGGCTTGCGTATAAGGGTTCAGGGCGTCGGAGCCGAGGTCTATGCCCGTCTCGGCGCGACGCCCGTGACGCTCGCGCCAGGCGATCTCGAGCCGGCGCTCGAGCGCGGCGCGATCGATGCCGCCGAGCTGCTGGCGCCGGTGAACGATGTCTCGCTCGAACTTCAGCGGCAGGCAAAATTCTACTATGCGCCCGGCTTCAACAAGCCGAATGGCGCGGCGGAGGCGCTCGTGTCGCGTGCTGCTTTCGACGCCCTGCCTGATGATTTGCGCGCCGTGATCGCCAATGCCTGCGAAGCGGAGCATTCGGCGGGCCTTGCCGACGCCGAGAGAGGAAATGCGGAGGCGATCGAGAAGCTCGGGGGCGACGGCGTGCGCGTCTCGCTCTTCCCGGCCGATGTGTTGACCGCGGCGCGCGCCGCGGCACGGGACGTCATCAGCGAAACCGCCGCGAAAGACGCTCTCTCCGGCCGCATTGTCGAAAGCTACCGCGCCGCTCTCGATCATGGCCGCTACTGGGCGAGCTTGCAGGCGGCGATGACCCGATCGCTGAAGAGCGCCTGATGCGCGGCTTCGCAAGGTGAGGGGCGAAACGCCAGCTTCTGAGGAGGTGCCGGTCGCGGTAACGATCGCCGGCTCGGATTCGGGTGGCGGCGCGGGCATTCAGGCCGACATCAAGACCTTCGCGGCGCTCGGCGTCTATGGCGCGACCGTGATCACGGCAATGACCGCGCAGAACACACGCGAAATTGTCGGCATCTTCGATGTGCCTGAAAATTTCATCGCCCGGCAGATCGACGCGGTCTATTCAGATCTTCCTGTGAAGGCGACCAAGATCGGCATGTTGGCGCGCAAAGAGGTTGCCTGTGCCGTCGCCGAGGGCCTGCGTCGCTGGGAGGCGCGCCGCATCGTGCTCGACCCCGTGATGCTTGCAAGCTCGGGAACGCGGCTCTTGCGCGAGGGCGCGGTTGACGCGCTCGCGCAGCTCCTGTTTCCGCTCGCCGATATCGTGACGCCCAATCTACCCGAGCTCGCGGCTCTGCTCGGCGAAGACCTCGCGACCACTGAGAGCGCGATGGCGCATCAAGGCGAAAAGCTGATGCGGCTTGGGGCTCGCGCCGTTCTCGTCAAGGGCGGGCATGCCGCGGGACCAGAGAGCGTCGATCTTCTCGTCGACGAAACAGGCATTTCGCGCTACGCCACACCTCGCATCTCGGCGCGCAACACGCATGGCACGGGGTGCACGCTCTCCTCGGCGATCGCCGCGGGGCTCGCCAAGGGGAAAAGCCTCCCTGAGGCTGTGCGATCGGCAAAGCTCTATCTCAACGGGGCGCTCCTTGCGGCGGACCGACTTAAGATCGGCTCCGGAACGGGCCCGGTCCACCACTTCCATCGGGCCGGACGGACATGAGCGCTCGGTCATCGGGGCTTTACCGCGCCATCAGTTCAGTTTCGCGGCCATCGCCCCCGTGGCACGCGCCAGTTGCTTGGGATCGACCGGAAAAACGGCATTCGGGTGTCCCGCGGCTGCCCAGACGAGATCGAAGCGAAGCAGGTCCTCGTCGAGCCACACCGGGGAAGGCGTCGCATGGCCGAACGGCGGAATGCCGCCGATCGCAAAACCCGTGGTCTCGCGCACACGTTCCGCATCGGGCCGCTTGAGCGCCTCGCCGAGGTGTCGTGCCGCCGCCTTCTCGTCGACACGGTTCGCTCCGGAGACCAGAAGCAGATAGGTTCGACCGGTCGCCGCGCCCGTGAATATGAGCGATTTCACGATTTGCGCAACCGCGCAGCCGCAAGCCGCGGCTGCCTCTTGCGCAGTGCGCGTCGACGCCGGCATCAGGCGTGGCGCGATGGAAAGGCCAAGCGCTTTCGCAGCCTCGACCACCTTGGCCACGCTCTGCGGCAAGCTCGGCTCTGGCGCGAGATTCTCTTCGGGCATGCGGGTCGCCTCTCGTTCATATTCCGGAGAACAGGCAGCGGGGCGCGCTGTGAGAAGAAGCCACGCCGTTAAGCTAATTCGCACGAACTCCCGCCTTCGATCAACGTGAAGATGCACCCCTTTCGGAAATTCGATAAGACAGGCCCATCAGCGAAGAGGCCGACCGGAACTCCCAAACAAAATTGCGCGCCTGTGACGTGGCCGCGCGACCCTGCTTGGCTTATGATGGGCGTTGCGGGCTGCCGGCGCGAGCCACGGCGCCCTTGGAATTTTGACGAAAGGGGACGGCAAGTGGCGGCCAGCTTGCCGGCTGCCATGAGCAGGTTGAAGAAGGGTGGACCCGATGAACGAGCAGAGTGCAGAATTGCCGCGCGCCGCGCCTCCGGACCTCAAGGCGTTGATCAGGCGCGCGAAGCTCGAGGACGCAGAGCGTTCTTCGGTCGTGGCCGAGATGCGCGGCGCCGAGCAGGCGAGGCTCGAGCTGCTGCGCGATGCGCTCGAGCCTGTTTTCGCGCAGGTGCCGGCTCATGCGGAGCTTTTCGATCACGGTCTCGTTCCGGGCGAGAAGCCAAGGCTTTTCATCGATATCGTGTCGTTCGTCGAGATGGCTCGGGATCGGCGCTGCTATCGATTCATCCAGGACACGCGCGCCGGAACGCTCGTGCTCGCCGAAAGCGACCGGATCGAGGCCATGTCGCGCCACGTGGCCAATTATCTGGCACGCCGGTTGATCGAACGCGAGAAGGCATTGTCCGCTCCACTCCCGAACTTCCGTCGCGACGAGGCCGGTGATGGCGGTGAGGCGCTAACGGACGAAGGGCGAGCGGAGACGGCCGCAAGCGCCAGCCTCGCGGCGAAGCGGCGCAGATCGGATCGCTGGCAGCTTCTCGTCACCTTGTTGCTTGGCGCACTCCTCGGGATCGCTCTCACCCACGCTTACGAGGTGGGGGCCCTCGACAATCTCCTGCCGAGTGGCTGGTGAGCATGCGTCCTTCAAAACGGGCAGCCGACGAGATGCGCAAAGTGACGCTCGAGCGCGGCGTCGCGCGCTACGCCGAAGGATCGTGCCTTATCTCTTTCGGAGAAACGAAGGTGCTGTGCGCGGCAAGTCTTGAGGAGCGCCCGCCGCCCTGGCTGCGTGGCCAGGGGCGTGGCTGGGTCACCGCCGAATACGCGATGCTGCCGCGCGCCACGCTCGAGCGCACGCGCCGCGAGGTATCGTCGGGGCGGCCTTCGGGCCGCACCCAGGAAATCCAGCGTCTGATCGGACGCTCGCTGCGCGCGGTCACCGATCTTGGCGCGATCGGGGAACGGCAGATCGTCATCGATTGCGACGTGATCCAAGCCGATGGTGGAACGCGCACCGCCTCGATCACGGGGGCCTGGGTGGCGCTGCACGATTGCCTCGCCTGGATGAAGGCACGTTCGCTCCTCAAATGCGAGGTGCTCGGCGAAGCGCTTGCGGATCACTGCGCGGCGGTGTCCTGTGGAATCGTCGATGGGACGCCGGTGCTCGACCTCGATTACGCGGAGGATTCCGCAGCCGAGACGGACGCCAATTTTGTCATGACGGGAACCGGCATGGTCGTCGAGGCGCAAGGCACGGCTGAACGCAAGCCATTCTCCGAGGCCGAGTTCCTCTCCCTCTTCAATCTTGCCAAACAGGGCATCGCCTCCCTCGTCGAGTTGCAGAAAATTTCAGTGATGTGAGCAGGCACGATCTTCGCCGGGCGCGGCTTGTTGTCCGGGCCAATCGCCTCTCTCATGATCGTGTTGCGGCCAGCTCTCGGCCGTCGCCATCCCGCAATCGCGCCCGACAAGAAAGGCCGACATGCCCAAACAACTCGCTGAGCGCGTGGCCTCGCTCAAGCCGTCGGCGACCGTCGAAATGACGGAGCGGGTGCGTGCCGCACGCGCCTCGGGCCGGCAGATCATCCCCTTATCGAGCGGCGACCCGAACATCGAAACGGATGCGCGCATCGTCGCGGCGGCCGAGCGCGCCATGCGTGCCGGCGAGACGCATTACGGCCCCGCGCAAGGGCTGCCGAGGCTGCGCGAGGCGATCGTGCGGCGCGAGGCGTTGCGATCAGGCGCGCTTTACGATCCTGCGGACATCATCGTCACGCCAGGCGG
>Ga0213875_10001828_pt1 | contig 13237 bp, 10 predicted proteins | sample BarmaccomBMRX_R8_FD_160105 | JGI IMG/M metagenome (GOLD analysis project Ga0213875, IMG submission 160105) | Root-associated microbial communities from Barbacenia macrantha in rupestrian grasslands, the National Park of Serra do Cipo, Brazil - RX_R8 | ecosystem: Host-associated > Plants > Roots... | reverse complement strand
CGGTAAAGACCGTGATCTTGCCGTCGGCATCGATGCGGATCCAGGAATCGAGCATCGGCGCGGTCTTCAGGCTGCCCGGCAAGGGCGGGGCCGCAACCGGCTGCGCCCCGGCACTCTGCGCTCCTTGCGCCAGTGCCAGGCGCGGCATCAGCGCAAAACTGACGATCAGCGCTCCTCCGCTTCTGAGCAGGCCTCTTCGGCTGAAATCGGGGCGGCCGAAATCGGGACGGCTCAGGTCGGAACGGCACGGGTTGGGGCTCTGGGGCGCGGTCATCGGCGCGCCTCCGACACCTCGCCGCCAGGCACGTTTCCGGGGCTGCTCTGCGCCGTGCGCATCGCCGCAGCACCACGGCGGATCGCACGCAGGATGCGCATATGGGTGCCGCAGCGGCACAAATTCGGCTCCATCTGGGCGCGGATCTCGGCCTCCGAGGCGGCCGGATTGCGCGCCAGCAGCGCGTGTGCGCGCATGATCATGCCGGCGATGCAATAGCCGCATTGCGCCGCCTGCTCGTCGATAAAGGCGCGCTGCAATGGCCCCGGGGCGGTCTCGCTGCCGAGGCCTTCGACCGTCGTGATCGGGCGGCCTTCGAGCGCCACGACCGGCGTCAGGCAGGAATAGATCGCCTCGCCATCGACGACGACTGTGCAAGCGCCGCACTGCCCGAGGCCGCAGCCGAACTTGGCGCCGTTGAGGCCGAGTTCGCCGCGCAATACGTAAAGCAGCGGCGTCGCCGCATCGACCTCGAGTCGATATGCCTTGCCGTTGACCGTCAGCGTGATCATGACCGCTCCCTGCTGCGGCGGACGTCGCGGATCCTCGAATCGAGGTCGGGCCAGGCCGGCTGGCCATCGTACTGCCCGCGCAGATAACGCAATAGTGCCCCGAGCTGCGCATCGGTAAAGGCGCCGGCGAAACCGGGCATCCACGGCCCCGGCCTGCCCTCGGGCGGGCGAATGCCGTCGAGGATGACGTAGACGGCATCGCTCGGGTCGGGGGCGGCGATCGCGCTGCTGAGCGCGAGATCGATGCCCCGAGGCGGCACCATCGCCGGTCCGCCGAAATGGCAGCTGGCGCAGGCCCCGGCGAAAATCGCGGCGCCGAGATCGTCGGCCGGGTGCGCCGGCGCGGTCGGCTCCCGACGCGCCGATTGCGCCAGCAAGGCCTCGGCGCGCCGCTGCCGCTCGGCCGAAGGCGGGCCTTGCAATGCGGCGATATAGGCCGCTATCGCCCGAACATCGCCAGGATCGGCCTGCGCCAGATCCTCGACTACGGGCTGCATCGGGCCGGCGGCGGCGCCGTGTTCGGTATCCCAGCCCTGGTGCAGGTAGGCGAAGAGATGGTCCGCATTCCACGGCACCGGGGCCGGCGAGGCCGCGTCCAGCGCCGGCGAATGCCAACCCTCGGCCATGCCGCCGGCCAAGGCTTCGCCGCTCTTTTCGGCGCCGAGCAGGTTGCGCGGCGTGTGGCAATCACCGCAATGCCCGAGCCCCTCGACGAGATAGGCGCCGCGATTCTCTTCCGCGCTGCGGCCAGGATCGGAACGAAACGGGGTGCGGTCAAGATAGAGCAGGTTCCACAACGCGACCAGCCAGCGCTGGTTCAGCGGAAAGGCAAGCCGTGTGCGCGGGGTTCGCTGGATCACCGGCGACCGGGTCATCACAAAGGCGTAAAGCGCGTGCACATCATCGTCGGCGAGCTTGGCGTAATGGTCGTAGGGGAAGGCCGGGTATAAATAACGGCCGCGGCGCGACACGCCCTCGCGCACCGCCCGGGCAAAGGCCGCCTCGGACCAGCCGCCGATCCCGGTGTCGCGGTCCGGGGTGATGTTGGTGCTGTAGACCGTCCCGAACGGCGTCGGGATCTGCCGGCCGCCGGCGTAATGCGGCCCGCCCGGCACCGTGTGACAGGTATCGCAATCGCCGACCGCGGCGAGCCGCGCTCCGCGCGCGACCAGATCCGCCGCAAAGCTGGAGAAGGGCGGCGGCTCGATGCCGGCGATCTCGGGCTGCCGCGACCACAGCCAGGCCCCACCGATGCCGAGCGCCAGCAGCAGCAGCAAGACCAGGACAACGCGCAGCAGCGGCATCTGCCCCGATCGGGTCAGGATTCGCCGAGCGAATGACGGGGCGCGATCCGCAATTCCGGGGCGCCGAACTCAGGCGAGCGGCGGAAAGATATGCGCGCCCTCCGGGCCGAGCGGCAGCGGCCGCACGCTCGCCGCCTCGGCGGGATCGAGCGGGCCATAAAGATGCGGGAACAGCGCGCCGCCGCGCGAGGGTTCCCAGCGCAGCCGTGATCCAAGACGCGTATCCTCGACGGCAATCAGCACCAGATCCGTTCGACCGGCACAGTGCCGGCGCGCGCTCTCGACAACCTGCTCGGCCGTCGAAAAATGCAGGAAACCGTCGGCGCGATCCTGTGCGGTGCCGTGATAGATCCCTTCGCGCTCCGCCTCGGCCCACGCCTCGGCCGCGCACATGTGGTACACCATCCGCGTCATGCCGAAGCCTACCGCAACCGACCGGACGGCGGAAGCAGCGCCGATCGGCGGTGTAGCGGAGGCGTCTCCGGGCATGAGCCACGGCGATTGCGAGCCGCTGCGCGTGCTGGTGCCGCGCGCCCCGGTGGTGGTGGCCGGGCTGCGCGAGATCGCCTGGCTGACACCCGACGGCGAGATCGAGGCTTTGTCGCCGCCCGAAGCCCGCGCCCGCCTGTCGGACGAGATGCCGATTCTGTGCCACGCCCGGGCCACGGCGCGGCGGCTCGATCTTTCCGGACTGGCCGCGCTCGACCTGCTCGAGTTGTTCGCCTTCGTGCGCCCGGCGCGGTTCTGTGTGCCGACACCGCGCGGCCTCGGCGAAGCGCTGGGCCTGGCGGCCCCGCGCAATGCCGCAGAAGCTTGCGTCGTCCTCAACGCAGCGGTGCGGGCGCTGCTCCAGGAACTCGCCGGTGACACCGACGCGGATACGCGCGCCCTGGCGCAGGATGCCGATCGCGCCGGGTGGCCGTGGGCGGCGGCGGTGCTCGCCGCGCTCCCCCCGGCCGAACCCGGCGGCCTGCGCCGCGCCGCCGGGCTGCGCGCCTGGCTGCATCTGCGCGAGTGGCAGGAAACGGCGCCGCCGCCTTCGCCGGGGAACATGCCGGTGGCACCGGCGGCGGCGCGCGCCCGGCTCGCCGCGCTGCTCGGCGCCGGTGCCGAGCCGCGGCCGCAGCAGGCCGATTACGCCGCGACGGTGGCGGCAGCATTCGCGCCGCGCGAGGCCCCGGATCGGCCGCAGGCGGTGCTTGCCGAGGCCGGCACCGGCGTCGGCAAGACCCTCGGCTATATCGCGCCGGCGAGCCTGTGGGCGGAACAGAACCACGGCGCGGCGTGGATCTCGACTTACACGCGCAATCTGCAGAGCCAGATTGCCGGCGAGCTCGACCGCCTCTACCCCGATCCCGACGAGAAGCGCCGTTGCGTGGTGATTCGCAAAGGGCGGGAGAATTTTCTGTGCCTCTTGAATTACGAGGACGCCGCCCGCGCCGCGGTCTTAAGAGCGCCCGGCGCACGCGGCGGCGATTCCAGGCTCGCGCTCGTGGCGCGCTGGATCGTCGCGACCGAATCGGGCGATCTGGTCGGCGGCGACTTTCCGGGCTGGCTGGTCGAGTTGATCGGCCGCGGCCGGATCAACAGCCTGGCCGATCGGCGCGGCGAATGCGTGCATTCCGCCTGCCCGCATTTCCGCCGCTGTTTTGTCGAGAAGAACATCCGCGATGCCCGCCAGGCCCGTCTCGTCGTCGCCAACCACGCACTGGTCATGGCGCAGGCGGCGCTCGGCGGGCTAGACGATGCGACGGTGCCGACCCGCTACGTGTTCGATGAAGGCCATCATTTGCTCGAAGCGGCCGACAGCGCGTTTTCGGTGCGCCTGTCGGGCCAGGAAGGCCGCGAGCTCAGGCGCTGGATTCTCGGCGCCGAGGCCGGCAGCCGCTCGCGCGCCCGCGGCCTGCGGCTGCGCCTCGGCGACCTCGTCGAGGGCGACGACACCGCCGCGAAGGCGTTGCTCGACGCGCTGGTCGCGGCGCGGATCCTGCCCGGCGAAGGCTGGCTGGCGCGGGTCGCCGACGAGCGCGGCTTGCCCGGGTTCGAGGATTTCCTGGTCCTGCTGCGGCGGCAGGTGCTGGCCCGCGCCGCCGCTTCCGATTCCGGCTATGGCCTGCAGGCCGAGGCGCGCCCGCCGGTTCCCGGGATGGTCGAGACCGCTTCCCGGCTCGCCGACGGGCTCGACCGCCTCGCCGACGCGCTGCGCAACCTGTCGCTATGCCTGCGGCGCAAGCTCGAAGACGCCGACAACCCGCCCGACCCGGGCTTGCGGCAGCGGCTCGATGCGACGATGCGGGGCCTCGACCGCCGCGCCGAGCTGCTGCTCGGCAATTGGACCCGGCTGCTGCGCGACCTGGGCCAGCCGCCCCGGCCGGAGACCGTGGAGTGGCTGGCGCTCGATCGCTTTGACGGCGCCGAAAGCGATGTCGCGCTGAACCGCAACTGGGTCGATCCCGGCATCCCGTTCGCGCAGCACGTGGCGCGACCGGCGCACGGCGTGGTCGTGACCTCGGCGACGCTGACCGACGGCGAACCTGACCCGGCCTTGGCGTGGCGCGCCGCCGAGGCCGGCACCGGGCTGCGCCATCTGCCGCACAGCCCGAGCGCGGCGCGTATCTCCTCGCCGTTCGACTACCCGGCGCAGACCCGGGTGTTCATCGTCACCGATATCCCGCGCGACGATCTCGGCCAGGTGGCGGCGGCCTATGCCAGCCTGCTGGTTGCGGCGAAGGGCGGCGCGCTCGGGCTGTTCACCGCGATCGCGCGGCTGCGCGCGGTGCATCAGCGCATCGCGCCGGCGCTCGAGGAACGCGGCATCCTGCTGCTGGCCCAGCATGTCGAGGCGATGTCGACGGCCACCCTCGTCGACATCTTCCGCGCCGAGGAGGATTCCTGCCTGTTCGGCACCGACGCGGTGCGCGACGGCGTCGATGTGCCCGGCCGCTCGCTGCGCCTGATTGTGTTCGACCGGGTGCCGTGGCCGCGTCCCGACATCCTGCATCGCGCCCGCAAGCCATATTTCGGGGGTCCGCAATACGAGGACCGCATCACAAGGCTGCGCCTGCGCCAGGCCTATGGCCGCCTGGTGCGCCGCGCCGACGACCGCGGCGTGTTCGTGATCCTCGACCGGGCCCTCCCCTCGCGCCTGCTGTCGGCGTTTCCGGACGGCGTCGCGGTCGCGCGCGTGCCGCTCGCCGATGCCGCCGAGGCGACCACCGCCTTTCTCGGCTAAATTCAGAAGCGGGCCTGGCTTGAATCGTGGGGTCCACGCACGGTCCCGGCCAGCACAGAACCGCAATCGCGAAGGCCGTCGCGACCGCGAGGCTGGGCTCATATATCGATCTCGGCGCCGAGCTCGATGACCCGGTTGGGAGGAATCCGGAAGAATTCGGTAGGCCGCGTCGCGATCCGCGCCAGCGCGGCGAACAGCCGCTCGCGCCAGCGCGCCATGCCGGGGCGCGAAGTCGATTTGATGTTGGCACGGCCGACAAAGAACGAGGTGGTGGCGGTGTCGAAATCGATCCCCGGAATGGTAAGTCGGCGCAGCGCCCGTGGCACATTGGGGGTTTCGGCAAAGCCGAAATGCACCTCGATCTGCCAGAACCCTTGGCCGAGTTCGTGCACCGTCAAGCGGTGCCGGCGATCGACCCGCGGGATGTTTTCGGTGATGACCCGTACCAGCAGCACCGTCTCGTGCAGCACCTTGTTGTGCTTGAGATTGTGCAACAGCGTGACCGGCACATAATCGGTTTGAGCGCTGAGGAAGACCGCGGTACCGGATACGCGCGCTTCGGCCGAGCCGCAATTCTGCAGGAACAGGCTCAGCGGCGTCGCCTCGCTTGCGAGGCGCGCCAGGACCAGCATTCGGCCGCGGTGCCAGGTGCTCATGATCGTGAACACAACCACGCCGATCGCCAGCGGAAACCAGCCGCCGCTCGGGATTTTCAGCGCGTTGGCGCCGAACAGCGCAAGGTCAATCGTCAGGATCGGCGTCAGCACCAGGGCGACCAGCCCCCATGACCAGCGCCAGACGCTGCGTGCAACCGCGCCGGCCAGCACCGTCGTCACCATCATCGTGCCGGTGACGGCGAACCCGTAGGCCGAAGCCAACCCGCTCGAACTCTCGAAGCCGAGGACGAGCGCGATCACCGCGATCAGCAGCAGCCAGTTGATCTGCGGAATGTAGATTTGGCCCTGCGCGTGGCGCGAGGTCTGCAGCACGTCGAGCTGCGGCATGCAACCGAGCTGGATGGCCTGCCGAGACAGCGAAAAAGTGCCCGAGATCACCGCCTGCGAGGCGATCACGGTGGCGGCGGTCGACAGCAGCACCAGCGGCATGACCCCCCAGGGCGGGACCATGCGAAAGAACGGGTTGGCCATCGCGCCGGGGTCGCGCAGGGCCAGCGCGCCCTGGCCGAAATAGTTGAGAACCAAGGCCGGCATGACCACGGCGAACCACGCCAGCTTGATCGGCATCCGGCCGAAATGACCCATATCGGCGTAGAGCGCCTCGCCGCCGGTGATGGCCAGCGCCACCGCGCCGAGCACGACAAAGGCCGTGCCTGGCGCCGCGACGAACAGGCGCACCGCGTGAACCGGGTTCAAGGCCAACAGCACGCGCGGGTCGGCGGCGATCTGCGCCAGCCCGTCGGCCGCGATCACGACGAACCATAATGCCATGACCGGCCCGAACAGCGCACCGACCTGCTCGGTGCCGCGGTTCTGGATCAGGAAGAGCCCGACCAGCACGATTACCGTCAGCGGCAGGATGAACGGGTTCAGCACCGGGGTGGCGACGCCGATCCCCTCGATCGCGCTCAGCACCGAGATCGCCGGGGTGATCATGCTGTCGCCGTAGAACAAGGCAGCCCCGGCAAGGGCAAGCAGGATCAGCGCGAGCCGCGCGTGTTCGCTGCGGCTCGGCAGGGCCAGCGCCACCAGCGCCAGGATTCCGCCCTCGCCGTGATTGTCCGCGCTCATGATCAGCACGACGTACTTGACGGCAACGACGAGGATCAATGCCCACACGATCATCGACAGCACCCCAAGCACGTGCTCGGGGCTGAGGCTCAAACCGTGCTCCGGGTTAAAGCATTCGCGGAAGGTATAGACCGGGCTCGTCCCGATATCGCCGAATACGACGCCGAGGGCGGCGAGGCTGAGCCCGGCGACGCCGGGCGCGCGGCTCGGCTCGCGACGCTCGCCGCGATGGCGCAGGCCCGCAGGATGGCCGTGCGCCGGGCCGATCCCGGTCTCGCCGGCGAGGTCGCCGAGTTCGCTCATGTCGCTTTCCTTCCGATGACCGATAACGCCGGCCGCTCGCTTTTAGCGGCAATCGAGCAGGCGCGTGACGTTACCGCCCGGGCAGGGCAGTGCGGCATCCCGGCGGGAGGGAACCCGCTCCGCGCCAGCCGGGCCGGCAAAAGCGCCCGCCACCGGCGTGAGTGCGGCAATCGTGGAGCGGACCCGGGCCGGCCGTTCCGTCTAGCCGCGGGGCTCTGGCGGCAGGATTTCCGGAGCGAAAATCTGTTCGGCCAAGCGCTCTCGCCGGATATCCGCGAGATGGGCGCGCTTCTCGTCGGCGGTCAGCCGGGTGCCGATGCCCTGCGTCATGATCTGCACGATCGAGCGGTCGCTGAGCGACAGCCAATAGGCCCGCCGCACGAGCTTGTCGTCGCCGTCGCGCGCGAACGGGTCTTCCTCGGTGCCGTCGAGCGGCGGGCGATAGAATTGCGGCATGCGGCGGGTCCTCGTTCCGTTCGGGCGGTCGCAAGGCAATACCGATTGCGGCCCGCGATGATATCGGCTCGCGCTGGCGATTGTCGACCGTCGCGGCGGCAGGTCCGGTGTGGTGCACCGGCGGGTGACGGAAGTGGTGAAATCGTCGAGCATGGCAGTTCCCGCCCCGGGGTGACGGAAGCATGAGCAAGGTTGTCGCGATCCCCGCCCGTCTGGCGGTCGGCCAGAGCTGGATCATGCTCGCCGGCGCCTTTGCGGCGTTCACGGTCAGCGCCGGGTTGATGCATTCCTACGCGGTTTTTCTGCTCGCCTTCATCGAGGCGTTCGGCTGGAGCCGCGCCGAGACCTCGATCGCATATTCGGTGTCGCAGCTCGTCGCGGGGGGCAGTTCGCCCGCGGTCGGCATGCTGGTCGATCGCCTCGGCCCGCGCCGCTTGCTGTTGCTCGGCGGCGTCCTGCTGGTGCTCGGCCTGGCCGTCAGCGCCTATGTCACGGCGCTGTGGCAGATCGTGATGCTGTACGGGGTCATCATGACCTTCGGCGCCAACTGCCTCGGGCTCGTTGTCTTCGTGCCGCTGCTGTCGCGGCATTTCGTGCGCCGCCGCGGCATGGCGATCTCGATCGTGCAATCGGCCAACGGTTTCGGCCGCGCCGCCTCGGCGCCGCTGGTGCAGGCGCTGATCGGCGGCGTCGGCTGGCGTGAGACCTATCTGCTGCAGGCGGCGTTCATGGCGGCGCTCGTCCTGCCATTGGCGGCATTGTTCCGCCGCACCGACGTGATCCGCGCCGCGGCCGCGGGCGGTTCGCCCGACAGCCCGACCGCGACGATGCCGGCCGCGGCGGCCCCGGCGCCGCGCGGCTGGACCCTCCCCGAAGCGGTGCGCACGCCGCATTTCTGGCTGCTGTTCGCGGTCTACCTGTTCACCGGGCTCGGCAGCTATTTCGTGTCATTGCACCAGCTTGCTTTCGCCGTCGATATGGGCTTCGACAAGCTCTACGCCGCCGAGGTGCTCGGCATGGGAGCGTTCCTCGCAATCTTCGGCACGATCGTGACCGGCACCCTGTCGGACTATATCGGCCGCGAATTGTCGGCGATCCTGGCCTATGGCATCTCGATCTTCGGGGTCGTATGCGCCTTGTTCATCACCGGCCCGCAGCAGGGCTGGCTGCTGTGGCTGCACGCCTGCTGCTTCGGCCTGACCTGGGGCGCCCGCGGCCCGGCGATCACCGCCAAGACCGCCGATTTGTTTCCCGGCCCGCAGCTCGGGGCGATTCTCGGCGTCATCACGATCGGCAGCGGGCTCGGGGCCGCAATCGGTTCGTGGGCCGCCGGGTGGATCTTCGATCTCTTCGGCAGCTACCGGCTCGCTTTCGTGCTGTCGATCGTGTCGTATCTGGGCGGCTGCGTCGCCTTCTGGGCCTTGCGCCGCCCGCCGACACGGTGATCATGCGCTCCGCCCTGCGAACGCCTGTGTCGGGAAACCGTGCCGGGTCATTCCGGAACGCGGGCCTCGCCCGCGAGCCCGGAACCTATGAACACCGATTTGCGAATACTGGAAAACCCCTACTGTTCATGGGTTCCGGGCCTGCAGGCAAGAAGGACCGGGGCGCGGTAGGCCAGACCTACTCCATCGGCAGGCCGGAATGGACCGTGCGCGATTCGAGCGAGGTGAAGCCGCCCTGCAAAGACGGCATCGCGACTTCGGCAATCGTCTCCGGGGTCCAGCCGCCGTTGCGATGCACCATGCGCACCGGCCGCATATGGCCGTAGAGCGACAATTCGCCGGCGCGCTGGTGAAACACCTGGCCGTTGACGTATCCCGCCTGCTCGGACGCCAGAAACACGCAGAGCGGCGCGATCGCGTCGGCGCGGCTGCGGCGCAACCGTTCCTCGCGGATCGCCGCCGCCTTCGGATCCTTCGGGGTCGGCACCGAGCGGGTCATGCGGGTGTCGGCCGAGGGCGCGATGACATTGGCGGTGATGCCCTTCGCCGCATTCTCCATCGCGATGATGCGGGCGAGCGCGACAATGCCGAACTTGGCCGAGCCGTAATTGGCCTGGCCGATGTTGCCGAGCAGCCCCGAGGTCGAGGACACCAGGATCATGCGGCCGTAATTCTGCTCGCGGAACAGGTTGATGGCAGCGCGGTTGAGGTTGAAGTGGCCGGTCAGGTGGACGTCGATGACGGCCTGCCAATCCTCCGGGAACATGTTGTGGAACATCTTGTCGCGCAGGATGCCGGCGGCGTTGAACACGATGTGCAGCCCGCCGAAGGCCTCGCGCGCCTGGCTGACCATCTGCAGGCAATCGTCAAACTTGGCGACCGAGCCGTAATTGGCGACGGCATCGCCGCCGGCGGCCTTGATCTCGTCGACGATCTGCTGCGCCGGGGTCTGGTCGGAACCCTCACCAGTGCCGCTGGTGCCGGGATCGTTGACGACGACCTTGGCGCCGTTCGCCGCCATCAGCTTGGCGACCTCGGCCCCGACCCCGCGCCCGGAGCCGGTGCAGATCGCGACCCGTCCGTCGAGCATGCTCATCGCAAAACCCTCCCCCAACCGCTATCGGTTTCAGTTCACCCGGGGGTGGGCAGCTTTGTCAATTCACGGCATGCGCGTCGGTTCCGCAGCGCCGTCGTCGCAACCCACTCGCCGGCGGAGCAGAATGAGCAGCGGCACTAAGGGCCGCTGCATTCCTGAGCCGGATCGGTCCGAAGGACGGATGCAAAGGAGCCTCGCCTTCGCCGGTTACGCGCGTTCGAGCACCGCGGCGATGCCCTGGCCGACGCCGACGCACATCGCCACCAGCGCATAGCGTCCGCCAGTCCGCTGCAGCTGGCGCGCCGCGGTCAGCGCCAGGCGCGGTCCCGATGCGCCGAGCGGGTGGCCGATCGCGATCGCGCCGCCATTCGGGTTGACCCGGCTGTCGTCGAACGGGACCTCGAGCCCGCGCAGGCAGGCCAGGACCTGCGCCGCGAAGGCCTCGTTGATCTCGATCACGTCGACATCGTTGATTGTCAGGCCGGCGCGTTCGAGCGCCTTCTTGGCGGCCGGCACCGGGCCGAAGCCCATGATGCGCGGCGGCACCCCGGCGACGGCACTCGACCGCACCCGCGCCAGCGGCTCGGCCCCGGCGGCCTCGCCGGCCTGGCGGGTGCCGACGATCATCGCCACCGCGCCGTCATTGATGCCCGACGCATTGCCGGCGGTGGTGACGCCGTCGGCGAACAATGGCCGCAATTTGGCGAGCGCTTCGAGGTTGGTCTGCGGCCGCGGATGTTCGTCCTCGGCCACCTTCACCGGCCCGGCGCGGCCGCCCGGCACCTCCACCGCCGTGATCTCGCCGGCGAAAAAGCCGTCCGCCTTGGCGGCGGCATATTTGCTTTGCGACGCCGCGGCGAAGACATCGGCCGCCTCGCGCGTGATCTGGTAGTCGCGGGCGAGGTTGTCGGCGGTCTCCGGCATCGTGTCGCCGCCATACCGGCCTTCGACCTTGGGGTTCGGGAAACGCGCGCCGATCGTCGAATCGAAGACGCGCGCGTCGCGGCTGAACGCGGTTTCGGCCTTGCCCATCACGAACGGGGCGCGGCTCATGCTTTCGACACCGCCGGCAACGAAGACATCGCCTTCGCCGCAGGTGATGGCCTGCGCCGCGTTGGCAATCGCATTGAGACCGCTGCCGCAATTGCGCTGCAACACCGAGCCCGGCACCTCGATCGGCAGCCCGGCAACCAGCGCCGCATGGCGCGCGATGCAGCGGCTGTCCTCGCCCGCCTGGTTGGCGCAGCCGACGACGACATCCTCGATCTTGTCGGGCGAAAAGCCGCTGGTCTCGACCACCTTGGCGATAACCGCGGCGAGCATGTCATCGGGCCGCATCTTGGCGAGCGCGCCGGCATGGCGGCCAAACGGGGTACGCAGACCGTTATAGATGTAGGCGTCGAGCATGGTTCGGCTCCTTTCCGGGTTGCCGCATCACCGCGCGCCGCCGCGCCGCTGTCAAGCCGTCCTTTGCAGCGTCCCTGGAGAGCCCCAATTTCCTGTAATATGGGACGGCGTCTCGCGACGGCCGCCCGTCCGGAGCTGGACAGTGCCGCACGACCACTCCCTGCATTCGCAACATCACGAGCACGCGCCGGCCGAATACGGTCGCGCCTTCGCGATCGGCATCGGGCTGAACCTGGCCTATGTCGCGGGCGAGGTCGGGTTTGGCATCGCCGCGGGATCGCTGGCATTGCTCGCCGATGCCGGACACAATCTCGGCGACGTGCTCGGGCTGGCCCTGGCCTGGGGCGGCGCGGCGTTGAGCCGCCGCGGCCCGAGCAGCCGGTTCACCTACGGCTGGCGTTCGAGCTCGATCCTCGCAGCGCTCGCCAACGTCATCATTCTGCTGATGGTGACCGGCGGCATCGTCGGGCAGGCGATCGGCCGCTTGTTTCACCCGGCGCCGGTCGCGAGCGGCACGATGATCTGGGTGGCGCTCGCCGGCATCGCGGTCAATGGCGCGACGGCGCTGCTGTTCGCAAGCGGGCGCCGGCGCGATGTGAATCTGCGGGGCGCCTTCGTGCACATGGCCGCCGACGCCCTGGTCACCGCGGCAGTCGTCGTCGCCGGGGTCGCGATCGCGCTGACCGGTTGGGTGTGGCTCGACCCGGCCATGAGCATTGCCGTATCGACGGCCATCGTGATCGGCGCCTGGGGATTGGTGCGGAATGCGTTCGGGCTGGCGCTCGACGCGGTGCCGGAAGGCATCGACGCTGAAGCGGTGCGCGCCCATTTGCTGACGCTGCCCGGTGTCACGGCGCTGCACGATCTGCACATCTGGGGCATGAGCACGACCGAGACCGCCCTGACCTGCCATCTGGTGATGCCCGGCGGTCACCCCGGCGACACTGCGCTGGGCACGATCGCGCACGACCTCGAACACCGCTTCGGCATCCATCACACGACGATCCAAATCGAGCTCGCCGATACCGAGGAGGTCTGCGTCCTGACCCCGGAAACCGTGGTCTGAGGCGCGGGGAGTCAGATCGCGGTCCAGCCGCCGTCGACGGTGTAGGCCGAGCCGGTCGCGAAGCTGGCACGGTCGGAACACAGCCACACTACCATCTCGGCGATCTCCTCCGGATTTCCCATCCGCCGGGCCGGGGTCTGCGCCAGGATCGCGTCGCCGCGCCGGCGCATCGTGTCCTCGGTCATGCGCGTCCTGATGAACCCCGGGCAGACCGCGTTGACGCGAATGCCGGCCTCGGCATATTCGATCGCCGCGGTCTTGGTCAGGCCGATGACGCCGTGCTTGGCGGCGACATAGGCCGAGGAGGTCGGCAGCCCGATCAGGCCGGCGATCGAGGCGGTGTTGACGATCGCGCCGCCGCCCTGCGCCTGCATGCGCGGCAATTCCTCCTTCA
>Ga0213875_10001827_pt1 | contig 13237 bp, 10 predicted proteins | sample BarmaccomBMRX_R8_FD_160105 | JGI IMG/M metagenome (GOLD analysis project Ga0213875, IMG submission 160105) | Root-associated microbial communities from Barbacenia macrantha in rupestrian grasslands, the National Park of Serra do Cipo, Brazil - RX_R8 | ecosystem: Host-associated > Plants > Roots... | reverse complement strand
GCCTTCGATGCGATCGGCGGGCTTGCGCCGCGCGACGAGCAGGATCGCCGCGATGACGATCACGAGGACGATGGCGGCAATGATGATTTCGGTGCTTGTCATTAGGGCCCCTTGCTTGGTCGAGGGGCCATGCCGGGCGCGTGCCGCCAGCGCAAGCGGGGCGGCGCACCGGCTACGGCGCCGTCAGCCGATCGCCCTCGCCAAGACGACGTCGTCATAGTCCTGATCGCCGACGCGGAAGCGGCGGGTGCCGATCTGCTCGAAACCCTGCTTGGCGTAGAAGGCCAGCGCGCGGGCGTTGCCGATATAGACACCGAGCAGCAGCCGCGGCGCACCCTGTCTCGCGGCATGCTCCACCGCCAGCCGCATGAGCGCGCCGCCGACGCCGCTGCCGTGGCAGCGCGACAGCGAATAGATCCGCTTCAGCTCGAGATCGCCGCCCTCGCGGTCGACGCTGGGGAGATCGGGCGCGGCGACGAGCCCATAGCCGAGCGGGGCGCCGCCGCTCGCGGCCTCCGCGAGCCAGGCCTGCGCGCCTGCCGCAAGATAGTCGCGATAGGCTTCGGGGCTATGGGCGCGGCGGCAATGGGCGACGATCGCGTCGCCGTCGAGCAGCCCGGCGAAGGTCTCGAGGAAGGTCGCCGCGCCGATCAGCGCGAGGCGATCGGTGTCGGCGTGGGAGGCGGGGCGGATGTGCCAGTTCATGGTGTCTCGGGACTTAACTTCCTCAGGCGTTGAACCAGAGCGCCAACTCTTGCCCGTTCGTCCTGAGCAGCCACTGAGCGCAGTCGAAGTGGCGCCCGTCGAAGGACACGCGGCGGCGACCCTTCGATGCCGCCTTCGACTGCGCTCAGCCCTTACTCAGGGCGAACGTGATGAGGAAGCAGAGCCGAACGCACGTCATCCCGCGGGGTTGAGTTCGCGCGCCACTTCGCGCCAGCCGATGTCGCGACGGTAGAAGCCGGTCGGGAAGTCGATCGCGGCGATTGCGGCATAGGCGTTGCGCTGCGCCTCGACGACGCTCGCGCCGCGCGCGGTGACGGCGAGGACGCGGCCGCCGCTCGCGATCAGCACACCGTCCGGGTCACGCGCGGTGCCCGCCTGGAAGACCTTTGCGCCGGTGGCGTCGGCTTCGGCCAGACCTGTGATCGCGCCCCCGGTCTGCGGCGTACCCGGATAACCCTCCGCGGCCATGACAACGGTCAGCGCTACATCGCTGGAAAAAGGCGGAAGCTCGATGCCCGCGAGTCGCCGCTCGGCCACTGCGAGGAGCAGCGCGGCGAGATCGCCTTCGTAGCGCATCATCAGCACCTGCGCCTCGGGATCGCCAAAGCGGGCGTTGTACTCGATCAGCTTCGGGCCCTCTTCGGTGAGCATCAGCCCGGCATAGAGCACGCCAGAATAGGGGATGCCGGCATCGGCGAGCGCCTTGACCGTCGGGCGTACGATCTCCTGCATCACGCGCGCTTCGAGTTGCGGCGTGAGCACGCGCGCGGGGCTGTAGGCGCCCATCCCGCCGGTGTTGGGGCCGATGTCGCCTTCGTGCGCGCGCTTGTGATCCTGCGCGGAGCCGAACGGCAGCACGGTCTCGCCGTCGGTGAGCGCGAAGAAGCTCGCCTCTTCGCCGTTGAGATATTCCTCGATTACGACCTCAGCGCCCGCCGCGCCGAAGCCGCCGCCGAACATGTGCTCGATCGCGTCGGTCGCCTCGGCCTCGCTCCACGCGATGACGACGCCCTTGCCGGCGGCGAGCCCGTCGGCCTTGACGACGACCGGCAGCACAAAGCGCTCGAGCGCGGCGAGCGCTGCCTCGCGATCATGATGGCGTTCGTACGCCGCGGTGGGGATGCCCGCCTTGGTGCAGAGATCCTTGGTGAAACCCTTGGAGCCTTCGAGCTGCGCCGGCGCCTTGTCCGGTCCGAACACGGCGATGCCGTCGCGCCGCAGCGTGTCGGCGAGGCCGTCGACCAGCGGTGCCTCGGGCCCGATCACGACGAGATCGATCGCGTGCAGCTTGCAGAATGTGACGACGGCGCCATGGTCGGTAACGTCGAGCGACACTATCTCGGCTTCCTCGGCGATGCCGGGATTGCCGGGCGCGGCGTAGAGCTTCGCCAGGCTAGGCGATTGCGCGAGCTTCCAGGCGAGCGCATGTTCACGGCCTCCCGAGCCCAGCAGCAGGACAGCGAGTGACTTTGGCATGGCTTCAGCTTTTCCTTCCGACGCCGGCGGGCTCCTAGCCGAGACGGTAGCGGGCGACAACGCGCAGCCATTGTCGGTCTCGGAGCTTGCCGGCGCGTTGAAGCGTACGGTTGAGGATCGGTTCGGGCATGTCCGCGTGCGCGGCGAGGTCTCGGGATTCAAGCGTCACGCGTCGGGCCATTGCTACCTGACGCTCAAGGACGAGCGCGCCTGCATCGACGGCGTGATCTGGAAGGGCACGGCGGCGGCGATGCGCTTCCGGCCCGAGGACGGCATCGAGGTGATCGCCACCGGCAAGCTCACCACCTATCCCGGCCGCTCCAAATATCAGATCGTGATCGATCGGCTCGAGCTTGCCGGGCAGGGCGCGCTGATGGCGCTGCTCGACCAGCGCCGGCGCGCCTTCGCCGCCGAGGGGCTGTTCGACGAAGCCCGCAAGGTGCCGCTGCCGTTCCTGCCACGCACGATCGGCGTGGTGACGTCACCGACCGGCGCGGTGATCCGCGACATCCTGCATCGGCTGGCGGATCGCTGCCCGACGCGGGTGATCCTGTGGCCGGTCGCGGTGCAGGGCGAGGGCGCGGCGGCGCAGGTGGCGAAGGCGATCGCCGGCTTCGATGCGATCGCCGGGGGCGGCACGCTGCCGCGGCCCGACCTGCTGATCGTCGCGCGCGGCGGCGGCTCGATCGAGGATCTGTGGGCATTCAACGAAGAGGCGGTGGTGCGCGCGATCGCCGCCTGCCGCATTCCCACCATCTCTGCCGTCGGCCACGAGACCGACACCACGCTCGCCGATTTCGTCGCCGATCGTCGCGCGCCGACGCCGAGCGCCGCCGCCGAGATGGCGGTGCCGGTGCGCGCCGAGCTCGTCGCCTATGTCCGCGAACTGGGCGCGCGGACGGGGCGCTGCGCCAACCGCTATCAGGAGCGCGCGCGCGAACGCTTCGGCCATGTCGCGCGGCGGCTGCCGGCGCGCGAGGCGCTGCTTGGGCCGCAGCGCCAGAAGCTCGACGACCTCGCCGACCGGCTGCCGCGTGCGCTGTCGCGGCGGCTGGCGATCGCGCGCGGCGATCTCGCGCATGCCGGCGGCGCGCTGCGGCCGCGGCTGCTCGCCGAGCAGGTCGCGCGCGGCCAGCTGCGCGTCGAGCGTGCGGGTCGCGAGCTCGATCGCGGTGCGGCCGAGGCGGTGCGGCGCGCGCGCGGGCAGCTCGAGACGCTCGCGCGGCTGCTGCCGAGCCTCCACCCCGATCGTCCGCTCGCGCTCGGCTATGCCCGCGTAACCCGGCGCGACGAGACGACGGTCACCAAGGCGGACGCGGCCAAGACGGCGGGCGCGCTCCGCCTCCATTTCGCCGACGGCGAGGTCGAGGTGAGGGTCGACGGCGGCGGCCGCACGCAATATGCGTCGGCCGCGGCCAAGACGGCGCCCGAACAGCCGTCGCTGCTCTGAGCGGGACCGCGGGATGAAGACGAGGATATGCCGATGCTGATGTCGAACAGCGGCCGCCCGGCGCGGCTGCGCTACCTCGCCAACGGCTTCCGCGTGCTGCTGCCCGGCGATCACGTGCTCTGCGCGGTCACCGGCGAGAAGATCACGCTCGATCATCTCCGCTACTGGAGCGTCGCGCGGCAGGAGGCCTATGTGTCGGCCGAGGTCGCGACGGCGGCCGAGGCACGCGGGTGAGGTTGGGGCAGGCGCTCGCGAGCGTCGCGCTGATCGGATCGCTGGTCGCCTGCGTCGAAGCGCTGGCCGCCCAATCGCCGGCAGGTGGCGCGGCGAGCGCTGCGGTGGCGCCAGGCGATTTCGCGCTCCAGGGGCCGCTTAGCCAGGGCGGCATGGTCATCGGCACCGCGCCCGCCGGCACTACCGTGCTGACGCTCGACGGCGCGCCGATCAGGCTCGCGCCGGACGGCCGCTTCCTCATCGGCTTCGGCCGCGATCACGGCCCGGCCGCGCTGCTCGTCGCGACGCGTGGCGACGGAACGATGGTGCGTGATCCGCTGACGATCGCACCGCGCCAGTGGCATATCGAGGCGCTGCCGATCCCCAAGGGCACGACGCCGACACCGGAATTCCTCGCCAAGCGCAAGCTCGAGCTCGATCAGATCGCGGCCGCGCGCGCGCTGCTGCCGGAGAGCGATGGCTGGCGGCAGCGCTTCGCGTGGCCGGTGATTGGGCGGATCAGCGGGCTGTTCGGATCGCAGCGCATCTACCAGGGCGAGAAGGGCAGCTTCCATTCGGGCCTCGACATCGCGCAGCCGACCGGAACGCCGGTCGCGGCGCCGGCGGATGGCGTCGTCATCCTTGCCGCCGATCACCCGTTCAGCCTCGAGGGCAACCTGCTGATGATCGATCACGGCATGGGGCTGTCCTCGAGCTTCCTGCACCTGAGTAGGATCGACGTGCATGTCGGCGACCAGGTCCGCCAGGGCCAGCCGATCGGGCTGGTCGGCATGACCGGCCGGGCCACCGGTCCGCATCTCCATTGGTCCTTGCGCTGGCGCGACGAGCGGCTCGATCCGCTGCTGCTGATCGGCGGTCCGCCGCCCGGGCAGACGCTGCCGGTCGAGGGTGCGAGCGGAGACTAGGGGCGCAAGCCGTGAGCGCGCCGCTTCATCCCGATGCCGAGCGCGCGATCGGCCTCGCGCGGTCGGGCGATCTCGACGGCGCGATCGCGGCGGTGGCGGCGGCGCGCGCGGCGCAGCCCGACGATCCCGGCCTCGCGATGTTCGCGGGGGTGCTGCACATGCGCCGCGACGATGCCCCCGGCGCGTTGCCGCATTTGCGGCGGGCGGCGGCGCTGTTGCCGGCCGACCCGCTGCCGAAGTTCGAACTCGCCCGCGCGCTGCTTGCGGCCGGCATGCTGGACGAGGCCGAACCCGCGATCGCGGCGCTGCGGATCGAAGGCGGCGGCGCTGTCGAGATGGTCCGGCTGCAGGCCGAGCTCGCGCGGCGACGGGGGCGGCACGCCGAGGCGGCGGCTCTCTACGATCGGCTCGGCGCGGCGGCGGACGCGGCGGATCTCGCGCATCTCGGCGAGACACGGTTGGCGCTCGGCGATCCTGTCGGTGCGGTGGCGGCGTTCGGACGATCGCTCGCGCTCGGCGACCGCCCGGAAGTGCGGCTGCGGTTGGCGGACGCGCAGGTCGCGGCAGGGCAGGGCGAGACGGCGCTTGCCGAACTGCGTCGGCGCCCGCCCGATCCGCTCGGCCACGTCCTGGCGGCGCGGATCGAGGAGCAGCTCGAACGAACCGACGAGGCCGAGGCGAGCCTGCGCACGGCGCTGGCGCTCGATCGGGATTTCGTGCCCGCGCTGCTCGCGCTGGCAACGCTGCTCGAACGCACCAATCGGCTCGACGCGCTCGACGCGGTGCTGGCGCGGATCGCCGCGATCGGCGTCGCGCCCGCCAAGACCGCGCTGGTGCGTGCGCGGTTGCTGCTGCGACGCGGCGATCTCGATGCCGCGCTGGCCGCCGCAAGCGCGGCGCCGGCGAACGAGGATGGCGGCGGGCGGGCGCAGCTGATCGGCGAAATCGAGGACCGCCGCGGCCATCGCGCCGCCGCCTTCGCCGCTTTCGCCGAGATGAACCGGATCACCGGCGCCGAGATCGCCGACGCCGCCGGCCTTGCCGCCGAATATCGCGCGCGGATCGCGCGGATCGCCGCGATCACGACGCCAAACTGGTACGCCGGCTGGACGCCGACGCCACCCGATCGCGGGCGCGCGCCCGTCTTCATGTTCGGATTTCCGCGTTCGGGCACGACGCTGCTCGATACGATGCTGATGGCGCATCGCGACGTCCAGGTGCTCGAGGAGCCGGAGATCCTGCCCACGCTCTCCCAGGAACTCGGCTCGACCGCTGCGCTCGCGACGATGGACGAAGCGGCGATCGTCGCTGCCCGCGTGCGCTACCGTCAGCTTGCCGCGGCGGCGGGCGGCGCCGCGAACGGGCGGCTGATCGTCGACAAGTCGCCGCTCGGCGGCACCGGTGCTACGCTGGCGCACCGGCTGTTCCCGGATGCACGCTACATCTTCGTCGAGCGCCACCCCTGCGATGTCGTGCTGAGCTGCTTCATGACGCGGATGCGGCCCGATCTCGCCGGCGCGAACTTCCTGACGCTGGAGGACATCGCGAAGCTCTATGATGCAATGCAGCAATATTGGGTGCAGTGCAAGACGGTTTTGCCACTCAACGTGCACGACGTTCGCTACGAGCGGATGATCGAAGATGTTGAGGCCGAGCTGCGTCCGCTGGCCAACTTCCTTGGCCTGAGCTGGAACGCCGACATGCTCGACCATCAGCGTGCCGCGCGCGATCGCGGCTATATCGCGACGCCGAGCTACGCCCAGGTCGCGCAACCGATCTACCGGCGCTCGCGCGGTCGCTGGGAGGCCTATCGCGAGGAACTGAAGCCGGTGCTGCCGCTGCTCGCGCCGTGGGCCGAGACGATGGGCTACACGTTGTGAAAGGCGCGCGACCCGCTGCGCCTCAGTTCACGCGATGCGCCTTGAAGGCGTAGCGCCCGTAGCTGATCCAGTAGCTGCCGAGCGCGCCCTTCTTGACGGTGACCTTGTCGCCCGGTTTCGGCAGTGACGGCAGCGAATTGTCGTCGACCTGCCGCCACGTGCCGGCGCTCTCCAGCGTGACGGTGACGCTGCCGTCGCTCTCGAACCGCGCCGCCTGAACGGCGACGTCGATCTGGCTGTCCTCGCGATCGCCGCCGCCGCCGAACAGATCGAACGAGGGCAGCGACAGGCCGAACAGCGAACGCTTCGCCTTGCGCACGCTCTCGCGGTCGGCGACGAGCAGGTCGTCGGCCGCATAGGCCTGCTTGAGCGCGGCGACGGCGCGGTCGAAGCAGACGAGCCGGGCATGATCGTCGGCGATGCCGCTGCACGTGAAGGTATCGGTGAGGATCTTGGGCTCGGGCCGCTTGGTCGTGCCTTTAGGTCCGGCATCGGCCGCCGCCGCGAGGCCGAGCAGCCCGATCGCAACCACCGCCACGCCTCTGCGCATCGCCATTCCCCCTGCTGCTCGCCCGCCGAATTAAGCCCAGCGCGCGGGCCGCGACAAGCCTATGTTGCGTAATTGCTACAGGCGGACGCGGAAATGTTGCAGATCATGTTTCAACATTGCAGCAGCTAACCGAATTTCCATACACCTGCGGTTAATCCGAAGGCCGGCGCGCACGCGTGCGGCCGATCGGGATCGAAACCGAGAGGCCGCGACGGATCCGCGCGCCCTCTAACAGGGGTCACCATGTGGGCCTAAGCTCCGTAAAAGCCTTGATTTAGACCGCCTTAACGACCCGCTGGTACAGCAGAGTGGTACAGCGGCAGCTAAAATGGTCAACATGGCAAAGCCTTGGCGGCATCCAAAAACCCACATGTTCTATTTGCGCCGTCAGATCCCGGTGAACCTTCGAAGCCACTTCGGTGGCCGCGCGATGTGGAAGGTCTCACTCGCTACCCGCGAGCCGGGGGAAGCGACGAGGCTTTTCATTGCGGCTAATGCTGCCCTTGAGGCGCGTTTCGACCAAGCTCGGGCGGCGCTGATCAAGAATCGCGCTGACGAAGAGCTCTCGCCCCAAGAGGCCTCCGCTCTATTAAGAAGATTCCTATCGGAGCCGGCGACACGAAACGCTCGGTGGCCCAGCCTGATCTATGCATTTTGGCTGGAGGACACCGCAGACCATCTGTTCGGTACAGGCGCGCCTGGCCTCCTTCCATCGAACCTCGACACGGGTCCCTCCGACTTTCGCTCGCTTGCAGGGCATCAGTTGATTGGTGATGTGTGGCTGCGAACGATTGATAAGCTTCCAACCAGCGAATGGCTGAAGGCCTCTTCACTTTTGCTGGAGCGGATATTCAAAGGCCTCGGAGCCGCTGTTGTTCGCAGCGCTGCCAACGAGCGTGCCTTGATGGAGGCGTTCAACACTCAGCTTCGCAGCGATAATGCCGAGCTGCGATGTGAGGTCGAGGGACCCGCCCGCTATGTTCCGAAAGATCGACGACGTCCGCAGATGCGCTTCGGCGAACTGCTTGACGCTTGGCAGAAGGAGCGAAATCCAAGACCGCAATCTCTTCGGGAGGCGAAAGTCGCAGTCGTCGATCTCATTGACTTTATTGGTGACATTCCTGTCACGAGCGTCACCAAAGATATGCTCTTTGACTATCGCGACGAAAGCCAAGAAGTTGCCAAAGAACATGTCGAGAGAGGATCGGGTGCTCGGCTTTCGAGACAGAATCAAGCGGCATCAGAACAGCCAGTGCCCGCGGATCAGCGCTGCTACACTTAAGAAGCGGATTGGCGCTGTCCAGGCGATCATGAGTTTCGCTCATCAGGAGCGTTGGATACCAGAAAACGTTGCGGCGCGGATCAAGATCTCCGGCTACTTGTCCGCCGGTGGTGGCCGCCGAAGCTTTCAAGATGGCGAGCTTCGGGTTCTGTTCGGAGCACCGCTATTCTGTGAGCCCGGTGGCTGGCGATCGCGAAGAGGAGCGGTAACCGATAGGACACTCGCTTGGCTTTTTCTCCTCGGATTAACGTCGGGCGCTCGACTCGAGGAGGTGGGGCAGGCGAGGTTGGACGACATCAAGCGAGACGGAGACATCCTGTATATCGATGTTGATGATCGTGAGTTCCTTGGCGCGCCTACACCAGCAGGCGAGATCCAAAAAAACTTGAAGAACAATAGCTCGCGGCGACTAATTCCGATCCACAAATATCTTACTGATCTTGGCTTGGAACGCTACCTCGCAAGCCTGCGTAATCTTGGAATCACGAGACTATTCCCGGATCTACAGCCCGACAAATTGATGAGGCATACCAAGGAGGCATCACGCCGCGCCAATAGGTATATCAGGAGATTCGTTTCCACAGACGAGCGCCTGGTATTTCACAGCCTTCGCCATCGTTTCAAGGATGAAGGTCGTGCCGAGCGCGTGCAAGACAGTGTTCTTGATCGATTATGCGGGCACACGCCCATGTCGACTGGTGGGCGCTATGGAGACGGGATCAATCTCAAATTCCTCAAGTCCGAGCTCGATCGACTGATGTTTGCAAGCGTCCCTTGGCGAGAACTCGCAACCATCTGGGCTCGGATCGACTGGGATAAAGAACACACTGCGCCAAACTGAAATCGCTGATCATCGATTCAGGCTTTGGTGACGATCGCACTCCATAGCTGCTGCTACCTTCTTTTCAGAAGGCGCGAAGCGAGGCCCCGCGTGGGGGGCCGGCAGCCTCGGGAGCGTCGGCATCGGAAATGTTGCGAAAATGCTACAGCTCGATGCAAAATGTAACAAAGACTGTTTCAACATTGCAGCATTAAGGGTCGTCCCCGTAAATCGGACATTAATCCGATCACCAGCCGCGCCTGGTATCCGGGAGTGCAACAATGGAGGCCGTGCACAATCCTCGGCCTCGAATAGGGGTCATCATGAGCAAGATTGATATTCGGCACCGCCTCCTGGCTTCGACGATCGTCGCCGGCGCCGTCGTCGCGTCCGCGCCAGCTTTCGCGCAGGTGAGCGACCAGACCGCGCCCGCCGGCTCGATCTCGGGCGCCGCCAACGCCGCGACCGCGCCGACCACTTCGGCCGACGCGTCGCCGGCCAGCACGAACGGCGGCGAGATCATCGTCACCGGCTCGCGCATTCCGCAGCCGAACCTGACCTCGACCAGCCCGGTCACGGTCGTCACCAGCCAGGAGCTCAAGCTCCAGGGCACGACCCGAATCGAAGACCTACTCAACTCGCTGCCGCAGGTCTTCGCCGACCAGGGCGGCTTCTCGAACAACCCCTCCGACGGCACCGCGACGATCAATCTGCGCAATCTTGGCGCGCAGCGCACGCTCGTGCTCGTCGATGGCCATCGGCTGCAGGTCGGTGATCCGATCACCGCCGGCGGTGCCGACATCAACATCATTCCCGACATCATGGTGAAGCGCATCGACGTACTGACCGGCGGCGCCGGCTCGGTTTACGGTTCGGACGCGGTCGCGGGTGTCGTCAACTTCATCATGGACACCGATTTCACGGGCGTGTCCGTCGATGGCCAATACAGCCTCTACCCGCACAACAACGCCAACAAGACCGCACAGGGTCTGGTCGATGCGGCCGGCTACGAGGACCCGAAGGGGCCGACCGTCGACGGCAGAACTTTCAACATGAGCGTCAAGATCGGCGCGGCGACCGACGATGGGCGTGGCCATATCGTGGGCTATTTCAACTATCGCAAGATAGCCGCGGTTACCCAAGGAGATCGTGACTATTCGGCATGCGGGCTTGATGAAAGCCTCAGTGTTGCCGCCGGTCGCTCCTGCGGCGGCTCGCCCATTGCTGCTCCAGCAAACATATTCGGCGTGAATAGCGGTACATTCCAGGTCGGGCCAGGGCGAACCATCACGCCGGGGTACGGAACGTATAATTACGCGCCATTGAATTATTTTCAGCGCAACGACAAGCGCTACACGGCCGGCTTCTTCGGGCGTTACGAAGTGTCGGACGCCTTCAGGCCCTACGCCGAGTTCATGTTCATGGACGATGAGTCGGCCAGCCATACGGCACCTGGTGGCGACTTCACGGATACCTCCAGCGTCAATTGCAACAATCCGCTTTTGGCTGCCAACGCAAGCGCTCTAGCCGCGATCTGCGGCGATCCTGCAAACTTGGTGACTGATGCCAATGGCAACCCGGTTCTGAATGCTCAAGGTTCGCCCAGCGGTATCGCATACGTCGCCCGTCGCAATGTGGAAGGCGGCCCACGCATCAATGACTACCGCCATACTGATTATCGCGCCGTCCTCGGCTCCAAAGGCGAGCTTGCAAAGGGGATCAGCTATGATGTCTCTTTCCAATATGGCGATGTTCAGCTCAAAGAATACGCGACTGATTACTTTTCCATAAGCCGCCTGAACAACGCGCTAAACGTTGTTACCGATCCGGCTACCGGGTTGCCTGTTTGTGAGTCCGTCCTGAGTGGCAGTGACACCAACTGCGTACCATACAATATCTGGACCGGAACGACGACTATTCAAAACAATGTTGCTGCCGGTGTCACACAGGCCGCCCTCAATTATCTTGAGGCGCCTTCGATTATCACCGGTGAAACTACTGAAAAGGTTGCCGGTGGCTCCATAACCATCCTCGGGGGCGAATATGGAGTTCAGTCGCCTTGGTCCACGGAAGGTATAGGGCTCAACATTGGCGCCGAATATCGCCGGGAGACGCTCAAAACGGCTGCAGATGCGCTTTCAGTTGAAGGTGATCTTTCGGGGTTCGGCAGCGCGGTTAAGCCACTTAGCGGTGGCTTCGACGTGAAGGAAGGTTTTGCAGAGTTGCGCGTCCCGGTCGCAAGCGACAAACCATTCATAAAAGAATTGGTCCTGACCGGTGGTTACCGATACTCAAGCTACAATCCGGAAGGGGCAGTGTCCTCCTATAAGGGGCAGCTAGAATATGCGCCGACGTCCGACATTCGGTTCCGAGGCGGCTATAACCGCGCTGTGCGCGCACCGAATGTCTCGGAACTGTTCGCGCCGAATCAGATCGCGCTCGACGGGTCGCATGATCCTTGCGAAGGGACAACGCCGGTGTTCACCGCCGCGCAATGCGCGCGAGAAGGCGTGACTGCGGCTGAATACGGCAACATCGCGCCCAATCCTGCGAAGCAGTATTACGGCCAGATTGGCGGTCCTGTGGATCCAAGCTCGCTGAAACCGGAGAAGTCCGATACCTATACTCTTGGAATGGTTCTAACGCCGAGCTTCCTCCGTGGCTTCAACCTCTCGATTGATGCCTATCGCATAAGGATCAGCGGAATCATTTCGGCCGGACTTGGAGAGGATAACATCCTTGATGAATGCGGCCTCACGGGCGAGGCGGTGTATTGCAACCTCATTCATCGCAACACTGACGCCGGAGCGCAGGGATCGCTTTGGCTGAATAAGGACGGCTACGTAGTCGATACTACGTTGAACGCTGGAACAGAAACCACGAGAGGTATCGACTTTGCGGCGAACTACACCTATAGAATGCAGAAGTGGGGCTCGCTCGGATTTTCCCTCTTCGGAACTTACCTAGATAAACTCGTTGTTAACAACATTGGTCCGTCCAAATTCGATTGCGCGGGCTATTTCGGTGCAACCTGCGGTACGCCCACGCCCCGGTGGCGCCACAAAGCTCGCTTGACCTGGACGACACCTTGGAACTTGTCGCTCTCTGGCCAATGGCGGTTCATCGGGCATACCAAGGTTGATACAACCAACCCGGATATCGGTGGCACGGTCTACCCCGTTGACGAGCGGATCAAAAACGTGAGCTACTTTGACTTGACCGCGACCGCTCGTCTTGCGAACAAAGTCTCGTTGCGGATCGGCGCGGAGAACCTTTTCGACAAGGATCCGCCGATCCTGGGCTCGGCGGTCACGCCGTCCAAATCGCTTGGCGCGGGCAACACCTTCCCACAGGTGTATGACGTCCTCGGACGCTACGTGTTTGTGGGAGCGTCGGTCGACTTCTGACCGGTCCGGACTCGGCAGCAGGCGGCGGCTTTTCGGGGCCGCCGCCTTTGTGCTATCTGCATCTCACCGAATGATTAGCCGGCGGTGCGCAGTTTGGTTGCAAGCACCACTATTGGTCTAGTCGCAACATTGCAGGGCATATGTTTAAACGCATCGACAATGTCCTCTCGGCTAATGAACTCGCGACTTTGAAGACTATCGCCAAAAGTGCGCCTTTCGTGAGTGGCAGGATCAGTAATCCCCACAACACCCTAAAAAATAATCTTCAACTCCATGATCCTGAGGTCGGACAGCAAGCGGCTCAAATCATGTTGCAAGCTCTGGGTCGGAACGAGGAATTTAATAATTACGCCTTTCCAAAGGTGATCGCTCCGCCAATTATCGCGTCCTATAAGGTAGGAATGCACTACGGTTTGCATGGCGATGCCGCGTTCTTGCCTATCAGCTCTCGGAGACTCAGGTCGGATCTAAGTTGCACGATATTTCTAAATGACTTGGACGTCTATG
>Ga0213875_10001826_pt1 | contig 13242 bp, 15 predicted proteins | sample BarmaccomBMRX_R8_FD_160105 | JGI IMG/M metagenome (GOLD analysis project Ga0213875, IMG submission 160105) | Root-associated microbial communities from Barbacenia macrantha in rupestrian grasslands, the National Park of Serra do Cipo, Brazil - RX_R8 | ecosystem: Host-associated > Plants > Roots... | reverse complement strand
CTCGGCGGCGGACGGATTCGCCATGATCAGAGCGGCCTGCCCGAGATAGTTTAGGATAAGGGCTGGCAGGGCCACCAAGAACCATGCCGCCCGAATGGCAGCACAGCCGAAATGCCCCAAATCTGCATACATGGCCTCGCCACCCGTCACCGCGAGGAAAACCGCGCCGAAGACGCCAAAGCTCACCGCTAGCGGAGCGTGCGTCACGAAAGTGATTGCGGGAAACGGAAGCAGCGCCTGAAGGACGCCGGGCTGATGAACGATACCGCCGATGCCGAGCAAGCCCACGGCAATGAACCAGCAGAGCATGATCGGTCCAAAGATCCGCCCGATGAAGCCTGTGCCACGCGACTGCACCAGGAAGAGCAGCACGAGAATCGCGACAGTGATCGGGATGATGGCGTGCCCGAGGCGCGGGGCATCATCCTTTAGCCCCTCGACCGCGCTTAGCACGGAAATGCCAGGCGTAATGGCGCCATCGCCGTAAAGCAGGGCCGCGCCGATCAGCCCGAGCACCAGCAGCGCAGCTCGTCGCCCACCCCCCTCGGCATTACGCGCGCCGAGGAGCGCGAGCATCGCGACGACGCCGCCCTCGCCATGATTGTCCGCGCGCAATATCAACACCGCATATTTGATCGAAACGATGACGATCAGCGACCAGATGATCAACGATGCAATGCCCATCGCCGTTGCGCCCGCACCGACACTCGCGCCAGCGCCTGCCTGCACCGCGACCTTGAAAGCATAAAGCGGACTCGTGCCAATATCGCCGTACACGACGCCGAGCGCCGCCAACGAAAGTCCTGCGAGCCCAGCATGTTTTCTCCGGCTCTCCGCCAAGATCTTCAGCCCGCTAGCGGTCGATTCCACACAGACGCTCCTTACTGCGACACCCGTGAACGTGTCCTGCCGTGAGAGGCTGCATCATTGCCGCGACATAGTGTAGGCGCGCATGCGTTGGATCAGTGTGTCTATGAGGCTATCACGCGCCGTGCCGTGATCGTCAGGGGCCGGATCGAAGCGCCATGCATTTTCTGCACACTTTCAACGCGGGTGCCTATCTCGACAGTCTCTTCAGTTATGGCCTTGCGCTAGCGTTGGGCGCGCTGATCGGCGCCGAGCGCCAGTATCGCCAACGAACTGCGGGCCTCAGAACAAACGCGCTGGTAGCACTGGGTGCATCGGCCTTCGTCGACCTCGCCCAGAAGCTCGGGGGTAACGTCGAGGCCGTCACGGTGATCTCCTACACGGTATCCGGCATCGGATTTCTCGGTGCTGGTGTGATCATGAAGGAAGGGATGAACGTGCGGGGGCTGAATACCGCCGCAACCTTGTGGTGCTCCGCCGCTGTGGGTTCTTGCGCTGGAACCGACATGGCGGCCGAGGCCGCAACGCTGGCGGTCTTCGTCGTTGCCGGGAACACTCTTTTGCGGCCGGTGGTGAACGCGATCAACCGCATTCCTCTTGCAAGCGGCTCTCTCGAGGCGAACTATTCTGTGGTCGTCACCACCGATCCGGACAGTGCCGCCGCGCTGCGAGACGTCCTCATCGACCATCTCGAACTAATGCGGTACCCGGTTGCAGACACCGAAATCGTCGAGCGATCGGACGAGAACGCAGAGGTCCGGGCCATGCTCATAAGCACTGCCGCTATCGATGCTGATCTTGATGCCGTTGTCGAGCACCTCGCGAAAGCCCATGGCGTAAAGCATGCCACTTGGGAGGTTCAGACGCAGGATTGACCGCTGATCGCTCCTGAGGAACGAAGCGTCGGCAACTACGCTGAGAGCATCTTATTTTCGTCGAACGTGAAGAACGGGATCTGAGCCGCCTCAGGCCATGCTGAGCGTCGGCGTGATCGCGATGTCAGCGACGATCATCGCTAGGATGCGGGCCCAAAGCAGCGCCAGCCAGTGGAGCAGCAGGCGGAAATTGTAGCCGACCGCCGCGAGGACGGCATTGGCGGCATCACCATCGCGGCCGGCGAGGAAGTTACGGTCCATCCGGTGGTCGGATTTGAGGTGGCCGATCACCGGCTCGACGGCGGAGCGGCGCTTGAGCTCACGCTTGATCTGTTGCGTGACACCGCGCTTCTGGCCTTGGGTGTAGACCCTCAGCCGATAAAGAGGCGGGCCCTTGTGACCGCGATAGCCGGCGTCGGCGATGATCCGGCTGGGGCTGACACCGAGCTGTTTCTCGATCGCGGGCAAGACCTTGGCGAGGCTGTGGCCATCATAGGGGTTGCCCGGCAGCGCCTGGACATGCGCCACGAACTGGCCACCCTTCGATCGGAACACGGGGGTCGCGACGCTAACTTTCACGCCAAATTCGTAGGGGCGATGCGGCTTACCTTTGCCGATGCACTCCACCTCGGGTGCGTGGAGCGAATATACCTTCGGCCCACGTTGCCGGCGATCCTGACGATGAACACGGTTGGCGAGGTGCAAAGGCCGCTCGAACAGCGCCTCGAGCTCTTCCTTGCCTTTGATCCTGCGACCGATGTCGCGGATGACCCGGCCCAGTTGTGTTCTGAGCGTGCGAAGCGCTCTGTTTGCGCGCTTGAACTGATGGGCGTGCGCGTAGCGCTGATGCTTGATCAGCGCATATTTGCCGACCCGGACATAGGTCTGGCGCAGCGCGACCCCATTGGCTTGGGCGAGCCGCACCAGCCGCTCGCGTGCCCGGTGCAGCAGCTTGGCGTCGGTCGGGAACATCACGTTCTTCGGCATCACCGTCGTGTCGACGCTGAGCTTGGCGAAGTCGCTTGGCTTGGCCGCGCCGGTCCGGGTCGCGACGCTCAAGCTCTCCTGGAGCAGCGCCGCCAGCCGCTCGTCTCCCATCCTTTGCCGCCAGCGCGTCATCGACGAGCGATCGAATGGCAGCCTGTGTTGGAAAAACTCTTCGCCGCAAAAGGCCTGAAAATAAGGGCTGTCCAGCCAGCGCTCGCACAAGCCCTCGTCCGACAGGTTGTACATCGACTTCAGGATCGCGACGCCAGCCATTAGCCGCGTCGGCAGCGCCGGCCGGCCAGGCTTATCCTCGTAGACCGCGCCGAACCTCGTCTCGAGAGCGCGCCAGTCGATCTTCCCCGCCAGCCGGATCAGCGGATGATCCATCGCGATCATCTCTTCGATGCGCGGTCGGAACATGTCCTTCTGCCCGGTCGGGCGGCGCTCTCTCGGCTTCATCAGCAGATCCCCGAATGCCCAGCAATCGGAATGAATCACGCCTCCACGGCAAACGCAATTTGCAAGAAAACCGCTCGTCGCAGTCGCAAAACCGGCAATCGCGAATACTTTCAATGGGGAGAATTATCGCCTCTTCTCAATCGTTTGAGAATACTTCACGACCGACTGCTTACGCTCGACATGCTCCGCCAACTCGAGTCCGTCCTCCGCATCAAGGGCTATGATGAAATGATCGCCTGGAGCGAAGCGCTCTCGCCGCCGACCAACGCGCGCAGCTTCGCCCGTGAAGCCATCTACGTGATCTGCAACTCGGGCATGAGCGTCGCGATCGCAAACCCGATCTACTGGCGCTGCGTCCGAGCACTCAACCGGCGGCAATCCGCCAGCACCGTGTTCGGACATCCAGGGAAGGCGCATGCGATCGACCATATATGGCGGCACCGCAATGTGCTGTTCGAGGCCTACAAGGTCGCGGAGAACAAGACTGCCTATCTTCTGACCCTACCGTTCATCGGGCGCATCACGCAGCACCATCTCGCCAAGAACCTCGGTGAGGACACGGTGAAGCCGGATGTCCACCTCATGCGGTTGGCGCGCCACGAGCACACGACGCCGCTGGATATGTGCGAACGGCTCGCCTTCCTCAGCGGCTACCGGATCGGCACAATCGACACGATCCTATGGCGGGCATGCGCCGATGGATACCTCGACTCCGCGCACTATGAGACTGACGGTTGGGCGACTGCGTTCAAGCCGCCTCTCGACTGGAATGGCTAATTTGGATTTCCGGACGCAGGGCATCTTTCTAAACAGCGCGGCGCGACACGCGAAATGTGAAGCAACTCTATGAAAACGGTCATAGTCCTATGACTGCTTCGAATTCCGAGTGCTATTCGGGGAAATTGCCAGTTAGTAGCTTTCGCGCCACGTCACGTGTAACGCTCATGTTGTGGTGAATATCACAAAACAGCCAATTTCCGGAGACGTTCGCTTCCAGGAACACCTCATCGCCGCCCTGCGATAGTATCAAGTCACATGCACTGAACCGAATTCCCATCTCCTGATTTAGTGAGACGAGGGCCGTGTTTGTCTCACGGCTCAGCGTTATAGTTTTCACATCGGTAAGCGGCGCCAAGCGGAAGTCAATTGGATCGCCGGTCCTGTAGCGTATTACAAACGCATGAACGTCGTCGTCGACAACCATGCAACGTATATCAGCTTGTTTTTCCACCCGCTCCTGGATTAGCAACGGCGTACCGTCACTTGGGACCTCGCGTGCTACGCGAAAGTCGAAGTCGGCGGTGTAAGGGGCACGAAATCGATCCGATAGAATGCTCCGCTCACAAAATGCACCATCGGCGGTTACACCAAAGCTTGCATCAGAAAGCGGCTTCACAACACAGCGCGTCCCGGCGAAATATGCTTCGAGCTCGTCGAGACTTGATGAGATTGCCTGCCTCGGAGTGCGAAGACCTAGGGCACTCGCCAAGTTCCGCTGCATCACTTTGCAGTCGGCGCGGGCTTCGAGCCAAGGATCATTCATCCAGCGCTCAGGACGAATGCTGCGGAGAGGCACGAGCGCGGCCTGGAGTCTCTCGAGAACCCCAAATTTTTCAACATCGCCTAGGTTGCTGTCCGGACGAACCGAGTCGATCGCGAAGCGGCAGAACACAGAACTCACAAGCTCAAAGTCTAAGACGTCCGCTTCCTTACTGAGCGCCCAATGCCCCTTTTCATCCCCTATTTGGGAAAAGAGTGGCGAATCGTCTGTCGACGGGTCGAATAGGACATATTCGCCGCCGGCCTCAACAACCGCCAGTCCGACAGCTTGAATGTGGGGGTCGCCCTTCAGACCGATGGCCAAAACAGTCTGCTTCACTATTTCCCAGCACGCTTATCTGTCTTGGCGGGTATCCATTTGGCCGGTACGAGCCTGCCATTTCGGTTAAAGCCCGCTGGCCGCATCCTCCCTGGAGTTGTACAGGAGGTTGGCGGACGCCGGAACAGACTGGCTTGCATTTCAGCTAAGGAGCAATGAGTTGCTTCTTCCTCGTCGTCAGCGGCGTAAAGATCTGCAGGGTATGGTTGCAGGAAGGCAGTGATGATAGGGACACACGTGCCCTCGCGGTCGAAATTCATACAACGCACTCCCGATGTGTCAGAGATTGGCCCGAGCCTCTTGACGGATTAAGTCGATTAGGCGCTGCAGGGCCTCAAGCGATCTACGTTCGGTCGCGATCTGAAGAGCCCTACGCACGGGTTCGAGTGCGGACTCGAAGTCATCAACTTCAAATGCCGCGGCAAGCCACTCCGCATCGATGAATGCTATGGGAACGTATAGATATTTCCCCGATTCGTCGCGCTCGAACCCGCATGCCCTCAGATCGTCAACGAGTCGAGGATGGCGGCCAAGGATCTTCGAAAACTTCGTTAGGGAGACGAGCGACTTATACTCGATTAGAAAATATAGGGCGAGTGAGGACTGTCCTCTCTCGCCCCTGGTAGCGGCGCCAATCCAGCTTCGCTCAATCTGGCTATCCTTATCTTCAACCTCATCGATACTGAGGTAGAATTCCGCCTCTTCCGTTTCGGAATTTACCCATTCCTCTCGGTACACCGATACAACACCATCCTCGGCCGCCTCAGCCGGCATCACGTGCCACTCGCCTGACAGCGTGTCTTTGCACAGCTGCACGATCTCGTACTTTAGGTCTTCACTTAGCTGGTTAAAGGCGCGGTGACTCGCCTCTTCTATCTCAGCAATATTCCTGACGATGACGCCAGCCAGTCGCCTGTCTTCCTTCAACCGACCCTCCTATAGAGATTGCACGTGCTGACCGAAGCCAGAAAGGAAGTAGCCTTTCACTGTGCTATCACCTTCAGTGCGAAGCGCCCGTTTGACGCACCGAGCGAGCCCCTTCCAGCTCAATGTGAGGAGTTCCGCTTCCTGACGGACGCGCTTCTTTGAAAGAACAATTACGTAAGCGCGTTTGCCGCGCGCCTCTGCAGCTCTCTTTGTTGCTGCGACAATTCGCGCAAATTGCTTTGCGTCCGTTTCTCGGATGGTCGGGGCGTCGCCCTCGTTTGCCTGCTCATGGGGCGTCGAGAATCCTTCGCCCGCATCGATCTTTGCTTCGATCGATATGATCGAACGCTCACTCTCAATCACGATATCGAGCCTTGTCCTCCGATCACCTTCAAAGCAGTGTTCGCCGCGCACCACGTAATGCGCGAATTCATTAGGATGCGCCTTCAAGTCACCTCCAGCTTCTATAAAGACTTCACGCATCAGAGCATTAGCCAAAGGTCCGTTGAAGGACGGATTGAGCAAGGCGACCAACGATGCAGTGGTGCGAACCTCGTCTCTCCGAAGTCCAGCAACCGTCCATATATTATATCCTGGAAACTCGGCACTAAATGCCCCCAACGCGCCCTTCAAGTTAGCCATCTTAGATGCTAGCTTAGCCGGTGCTGGCGCAGGCGGAGGAACCGAGGTCCTTCTGCCGTTCTTGAGTAATGGCTTTACTTGATCAACCGCGCGCTGGACACGTTCTGAAAGCGGTGCGGTTGCTTCAGGAGCGGGATCTGTTCCTGCGCCCATCTTTAAAAATCCACAACGGTGAGCCAGACGTCGGGTGAGCACCGCGGCGCTACTCGGTTTCGCGATGATGAAACCGTCGGCCTCTCCTTGCATTTGCGATACCGCCATAAGCCCTGGAGCCAGGATGTGCTGGGCCGCGACACAAAGCTTGCCACAGAGACACTATCTCCGGCAGCCTCCGAAAAACTCCATCGAGCTCGACGCCAAAGGCTACACATGTTCGAGCAACATCCTCGCCGCGTTAGGGCGTCGCAGCTAGACCCGCATCGCCCTTATGTCCTCTCGGGGCGACGGCCAAAGCCGGATGTTGGAAACCTGACTCACGACAGGCGCATGCGCCTTTACCGTCGCCGGCTGGACATGCGCGCATGCCACCCGGCCTCCGAAATTCGGTGACCGAGTGTGAGTCAGGGGTTTCCACGCCCCACCTTCCGGCTTTCACGGAAGGCAAAGCAGACACTAACGCTGCTCCGAGATGAGGCAAGAGGGAAAGCCGAACTCGGCCTCCCGAGCTCTGCCAATATGGAAGATAAAACGTATCAGCTTGGAGGTGCTGTCAGCGCGGCTCAAGCCTCATGAAACCACCCCGGCACCCGGCAAAGCATGGAGCCCGACATACGGGGAGCCAGGGAGCCACTGCTTTTGTCGTCAGGCTACCCTGGCATCGCCATGAGACCAGCCGGATAGCGCGACGGCTACCGCTCGCCAGCACACGTACCAAAGCTAATTTACGCGAGCAGCAACGTGGAGGATCCCACTATGATGGACAAGCTCATCAAAGCCGATCTCGAAGCCCGTGGATATTGCCCGATCTGCCGCTGGGGAAAAGTCGATGCCGGATATGGAATGCGGTGCGTCAATCCGAACTGCCTCGAGTATCGCGAGCTTGAGGATGACGACGATGATCTGTTTGAAGGCTCTGAATAAGTTGGGGCGCCATAAGCCATTAAGAGCTCTCAACTCATTGTAGAATTGCCATTCTGCCACCAGTGCGCACCGCAGATCTGGTGCATGACCCGCCGGATCGCCCACATCCCGGCAGGCGGAGGCCTGCCCATTTTGCCGGCCTGGCGGTAGCGGAGGACCGCGGCACAACTTTTATTGCTGCAGCGAAGCGGGTGAAAGGATTCGTTCGTGGCTAAAACCGCGATCTATCCGCCGTGTGCCTTTCGCGAGAGCCACGTCACGATGATGCCGGCCAACGCCACAAGCGTCAGTAATGCGAGCAACGCGAACCAGACGCGTGCAGGACTCTCGTCATCTCGCATGGCGTGGGCGGTGTGCGCGCTCAAGCAAATCAGGGAAATCCGGGGGCGTGTACCCGAACGGCGCGCTGTTCCGCTCCGGAAGGGCGATACGCATGTCAGTATGTTCGCCCCCGCGCCCTATCTCAATTATGTGGAGCATCTGAGCGAGCGTGCCCTCGGCAACGAGCGTTCGCTCTCGCGATGCCACATCAAGTCGGGTGAGGTTGGCTGCGCCCTGCCAGGGCACATCGTTCAAAATGCTTCCTTCGCTCCCCCGATTACATCGTGCGCTCTTTCATCGAAGGGGTCGATCGAAAGAGGCGGCCCGAATCGAAAGCGCCCAGCCGAAGGGCATTCCGGCATGACGATGTTAGCCTTGCATAGCGGCGAGCATCTCAAGTTCGGGCTCCCGCCACTCGAGATCGGCAGCTTGGCCGGCTCGGATCCGGATCGGGCGACGAAGCTGGATAAATGCGCTGGATCGCTCCTCCGTAGAGAGCGCGATGAAAAAAGCGACGGCATCAGCGACGGTGGCTATTTTTTTTATCGCCGGGCCTGCGACCGCGCATCCAGCTAAACGAGACCAGTTCGTCCCATGGAATGTCCATGCCGATCACCACGTCATGTTCTCGGGATCGATTGTGAGCGCGCCAGGGGATGGAGTCGAGCTATCCTGCGGGGAAGTCCGATCGCTTCGCAAGCGTCCATATCGCTACACAATCGAGCATCGGCCCGACCGCACGGACGATCGAGTAGCGCCACTGATCGTCCTTCGGCTGCGCAAGCATCTCGCGAATGAGCGAGGCGAGCGGTCCTGTGCTGACGATCGCCCCGCGGCCGATCTGTCGGTTGGGCTCGCCCTCCATCCGGAGCAGCTTCGCAGCTACGTCCCAGTTCAAATCCGTCATCGTCTATCTCGCCGCTCCTCCCCCTCCATAGTATTGGTCGCAGCGGGATCAGCTGTCGAGTCGATCAGCAGGGGGCGGCCCTTCTAAGCTTTCCGGACCCGCTCCCGCCTATCCACGGCCAACGGACGCCGGGCAACTTGATGCAGTCCATGTCGCGGCAATGGTGCTCCTGCTAAGGCGCCGCCACGCCCGACAGGCGCCGCATCCTCCGCCAGCACGGCAACATTCAGCTCGAAGCGATCTATCGTCCCGGCGACAATGTCGAGGAAGATGCCGTGAGCTATGCGCTTCGTGTGCCCGGCGTCTCCACGCCGCTAAGGTTTGGCGATCGCGCCGCTGCCGAAGCGGCCTTCAGCGAGGCGACGCGTCGGGAGCTGTAGCTTGCCTGGATTGCTGTTGCCGGCTGCCTGAAGAGCTTTGATAGTATTCGCAACGTCGGCGCGTGCTAAGCTTCCTCGAGATCGAGCAGGGACAGCATCACCGTTGGGGCGTCGGGAGTCCGGGCAAGTCGGCGCGTCACGCCTTCGCCCATGAGCTCAAACGGATCATGGCCGCCTTTATGGGCCCTCCACTCAATCTCCTGGAGCAAGAGGTTGCTCACGATCACGGTGACGGCGCGGTTATCATCGAATGCGATAAAGGACCAGTGGCGGTCGGCCGTGGCACGGGTGCCCGTGCTCGCATCGATATGAAATCGGCTCAATGTATTGCTCTGTTCTATTCTGCGTGACCGCGCCGCGGCCGATGGCGCCAGGAGGTTCCACAGGTATTGCGAGGTTGAAATATCCTGGGCTGGGCACCCCGGGGAGGGCAGGTTCTGCGCGGGTAGTAGGACTTGGAACGTCTTGGTTGCTACGTGCGCTCGATGGACGATCCGTGTTCGCAACCAGTCAACAAGAACCGCAACGCGGCGATTGCGCGCCTCCGCGCGCGATGGGGCGCGCGCCAGAAGCTTGATCCGCGCGTAGACCCGGCCGAGATCGCCACACCGACCGACGCGCAACCTGAGCGGCGGATCGATGCAGAGCGCGAGTGACAGACAGGCGAGATGAAGCGCGTCCAGCAGCCCTCCCGCCGGTCCTCAACGCTTTTTGCCCGACTCGAAAGACCATGGCAGGTAGATAGCGTGCGTGCCCGTGCTCATGAAGCTTGGAATGGTGAAGACGTCGCCACACAGCGGCGAATGGCCGCGCAGGGGCAGCCGCTGGCGGAGATCGCTCGCGTGCTTGAGCGCTCACAGTCGGCAGTGCAAGGTCGCGCCAAACGCCTGAAGCTGAAAGTGACGTCGCGGGGCGGAGACAGTCTGTGAGGGTGAGTTCGGTCAACGGCGGCCGGCGCTGGAGTGAGGAGGATCTTGAGCAGCTCCGGCGCATGGCGGCCGATGGGGTTACGTTGCCTGAGATCGCGCGTACTCAGGGGCGCACGGAGGCAGCGATCGAACGCAAAGCCTCGCAGCTTCGGCAGAAGCTGCCGCGATGAGAGCTGCTCAGCATCCTCGGCGCTGGACCCAAGAGCAGGAAGCTGAGCTCAAGCGGATGTCAGACGAAGGCAGGCCGCTGCGAGAGATCGCGATCGCTCTTGGACGGACCCGCGAGGCGGTGACGAGCCGTGCGGCGAAGCTAGGAGTTAAGGTGCGCGACTGGCGGGAGGCATGATGTGCAGCGGAAGGCGCGGGCGTTGAAGGTGAAGGTGTCGTCGTGATGTCTTTTGAGGCGACGCGCTTGACAAGGCCAGTAACCTTCGTCGCCGATCGGCAGCATGAAGCACTTGGACGTCGATCGGCTTGTCGCCTCGTCCGGGGGAACAGCCACGTTGCAGGGTGCGCAAGCCGCCAAGACGTCCGCAAGGTTCCCAGGAGCTGGGGCGAAAGCATGGACGCGCCGGTCAGCTGGCGCGCTCCAGCAAGTGCAAGGATGTCGAAAAGATCGTCATGCAGCTGAACCGGGAAGGACATACGTTGGTCCACCCACATCTCCGGCCGGCGGCAGCTTGAGGCAGGAGCTGCGCGTCCTGATCCGAGCAGCGCGGGCAAGGCTGTAAGATCGACTGAGCAAAGGCGCCGTCGTGTCGATCGCCCTTCCCGAATCGCTTCATCGCGCCCAATGCGGGCTTGAGGCGTTCGCCCACGCGACGGGCTTCGTCGCCTCCGAGCGGGTCCGGTTGCGCCGGGGGCTTTCGGGCCCGCACACCCAAGCACGCCAGGTGCCCATTTTTTTCGAATTGTCGATAAGGCGCTGTCCAGGCGAGCGGAGCCGAGTGCGTGGCCCCATATTTTATGCTAGGCGCTCGCAATGGCAGGTATCGAGGAATTTCGCGCACTGGCCGCAGCAGATCGCGCTGCGGCTGAAGAGGCAACTCTCCCGCATCGGCGCGCGCTTCTCGAGGCAAGCGCCGAGCGGTGGGAAGAGATGGTGCGCAAAGCTGCCGACACCGCGTCACGCGCGGCGGCTAACGAGATTGATCGAGAAGCCGCGCGCGTGGAGCACGAGCGGCAGGGGAATATAATGGGCAGACAGCCACGCGCAGAAGCTTAGGCGGCCCTCGCGACACACTGTAGGCGCGTCGCTCATCATGGCCGCCGAGCCGTTTACCAGATGCTATCCGTCGTTTGCTAACCGGTTCTCGTGGCCATTGCCGCGACCGGCACCCCAACAACCTTGTTCCCCCCGGGGTGCCGGTCAAGCAAGTGGTTGCCGAATCTCGGGTCTGGCCGCATCTTCCGCTAAGACACCTGTGATCGTCGGGGCTGGCGCATGCCGACTTCCCATCATTTGTTGCACATAAGCGGCGGCCCTGACCTCGAACTCACGGGTCGGATGATGTTAGCGTCTGGCTGTCTTTTTTCACAACGTACGGACTCTGGCGCCGCCCAATCTGAGGCTGATCTCGCCTTTCCTTTCGCGATGGCGGCTGCTGAATGGGTTGTTTTATGATTTACTCCTACGGTCCTACGCGCCTCTCCTCGGCTCTCTTGAGCGCGAGAAGGCAATGGCTGCCGCGCCACCCCTGCCTCTGTCTTTAAATCGAGTACGCAGATTTTTTGAACCGGCAACATCGATGGCAATGCGCACCGCATCGATAGACGTGGCCCATTTAGAAGGCGAAAACCGCATGAGCGCGCCTGCGGCTTCATCAATATGGCGACGGCATTCCTTATCATTGAACGAGGCGCGCCGATTGAAGCGCGGTGGAGAATAGTTGTTGGAGCGCGGTGGTAATGTTATCATTAGCCGTAACCGTTTGCACAAGTGGCGACCCGTTGCTGCCAGGTGATGCGCAACTATTCAGCGCGGTGAGAACCTGGTCCGAGCTCCCGGCGTTGCCGGCCGGATATGGAGACGGCGGAGCTGGCAGAAGAGGTGCGACGTTCGACTGCGACCAGGAGTCGCCCGAAAGGGCCTGCGGAAGGTATTGCGTATACAGGATCGCGATCTTGATACCCCTTGCTTTGATCGTGGAACAGATCGCCAAGTCGCTGCTCCGTAGTGGTCCGAAATAGCGGCCGCCGCCACTTGGCTGATCCAGCATGCCATCCGTAACAATAAAAAGGATTTTCTGTGGTGTCGCACCTGCAGCGCCGGAGCCGGGCGTGGGGATGATGCCGTTCATCGTCGTGAGCATATTCGTCATCTCGGTGCCTTGGTCATTGATATTGGTGCTGCTTGTCGGCTGGCTGTTCTGCCACCAATAGTCGTCTGGCGGAAATAAGGAGGCGGCCGAGAAGCCACTGCTATATGAAGTGACATTGGTGAGGCTGTTCAGAGTCCTAACCGGCGAGGAGCCCCCGGACCGCGTCCAGTCAAAAGAGAACAATTGCGCTTGATAGGTGACGTTATAGGATGTGGCTTGGTTGGCAGCAAAGGGAATCAGCTGACTGGCCGCTGATACCACGTCGTCCTTTCGTAAAGTTATGCTGGATGGGCTGGTATATAGCAGTCCATAGTTGTGAGTGAGCCAATAGCCATCTGCCCAATAACCAATGTCGTATGTCGAGGATGAACTGGAGCGGCCGGAGGTGGTTGTCTTAGTGACTGTAACCGGGCCGCTCGAGCTGTCGGTTATCGAATAGCTCGTGTTGCCGCTATTCATGCTCTGCTGGGAGCTGTTGTAAAGCGCATGGCTAGATGAGCTGTATAGATAGTAGACACCCTGCTGCGACGACCCGGCAGTGTAATAGCCCGAAGACAGCAGAACCTGGAAGCCGCTGGGATTTGTGACGTTTATGCCGTCGTTATGAGGCATCTGCTCATGGCACGCAAACGCGCAGCTCGTGACGGCCTGGACTTTGGAGATTCCAT
>Ga0213875_10001825_pt1 | contig 13244 bp, 11 predicted proteins | sample BarmaccomBMRX_R8_FD_160105 | JGI IMG/M metagenome (GOLD analysis project Ga0213875, IMG submission 160105) | Root-associated microbial communities from Barbacenia macrantha in rupestrian grasslands, the National Park of Serra do Cipo, Brazil - RX_R8 | ecosystem: Host-associated > Plants > Roots... | reverse complement strand
CTCGGTCCAGCCGTAGGTCTCGGTAATCCGCGCGTTCGGGAACATCTCGAACGCGTCGCCCAGCGCCTCCGGCGTCACCGAGGCGGCCGCGGTCATCATCGCCCGCATGCTGGCCAGCGCGGGGCGGCCGCGCCGCTCCCATTCCTCGATCATCATCGCCGTCATCGACGGGACCAGGAACGCCGTCGTGCTCACCCCGGCGAACTCGTCGCAGGCCTGCCCTGCATCGAAGCTGGGCATGATCCGCACGTGACCGCCGATCATCATCGTGCCGAAGGCGAAGCTGCAGTAGGACATGTGGAACAGCGGGCCCGGGACCAGCATCACGTCGTCCCACCGCAGGCCCAGCTGCCAGCCCCAGCGCATGGCGTTGATCAGCCAGGTGTCGTTGCTCATGGCCGCGCCCTTGGGCGTGCCGGTGGTGCCGGAGGTGTAGAACACGGCGGCCATCCGGTCGCCCGCGGCCGGATCGGACACGGCCGGGTCACGCAGCTCGCCTGGCGTCGGCAACGTAGCGGTATCCACAACAGCCACCGGGCCGCCAACAGCATCAGCCACCGCCCGGGCCATCGGCAGCAGGTCACCGCCCGAGCAGATCAGCGCCGCCCCGGAGTCGCTGACGATGTGCGCGATCTCCGGCTCGGCCAGCCGGGTGTTCACCCGCACGATCGCGCAGCCCGCGACCTGCCCGGCCAGGTACAGCAGCAGCGCGTCGGCCCCGTTGGCCAGCAAGGTCGCCGCGACCGGACCGTGCGGACCGGCCGGCACCTGGCGCAGCGCATCCGCCAGGGCCGAGACCCGCAGCCACGCCTCGCGGAACGTGTAGGTCTCCGGCACGTCCCCGAGTACCTCGATGGCCGGGCGGTCGGGAAAGGACCTGACGTTCATGGCGATGAAATCGGCAAGGGTGAACTTCACGGCGGCCTCCGGCCAGCAGTGCCCGTGGTCAGGGCGCCCGGCATGACATGTTGATTCTGACGTCGGATTCAACTACTGTCAATGAGCAGCGGAAGGAGCCTTGCATGCGGGACGTGGCTATTACCGGCATCGGCGTGATCTCCTGCATCGGGCAGTCCGCCGAAGACTACTTCCGCAACCTGGACGCGGGCCGGCACGGGGTCACCGCGGCGCCGTGGTCCGAGCCGGGCCGGACCGCCTGGATCGCGCCGGTGCAGGATTTCGACCCAGCCGCCTGGATGGACCCCCGGGTGGCGGACGGCTCGGCCACCTTCACCCACTACGCGCTGGCCGCCGCGATCCAGGCGGTACGGGACGCCGGCGGCGAGCTTGACCCCGAGCGCACCGGGGTGGTGCTGGGCGTGACCATGGCCGGCGCGCACGCCCTGCTCGACGCGCAGCACCTGCTCGAGACCAAGGGCCCGGACGCCGTCCCGCGCAAGCTGAACATCCAGGTCTGGCCGAACATGGCCGCCGCCCAGGTCGCGATCCACTACGGGTTGCACGGCCCGCTGCTGACCGTCTCCACCGCCTGCGCCTCCTCGCTGGACGCCATCGGCAGCGCGGCCCGGATGATCGCCAGCGGCGAGGCCGACGTCATCATCGCGGGCGGCACCGAGCACGGGCTGTCCCCGGCGCTGGCCTACAGCCAGCGCAGCTACGGGATGTCTTCCCCGCCGGACCGGGCCGACCGGGCCAGCCTCCCCTTCGACGTGCACCGGGCCGGCGTCGTCGAGGGCGCCGGCGCCGCCGTGGTCGTCCTGGAGAACGCCGAGCACGCCGCCGCCCGCGGCGCCCACGTCTACGGCAAGGTGGCCGGCTACGCCTCGCTGTCCGAGGGCTTCCACCCCTCCTCGCCCGACCCCTCCGGCCGGTGGGAGGCCGAGACCATGCGCCGCGCCCAGCGCGACGCGGGGCTGCCCGGCCCCGAGGCGGTGGACGCCGTCATCGCGCACGCCACCGCGACCCCGGCCGGTGACCTGGCCGAGGCCCAGGCGCTGAACGAGGTGTTCGGCCCGCACGCCGCCGAGCTCCCGGTGATGTCGATCAAGGGCCACGTCGGGCACACCGGATCGGCCAGCGGCGCGATGGGCCTGCTGGCCGGGCTCTACGGCATGCGGACCGGCACGCTCGCCCCCACCGCCGGCACCACCGACGTGCTGCCGGAGGCCAGGTTCCACGTGGTCACCGGCGCGCCCGCCAAGGCCGGCATCGACGTGCTGCAGGTCAACGGGTTCGGCTTTGGCGGGCAGGACGCCTGCCTGATCGCCACCCGCGGCTGAGCTCCGCTTCTAAGCTGGCGCGTCAGTCCGGCGGCCATTTGATGCCGAACGGGCTGTCCTGGCCAGCCTCGGCTTCGATCGCCTTGAGCTCGTCCTGGGTCAGCCCGGCCGCGGTCAGGACCTCGGCGGTCGCATCCGGCTGACCCACGTCCTGGCCCCGCTCGCCCGGGGTCCGCGAGAACCGCGGCACCGGCCCGAGCTGTGATACCTCGACCTCGTCCGGGTCCAGCACCGGGGTGACACAGGCGTCCTTCCCGGCGAACCGGGCCGCCCACTCGTCCCGGGGTGCGGTGGCGAACCGGTCGCCGATGACGCGGGCGAGCTCAGGCCAGCCGGCCGGCTCGAAGCGCTTCTCCGGGTAGGGCTGGGGCAGGCCGAGCCCGTCCCACAGGTTGCGGAAGAAGCCGTCCTCGACCGCGCCGACCGCGACGTAGCCGCCGTCGGCGCATTCGTAGCAGCGGTAGAACGGCGCGGCGCCGGTGGTGAAACCCCGGCCGCGTTCGGGCAGCAGCGGGGTGCGCCAGGCGTTGAGCCACATCTCCATCATGGACAGCACGCCATCTGTCATGGCCGCGTCGATCCGCTGCCCGCGCCCGGACCGCTGCCGCTCGACCAGCGCGGCGCAGATACCGAGCGCGGCCAGCATCCCGCCGCCGGCGAAGTCGGCGACCAGGTTGAGCGGCGGCACCGGCGGCCCGTCCGCCGGGCCCATCGTGCCGAGCAGGCCGGTCACGGCCAGGTAGTTGATGTCGTGCCCGGCGTCGAGCTGCTGCGGGCCGCCGGGCGCGTACCCGGTCACCGAGCAGTAGATCAGCGCCGGGTTGATGCGGCTGAGCTCGTCGTAGCCCGCGCCCATCCGGTCGGCCACCCCGGGCCGGAACCCCTCGAGCAGCACGTCGGCCGTGGCGACCAGCTTGTGCAGGGCGGCCCGGCTGGCCGGCTGCTTCAGGTTCAGGTGCACGAACCGCTTGCCCCGGCTGAAGTCGGCCGGGACCTGCCCGGCCCGGCCACCGGTGATCGCGATCACCTCGGCGCCCAGGTCGGCCAGCAGCGTGCTGCCGTAGGGCCCGGGCGCGAGCCGGCTCAGGTCGATGACCCGGATCCCGGTCAGCGGGCCTGGGGCGGTGCTCATGCTTCCTCCAGCAGGGCGCGGATCGATACGCCGGCCGCGACACGGTCCCACCCGCCGGGTCCCGACTTGCGCAGCAGCTGGCGCTGGATTTTGTTGGTGGGGGTGCGGGGCAGGTCGGCCAGCACCTCGATGTACCGCGGCACCATGTAGTGCGGCAGGGCGCGGGCCAGATGCGCGATCAGGTCCTTCTCGTCCAGCGTGTGGCTGGGGGCAGGCACCAGGGACAGCTTGATGTCGTCGTCGCTGTCGAACTCCGAGGGGACGCCGACCGCGGCGCAGTCCAGCACGCCGGGATAGCCCTGTACCCGATAACCGAGCGCGGCGGTCTCGATGTCGGCCGCGGATACGTTCTCGGCCCGGCGGCGGATGCGGTCACCCGCTCGTTCGGCGAAATAGAGGTACCCGTCGTCGGTCAGGTAGCCGTAGTCGCCGGAATGGAACCGGAAGTTGCGCCAGGCTGCCAGGGTCAGCTCGGGCATGTTCAGGTAGCCCTGGGTGACCACCCAGGGCTCGAGCGGGCGGACGGTGATCTCGCCGGTCTGGCCGGGTGGCAGGACCTCGTCGGTCTCCGGGTCGACGATCACGACCTCGAGCAGGTCGGCGTGGGGCCGGCCGCAGCAGCCGGGACGCAGCTCGTCGTCATAGGGCCGGCTGGTCACGACGGTCACCTCGGTCATGCCCCAGGTGTCGATGGCCCGCACCGCGAACCGGCGCTCGAAGCCGGCCGCGATCCGGGCCGGCAGCGGGGCCGTTAGCACGGTGCGCAGCGGGTTGTCGGCGTCGTCGGGCCGTTCGGGCTGCCGGTAGATGGCCTCCACCATCGGGCCGTGGCCGATGGTGGCGGTGGCCCGGTACTTCCGCGCCCGGTCCAGGAACGCGGCCGGGTCGAACCGGCGGTCCAGGATCACCGGGCAGCCGGCCAGCAGGGCCACGTACACCGAGCCGAACCTCGTCATATGAAACATCGGGTGGAAGCAGTAGAAAACATCGGCGGCGGTGATGCGCAGCAGGTCGACGACCTCCGCGGCGATCGCGTAAGTCTGCGCGTGGGTCATCGTGACGCCCTTGGCCGGGCCGGTGGTGCCCGAGGTAAACAGGACCGAGGCGAGGTCGTGATACCGGCGCTGCTCCGTGGGCACGGGCCCGGCCGGGGCGCCGGCGAGGCGGATGATGCGCAGGCTCCCGATGGCGGGCGCCGGGCCCTCGCCGTCGAGCAGCAGGACCGTCTGCAGCGTCGGGAGATCGGCGGCGACCTCGGCCAGGCGGGGCAGGAAGGCCGTCTCGGTGATGAGCAGGCGGGCGGCGGGCAGGTTCAGGCCGTGGGCCAGGGTGGCGCCGCGGTAGGCGGTGTTCAGCGGGATGTCGACGCCGCCCGCGATGTTGATGGCGAACCAGGCGGCCACCGCGACCGCGGACGTGCCGGCCAGCAGCGGGACCATGTCACTCGGGCGCACTCCGAGGCCGGTCAGGGTCGCGGCGATCTGGTCCGCGGCCTCGGCGACCTCCGCGAAGGTCTGGGTGGGGCCGTCCTCGACCCGCAGGAAAGGGTCGCCGGGGTGCTCGCGGGCCTGGCGTCTGAGCTGGGTGGGCAGCACCCGGTCTTGTTTCGCATGCCAGCCGGCGACGGTCACGACGGGCCCTCTGTCATGATAGGCACGGTGTCATGACAGACGGAGCGAGGCGGCGACCTGGCGGGTGGCCTCGGCGTCCAGCGTGGCCGCGAGGCTCGTGTCCAGGGCCTCGTTCAAGTTGGCCTTGATCCCGGCGACGACACCCGGGGGAGCGCTGGCCAGGCCGCCCGCGATGGTGGCCACCCGGTCGGCCAGGCCGGCGTCGGGTACCACCTCGCCGACCAGCCCGATGTCCAGCGCCGTGGCCGCGTTGATCTTCTCGTTCAGCAGGTACAGGTGCCGCGCCCGGGCCGCACCGACGAGTCGGGTCAGCGTCCAGGTGCCACCGAAGTCGCCGGTCAGCCCGGCGGAGAGGAACGCCGTGCGGAACACCGCGGACTCGGCGGCGATCCGCAGGTCGCAGGCGCACGCCCAGGACAGGCCCGCGCCGGCGCACGGCCCGTTGACCGCGGCGATCGTCGGCTTGGGCATCTCGTGCAGCAGCAGGCTGGTCCGATGCAGCCGCCGTAGTTCGGCCACAGCCCCGGCTTCCGGCTGGTCATCGGCGAACGTGCTGGTCTGGGCGAGGTCGCCGCCCGCGCAGAAGCCACGGGCCGCCCCGGTCAGCACGACCGCCCCGACGGCGTCGTCGGCGGCCGCCTGTTCCAGGTGCGCCAGCACCCCGCCGATCAGCTCGCCGGTCATCGCGTTGAGCCGGTCCGGCCGGTTCAGCGTGATCGTGGCCACCGGTCCCGCCACCTCATAGCGGACCACCTCTGTCATCTGCCCTCCTCCAGCGCCGCGTAGCGCTCCTTCAGCTCGAACTTCCGGATCTTGCCGGACGGTGTCATGGGGAACTCCGCGACGAAGAACCACAGCCGCGGGGCCTTGAACCGGGCCACCCGCGCCCGGCAGAACGCGGCCAGCTCCGCCTCGTCCGGCGGCGCCGCCGGGTCGGCCGGGCGGATCACCGCGGCCACCTGCTCACCCCACCGCGGATCGGGGATGCCGATGACCGCCACCTCGGCCACACCGGGGTGCTCGGCCAGCAGCTGCTCGATCTCCAGCGCGTGGATGTTCTCCCCGCCGCGGATGATGATGTCCTTCAGCCGCCCCGCGATGCGCAGGTAGCCGCGGTCGTCCATGGTGCCCGCGTCGCCGGTGTGCAGCCAGCCGTCCGGGTCGATGGTGGCCGCCGTGGCCTCGGGCATGTCGTAGTAGCCGGTCATGTTCTGGTAGCCGCGAGCGCAGATCTCGCCCTCGGCGCCGATGGCCACCGGCTCCCCGGTAGCCGGGTCGGCGATCTTCACCTCGACGTGCGGCATCGGCTGGCCCAGCGTCCCGGCCTGGTCCCGCGGGCTGTCCGACGTCCGGGTCTGGGTGAGCACGCCGTGCAGCTCGGCCTGCCCGAACAGGATCGAGAACTCACAGCCGAACGTCGCGGTGGTCCGGCGCACCAGCGTGTCCACCACCTTGGCGCCGCCGGACATGACCGTGCGCAGCGACGATACGTCCCGCGGCGCCCGGTCGTGCGCCTCCAGCATGGCCAGCAGGATGGTCGGCACGGTCAGCACCATGCTGCCGTGCTCGGCCTCGATCAGGTCCAGCACCAGGCTGGGCTCGAAACCCGGCACGACCACGTGGGTGCCGCGCTGCACCAGGGTGCCGATCGAGGCCAGCACTCCGCCGCCGGTATGGAACAGCGGGATCGGGTTGATCCAGCAGTCGCCGTCCTGGAAGCCGGCCCGCTGGGCGGACAGCCCCGCCGCGTTGACCACGCCGAGGTGATGCAGCAGGGCGCCCTTGGCAAACCCGGTCGTGCCGGAGGTGTAGATGATCATCACCGGGTCGGCCGGGGTCAGCTCCGGCAGCTGGGTGCCGAATTTTCCGCTGGCCCGGAACTCGTCCCAGTCCGCGAAGCAGATCGTCTCGCGCAAGGCCGGCAGGCCGGGCCGGAGCTCGGCGACCACCTCGGACATGGCGACGCCACGGTGGCTGGTGCCGTGGACCAGCCCGGCCACACCCGACTGCTCGAGCGCGTACCGCAGCTCCGCCGACCGGTACTGCGGGTTGATCGTCACCAGGACGATCCCGGCCAGCGCCGCCCCGAGCTGCAGCATGACCCACTCGGGCCGGTTAGCCTCCCATACCGCGACCCGCTCGCCCGGCTCGAACCTGGCCAGCAGCGCCGCGGCCACGTCCTCGGCGATGCCGAGCAGCTCGGCGTAGCTCCACCGGCGCCGGCCGGCCGCGTCCGGCTGGCCGTCCACCAGGGCGATCCGGTCCGGCGCCTGCCGCGCCACCCGCCGCAGCAGGTCACCCACCGTGACGTGGTCCAGCGGCTCGCTGGTGTCGCTGGGCCAGCACGACATGGTCAGCATCTCATCCCCATCTATCGGGCGATACGGCGCGGTCCGGGTGACCCGATTCAACTGTAAACCTGATATCGACGTCAAGATCAAGTCACGGCTGGCCTAGATGATCACGGCCGGGGCACGCCAGCCGGGCCGGGTCCGGCGGTCCAGGTCGCAGCGCACCGACGCGATCCGGCGCACGGCCTCGGCCAGCTCGGCCGGCGGCAGCGAGAACGGCAGCCGCAGGAACCGCTCCAGCGTGCCGTCCAGCCCGAAGCGCGGGCCAGGGGCGAGCCGTACCCCGACCTCCTCGGCCGCGTGCGCCAGGGCGCTGGAGATCGGCCCGTCGAGCTCCGCCCACAGCATCACCCCGCCCGCGGGCACCCGGAAGCTCCACTCGGGCAGCTCGGTCCGCAGCGCCGTGACCAGCGCGTCACGCTGCCGCCGCAGCTGCGCCCGGTGCCCGGCCAGGATCTGGGCCCGCTGCGCCAGCAGCCGCACCGCGACCAGCTGCTCCAGCACCGGGCCGGCCATGTCGACGCCCACCCGGATCGCCGCGAGCCGCTGCACCAGCGGGGCGGGCGCGCGCACCCACCCGATCCGCAGGCCGCCCCAGTACGCCTTGCTCATCCCGCCGATCGACAGCACCCGCGAGTGCCGGTCGAACACCCCGACCGGCGGCGGCATCTCTTCGCCGTCCAGCGCCAGGTCCACGAACGACTCGTCGACGATCAGGTCGGTGTGGGCGGAGTGTGCGGCGGCGACCAGCCGCTCGCGCAGCCCGGCGTCCATCAGGTGGCCGGTGGGATTGTGGAAGTCCGGGATAAGGTACGCCACCCGGGGCCGCTCCTGCCGCAGCGCGGCCAGCAGCAGCTCGCCGTCCCAGCCGGCCGCCGGGTCCAGGCCGTGGGTGCTGATCCGGGCCCGCCGGGCGGCCAGCGCGGTCAGCGCGTTCGGATAAGTCGGCGTCTCGGCCAGGGCCGGCGACCCGGCCGGCAGCGAGAGCCGCAGCACCAGGTCGAGCGCCTGCTGGGTGCCCGCGGTGATCAGGATCTGCTCGGCCGAGGTGGTCAGCCCGCGGGCCGTGTACCCCGCCGCAACCGCCTCGCGCAGCTCGCCGAGCCCGGCTGGGTGGTAGCCGGAGCCACCCAGGTGACGCGGCAGGTCACCGGCGGCGTCGCGGGCGGCGGCGACCAGTTCGGTGGGTGCGGCGTGGGCGGCCACGCCCAGGTCGATCACGTCGGCATCGTCCCCGGCCGACCACAGGCCCGAGGTGCCGACCCGGTGACCGTGCGGCAGGGCGGTCCAGCTCCCCGCGCCGCGCCGGCTGGTCAGGTAGCCGGCCTCGCGAAGTTCCCGGTACGCGGCGCTGACCGTCGTGCGGCTGACCGCGAGCGCTTCGGCCAGCTCCCGTTCGGCCGGCAGGCGGACGGCGAGCGGCAGCCGGCCGTCGGCGAGCAGGCCCCGGACGGCGGCGGCCAGCGCGGCGTAGCCCGGGCCGCGGCGGCCGGGCGCCGAGTGCCACGGGCCCAGCAACCGGGCCAGCTGGGTGCCGCGCATCGAGCTCATGGGAGCCACTCCTGCAAAATTGGCACTGTTGCTGTCGCCGATTGGCCTTCATAGTGGCACCTATGACCGCAACTGGCAACGGCAGCCGCCGTCTCGCCCGGCGCCTGGTCCAGCTTTTCGCCGGCCTGGTGCTGTACGGCGTGAGCATGGCCCTGATGATCGAGTCCGGCCTCGGCCTCGCCCCCTGGGACGTGTTTCACCAGGGCCTGTCGCGCGTCACCGGGATCAACTTCGGCTGGGTGGTGATCCTGCTCGGCATCCCGATCCTGCTGCTGTGGATCCCGCTGCGGCAGCGTCCCGGCTTCGGCACCATCGCCAACGTGGTGGTGGTCGGCTTCGCGGCGGACGGCGCGCTGGCCGTGCTGTCCGCCGGCCACGGCATCGCGGCGCGGGTGGCCTATCTGGTCGGTGGCGTGCTGCTCAACGGCGTCGCCACCGGCCTGTACATCGGCAGCCGCCTGGGCCCGGGCCCGCGCGACGGCTTGATGACCGGGGTGGTGGGGCGCTTCCCGAAGCTGTCGCTCCGGCTCGTCCGCACCTGCATCGAGGTCTCCGTCCTGGTGGCCGGCTTCCTGCTGGGCGGGACCGCCGGCATCGGCACCCTCGTGTACGCATTGGCCATCGGCCCCCTGGTCCACGTCTTCGTCCCGCTGTTCACCGTCGAGACCCGGCCGGCGCCCGAGCCCGAGCCCGCGCCGGCACCGGCTCCGGCTGGTGCGGACGCTACCTGCCGATGATGCCCGCGTCGTGCGCGACCAGGCCGGCCTGGGTGCGGTTGGCGCACCCGGTCTTGTCGAGTATCCGCGACACGTAGCTCTTGACCGTCGCCTCCGACAGGTACAGCCGTCCCGCGATCTGCGCGTTCGACAGGCCCTCGCCGAGGCACCCGAGCACCTCGGTCTCCCGGTCGGTCAGCTGGCTGACCAGCTTGCGGGCGCTGTCGCGCGCGGGCTGGGCGTCGGTCGAGGCGGCGATGAGCCGCCGGGCCGCGGCCGGGGACAGCACCGTGTGGCCCTCGGCCGCCACCCGGACCAGCCCGATCAGGTCCTCCGGCGGCGTGGACTTGACCAGGAACCCGGCCGCCCCGGCCCGCAGGGCCCGCAGCACGTACTGGTCCGCGTCGAACGTGGTCAGCACCACGATGACCGGCGGCGCGGCCAGCTGGCCGATCCGCTCGATCGCGGCGATGCCGTCGACCCCGGGCATGCGCAGGTCCATGAGCACGACGTCCGGCCTGCTGCGCACCACCGCCTCGATGCCGGCCGCGCCGTCGTGCGCCTGGTCCACCACCTCGATGTCACCCGCCGAGCCCAGGATGGTGCGCAGGTGCGCGCAGACCATCGGCTCGTCGTCCACCACGACCACCCGGATCACGCTCGATGCGTCGCTCATGGCGCCACCGCCTCGGCCGTCGGGACGAACGCAGGCAGCGCTGCCTCCAGCCGGAACCCGCCGTCCGGCGCCGGCCCGGCTCGCAGGGTGCCGTGCACCAGCTCCACCCGCTGCCGCAGCGCCGCGATGCCCAGGCCCGAGCCGGTCGCGGCCAGGTCGCTGCGGCCCCGGCCCGCGGGCGGGGAGTTGCTCACGATCACCTTGACCTCGACGTCGCCATAGCTGACCTGCACCTGCACCCGGGTGCCGGGCGCGTGCTTGCGCGCGTTGGTCAGGGCCTCCCGCACGATCCGGTACACGGTCCGGCCGACGACCGGGGAAGCCAGCGCCCGGTCGCCGGTCTCGGTGAGCTCGGCCGGGGTGCCGACGGACGTCGACTCGGCGACCAGGATGGGCAGCCCGCCGACCGACGGGGTCTGGTCGCCGTCGGGCTCGGTCTGCAAGATGCCGACCAGGTCCCGCAGCTCGTCCAGCGCCTGGCAGCCCGCGGCCCGCAGCTCCTCGGCCGCCTGCCTGGTCGCGGCGTCGGCGGCGGTGATCCGCAGCGCGCCCGCCTGCAGCACCATCAGGCTGATCCGGTGCGTCACGATGTCGTGCATCTCCGCCGCGAGCCGGGTCCGCTCGTCGGCGCGGGCCCGCTCGGCCAGCAGGAACTGCTCGCGCTCGGCCCGTTCGGCCCGGTCGCGCAGTGCCCGCAGCGCCTCCTCCCGGGCGGTGAACCACAGCCCCACCAGCGGCCCGGTCGCCGTCCGCAGGATGCCCACCGTGATGAGCACCGCGGATGGTTCCCAGACCCGGGCCACGACCAGCGCCAGGAAGGCAACCGAGGCGAAGGCGGTGCGCCGGTTCAGCCGGCACTGGAACGGGCCGTACGCGGCGAGCACGGTCCCGTAGGGCGCCCAGACGTTGCCGGTGGTGGCCGGAGAGACCAGGCCGGCCGGGGAGATCAGCAGCGAGATGGCCAGCGTGAACCCGGCCAGGATCGCGATCACCAGCAGCGGCGCGCGGCGGCGGAACACCAGCGACGCGTCGGCCAGCGCCTGAGCGGCCAGCATGGCCCAGGCGAGCGGGCCGGGGTGGGCCGGCCACCAGGACGCGCCGGCCAGCGTGACGACGGTGTCGAGCACGGTAAAGCCGGCCGCGAGGGTCACGTCGACGGCGAAGCAATGCCGCCGCGCCCACTGTCCCAGCCTCATGGGGCTCACGCTACGTCAAACCGCGGTCGCTGCCGGCCCGGCGAGAACCTTCGGCGGACCGAGAACATACGAAAGTTGTATCCGGCCAGCTGATGCCATGCTTTCGGCCGGCGCGCACGCTACTGGCAGCCCTGCCGCCGGGCCGCGCCGACCGGCTGTGATGAAGTCATGCAGACACAACCAGAATCCCGTCCCGCCACCCCGCAGCTCGGCCACTACGAGATCGACACCGGCCACTCCGTGGTGAAGTTCCGTACCCGGCACCTGTTCGGCCTCGGGCCGGTCCGGGGCACGTTCGGCATCGTCAGCGGCTCCGCCGACGTCGCCGAGCCGCTCACCGACTCCGCCGTGCAGGCCGAGATCGACCCGGAGAGCTTCTCCACCGGCAACCCGCAGCGCGATCACGCCGTCCGGTCGCCGCGCCTGCTGGACCCGCGCCGGTTCCCGGTCATCGCGTTCCGGAACGGGCGGGTCAGCGCCGACGGCGCTACCCTCGCCGGTGAGCTGACGGTGCAGGACGTGATCAGGCCGGTCACCCTCGCCCTCGGCCCGGTCACCCGGTCGGCGGACTCCTTCACGGGGACCGCCTCGGTCCGCATCGACCGCACCGAGTTCGGCGTGACCGCGATGCGCGGCCTGGCCGGCCGCTACCTCGACCTGACCCTGGAGGCCAGGTTCATCCGCGCGTGACCGCGACCGGCGGCGCGGTCCTTCGTCACCATGCGGACCAGCTTCGGTGCGAGAACCAGGCCCGCGATGACGGTCGTGCGGTGGCTCCAGGCTGGCACCTCGTGCACCCGGACGTCGGCGCCGGCCCGGAGCATCGGCCCGAGGTACTGCTCGATGTCGCGCAGCGGGGCGGCGCCGTCCCGGCGTGAGCTCGAGAACACGAACCGGCAGCCCTCCAGATCGCCGAACGCCGGCCACTGAAGCGCGGCCCACGCCTCCTCGAGCCCCGGCAGTGACCAGCCCCGCGCCACGTGCGCTTGTCGCAGATCGGCCATCGTCCACAAGCCGCGGGCGATGTTGCCGCCGGTGTTGAAGACACCCCAGCGGAACTCCGGGATCGCGTCGCCGACGCAGTTGTAGAGGATGAACGACCCCAGGCTGCTGCCGAAGAAGCCGAACTCGGTCACCCCGGCCGCGGTCAGCGCGTCGATCCGCGACCTGATGTCCTCGCGCACGCCGGCGATGAGCTCCGGCAGGATCCCCGGGTCGGCCGCCATGAACACCTCCGCCGTCGTCTGGTACGCCACCACGTGGTAGCCGCCCCGCAGCAGCCGCCGGATCGCGAACTGCACCTTCTCGATCGGGGTGCCGTACGGGCAGATGAAGATGATCGTCGCGGTCGCCGGCCCGGCTGTCCCGAACTCCTCGGACTGGAACAGCCTGTCGTGCATATCCCGATGCTAATCCGCCAGGCCGGGCTCACCGGCGGCCGGAGCTGCGGCTGCTCGATGTCGCGGCAGAACTGGACGCCGAGGTCAGCCGCCGCGGGTCAGCCCGGGCACGTCGCCAGGTGACCATTGTGTGCCCGGCGGACGGGCCGGGGTCATCATCTCGGCCATGGTGGCGTTAGCGGCCACGTTAGCGCCGTACTTGATCTGGTTCGGGCACACGGTGTCGTTGTCGAAGGATGCGCGCTCGGGGAAGCTGCCCGCCTGGTGGCGCATGGTCTCCCACGAGGTCAGCTTGTTGTTCTCGTCGTAGTAGCGCACCTGGACGATTCCGCGGGTGTTGCTGATGACCGC
>Ga0213875_10001824_pt1 | contig 13255 bp, 14 predicted proteins | sample BarmaccomBMRX_R8_FD_160105 | JGI IMG/M metagenome (GOLD analysis project Ga0213875, IMG submission 160105) | Root-associated microbial communities from Barbacenia macrantha in rupestrian grasslands, the National Park of Serra do Cipo, Brazil - RX_R8 | ecosystem: Host-associated > Plants > Roots... | reverse complement strand
TCGATCCGAGTGCGATTTCGCTTTTGCGCGATCTCATTCCCTCGGATCCGCGCGACCGAAGGCCAAAGGACGACGAGGAGGACCGCGTCGATTATCGGCTTCTCGTTGGGCGCGGCTATGCGGTCGAGCCGACAGACGGTGCCTCTCGCACCGATCGTATTTTCGTTCGGGATTTCGTCGTGCCCGTCCATATCGGCGCCTATCGGTCCGAGCACCAGGCGACGCAGCGCGTGCGTTTCAATGTGGAGGCGTTTGTTCAACGCGGCACCCATGCGCCGACCGACTTGCGCGACGTATTGTCCTATGACGTCATCACCGACGCAATTCGCCGCATCGTCGCCGAAGGACATGTGGAATTGGCGGAGGTGCTGGCGGAACGTGTCGCCGGGGCAGTGCTAGGTCAGCCGCGAGTCGCGAAGGTCGTGGTGCGTGTCGAGAAGCTCGATATCGGGCCGGCGGCGGTCGGCGTCGAGATCACGCGCGAGAAAACGGCTGAAGCGGCGATTTTGCGTCATCCCGCGCCTGCGGCTTCGAGCGAATCCAGCGGCTAGCGTGCGCGAATTGTCGGTCGTCAAGCTCGGCGGAAGTCTCGCCTTCGCCGATTTGTTGCCGACCTGGCTCTCGGCGATCGAGTCAGGAGCCGGCAACACCGTCCTTGTGGTGGGTGGCGGGCCTTTCGCGGATGTGGTGCGCCTAGCGCAGCCGCGGATGGGCTTTGATGATCGTGCGGCCGACGCTATGGCGCTCCTTGCCATGGAACAATATGCGGTAGCGGTCGCGGCGCTAAGCCGCAACTTCCTGGTCGCCGGCAGCAATGCCCGCATAAGGCGCGCGCTGGAGGCCGGCAGGATACCGGTCTGGGCACCGAGCGAGATGGTGCAGCGAGCGCGCCGGCGCGCCGCTTCTTCTTCATCGCGAGAAGCTGTCGCGATCCCTCCTTCATGGGACGTGACCTCCGACAGCCTCGCCGTATGGCTCGCAAAGGAGCTTCGCGCGCGCCGGCTTTTTTTGATCAAGCAGGTGCTGGTCGAGGCCCTGAGTGCGGATCGATCGGTAAATGCAGTGCATCTGGAGCGGGAAGGCGTGGTCGACAAAGCGTTTGCGAGATCTCTCGCGGCGGCGAAAAACATCAGCGGCTTTTTGCTGGGACCGCATGACGCGCAAGGTCTTGCCGTGGCCTTGCGCGAGGGCGCGCCGATCGGCTCCCGCATCGACGTTGTTGGCGGGGCGGAGCCGATCCAAGCTGTGGACGGCCGGGCCTTGCCCGGCGATGATGCCGTTTGAGCGCGCCGGGATTTCAGGACCAGCCGGGATGGCAAGAGCCGGAGAAAACGGGACCCCGAAATGGGGATGGGCGCTTACCGGATCAGGGCATTTCTTCACGGAATCCTTGTCGCTCATCCGTTTGCTGCCTGCTGTTGACCTTTTTGTGAGTCGGGCGGCGGCCGAGGTCGTGCGGATGTATAAGCAACAGTTCGATTTGCCGGCAACGGCGCGCATCTTCCGCGACACGACGGCAAGCGCCGCACCGGTCGGCCGCTTCTACCACGGGGACTACCACACATTGGTTCTCGCACCCGCGACATCGAACACCGTGGCAAAATGCGTCTGTGGCATATCGGACAATCTCGCGACCAATGTCTTCGCGCAGGCCGGCAAATGCCGCGTTCCGACGATCGTCTTCGCCTGCGACACCGCCCCCGAACTCGAGACGCGAGCGCCTGCTGGCACGGTCAAGGTCTATCCGCGTCGCATCGATCTCGAGAATACCGAGCGAATGAAGAGCTTCGAGGCGACAACCGTCGTCGAGTCGCTCGAGGCCCTGGAGAGGGCCGTGTGGCAACGACGCCGCGAGCTCGGCGAGAATGGCTGAGCACGTCCTCTTCCTGACTGGACGATTGGCGCGCTCGCGCCTCGAGGAGGTGCTCGCGGAGCTGACGCCGCCGCCGTTCGAATGGGCGATCGCCGATGTGGGCGTGAAGGTGGCAGCCTTGATGACAGAGGCAATCATTCTGCGTCGGCTGGATCGCGATCTCGTCAGCAGAGCGAGCCGCCTCGTGGTGCCTGGCCGCTGCCGCGCCGATCTCGACCGGTTGGCGAAGGAATTCGGCCGACCGTTCGAGCGCGGCCCCGACGAGGTGCGCGACATCCCCGAGTGGCTGGGCCGCAAGCGAAGAGCGCCTCTCCTGTCCGAGAAATCCGTTCGCATTTTTGCCGAGATCGTCGACGCGCCGCTCCTCGAGCTGGACGAAATCTCGGCGCGGGCAGCCAAGATGCGGACAGCGGGAGCCGATGTGATCGATCTTGGCTGTTTGCCCGACACGCCCTTTGCGCATTTGCAGGAGGCGATCCAGGCACTGAAGGCGCAAGGATTTCTCATGAGCGTCGATTCGGCAAACACGGAGGAATTGCGTCGGGGCGCGGAGGCCGGAGCGGATTTCGTCCTGAGCCTGACGGCGGAAACGCTCGATGTGGTCGCCGGCACGCGAGCGACACCCGTTGTGATCGCCTCGCGCCACGGCGATCTCGACGACCTGCTGCGCGCGGCGCGAAAAGCCGAACGACAAAAGCTCAGCGTCATTCTCGATCCAATCCTCGATCCCATTCATTTCGGCTTCGTTCCCTCCCTTCTGCGCTATGCAAAGTTGCGCCGGCTCCTGCCGCAGGCCGAGATCATGATGGGCACCGGCAATCTCACCGAGCTGACCGAGGCCGACACGTCTGGGATCACGGCCATGTTGATGGGGTTTTGTTCCGAGCTTGCGATCCGCAACGTTCTCGTCGTGCAGGTGAGTCCGCATACGCGCCGCAGTGTCGCGGAACATTCGGCCGCAGCGCGGCTCATGCACGCCGCGAAAACCGAGGGCGCGTTGCCCAAAGGCTATGGGGCGGGTCTCGTCCAGCTGCATGATCTCAAGCCGTTCGCCAGCACGCCCGAGGACATCAAGGCTCTCGCGAGCAGCGTTCGCGACGACAATTTCCGCATCGAGACAGCCGCCGACGGCATCCATGTTTATAATCGTGACGGCCACCATGTGGGGAAGGACGCGATGTCGCTCTTCCCCAAGCTCAGCGTCACGACCGACGGCCCGCATGCTTTTTACCTCGGCACCGAATTGATGAAGGCCGAAATCGCTGCGAAGCTTGGCAAACGCTACGCGCAGGATTCCGCGCTCGACTGGGGCTGCGGCGCGGATCGTCCCGACGAGGATTTGAGCCGCCCGAGGGAGGCGGGCCCTACGCTTCGCGCAGAGTCCGGCAAAACAAAGGGAAGGCCTCGCCGTGCCGATGATTCGTGAGGCCATCGTGACCACCGTGAATCGCGCCGGTAAAGCCCATTTGGCGCCGTTCGGGCTGATCGCCTCAGGCGAACGTTGGGTAATCGCACCCTTTCGTCCTTCGACGACGCTCGACAACCTCCTCGAAATCCCTTTCGCGGTCGCAAACTTCACGGACGACGTACGTCTTTTCGCAGGCTCCCTGACCGGCCGGCGAGATTGGCCGCTCGTCGATGCTTCGCGCATTGCCGTGCCGCGCCTTGCCGGCGCCTTGGCCCATGCGGAGCTTGCTGTCGAGGAGGTCACCGAGGACGCAACGCGCCCGCGCTTCGCCTGCCGGAGCATCCACGAGGAGACGCATGCACCCTTCGGCGGCTTCAATCGGGCCAAGGCCGCGGTCATTGAAGCATGCATCCTGGTAAGTCGGCTCCATATGTTGCCGCGCGAGAAGGTCGAACAGGAGATCGCCTATTTATCGATCGCCGTCGAAAAGACCGAAGGGCCGGAGGAAGCGCAAGCTTGGTCCTGGCTCATGGACGAGATCAAAGCGAGATATTCGGGCAAATGAACGAGCCACCTCGCCGATTTGCCGAGATCGATCAATATCCGGCGGAATGTTTTCGGCGGGCTCGAGCTCGATCTGATGTCAAAGGGTTCGAGTCGCGGAGCAGGGCGACGGACGTGGCGGGAGCGCAATCAGAGGCGAGCCTTCGTACTCGCCCCGACGAAGCGACGAGAAGGCGCGAGAACGGGAGAAAGGGACGCTGAAGCCTTGCCGCGAGGGCGCTCGCGATCCTCAGCCCGATGCCTGCACCGATGACAGGCGCATCCTGTGGGAGAATGTGACGCGAGAGGATGAGCATTGCCGCATCGTGAAGCGTCCTGAGCTGCGCCTCGCGAAAGGCTCGGGCGACGTTGATCCAGACGTCCGTGGGCGCGTCATGGGCATCGAGGCCGAGCATTCTCGCAAGACGCGCTTGCGAAGCCTCGATCGATTTCTCCCGACCGTCGGCAGTCGCCTGCTGATCGGCGCCGGCGGGCAATTCGCCGAGGATGCGATACACATCCCCCATATTCGCGAAATACTCGTTCATCAGCGATACCGAGTTTCCGCGAAAGGGCACACGCGCCGCGATCGACATCAGAAAGCTCCGCACCATGCCGGTATAGACGAGCTCGCCCGTCTCGAGACGTTCGGCATCCGTATATCCGCAAGCGGCGATTTCTCCGTGCGTCAGCGCGATCAGGTCGGTGGTGGTCGAGCCCATATCGACGAAGAGCGCATTGCCGATCCTTCGTGCGACAAGGCTCGCCGAGGCGTGCCAATTCGCGGACGCGATCTCATCGATGTGCTTCGACACGTGGTCGGCCGGGATGAAGCCGGATGGCCCCGCATAGATCACCAGCTCGCCCGCATCGAGTTTTGCGGCGGCCACGCTCGCCAGCGTTCTTACCCCTTCGCTCCGCGAGGTGAAAATGTCGGCAAGCTCGCCGGTCATGGTCGCGGCGTGGCACGGTGCCGAACCGAGAGCTCGATTGGCTTTCGAGAAGGCTGTGAGAAGCGCATCGACTCCTTGCCAGAGTGGGGCAGGCAACTGCACCGCGCGGGTGATGACGCCCTTCTCGACGCGCACCCCCTTGAGGTGCGCTCCCCCGATATCCCAGCCGATGATCGTGCTCATCTGCATTCTCCGCGCGGCGTGACCCTGGTATCAGGGCTTTTAGCCGATTCCGAACACGAAGGTTCGCCGCATGGGTCTCGAGATCATCCCCGTCATCGATCTTCGATGCGGCCTTGTCGTGCGCGCCGTGATGGGACGTCGGGAACTATACCGCCCGATCGAGACGCCTTTGAGCGGCAGTGCAAATCCTGAAGATGTCGTCCGTGGCCTCATGACCCTCTACCCTTTCGAGACGATCTATGTTGCCGATCTCGATGCCATCGAAGGAACCGGCGACAATACCCGGGTCGTGGAGAAACTGCGCGAGCGCTTCCCGCATCTCGACATGTGGACCGACAATGGAGTTGCGACAGACGACGCGATCCATGCTTGGCTCGACGAGGATCGCGGGACCCTTGTGCTCGGTAGTGAATCGCAGGCGACAGGCGCCGTCGCGCGAGGCTTCAAGGACAATCCGCGTCTCGTCCTCTCCCTCGATTTTCGAGGTGGCGCGTTTCAAGGTCCGACCGAGCTTCTCGATCCGACCTATTGGCCCGATCGCGTGATCGCGATGACCTTGGCCCGTATCGGAGGCGCGGCCGGCCCCGACTTTGAACGTTTGGGTGAGCTTCGCGGCCTGGCACGTCGCCACGGGATCTATGCGGCCGGCGGCGTACGCGGACGCGAGGATCTGGCGCGGCTGGCGGAAATGGGCGTGAAAGGCGCGCTCGTCGCCACGGCGCTGCATGACGGACGATTGGCTGGACACGAGATCGCTCAATTCGCCTAGTCGCGATCCCTGTTGAGGCTCCTGCAAGCGCGGCCGCAAGGCCTATCAGATCGAGCCGATAGGCCTCACGTTGCGCCGGATCGAGAAAAGCCGCTTCACCAAGCGGGCGCCGAAGAGCACGGATTCGAAGTGCTCCTGGAGGCTCGCGAAGGCTCAGGAAGCGGCCGCGAAGGGATGCTTGGCGGAGTTGCGTTGCGCCACGACTTGCGAGGGCTTGGGCTCGCCATTCACGGCGCGGGCAATCGCCTCTTTCGTAGCGCGATAATTGTAATCTTGGATCTTTTTGTCGTCTGCGGCTTCCCAATGGATGAAGACGCCGACGCAGATGAAGAGATCATCCGCTTCGCCTTCCGGGATAACGCCCTCGGCGACGCTATCGGCAACCGCCTTTGCGACCGCGTGCTGGGCCGGTCCGAACATCTGAACCGCCTGCTTCGCCCCTTTGATCGTGACCTTGTTGAACAGGACCGTCGGCGGCTTGCAAAGCAGGTTCGGCGCGACGACCGCAAGCAGGGTCGTGAACCCGTCCTTGTTGTTGGTGAGAGCGGTCGCAAACGCCGTCTCCGCCGCGCTGCCGCGGGGACCGATGATGAGATCGATGTGGGCGACTTCGTTTCCCTCACCGACAAGTGATTCGCCGACGCACATCTTGTTGATCTTGGCCATGAATGTCCCTCCCTGGAGAACACAAACCGCAGCAGCCGTCCGCTCGAGCAAGCGTCCGGCCTGGTGAACTATCCTTGTTGACAGCATCCGGCTGGGCTGCCGGATCGGTTGGCCAGATAGCGACGGAAATATCCCTTCCGCTATTGAAGTGAACCACTCTTCCCTGTCCGCCGCAAGATGGATTGTAATCTCGCCGAAAAGAGCGTCGCGACGGTGAGGTCGGCGCTGGTGCCGGGATTGAGGCCGGCGCGCTTGAGATCGCGATCCCAGGCCATGAGTTCGGCCTCAAGGGCTTCGAGACGCACTCCCGCAGCCACCCTTTCAAGAAAGCCTTTCGCCTGTTGCACCACCTGTTCGGCCTGCGGCACCCCCTGCTTGCGCACTATGTGCGTATCGGGAAAGGCCGAGAGAAAGGCGAGATAGACGGCGAGCGTCGCAAGCCTGGGTTCGGCGCCGCGCGCCAGCGCCCGTTGCCAGACAGGCAAACCGAGGTCAAAGATGTCCGCAAACCCGCTCACATATTGGCGCGCGATGCGATCGCGAGAGGCGGCTTCGGCCATCGCCTGGCGCAAGGAGACCGTCGGGGGCGCTCGAACGTCGTGTTGTGCAGCTTCGCCGAGGCCGCCGGGCCGGGAGCGCACGATCGCCGCGAATGCCAATCGGGCATCTTCAAGATCAAGCTCCTCGAGCGTGCTCGTGATCGACCCGCGTAGATCGCTCTTGCCTTTTTCCGCCGCGGCGGCAATCGGAGCACAGAGAAGGATGATGCCGAGATTGATGTTTTGGCCCGTCGCGTCGAGGCTTGCTTCCACCGCTCCCAAGATCCGCTCACCGACGCGAGCGCCTTGAGTGGCTATGAAGGGCGCGGCTCTTTGCGCGGCGAGCCTGAAATCCTCGACCGTCATGGAGTGACCTTCAGCGAGCACATGCACGTTGCCGGGCTTTGGGACTTCAAGTTCGTCGCGGCAAGCCCCTTCGAACGCCGCGCAAATGGCCGCTTCGAGGTCCATCACGCAGAGCGGCGAACGCGTATGCGCTCGCGCAGGGCGAGAAGGAAGTCCTTTGCCACTATGGCGGCGATGTCATTGCCGGCCACGCTTTGCAGCCCCCGCCACGCCGGCATCGAATTGACCTCGAGCACGTAGGGCTCGCCCTCGCTCCCAACGAGAATATCGACACCTGCGAAATCGGCTCCCACGGCGGCCGCCGAGCGTATGGCAAGCTCAGCGAGTGCTTCGCCGATCTCCGCGGCTTCGGGTCGCCCGCCTTGTTTCACATTCGTGATCCAATGCATCGCGCGCCGCCGCATGGCGGCGACGATTTTGCCGTGCGAGACCAGAACGCGAAAATCACTATGCTCGGGCCCGGCCCCGCCGACGAAGTGTTGCAGGTAATAGACATTCGCGACCGAAGCTTCCTCGGGAAGGTCCCGGACGGAGCGGACCAGCTTGAGGCCGCGCCCTTGCGAGCCGAAGAGCGGCTTGAGGACGAGCGGGCCGCGCAGCGTTTCGCGTCGAACGACGCGAAGCGCTTGCGCGCGGCTTTCGACCGCCCAGGTCTCGGGCGTAGGCAGGCCGTCTCGCGCAAGGAGGAACGTGGTCATCGACTTGTCGACGCAACGCTCGATGGCGCGGGCGTCGTTCCACACGAGCACACCTTGCTCCCGGAGCGCGTGAAGAACGCCGAGTCTGCGCGTCACGGCCTCGAAGCTACCGGCCGCGATGGCTCGCACGATGACTCCATCCGGAAGGTGTGCGCCGAATCCGGGGAGAGCGAGGCCGCTCGGATGCAAGGTCGAGAATATTGAGGCTGAAAGCTCGACGAAGCTCGCGCGTGCTCCGAGTTTCTCCAGTCTCTTGATCAGCGAGCGTGCGTGGCCGTCGCGGCGATGGCCAACGACTGCGATCGCAAGATCGCCGTGGGGGCGATGGCGCAGCGGCAGAGGAGCGGACGTTTCAGTTGAACGAGGCATCGAGGAGGGCAGGGTCGATCGCGCCCGCATGGAAGCTCTCTCCCGTCTCGAGCGCGGTGACGATGACCGATGCCGGGCTGAAGAGCATGGGATCGATTGCGTAGAAATCTCCGCCGACGCGCTTGAAAATTTCAGCAAAGGGATGGCCGTAATCGCGCGAGGTTCGGCTCGGCATGCGCTCGGCGAGCGATCTTGCCGCATCCGCCGACCCACGCACGAACAGATGCACCGCGCCCGCGTAGATGATGGCGTCGTTGGTCCTTCCCATCGCCTTCACGAAATCGGGATGCGGGGGCGGTAGGGGGGCGGCGCCCATCCCATCGACGATATGTTCGAGCGGAAAACCGAGCTCATGGGCCTTGTGCAGAGCGACCTCGAGGACGCGCGCCACCACCTGGACACCGCCCGCTCGGCTCTGCGTCGGCATGAAGATGAAGCTCAGCCGATCAGGAACGATGCCGCAGGCGTCCGCAACCTCTTTCACGACGGCGGAGGGCGGAGCTTTACCGCTCTCCAACACCATCACGCTGTGGTCGGCGCGATCCGCATAGGCGAGAGCTTCGAAAAGTTTCTCGACGCGCGCAACCGCGCGGGCAGGGCCCGAGCCGAGCGCAAAGAAGGCGTTCCTGCCTTCACCATGCGCAAGACGCCAACCCGCATATTGGCTCGCGAGACAGGCGATCACGGGCATCGAGGAGCGCACCGTGATGGTCCAAGGCCAGCGCGCGACCGACTGCGAAGGAAGGAGGCTCACCTCCGCAAGGTCGCCGAGACAGATACGCGCAATGCGCAAACCGGCCTCGATGCCCCCGGGCGCGTCGCTGCCGGCATCGATCAAGGTCTCCCCCAACGCGCCCTTGGTGACGACGAGCCCCAAATGCGCGGCGTCGTCGATGAGCCGCGCAACGAGCTCCCTCGCGCGCAGGTTCACGCTCACCGGGATTTGCTCACTCAACTTCGCCCCCCTCCACCATCGAAAGAACAGCAAGGACGCGCTTTTCGGCCAAGGAGCGCGCGCGACGGGCCGAAGATGCTCTTGCACGGACAGTGCAGATCGGAGCGCCTCCTTCCACACGGGTGCCGGCGTTTTGCCGGTCGGCACACCATTCGGGCCATCGCAGCCGCGGCATTTCCCGGATCGTGCGCGTCGCATACACGGTCGCTGCCGACGCGGCCCCGCGCCACCGCGGCGGCTGTCCGGGAAGGAAACCCCGGCAGGCGCCGATATGCAACGCAAAGAGCGGGGCCGATCGCGAGTCGAAAAGATCGAGCGTAGCTCCCGGCCGCGGATTGATCTCGATGATCCACGCCTTGTCACGGTCGATGAGGAAATCGGCGCTGTTCAGGCCCCGCAATTCGAGGCGACGTGCAAGTCTTTGCGCATCAAGCACGAGTTTGCGCTTGAGGCTAAGCGGTATACCCGAGGGGCGGACGGCGCCTCCGTAACGAGCCGGCGCGTCTCGCGTCGGGCAGCTCCACTGCGCGCTGAAGCCGAGAGGAAGCGCCTCCTTCCCGTTCGCAAGGAACAAAAGCGAGACTGCTCGTCCGGTGACCTTCCGCTGGAAATAGGTGCGAGCGGAAATTTCGCATTTTCGGGACGCAGGGTGCACATGTGCGCCCCCCGCGCCGCCGATGCGTTTGCAAACCCAATTCCTCGGATCGGAGGGACGTTTCGCGCGTACGGGCGGATGCAGCACGTCAAGCTCGTCGCAAAGTCGCGCGAAAAGGAAAGGGTCCTTCACACGGGAAACAATGTCTGCGCTATTTCCAAGAAGCGGCCATAGGCTCGCGATACGCGCGAGGCTCGCCGGGCGATCCTCGAAACCCGAGCCATAGACCAGGCCCTCGCACCGGCGGCCGGATGCAAGACGTGTCAGCGAAGCGATGAGCGTCGCTTCCTCGAGGCCTGACGCGAGATCGCGCGGTACCACGTCGGAACGGTTCGCAGCGTCGCGCATATCGGCGTCGCCGAAGAGATCGGCGACGAGCGGAGCGTAGCCGGCCCAGCGCGCCGACACCGCGAGCGCCCGACCCGACAACGCGGCGATGAGCACGTGAGGCGCCCTATTTCGCGAGCTCACGGGCGAGATCGAAGGCGTGGCGAAAATCAAGGACGACGGGCTTTTCAGCCGCGATCATCTGTCGAAAAAGTCCGAGCTCCGTCTTCGATTTCAATTGGCCGATGGTCAGCGCCCCAACGCCGAGCGCTCGGCTTTCCCCGACCGGCTCCCCCTTGGCATCGACCTTCAGCCCCTCGACCCCGGAAGGCGGGACCGCGTTGACGTCCGCTGCGATCAAGAGGTCCGGAGCGGCCTGAAGCTGCTCGCGATCGAGGATGCGGACGCCGGCTCGCCCGGCGCAGAGCACGACCTGCGTGGACGAAAGAATTCTGCCGATCTTGTCATGGCTGCTGCCGTCGGCGAAATCGAGCGCAACCTCGAAGCGGCGCTTGGCCTCTTCTGCCGCCTTGCGGACACGCTCGACCCCGTCATAGCCGACGAGGGTTACCTTCGCACCCTGCCTCGCCGCGATCACGGCCGAGGAAAAGCCCACGACGCCCGTGGCGCCGAACACGGCGACCGCGAGCCGGTCGAGCGTTCGCGAAAGCTTGGCGCGAAGACTGCACTCGACACAGGTCACCATGGCGGCGGCGGTCGTGAAGGAGCCTGCCGGATCGGCAAAAAGCGAGGCGCCGAAGGGCGGCACCATCGCCTTCTTGGCGGCATCAAGCATGTCGAGGGCAAGAAGGGCATCCTTGCCGCCGAAAAAGAAGCCGGTCCTTGCGCCGAGTTTTGGGGGACGTGAGAAAATCGCATCCTGCACGAGCGAAGCGATCTCGCCGCGCTCGACCCCCGAATAAGGGATGATGGCATCGTAGCCCGCGTCGAGCGCCATGTTCGTGTCGAATGGGCTGACGTGCTTGAGGGGCGTCAGCATGTGAAGGATGTTTTTGTCGCCCATTGCGTTTCCTCTGCCGGATCCCGCTCAGTTGATTCGGGTGAGCTCGCTCTCTTGCATAGCCGAATCATCCTCCTCGCGAGCATCGATTCGCGCCCCGCGATTGACGCCACGGCGAATAGAAATGTCGAGACTCCTTGCAAAACCCTCGCGACGCAAGACCTCTTCCAGCCGTTCCGCCATCGCGAGATTTTCCGAAAAGGCAAAACCGGTCGGCCCCCAAGAGCTCTGGCCAACGCCGTGCGCGCCTTCTCGGCGCAAGATGTCGAGAGCCGCCGACACGGTTGGGCTTGCGAAGCGCCTTCCCTTTTGCACAGGCGCGAAATAATCGCCGAGACGTTCCTGGATGGTGCGGACGGCTTCTCCGAACGGAACAATTCGTTCTTCGGCCAACGCGGGAAGGAGCTGCATCAGAACCAGGCGGCAGATTCGGTCCGCCTCCGCCTCATCAAAAGGCGCGAGCGCCGAAAAAGCCGCTCGCTCTTGGTCGCCGTGGATGCCGTGCGTCGACGCATCCTGTAGCAAAAGGATGCGCCAGTTCCTCGGAAACGGCAACCGCGTGGTGATTGGCGGCTCGACAGTATCGGGGCCACGGCCGCCATCGACCACGAAGCCTCCGTTGCGAAAGACCGCGATGCCGATGCCGGACCTTTGACCGCGTGCGAGCGTGCGTATGTCCTCGCGCCAATCGTTGCGAAGGCCCTCGAGGCGTCGGAACGCCTCTGCGACCGCAAGCGCGAGCGTGGTCCCCGAGCCGAGGCCGGTATGCGCCGGTATCGCCTCGTGAATGTCGAGCGCATAGGAGTTTTTCGTGCCGAAGCGGCGCGCCAAGACGGCAAGATGCACGCTTGCGCGTTCACTGTCGGGACCATGCGCCCGCGGCTGTCTCGCATGGCAAAGGCTCAACCTCGTGATGGGACCGTCGATTGCCACCCCGATGCTTCCAAAGCGTCGCCCGAGCCCGCCATTCAAATCCAAAAAACCGAGATGCAGGCGTGCCGCCGCACTGATGACCAGTTTCCTGCCCTCGACCATGCAAGGCTCCGTTGCGCCGGACCGGCGAGCCGTTGTGTTGACGATCAAATAAGATAGACTTCCCTCGCCGATATGAAAGCCATGTCCGTGATGCACGGAGGAGCGAGCATGACAGCCGCAAAGCAGGAAATCGTGCACGCCGACGAGGAGGTCTCGCAAAGGCTGCATCGTGAATTGCCGCATTGGCGCCTCGAAGGAGGCTGGATTCGACGAACCTACAAGACGCACGGTTGGAAAGGGACGCTGATGGTGATCAACACCATCGGACATCTGGCCGAAGCCGCGTGGCATCACCCCGATATCACCGCCTCTTATGCTTGGGTCGAAGTGCGGTTGAAGACGCACACCGCCAAGGGTGTGACCGACAAGGATTTTGAGCTCGCCCGAAAAATCGAGGAGGTTGTGGCGTGGCAGCCCGGCAAGGAAGGAGGGGCGCTCGAAGGCACGCCGCAGGGCGACCAACGATTCGGTTACATCAAATACGAGCGATGAGCGGCCGACGAGTCGCGGGTTCGCCCATTGTGGCGTGTTGCTGAACCGAGGGATGAAGGGCGATGCCTGGGCGGCGTGGGGAAGGCCGGCACGCAAAGGCTTGGATCGAGGGCGTCGCCTGTTCGCTCGACGCGGCTGTCGAAGCGGCCCTTGCTCGGCTGCGGGAAAGCAGGCATCCGCTTTTCGCGGGGCTTGGCTGCGATATGGACGGCGCCCGAAGCCTCGTTCGCCTTGCGAGGCGTGTGGGGGCTTCCATCGACCATCTGTCGAGCACCGTCACGGGCCTCGAGCTTGCGGTGGCGCGCGATATGGGCTCTTTCTTCACGACTCCAGGCGAAGCCGTCGCCCGCGCCGATACGCTCTTGGTCCTCGGCTCTGCGCTCGACGGGACCGGAACGGAACT
>Ga0213875_10001823_pt1 | contig 13256 bp, 5 predicted proteins | sample BarmaccomBMRX_R8_FD_160105 | JGI IMG/M metagenome (GOLD analysis project Ga0213875, IMG submission 160105) | Root-associated microbial communities from Barbacenia macrantha in rupestrian grasslands, the National Park of Serra do Cipo, Brazil - RX_R8 | ecosystem: Host-associated > Plants > Roots... | reverse complement strand
CGATCTGGTACTCGCCATGCCCGCTCACGGCACGGACCTGCGGGTAGTAGTCGCCCAGCGGCCTGTGGTTGGAGTCGATCGCCACGAAGTCGACCGTCCCCGGCCCCTGCGCGCTCACCGCCAGCAGCTGGGTCTGGTCGTGGTCGCCGTAGAGGTACAGATCGTAGTCGGCGGTCGCCGGCGGGCGGATCGCCACCGCCGACCAGAACACCGTCGAGGTCCGGAAGTGGTAGCTCTGCGGTGGAGTCGGCTCCGGCCGAGTCAGCGACTGGTTGTCGCCCAACGGATTGCGGAAACCATAGTCGATGGTGTTCTGATACAGGCTGCCCTGTGGAGCGTCGGAGACATCGAAGTGGTCGCTACCACGCTGTGTCCAGTACTCGTGGAAGTTCGCGGACCGGTGGTTGAGGAAGGTATCCCACAGGTGACCGGGTGCGCCTTCGCCGTAGTTGTCCCAGTACGGCTCCGCCGGGTAGTCGGCGATGTCGATCATCGCACCGGCGATCCGCCCTTCGACGGTGTCCCCGGTGCCCCAGTCAGGCGTTCCCCACGTCGGTGTCTCCAGGTTCACCGTGAAGTTGGGGCCGCCGACGTATTCCGGATCGCTGTACACCGCCGCCTGGTACCAGTCGGCGAACCCCTCCGTCCATCCGCACCCTGCCGAACTGGTGCCGTTGATGAAGTGCGGGTTGCAGTTGGGGGAGTCGGGGAAGTCGTCCTGGTACGCCTCGTCCATGACCGCGTGTCCCAGTTCGTGGACCACCACCGAGCGGAAGTTGGGATCGTCGGCCCGCAGATGCACCGTGTCCTCGTCGGGCCGGTAGTAGGGTCCGTCGGTGGACGTCGGCGTCCAGAGGAACTTGACAACCCGGCAGTCATGATCCTTGGCCGACCAGCAGTCACCGGGTGTCCAGTTGCTGGCGTCATTGATCTCGTCGAAGGCGTGCAGGACGCGCATCAGGTTGCCATCAGCGGGCTGGCGTCCGCCGAGGTCGACGGTGGCGCCGTCACCGACGTCGTTGGTGACCGGGCTGTCGAACTGGTAGGGGCCGTCGTCGTCGCGCACCGACCACTTGCCGTTCTCCGCGACGAAGCGGATCCACACGTTACTGCCGGAGACGCTGCCGGAGCACAGCCGGTACCTGCCGTTCTCGTCGGTGATCCCGGTACTGAGCATCCGGTCGAAGGGAAACCCCTTGGCCCACAGCTGCACCTGGACGTTGGTCGAGGGATGTGTCGCGCCGGCCTGGTCCTGGTAGTTCCAGGATCCAACCAGGCATGTGAGCGCGCGAGGACGTGCACCGGGCACGTCCTGTGGCGGGTTGGGATGTGCTAATCCGGCCGTGCCAACCGACTTCGCCCGCAGCCCAGGCGTCGCGCGTCGGACGACCGTCGTCGCCGGTGTGGCCGTGACGGCGTTGACCGCCGCCGGTGGGAAGCCGATGTGCGAGGTCCCCGCGGTGGCGCCGACCGTGACGACCAGGCTGGTGGTCGCGGTGTCGGCCTGGCCGTGCTCCGGCCCGGCCACGGTGACGCGCAGCGGTCCGGTTCCCGCTGACAGCGCGGCCACGGCGGCATCCAGATGCCAGGTTTCGCCTTTGCGCAGGCTGACCGTCCTGCTCGCCCGGTCCACCCGGCTTCCGGTCTCCGGACTCGTCGAGGTGAGCAGGGCCGTGCCGAATCCGGCGGGTACCGTCGCCCACCGCAGGGTGCTGGGGAGGTCCGCGTCGATCCTGGCCTCGGCGACGTCCACCTGCGCCGCGACGTCGATTCCGAGGTGTGCCGTCGTGCCGACGGCGGGTGCGGTCGGCATGGTCACGGTGGCCCGCAGGCACCGGGCCCATTCACCGTCCGCGAAACCGCACTGCGGCGCCGACGGTGGCGCCGGCGCGGTCGATGCCGCGGCGACTCCGCCAGACGCCACAATGGTCACCACAGCGACGACCACCGTCGTCACCAATAAACGCGGTGTGCGTATTCGCACCGTATCCCCCTAAGAGAAGTCGAAGAGGCCGAGGTTCGTCGAGCGCTCCGACGTGATCGCGCGGCGCCGGACTGGGTTCACGGCACCATGAACCGCCGGCGAGGACTTGCGCGGTGATGCGTTGTCACACTCGGTCGCCCGCTCCCCTGCGCGACCAGGTCGTTTCCGGTTCAGATGGCGAGATCGAACGTCGTGGAACAACAGGCGGACAGTAACAGGGTCGCGTCGCGCCGACAATGAAGGAGTATGCGTTGAAAGGGAAATTGCCCGCAATGACCTAAACCGCTTGCCTGGGAAACGGAGCAGTCGACATCGTGGGAAAGGCACTTCGCTCGTGGCCTTCTGTCCATAGTGGACTTGCGGGCTCTGCGTCGTTCAGTGCGATGCGCCGTTCGTATGACGAGCACCGCGGGATCGTTGGATTACCTGTTCGAGAAACTCGGCATTGGTCCGTGTCCCGCGAAGGCCTTCGAGCAAACGATCGATGGCGTACACGTCGTCCTTGCCAAGCAGCGCCCTGCGCAGCTCCCTGGTGACGACGAGTTCCTCCGGCGACAGCAGCAGCTGCTCGTTTCGGGTACCCGACTGACCGATGTCCACCGCGGGGAAGACCCGCCTCTCCGCGGCTCTGCGGTCCAACTTGAGCTCGGCATTGCTGGTCGCCTTGTACTCCTCGAAGATCAGCGTGTCGCCAACCGATCCGGTCTCCACCAACGCCGTCGCGATGATGCTGAGCGAACCGCCGTTCTCGATGTTGCGGGCCGCGCCGAGCAGACGCTTGGGTGGATACAGCGCGGCCGAGTCGACACCGCCGGACAGGATGCGGCCGGACGCGGGGGCCGTGAGGTTGTACGCCCTGCCGAGCCGGGTAATCGAGTCGACGAGGACCACCACGTCCTTGCCTAGCTCGACAAGGCGCTTGGCCCGTTCCAAGGCCAGCTCCGCGAGCGCGGTCTGGTCCGCGGGCGACCGGTCGAAGGTTGAGGCAACCACCTCGCCGACGACCGAGCGCCGCATGTCGGTCACTTCCTCGGGACGCTCACCGACGAGCAGGACCATCAGGTGGCACTCCGGATGGTTCGCGGTGATCGCACTTGCGATCGCCTGCAACACCGAGGTCTTGCCTGCCTTGGGTGGCGCGACGATCAACGCGCGCTGTCCCTTGCCCACCGGCATCACCAGGTCGATCACTCGGGTGGTGAGCACTCGCTGTCCGGTTTCCAACCGCAGCCGCTCACTGGGAAATACCGGGACGAGGCTGGCGAACTCGGGGCGACCGCGCATCTCGCCGGGCCCCTGGGCGTTGATCGTGTCGATCCGCACAAGTTCCCGCGCTTTGCGCCGCCGGTTCTCGCCCGCACCCGGCTCTCGGACGGTCCCAGTGATCACGTCGCCACGACGCAAACCGTGCTCGCGAACCAGTTTCGGCGGCACATACCCGTCGCCCGGGCCAGCCAGATAGTCCTCGACGCGAACAAATGCTCCGCTGTCACGCACATCAAGCACACCGGTGATCGGCGAGATGGAATCAGCCGCAATATTCTTGGTCTCGGTACCGCCACTGCGCGCCGAGTTCTTTGTCTCTTGTGGACGGGAACCCAAGGCGACGGCATCGACCCGTTCCCTGTCCAATAGTGTGGTTCCATTCATGCAGAATCTCCTCAACGAACAATGGGAGTCGCGCCCGATCCATGGACGCCGAACAGGAAGCCGGCTTGCGGTCGGGCGGCATCTGACGAGTCCGGTCCGCCACACGGCCTCTCGGCACTGATCAGCGCACGATGGGAGGTTCCGGCCGTGGGCCAGCGTCATTCGCCACGAAAACGAAGGATCGCTGTAATCCCGGATCCTCCTGCGGGGGGCGGAACACTCCGCCTGCATCCACAGGGGCAGACGCCAAGGATGATACCTGTCGAGAGGGCGATTGACAACATCGATGGTGACCAGCGTGCCGGCTGCTGGCTCCGTGTCAGGTCTGCGAAGGGTCCGTGGAGCCGACGATGTGCCGCAGGTAGGAGTCCGGAGCATTGAGGTAGCGCCGCCAACGATCCACCAGGGCTAGCTTGTCCCACGCGGTGCGCCGGATGCCATGGTCGCCGACTTCGATGATGTCGGCGCCGGGGGTCGCGGCGAGGAGCGGGGAATGGGTCGCGCACACGACCTGCGCCCCGGAGCGGCCCAGCTCATACACCAGTGCGACCAACCGCAGGCAGGAATCGAACGACAGTGCCGCCTCTGGTTCGTCCATCACGTAGAAGCCGGGCTCGCCGAACATCGACTGGAGCACGGTGAGGAAGCCTTCGCCGTGACTCATCCGGCTGGTGTCTTCCTGCCAGTAGCCGGGAAGACCGCGGACTTGTTCCATGAAGCCGAAAGCCGTTTCAGCCCGCAGGAAGTATCCCTTCCTCTTCAGCCGCGCACCACCGCGCATCCTGGCGCCCTCGACAGTGGTCTCCAGCCTCAGCAGTTCACCGAGCGGCGTCTTGGGACGAGCGTTGCCGTACTTGCGGCCGGCTCGCCCGCCTTGAGCGTCCAGCCCGTACGCCTCGGCAAGGGCCTCCACCACGGTGGACTTGCCAGAACCGTTCTCACCGACGAGAAAGGTGACCGGCTGGTCGAACTCGAGGCCGCGATCGGCCAGTTCGGCCACGGCCGGCACCGTGAACGGCCACCTCCACCGCTGGCGGTCATCGGCCGGCAGCAACCCGTCCGGAATGTAGGCGCGGCTGACAAGCATCGACCAACTCAGTCCCGTTCGATCAGATGGCCGACAACATCCGGGCCGGGATGCGCCGAACCGGACCCGTCCCGGCGCATGTCCACTTCGGGCAGTTCCACCGGCGCGCCCTCGTCAGTGGCGCCGGCCGGACGAGGACCGACCCAGGCCAACCGAAGCTGGTTGTCCCCCTTGAGGAACCGCTGCGCCCGCACGCCTCCGGTGGCCCGGCCCTTCGCCGGATACAGCGCGAACGGGGTGACCTTCACCGCCCCACCGGTGGCCGTCACCACCATGGGTTCGCCGTGTTCGGAGTCGTCGGTGCGGACCGTGCCGAAGAACACCACCTCCGCGCCGCCGGACAGGGAGATACCGGCCATTCCACCGCCCTTGAGCCCCTGCGGCCGCACCAGTGAGGCGGCGTAACGCAGCAGCGACGCGTCGGTGGACACGAATACCAGCGTCTGCGTCGTGTCGGCGAGCCAGGTCGCGCCGACCACCTCGTCGCCGTCCCTGAGATTGATCACCTCGAACTCGTCGGAACGGACCGGCCATTCGGGTGCGCAGACCTTCACCACGCCCTGCCTGGTCCCCAGCGCGAGCCCTGGTGCCCCCTCGTCCTGCCCGCTCAGCGGCGCGATACCGACCACCCGCTCCCCAGCCGGCAACGGCACCAGTTCGCTCGCGGCCATGCCGCCGCTCAACGACACCGTCCCGCTCTGCTCGGGCAGCACGGGCAGCGGAAGCACATCCGTCTTGACCGCGCGCCCCCGGTTGGTGATCAGCAGGATCTGTCCGCGGGCCGTCGAGCCGACAACGGCGGCCACCGCGTCGTGTCGGGCACGGCCGTTGCGCCGATGCGCCTCGGAGGACTCCTCGGACTCCGCCGCGGTCCTGGCCACCAGTCCGGTCGCCGACAGGATGACCTGGCACGGATCGTCGGCGACCTCCAGCGGACCGGCGGGCTTCGACGCGGCGAGCACCTCCTTGAGGTCGCCGTCGATCAGCGCGGTCCGCCGCTGCCACCCGAGCTCCTTGGCGACCTTCGCCAGTTCGTCCGAGGTGACCTTCTTGAGCACCGACTCGTCGTCGAGGATCCGCGACAGCTCGGCTATCTCACCGCGCAGCCGTTCTCCCTCGGCGTCCAGTTCGATCTTGTCGTACTTGGTGAGCCGGCGCAGCGGCGTGTCGAGGATGTAGGCGGCCTGGATCTCCGACAGCGCGAACTGCTCGATCAGTCCCACCTTGGCCGCCTGGGCGTCCTCGCTGGTGCGGATCAGCCTGATCACCTTGTCGATGTTCAGCAGGGCCTTGAGCAGGCCCTCGACCAGGTGCAGCCGTTCTTCCCGCTTGCGCCGCCGGTGGCGGGTCCTGCGGGTCACGACCTCATAGCGGTGCGCGAGGAACACCTCGAGCAGCTCCTTGAGCCCCAACGTCCTCGGCTGCCCGTCGACGAGCACCAGATTGTTCATCCCGAACGACTGCTCCAGCGGCGTCAGCCTGTACAGGTCGGCGAGCAACGCCTGCGGGTTCACCCCGACCTTGCACTCGATCACCAGGCGAGTGCCGTTCTCCCGGTCGGTGAGGTCCTTGACGTCGGCGATCCCCGACAGCCGCTTGGACTTGGTCACCTCGTCGGCGATCTTCTCGATGATCTTCTCGGGGCCGACACCGTAGGGCAGCTCGGTCGCGGTGATGGCCTGCCGGCCCCTGCTGCCCGGCAACGGGCCGATCTCCACCTTCGCCCGCATCCGGACGACGCCGCGGCCGGTCTCGTAGGCCTTGCGGACCTCGTCGAGGCCGAGCAGCATCCCACCGGTGGGCAGGTCGGGCCCTGGCACGAACTCCATGAGCCGGTCCAGCGTCGCGTTCGGATGCGTGATCAGCCACCGGGCCGCGGCAACGACCTCGCCAAGGTTGTGCGGGATCATATTGGTGGCCATGCCCACCGCGATCCCGGACGTGCCGTTGACGAGCAGATTCGGGAACGCCGCGGGAAGAACGGCCGGTTCAAGCAGCGAACCATCGTAGTTGGGCCGGAAGTCGACAGTGTCCTCACCGATCTCGCCGACCAGCAGCATCGCCTCCGGCGACATCCGGGCCTCGGTGTTGTGGTTGACGAATCCGCCTGCGAGGAACGAGTGGTCGTCAGACCGCACACGGACGGAGTAGACCTCCGCGGGCTCACAGGCTTCGATAGCGGTGACAGCCTCAAACCGGTAGCCGGAGTCCATGATCGGCAAAATCGTGGCGAGTACTTCTGGATCTTTGAAGCGGTCGATGATACGTAGCCGCTCGGTCTCCCACCGCTCCATCCGGTCGAAGTTGTGTTGCGTCAACCACGCTCTACCACTTCCACGCCGGTCAAAGTCAAGTGCGCCGCGAACGTAGTCAGCGACGAACGGAACCTTGTCTTGACTGAGACGATGCGGACGAAGCGGTGAACGGCGAAGCAGCTCAGCCAACTTCACCTGCTTGGTCTTGAGGAATCCCACCCGCTCGGCGAACGCTCGAACATTGCGTAGCCCAGAGACGATCAAACGACGCTCGATGGCACCGCTGGCGCGCACGTAGCTGCGATGCCGTGCGATGACTCCGAACTCGGCAAGTAGTTCCTGAAGTTCCCGCGCAAGTCGGTCACTGTATGTCGAGTACTGAATCGTGAATCCGTCGTGTGCTACACGGGGACCACCGTCACCCTCGAATGCGGCCATCAGGAATGCTCGTTTGACTCCCCAACCGCCATTCCACACGAACTCGGGCACGAACTTGTCACGCGCTTTGTAGCCGATGAACTCCAACAACGGACTCGCTCGGAACGCCTCCATGCCCCCGGCATGGTCTTGAACGTCGAGTTCCTGGATGAGCCGACGATCACGTCTGGTCCGACGTTCGGACACGTATCGTCGACCGCCAACAATCTGGTCGTAGGCATGGAGGACTTCGTTGAAGAAGTGCTCGTCGGTGTTGCTGAATCCAGCACGGGTCCCGCCGGCATAGCCTTCAGAAACCCATGCGCCGCCGAGGACCCCGAGCATGTACTCCCGCGCCGTTGGTATGACTTGCGACCAGGCGTTGCGCGCGATACATGTGATCGCTCCAGGTCGAATCTCGTCGAGCCGCCGCCACTGGAACAGCGGGACGCCCATAGGAGCTTCCAGGCAGAGAACAAGATGGTTCTCACTGCCCCGAAGGGAGAAACCGGACTTCGTTGTCAGGCGCAGGGTCGGGTGCACGCCCGAGTTGAACACCTTCTCGACCCTGACTGCCTTACCGTCCTTGTCCAGCACTTCGAAATCCGCGTCTGCTTCGGAATCGGCGGCCAGGTTGACCAGATCACCAATCCTCGGGCTCGAACCGTCGGCAAGCCGAATTCTCGTGTCTCCGCTGAGGCAATAGCGGCTCGCCGCCGGTCCATCGTCTTGAGTACCAAAATTTCCGTGCCCGTCGATGAGCGGCGCGTTCAACGAGAAGTCCTGCGCCATCCGGACCATCGCGTCGTAGATCGCGGTGTCCCCGTGTGGGTGGTACTTGCCCATCACCGCACCGACAACGCGGGAGGACTTCACGTAGGCATGGCTCGGCCGATACCCGTCCTCGTTCATGGCGAACAAGATCCGACGGTGCACCGGTTTGAGACCGTCGCGGGCGTCGGGCAACGCGCGGGAGTGGATGACCGAGTACGCATACTCCAGATAGGAGTCCTCGATCTCGGCCTTCAGCGGGTTGTCGATCACCGTGGCGGCGGCTTGGTCGAAGGCGGCGGGGTCGACCTTGGTGACGGTGGTCCTGCGGCGTGCCATGTCCTGATGCCTTGTCCTTCAGTGTCTTGCGGTGCCTGAATGGTCTTCGGGTGCGTGGATGCCGATCAGATGTCGATCGCTTCCTGGTCGACGCGCTCGGCCGAGGACACCAGCCATGCCCGGCGGGGTTCGACCTTCTCTCCCATCAGCAGCTCCAGCGCCTCCTCCGCCGCGTCGACGTCGTCCATGGTGATCCGGCGGACCGATCGGGTCGCGGGGTTCATCGTGGTCTCCCACAGTTCGTCCGCGTCCATCTCGCCGAGACCCTTGAACCGAGGTACCGGCATGACGACCTGCTTGCCGGCCTTCTCCAGCCGCGCGATCGTGGTCTCCATCTGCCGCTGGGTGAACGTGAAGTGGGTCTCCGAGTTGCGGCCTTTCGTCATGACCTTGTGCAGCGGCGGCATCGCCGCGTACAGCCGGCCGTCGGTGATGACCGGACGCATGTACTTGGCGAACAGCGTGATGAGCAGGGTGCGGATGTGTGACCCGTCCACGTCCGCGTCGGCCATCAGGATCACCCGCCCGTAGCGCATGGCGGAGAGGTCGAACGTCCGGCCGCTGCCGGCGCCGAGGACCTGGACGATCGAGGCGATCTCCGCGTTGCGCAGCGTGTCGGCCAGACTTGCCTTCTGCACGTTGAGAATCTTGCCGCGCAGCGGCAGAAGTGCTTGGTATTCTGAGACCCTAGCCATCCGCGCGCTGCCGAGTGCGCTGTCGCCCTCCACGAGAAACAGCTCGCTGCGGGCCAGTCCAGTGCTGCGGCAGTCGACGAGCTTGGCCGGCATCGCCGCGCCCTCCAGCGCGGTCTTGCGGCGGGCCGCGTCCTTCTGCTGCTTCTGGGTCAGCCGGACCCTTGAGGCGTCGACGACTTTCTGCAGTACCGTCTTGGCCTCGGTCTTCGTCTTGCGGTCCTCGGTCCAGGACTTGATCCTGCGCTCGACGATACCCTGGACGACTTTGGTGATCCCGGAGGTGGACAGCTCGTCCTTGGTCTGCGAGGTGAACTGCGGTTCGGGGATGCGCACGTGCATGACCGCGGTCATGCCCTCGAGCACGTCGTCCAGGGTCGGCATGTCCTCCTTCGGCTTGAGCAGACCGCGGCTCCTGCCGATCGCGTCCTGCACCGCCTTGAGCACGGCTCGGTCGAAGCCCCTGCGATGAGTGCCGCCGTGCATGTTGCGGATGGTGTTGGTGAAGCACTCGACCGTCCGCTCGTAGCCTGTCCCCCACCGCAGCGCGATCTCGACCTCGGCCCGGCGTTCGACCTTGGACCGCATGACGCCGTTCTCGTCGGCCGCGTTCTCCAGGTAGCTGCCCTCCCCGGTGATCAGCACCGTGCCGCAGACGGCCTTCTCCTCCGACGGAGCGAGGAAGTCGACCATGTCGGCGAGGCCGTCGGGGAAGTGGAATGTCTCCTCGCTGATCGCGCCCTCAGTGGCGTCGCGGAGCACGTAGGTGACCCCGGGCACGAGGAACGCGGTGTTGCGCAGTTTCGCCCGCACGCTGTCGGTGTCCAGGGCGGCACCGGTCTCGAAATAGCGGGCGTCGTGCCAGTAGCGGATGGAGGTGCCGGTCGGTTCGCCGCGTTTCATCCTTCCGGTCACCCGCAGACCGGACTGCTTGGTGAACGACGCCTTCGGGCCTGCGCCGTCGAACACCCCGGGCACGCCGTGCGCGAAGGACATCTGGTGGATCTTGCCGTCGAGTTTCACGGTCACGTCGAACCGGTGGGACAGCGCGTTGACCGCCGAAGCGCCGACGCCGTGCAGGCCGCCGGAGGTCTTGTAGCCCGACCCGCCGAACTTGCCGCCGGCGTGCAGCCTGGTCAGCACCAGCTCGATCCCGGACAGGCCGGACTTGGCGTGCACGCCGGTGGGGATACCGCGGCCGTCGTCGTCGACCTGCACGCTGCCGTCGGCGTGCAGCGTCACCACGATCCTGCTGGCGTGCCCGGCGACACCCTCGTCCGTGGCGTTGTCGACGATCTCGGTGAACAGGTGGTTGACGCCCCGGCTGTCCGTCGAGCCGATGTACATGCCGGGTCGTTTCCTGACCGCTTCCAAACCCTCGAGGTGCGTCAGGTCATCGGCCCCGTAGAGGGACTCGGCAGAAGCGGTCACAGGACGGTTCTCCCCTGTTGTGACGTGTGAACACGCCGAAGACTATCGGGCCGCCCTGACAATGGAGCGGATCGGTGCGGGTGTGGCGGTGCGCGCCCTGCCGAGCGCCCGTGATCAGAAATCGCGGGTGAGCCGGTGGGTAGGACGTGGGTAGGACGGCCGGAACGCGGCCTGTCCCGGCTCGGCCACGCTGCTCGTGCCGCAGGCCAGGTCGGCGGCGGCGGCCGCTTCGGTGCAGGCCTTGTCCAGTTGCTCTGGCGACCAGGCTACCCGCAGGTTGATCACGGCTCGGCCGGTGGCGATTTCAGGCGGGCCGGGCAGGTCCAGGCTGGGGGGTTGGCCGGCGCCGGTCACGCTGGCCTTGGCCGGGGCGTTGCCGGCAGGACCGGCCGCGTCCTCCACAGTGAGCTTGGCATGCCCCACCATCACGTCGGCCGCGGCGCAGGTCTCGGCCAACGCCGTCAGTGCGACAACCGCCCACCGCGCCGGCGGGAAGCCGGCCGAGTCCGGCGAGCTCACCGTCACCACCCGGTTGAGCCAGGCCAGTTCGGCCTCGGCCGCGGCGTAGCGGTCGTAGTCCAGCGGTCCGTCCGCCCGGTCGGGCTCGTCGCCTCCCAGGGTCATCGTGTCCACCAGCGCCGTGACCTCACCCGATCGTGCGGAGTACGGGAGCACTGTGGCGTCGGGATAGCGGCGTGCGATATCGGTGAGCAGAGACTCGAGCAGCCGTGGCTCGGTCGTGTCGACCTTGTTCACGGCGATCACGTCGGCTTCGGCGAGTTGGTGGGCGTACAGGTAGGAGATGTCGGAGTCGGCACCGACGTCCCAGGCCCGCGCGAACAGCCGATACCGGCTCGGGTCGACGACCGCCGTCAAGGGGGCAACCCGCAGCCGCTCGCCATAGTGTGCCCGCAGCGGTCGCACCACGGTGGCCCGCAGGTCGGTGCAGCTGCCGACCGCCTCCGCGAGCACGGTATCCGCTCCGGCGTCGACGAAAGCGGTTACCGCCGCGGCCAACTCGTCGAAGCGGCAACAGAAGCAGCCGTCGGTCACCTCAGACACCGCGTCGAGCACGCTCGCCGCGGTTCTGGTGTCCACAAGGTCTCTGCCCTGGTCGTTCGTGATCACGGCGGGTCGCTTGCCGCGACGGCGCAGCTCGGTCGCGACGGCGAGCAGGGTCGTCGTCTTGCCCGCGCCCAGAAATCCGCTCACCGGACAGAACGTCGCTCGCAGCATCGTCGCCCTCCATGAACCGCCGTTGACACACTGGGACGGCGAGCCTAGCGTGGCCAGGAAATCGATTTCTTATCCGTCTTGGCGCCAGGAGGCTCCGTGGCCGGTCGGAACATCGCGTGCTGCCAAGGTGACTGCTGTTGCGGGTCGTCCGGGCTGCCCCGCCGAGGATTCCTCAGCCTGTCCGCCGCGGCTGCCGGCGCCGCCGTCCTGGCCGCGCACAGCAGGGACGCGTTCGCCGCGGGTGTGCTGCCAGACCGCGCGTTGGCACCGGCGGACAAGGGGTTCTCCCGAGACTGGATCAACGGACTGTACGAGCGCGGCACTCCAACTCGGTACGCCGGCGACGACCTGCGCCACATCGGCATGCCGGTTGGAGGCGGTGGCTGCGGCCAGGTCTATCTCGGTGGCGACGGCCAGCTGTGGTACCTAGACCTCGACAACGGCCCGCCTCCTCCAGGAACCACCGGGAGCGGGGACAACTACGCCAAGCCGCACACCCAGTTCTCACCGTTCGGGCACGGTTTCGTGCTGCGGACCACGACCACGGACGGCCAGACCGTGCGCCGCGTGGACGGCACCGGATTCGCCGATGTGGCCTTCACCGGCCAGTATCCGCTCGGCACGGTCGACTACCGGGCGGCCGACTGTCCGGTCTCGGTGCGCCTGGAGGCGTTCTCCCCCTTCGTTCCCGGTGAGGTCGAGGATTCGACGCTGCCGCTGACGGTGCTGGCGTACACGTTGACCAACACCTCCGCCAAACCGGTGACCGCCGAGCTGACCGGATGGGCGGAGAACCCGGTCTGCCTGCGCAGCCGGTCGGCACAGCCGATCACGCTGTCCAGCGTGGTTGCCAACGGCAGCGGTTACCGCGGTGTGCAGTTCACCGCCGCCAATGGCGGTTCCGCCATACAGCGCCCGGACATCGTCTTCGAGAACTGGGAGAAGGCCGACTACGCCGGCTGGACCGTGCAGGGAGACGCCTTCGGGGTCGGGCCGGTGCTCGTCTCCGAGGTTCCCGACTACATGCTCCGCTTCGGTGATCTGCACGTGCGCGGCCAGCGGTTCGTGACCTCACACAACTTCCGCGCCACGGGCGGCGACGCCACCAGGGCCGACAGCTACACCGGCCGGCTCGTCAGCGCGCCGTTCACGGTCCAACGGCGCTATCTCAGCGCGCTGGTCGGCGGAGGAAACCAACCCAACCAGGCCTGCCTGAACGTGATCGTGGATGGCACTGTCGTGGCCAGCATGACTGGCAAGGACACCGAACCCCTGGTGCCGCATGCGGTCGACCTGACCCGATACCAGGGCAAGACGGCACACATCGAGATCGTGGACACCGCCACCGGCGGCTGGGGTCACATCAATGTCGACGACATCGTCTTCACCGACCT
>Ga0213875_10001822_pt1 | contig 13260 bp, 11 predicted proteins | sample BarmaccomBMRX_R8_FD_160105 | JGI IMG/M metagenome (GOLD analysis project Ga0213875, IMG submission 160105) | Root-associated microbial communities from Barbacenia macrantha in rupestrian grasslands, the National Park of Serra do Cipo, Brazil - RX_R8 | ecosystem: Host-associated > Plants > Roots... | reverse complement strand
GCTCGAAGGCCGGCACCGGCGACAGCACCGGAACCGCCACGTTGCGCAGCACTGTCTCAGTATGGCAGAAACTGCGGCATATATGGCAGTCCTGCCAGCACTCAGGCCGTGAGCACCGGGTAGCTCCTGCCATTGTGAGCCGCGATCGCGGCCGGGCAGGAGGAGAAACTGCTGTGCAAGCGAGGATGCCGGGCCACCGGGCCAGCGTTGCCGCGGCGCTGGCCGTCGTCTGGCTGGTGTGGGGCTCGACGTATGTCGCGCTGCGCGTGGGCGTGCGCGCACTGCCCCCGCTGACGATGAGCGGCGTGCGGTTCGGCGTCGCGGGCCTGCTGATCTGCGGATGGTGCTGATGGCAGCGCCGGCGGCACGCCGGGCACGCCGCTCCGGGATGGCGGCGCCCGGGCCTGGCCGAGTGGCGTGCGAGCGCGGTCTGCGGGCTTTCGATGGCGGGCGCCGGTACCGGCGGTGCCGCCTGGGCCGAGCAGAAACTTCCGGCCGGGACGGCCGCGCTGCTGCTCGCCACCATCCCGGTGTGGATGATCATCGCGGCGAGCGCCGCAGGGTATGAGCGCCCCACCCGCCGTGGCGTGGCCGGCCTGGTGCTCGGCCTGGCCGGGGTGGTCGTCCTGGTCAACCCGTTCTCTGGCGGCGCGCCGAACCTCCCGGCGGCGGCCGTCGCGCTCGGCGGCGCGCTGTGCTGGGGGTGCGGGTCGGTCTACGCCAAGCGGGCGCCGCATCCCGGGCAGCCGCTGCTCGGCAGCGGCATGCAGCTGGTCTGCGCGGGCGCCGCGCTGTGCGTGGCCGGCGCGGCGAGCGGGGAGCTCGCCCGCATCCGCGCCAGCTCGCTAGCTTCGGCCTCCATGCTGGCCCTGGCATACCTGATCGTCTTCGGGAGCCTGCTCGCGTACAGCAGCTACGAATGGCTGATCCGCCACGCGCCCGCGCAGCTCGCCGGGACCTACGCGTTCATCAACCCGGTGGTGGCCGTGCTGCTGGGATGGTGGCTGCTCGCCGAGCGGGTCACCGGCCGCACGTTCGAAGCCGCGGCGGTCATCGTCGTGGGCGTCGCGCTCATCGTGATCCCCGCACGGGCCATGATCTCCGCACGGCGCGCCCGGCGGAGGCGGCCGGAGCGGCTGGAGGCGCCGGTGCGGCCTGGGGCGCCGGAGCGGCCGGACGGGCCCGGGGAAGACCCGTCCCGTCCGGCCGCGAAACGCCAGGCCGTCCCGGCCCGCTTACCCGACGACGGTCGGCAGGTCGGCGGAGAGCTCCTCCTCCGGGCTGGGCTCGCGGGCGAGCCTGCTCGGCCACCAGACCCACCGGCCCAGGTCCAGGTTCAGCGCGGTGACCAGCACCGAACGGACCACGAGGGTGTCGAGCAGCACGCCGAACGCGACGGCGAAGCCGATCTCGGTCAGGAACGTGACCGGAAGGGTGCCGAGCACCGCGAACGTCCCGGCCAGCACCGCGCCGGCCGACGTGATCACGCCGCCGGTGGCGGCGAGGCCGATCACGGCGCCGTTGCGGGCACCGTGCCGCTGGGTCTCCTCGCGCACCCGGGTCATCAGGAAGATGTTGTAGTCGATGCCCAATGCGACCAGGAAGACGAACACAAACAGCGGGAACGAGGTGTCGGCGCCGCCGAAGTTGAACACGTTGTCGAAGAACAGCGCGCTGACCCCGAGGGCCGCCGCGAACGACAGCACCACGGTCGCGATGAGCATGACCGGCGCGACGAGCGCGCGCAGCAGCAGGCCCAGGATGACGAACACGACGGCCAGAACGACCGGGATGATCAAGTTCCGGTCGTGCGCCGCGGCCCGCTGGACGTCCAGGTTGATCGCGGTGTTCCCGCCGACCAGCGCGCCGGCACCGGGAACCGCGTGCAGGGTCGCGCGCACCCGGTCGATCGTCGCGTACGCGGCCTGGCTGTCCGGAGCCGAGGTCAGCGTGCCCTCGAGGTAGACGTGACCGGCCCTGAGCACCGGCGGCGTCACGGCGGTGACGCCGGGCACCGACCGGAACGCGGTCGCGAGCTGCGTGGCCGACGCCGGGTTGCCGAACACCTGGACCGGCGCCCCCGCCCCGGCCGGGAAGTGCTGGTCGAGCACGGTCTGCCCGGCCACCGAGTCGGGGTGGCCGCGGAATCCCTGGGCGTTCGTCAGGCCATGTGCCTTCAGCCCGATCAGCCCGAGGGACATGGCGCCGAGAACCACCGCGGTGGTGATCCAGACGGCCCGCGGGCGCACCGCGATGCGGCGGCCGATCCGCGCCCAGAACCCGCGGCTGGTGGGTTCCGCCGACCCGTACGCCGGCTTGACGGGCCAGAACACCCAGCGTCCCGTGATCACCAGCAGCGCGGGGAGCAGCGTCATCATCGCCAGCAGCGCGACCGCGACGCCGATCGCCAGCACCGGTCCCATGCTCTTGGTGGAGTTCAGCTCGGCCAGTGACAGGCACAGCAGGCTCAGGATCACGGTGCCGGCGCTGGCGATGACCGCCGGCCCGGCGCGGCGCAGCGCCACCGCCATCGCCGCGTGCCGGTCCTCGTGACGCCGCAGTTCCTCGCGGTACCTGGCGGTCAGCAGCAGCGCGTAGTCGGTGCCGGCGCCGAACACCAGCACGTCCAGGATGCCCGCGCTCTGCGCGTTCACGGTCAGGCCGTGCTTGGCCAGCAGGTAGATCAGCGCCTGGGAGGTGGTCAGCGCCACCCCCGCGGAGATCACCGGCAGCAGCCAGAGCGCCGGGCTTCGGTAGGTGATCAGCAGCAGCACGATGACGACCGCCAGCGCGGCGAACAGCAGCGTGCTGTCGATGCCCTTGAACGCGTTGCCGGAGTCGGCCGCGTAGCCGAGCGGGCCCGCGATGTGAACGGTCAGCCCCTGCGCGTTCGACTGCGCGATGGCGCGCAGCGCGTCGGCGGCGGTCCCGGCGCCGCTCCAGCCCTTGCTCCCCAGGTTGACCGCGACGATCGTCTCGATCGCCGTGCCGTCCCGCGAGACGAACGGCCCGGCCACCTGGCCTGGGACAGCTCCGGGCACGCCGGCGAAGCGGCGGGCGTCGTCGGCTGCCTTCGCCTTGTCCGCCGCGGTCAGCCCGCCCGGCCGGTCATAGACCACCACGGCCGGATACGTGTTGGGCGACACGAACTGCGACCGGAGGACAAGCACCTGGGTGGACTCCGCCCTGGGCGGCAGCCACGACTGGGAGTCGTTCTTCTCCGCGCCGGTCAGCTTTCCGGACAGCGGCCCGGCGGCCGCCACCACGATCAGCCAGAACACCAGCACAAGCCATTTGGTCCGGTGTCCCGCCGGCACACCCACGATCGCTCTTACCTTGCTCACGGCCTTGGTCCTCCCGTCCCCGTGCCAGCCATGTCCGTGAGGTAAGACGATCCCGCGCGCCGCCGCTCATCGGACACCGCGAACAGGATTTCACGTGTCCGCGCATCGCGGCTAGCCCTTTAACCGAATCGAGATAGTACGTGATGACTATCTCCCGGCGGGCTGAAGGCGAGTCCTTCGAGGACAGCTCTGCCCATGACCGTGCCCGCGCGGTCGCGGGGCCGTTGGCGTACCCGGCCCCGTCTGACGGGGCCGCTGGCGCATTTGGCCCCGTCGGTGGGGTCAGAGGAAGGCGCTGAGGCCGGTGATGGCGCGGCCGACGACGAGGGTGTTGATCTCGCGGGTGCCCTCGTAGGAGTAGATGGCCTCGGAGTCGGCGACGAAGCGGCCGACCTGGTGCTCGAGCAGGATGCCGTTGCCGCCGAGCAGCTCGCGGGCGTAGCCGACGGTCTCGCGCATGCGAACCGTGCAGAACGCCTTGGCCAGCGCCGAATGCTCGTCGCCCGCGGTGCCCGCGGCCTGGAGCTGGGCGAGCCTGGCGCACAGGCACGCCGAGGCGGTCACGTTCGCCAGCATCCGGACCAGCAGGTCCTGCACGAGCTGGAAGCCGGCGATCGGCTTGCCGAACTGATGCCGTTCCTTCGCGTAGGCGAGGGCGTGCTCGTACGCGCCGCGCGCGCAGCCGACCGCCTGCCAGGCGACGCCCGCCCTGGTAAGCCGCAGCACCGCGGCGGTCTGCCGGAACGAGGCCGCCTTCTGCAGCCGGCTGGACTCGGGGACCCGGACCCCGTCCAGGGTGATGTAGGCGTTCTGCACCACCCGCAGCGCGATCTTGTCGCGCATCTTGGTGGTGGACAGGCCCGGTGTCTCCCGCTCGACGACGAAGCCCTTCACCTGCCCGTCCCCGACGTCGCGTGCCCAGATGACGATGTAGTCGGCGAAGGTCGCGTTCCCTATCCACTTCTTCTGGCCGTCGAGGACCCATTCCTCGCCGTCGCGGCGCGCGGTGGTGGTGAGGCCGCCCGCCGCGCCGGAGCCGACCTCGGGCTCGGTGAGGCCGAACGCGCCGATCTTCTCCATCCGCGCCATCTCGGGCAGCCAGCGCCGCTTCTGCTCCTCCGACCCGCACAGGTAGATGGATCCCATCGCCAGCCCGCCGTGCACGCCCATGAACGTCGAGATGGACGGGTCGACCCTGGCCAGCTCCATCGCGAGGATCCCGTCCAGCAGCGGGCCGCCGCCCGGGCAGCCGTAGCCCTCGTAAGCCGTGCCGGCGACGCCGAGCCGGGCGAAGCCCGGGATGAGGTCGTAGGGGAACTCCTCGCGCGTCCACAGCCGGTTGATCACCGGCTCGATCTCCTTGGTCATGAACTCCCTGGTGCGCTGCACCGCGTCACGTCCCGCGTCGTCGAGCAGGTGCTCGATCCCGTAGAAGTCGCCGTCGCCGGGCTGCATCATCGGAGCCTCCTAACTAAGATCGGTGCCTGCTGAGCGGCCACCCTGCCGAGTCATCCTCCCGCGCCGCCATCCGCCAGGAAGCGGTCCACCACCGGCGCGAGCTCGGCGGCCTCCGTGACCAGCCCCAGGTGCCCGCCGTGGTACACGTGCAGCTCCGAACGGTGGATCAGCGCGCGCATCAGCCGGGGGTTCGCGAGCGGGATGATGGGGTCGTCGTCGCCGGACAGGATGAGCGTGCGCTGGCGGAGCAGCGGCAGGAACGGCAGGCTCGTCCAGCCGGCGCCCGCGGCGAGCTGGTAGACGTATCCCTGTGCCGGGCCGACCCGGTTCCCGTCGTGCATGAGCCCGCTGACCTGGTCCGGCTCGACGCGCGCCGAGCCGCCGTACAGGACGGGGGCGACCGTGCGCAGGTACTCGGGGTCGAAGTAGCGCCGCGGCGTCAGCATGTGCACCAGCACACTCGGCCTGGCCGGCACCATCAGCGCGCCGGTCGCGGTGCTGACCAGCACCAGGCGCCGGCAGTGGCTTCGCTGGAACGCGGCGAAATGCTGGGCGACGCCGCCGCCCCAGGAGATGCCGAGCACGTCGGCCTGCTCGTAGCCGAGCTCGGACAGCATCCGCGCGATCAGCCGGCACAGGCCGGTGAAACGGTACGGCCGGGCCGGCAGCGGCGATCCGCCAACCCCGGGAACGTCGAACCTGATGACCTCGAGGGACGCCGGGAGTTCGTCGACGAACGGCTGCAGCAGCTCCAGGCTGGCGCCGATGCCGTTGATAAGCAGCAGCGGAACGCGGCGGGCGCTGCCCGGGCGGATGGCGACACGCAGCGGCTGGCCGTCGACGACGATGCTGCGCGTGGTCTGCGGCACCGCAGATCTCCGGAAGCGGATCGGCATCGCTGCTATCGGTCCAGTACGTACAGGCCGGGAGCGGGCTCCATGGGCTGAAATTCCTTGCGGCCGAGCCTGCCCCTGCGGTCCCGCTGCCCGCCGCTGCGCTCGGCGAGCCACGCCGAATAGTCGGGCCACCAGCTTCCGGACACGGTCTGCGCGGCCCGCAGCCAGTCGCGCGGGCCGGCCGGATGCCGGGCGCCGGCGGCGTCCCCGCCGGGCGCCACCTGGAACCTCGCCTTCGGGTTGTCCGGCGGGTTGATCATAGAGGCGATATGCCCGCTGGTTGACAGGACGAACCGGACATCCCCGCCGAGCAGCTGGGTGCTCCGGTAGCACGACTGCCACGGGCAGAGGTGATCCGCGATTCCGGCGACCACGTACGCGTCCACGGTGACCCTGGACAGGTCGACCGGAGAGCCGAGCATCGCCGCCGCGTCGGGCTTGGCCAGCGCCCTGTTCATGGCGATGTCGATGAAATCCCGGTGCAGCGCGGCCGGCATCCGGGTCGTGTCGGCGTTCCAGTAGAGGATGTCGAACGGCGGCGGCGTCTTGCCCTGCAGGTAGTTGTTGACCCAGTAGTTCCAGATCAGGTCGTTCGGCCGCAGCCAGGCGAACACCTCGGCGAGGGTACGGCCGTCGAGGTAGCCACGGGCGCGTGAGGCGGCGACGGCCAGCGCCGCGGTGCGGTCGTCGGCCAGCGCCGCCGCGGTGCCGGCCCCGGTGCCGTCGGTGGCCTGGTCCAGCACCGTGACCCCGAGGTACAGCGACGCGATCTGGTCCTGCTGACCGGTCGCGGCCAGGTGCGCGGCCACCATCGAGGACAGGATGCCGCCCGAGCACAGCGAGCAGATGCTGGCCTTTTCCGCTCCGCAGATGGTTCTCGCCGCGTCCAGCGACTCGGCCATGGCGCGCCCGTACGCGTTCAGGTCCCAGTCCCGGTGCCTGGCGTCCGGGTTACGCCAGGAGATGGCGAACACCTGGTGGCCCTGCGAGACCAGATACTCGACCATGCTGCGGCCCGGCGCCAGGTCGGTGACGTAGAACTTGTTGATCATCGGCGGCACGATCACGAGCGGGAACCGGTGCACCTGTGACGTGACGGGTTCGTACTGGATCAGCTCGCAGATCTCGGTCCGCCGCACCACGGCGCCGGGCGAGACCGCGAGGTCGCGGCCGACCTCGAACGCGTCGGGCGCCACCATCGCCGGAATCCGCGGGGATGTGGCCAGGTCCGACGCGAGCGCACGGAGGCCGCGCACCGCGCTGAGCCCGCCGGTGTCGATCAGCGCCTTCCATGCCAGGGGACTGAGCAGCGGGTTGTTGCTCGGCGCCAGGGCATCGACGATGTTGCGAAGGAGAAACCCGCTCCGTTCCGTATCCCTCCAATCCAAGCCGGCGTCGGCCAGCAGCGCTTCGGCGAACGCCCCGCCAGCCACATACCCCTGGACGATCCGCCGCAGGAGCGGGTTGCCCGTCCACGCCTCGTCGGCGAACCGGCGGTCGCGCGGGGAGGGAGCGATGGACGAGCGGCCGGCGGCGATACTGCCGAGATCCGTGGCGAACCGCCCGGCGCGCCGCGCCACCCTCCCGGGCTGGCGGGCGAGGTTCCAGCCGAACCGCAGCAGGGAACTGTCCGGCCGGAACCGGCGCAGCATCCCCAGCGCCGCGTCGGACAGCAGCAGGTCCAGGGACGCCGCGGTCTCGGCCGCGTCGTCGAGGTTCTCGGCCCGGCGGCCTGCCTGGTCGCTGGTCACTGGCTGTCCTGCGACGGCGCGGGAGGCCGCACCTCGCGGCGCAGGATCTTGCCGGTCGGCCCCTTCGGCAGCTGGTCGACGAGCCAGACCTGCCGCGGGTACTTGTACGCGGCGACGCGGTCCCTGGCGAACGCCCTGAGCTCGTCCGGCGTGGCGCTGCTGCCGGGCTTGAGCGCGACGGCCGCGCCGACCTCCTCGCCCAGCGAGTCGTGCGGGATGCCGACCACCGCGACCTCCGCGACGCACGGGTGCTCGTAGAGCGCCTCCTCGATCTCCCGCGGGTACACGTTGTAGCCGCCGCGGATGATCATCTCCTTCTTCCTGTCGACGATGAAGAAGTAGCCGTCGTCGTCGGTCCTTGCCAGGTCACCGGTGCGGAACCAGCCGTCGGGAATCGCCGCGGCGGTGGCCTCCGGCTTCCGCCAGTAGCCCTTCATCACGTTGTGCCCGCGGATCGCGATCTCGCCGATCTCCCCGGGCGGCACGTCGTTCCCGTCGGCGTCGACCACCCGCATCTCGACGCCCTCGATCGGCGTGCCGATCGAGCCCGGCTTGCGCTCGGCGTCCGGGTGGTTGAACGATGCGACCGGCGACGTCTCCGAAAGCCCGTAGCCCTCCAGGATCACGCAGCGGAACGCCTCCTCGAATCCGCGCAGCACCTCGGCGGGCATCGCGGCGCCGCCGGAGACGCACACCCGCAGCGACGAGGTGTCGGCGGCCTCCCGCGCCGGGTGGTGCAGCATCGCGGCGTACATCGTCGGCACGCCCTCGAAGACCGTCACCCTGTCGCGGCCGATCATCTCGAGCGCCGCGCCCGGATCGAACCGGGGGAGGAGGTCCAGGCTCGCGCCGGTGAGGACGGCGGCGTTCAGGCCGCAGGTCAGGCCGAAGCAGTGAAACAGCGGCAGGCAGCCCATGATCACGTCGGCGGGGCCGATGGTTATCAGCGAGCGGGCGGTCACCTCCGCGTTGCGGCGCAGCCCGCCGTGGCTGAGCTGCGCGCCCTTCGGGCGGCCGGTCGTCCCGGACGTGTACAGAATCACCGCGTCGTCGCCGTCCTCTTTCTCCGCCCACCGGGTGATCGGCTCGCGGCCGGCGATTAGCGGCGCCGCGTCCGGTTCGGTGACCTGGACCACCCGCGCGCCGGTGTCCGCGGCTCCCTTCGCCGCCTCGTCCGCCGCCGTCTCCCAGGCGAAGATCAGCTCGGCACCCGAGTCGGCCAGGTAGTGGGCAACCTCGCGCTCCTTGAGCAGCGGGTTCATCGGCACGACCACGGCGCCGGCCGCGAGCGCGCCGTAGAAGGTGACGGGGAACGCGGGCACGTTCGGCAGCATCACGGCCACCCGGTCGCCTGGGGTGATGCCCTCGTCGCGCAGGAACGAGGCGATCTGGCCGACGGCGCGGGCCAGGTCGTCGTACGTCAGAACCCGGTCGCCCTGCCGGATGGCGGCCCGCCCGCCGTGAGCCGCCTGCGCTTCGCGCACTATCTCGGCCAGGTTGGTCATCGCCGAGGCTCCTTTGCTCGGGGCTGGGATCGGGCTGCTCGTCCCGGGCGGGTCCGTGGGGTCGTATCCGGGCCCGCAGGGCGCAGCGTGTTGCTCCTTATCTCACGCCCGGCCGCGCGGGGCCGTCAATAGACGCACGGCGCGTCGGCAGAAGGGCTCCCGGAGCGGGAGACCTCGGGCGATCTCCAGGTAAACATCAGGTAAACGATCCCCGGCTATTGCCTCTGAGCGGCTGCTACTCGTCCAGACGGGTGCCGAACGCGAACTACCATGACGTTCATCCGGTTCTCGGAAGCACCGCCGGCGGTTTCCTGAAGCACCGCCGGCCGCCTCGCCAGGAGGGCGCTGCCTGACCCGCGCAGGCGTGACCGCGCCGCATGCCTGGGGCAGGGCGTTGGGGGTGTTCGCGGTGGTCGGGCCCATTCCCGCGAGGGCGCGGGGCTGGTTGATGCCTGCCTGCCAACTCCCGCCCTCCGTGCGCCGGTGACGCGCAGCGTGCCGGGCGTGATCCTGGCGCCGAGAAGGGAGTGACCTCCAGGTGAGACCGACGGTGCGGCCCATGCCGATACGGATCCGGGGGCTGCGCGCGGCAGTGCGCCGCCTGTGGCCCGACCGCAACCCGCTCCGCCGTGCGACCGATCACGCCGAGGCCATGCTCGTGGCGGGGCTCTTCCTGCTGTTCCTGGTGTGCGCGCCGCTGCTCTCGCTGGGCGCCTGGCACTGGGCGGCGGCCGCCGCGCACCGAACGCAGCTCGAACAGCAGGCGGCTTCGCGCCAGGTCAGCGCGGTAGTGCTGCAGAACACCCCGCCGGCGGTGCTCGGCGTCCAGCCCTCTTCGCTGGTGACCAGCGCACGCGCGCGCTGGGTGGCGCCCGGCGGGGCGGTCCACACCGGGACCGTCCCGGTCATGGCGGGCACACGGGCCGGATCCAGGGTGCCGGTGTGGGTCGGCAGGAACGGCCAGCAGACAGCGCCGCCGCTCGAGCCGTCTCAGGTGACCATGCAGGCGGCGCAGGCCGCCGTCGGTGCCCCCTTCGTGCTCGCGCTCCCGCTCGGCGGCATCTGGCTGGCTGTCCGGCGGGTGCTGAACAGGCGCCGCCTCGCGGCCTGGGAGGCGGGGTGGGCGGCCTTCGGGCCCCGGTGGACGCGGCGAACTTAGCAGTCGGCCCCGCCTTACCGGATGGCGAAATAGGCGAGACTGCCAAGCCCGGCCACCAGGCAGTAGATGGCGAACGGGGTGAGGGTGCGGGACTTGCTGAAGTAGCGGACGAGGTACCGGATCGACAGGTAGGCGCCGATGCCAGACACCAGGCTGGCGACCAGCACCTGGCCGTGGATGCCCGCGCCGAGCGGGCCGAACAGGTCCGGGATCTTCAGCATGCCGGCGGCGAGGATGACCGGGGCGGACAGCAGGAAGGAGTACCGCACCGCGTCCTCGCGGTTCAGGCCGCGCGTCATCCCGATCACGGTGACGATGCCGTCCCGGCTGATGCCCGGAAGCAGCGCGAGGATCTGGGCGGCGCCGATCAGCGTGGCCCGGCCGTACCCCATCATGGACAGCCGCCGGTCGGCGGCCACGGCCCGTTCGGTCTCCTGCTCGCGTTCGGTCTCGCGCTGGCGGCTGCCCTGTGGCTGGGCGGCGTGCGAGCCCGGGAGCGGGTGGTACCCGCCGCCCCCGGGATAGCCGCGCTGGGCCGGATAGCGGGTGCCTGCGACCGCGTGGTCCCGGGCGCCCTGCGCGGCCATGCCGCCCTCCCACGCCGGGGCCGCCGGGGCGCTGCCCTCCCACGCCGGGGCGCTGCCCTCCCACGCCGGGGCGCTGCCCTCCCACGCCGGGGCGCTGCCACCCCAGGCCGATGCGCGGGCATCCGCCGAGCGGCGGCGCTGCCGCTCCGCGGACAGCAGAATCAGACCGTTGACGGCCAGGAACAGCGCGGTCGGGACCGGCTTGCTGAACACGACGCGGAACAGATGCTCCAGCGCCAGCCCGGCGATGCCAACCGGGATGGTCGCGAGAATGATCATCCAGGCGAGCCGCTGGTCGGCGGTCGCGACCCTGCGCTCACGCAGGGAGCTGAAGAACCCGCCGATGATGCGCACCCAGTCGCGCCAGAAGTAGATGATCATCGCCACCGCGGTCGCCACATGCAGGCCGACGATGAACGCCAGGTACGGGGACTCGGGTTTGGACACGCTCAGGTCCTGTGCCCACTGGCCGCCGACGAGGGCGGGAATGAGAACGTTGTGCCCGAGGCTGGAGACCGGGAACAGCTCGGTCACGCCCTGGATCAGGCCGACGACTATGGCCTCGGCGTAGGTCAGGTGCGACATCCGTCTCGCTTTCTCCTCAGCTGGGGCGCCCGCGGCGACTTCCCCGGAGGGCGCGGTGCCGTGTGGCAAACTGGCAGCAGACCCGACGCCTACGGCCGCATAGAATTTCTACAACCGTGTAGATATTACCGTGCGAGAGAAGCGGATGTACCGTTATGCGTGACGAAGCCGGCCCCACCCGGCGAGCAGCCGGGGAGCTGGAGGCGGCGGTGCTCGCGGTCCTTCAGGCAGCCGAGTCAGCGCTGTCCCCAGGCGAGGTGCGCGACCAGATCGGCGGCGACCTCGCCTACACAACAGTGGTGACGATCTTGTCGCGGCTGTACGCCAAGGGCGTGCTGGAACGCCACAAGGCCGGCCGGGCGTACGTTTACACGCCGGTCGCCGACGAACCGGGACTCGCCGCCCGGCGGATGGCGCGGGTGCTGGACGCGGAGCCGGACCGGGAGGCCGTGCTCGCCCGGTTCGTATCCGGACTGTCGGGCACCGACGAGGAGCTACTGCGCCGCATGCTCGGCGAGCCGTCCGGTCAGGCAGACAGCTGAGCGGGGGCACGGGATGCATCTGGTCGTCTACCTTCCGCTGCTGCTTCCCGTCGTTGCCGCCGCGGCGGCCCGGCCGCTGGCCGACCGGCTGCCGCCAGCGTCCGCAACCTGGCTGCTGGCCGCCAGTGCGATCGCGCTGGCCGGGGCGAGCAGCGCGGTCCTCGGGCTGCTCGCGCTGACCGCGCTGGTGCGTATCCCGCTGGCCGCGGCGATCGGGCACTGGTCGCTGCACGTTGTCAGCAGCAACGATCCGACGTCGCTGCCGGTCGCGCTCGCCGCCTGCGTGCTGCTGGCCGTGGCCGGGGGTATCGCGTGCCGCGCGCTGTGGCGACGCGGGAGCGCCCTCATCGCGGCCGGGCGCCAGGCGCGCCGTCTGCCCGGCACCGGGAAGGTCGTGATCACGGATGACGAAGCAGCCGACGCTTACACGCTGCCGGGCTGGCCGTGCCGCATCGTGGTCACCTCCGGGATGATGCGCGCCCTCAGCCAGCCCGAGCGCCGGGTCCTGCTGGCGCACGAGCGCGCCCACGCCGCATGGTTCCATTACCTGTTCACCACGGCCGCGCGGCTGGCCGCCGCCGCCAACCCGCTGCTGCGCCCCGTCGCCTCCGCCGTCGGCTACACCGTCGAGCGGTGGGCGGACGAGCGCGCCGCCGCCATCACCGGGGACCGCCCGCTGGCGGCGCGCGCGATCGCGCGCGCCGCCCTCGCCACCACCGCGGCGCCCCCACGGCGCTCGGGCCCCGCGGCCGTGCTCGGAGCCGTCACCCGCGCGCCCAGCATGCGGGGCGCCGGTCCGGTGCCGCGCCGGGTCGCCGCCCTGATGGGCCCTCCGCCGCGTCCCCGGCTGCTGCTGCTGGCCGCGGTCGTGCTCCTGGTCGCGGTCTCCGGAGTCTCTGCCCTGGAGGCGGCCCGTGACCTGCACGCCCTGCTCGAATACGCCCGCGCCGCCAGTACGTCCCCGCATCCTTCCGGAACCTGAAGCTCCCTCCGCATCCCTTCCGGGACCGTAGAATCCGCATCCCCCGGGACCATGGAATCCGCATCCCTTCCGGGACCGTAAATCCGCATCCCCGGAACCATAGAGTCCGCACCCCCCGGACCACAGAACCAGTGGAGCAGGAGAAGGAATGGCACGTCCCAGCACCTTTCCGTGACGCAAGATGCTCTCGGTGTTAGATCAGGTAGCTGGTGGGGCGGGTGGTGTGTGTGCGTCCAGAGGGGTTGGTCCAGGTCATCACGCCTGGGCTGGTCTGTTCGAGCTTCCACCCTGGTGCCTGCTTGGCCCGGTGGTGGCGGCGGCAGGGCGGCCCCAGGTTGCATTCGCAGGACGGCCCGTCCGGCCACGGGATCGTGTGGTCGGCGTCACATTCCGCCGCCTGCCGGTTGCAGCCGGGCGCGGTGCACCGGGCGGTCCGCGCCTTCACCAGATG
>Ga0213875_10001821_pt1 | contig 13263 bp, 11 predicted proteins | sample BarmaccomBMRX_R8_FD_160105 | JGI IMG/M metagenome (GOLD analysis project Ga0213875, IMG submission 160105) | Root-associated microbial communities from Barbacenia macrantha in rupestrian grasslands, the National Park of Serra do Cipo, Brazil - RX_R8 | ecosystem: Host-associated > Plants > Roots... | reverse complement strand
TGCCTCGAGAATCCAGGCGACAATTACAAGCATAAGCCATTGATCAAGGAGCGTGGGCCGCCGAAAAAATAGCGCAGCAAGCGCAACTACGCACGTCACTATGTCGAATATGTCCAGATAGTAAATCAATGGAACAGGGTGGACAATGTCGACAAAGAGGGTTGGTAACAATTCTGCCCCGCCTGTGGCGAGCCAAGTAAGGCCGCACACTAAGGTAAGGGCGAAAGCCGCGCTCCCAGTAATCGCGGACATCATTGGTGCTTGCACGGTGCGTTTCGCACCCTTGTCATCCTTCAATAACGCGTAAAGCAATAAGGCCATGGGGAAGCCACAGTGCCAAAACATGTAAAACCACGGCGCGCTTTGCGGACCTGCCCCAAGAAGTCCGCTCGGTGAAAACGCGCCCGGGAATGTGAGCACATGTGGTAGCACAATTAGCGCGGTAAAAAGGTAGCCAGTGGCGAGCACGAAGAGTCTACGCGAATAGTCAATCGAAATATACGCAAACAACAGAACAGCGGTGATAAGGTCAGTAACAAAGACAACTGCAACAACGGACGGGATGAACCCGTCCAGTCGAGGTAGCGGGATCCGCGCAAACGGAGCGACAGCTGCACACGCTACGACTAGTGTACCAGCGATAGCGAAGGCAAATCTCCGTTGCGCCGATGTCGCTGGTAGAGATGCCAGCGAGATCGCTGTCTCACAGATATTTCCGTCAATCGCAGATTGCGCTTCCACCGCGACGCCAATTCCGGGCCGATGGTTCACAGTTACGCCAGAAACCCAAAAGAACATGTCCCCACGCCTCGTCATTCGACGCCACGTCGTTCGATGGTGCGGCGCGTGAGATTAAATGCCAGAAAAATTTGTGCAATGATTCTCCCCAAGGAAAGAGCCAGCGCGGCCAGGTAGCGTCGTATATACCCACGCCGTGACGGGTCGGTGACCGCTTTAGGTCATAAGCAGCCACTGGCGTATGTGCCGAGTAATGCCCGCCATGCTTCCTAATGCAGACATTCGCATGCATGATCGGACCGTCCGCTCAGGGCCATCAGCGGAAGAAGCTTTCGCGCACGGCTCTCTCCCACTCGCGCCGGAAATGTATGCCCGCCCATCTGCGAATGTGAGCCGAAGGATGTGGGCTTGTCCTTCTTGTCGGTAATTGTGCGAAACCGACCGGTAGAAGCTTCGTTGGCGGCCACTCCAAGGCCATCGGGCAGGCGAAAAGCGTATCGTCGCCAGCACACGCCAAAGGGGACGCCTGAGCACGGATTGACACCATGACCGCCCAGGGCTTCGCTGTCCACCAGCCATTGGGGAGGCCGGATGAACCTGAGACAAATAGAAGTTTTCCGCGCCATCATGGTCACCAAGAGCATCAGCGGCGCGGCCGACATGCTGCATGTCTCGCAGCCAGCCATCAGCCAGGTTCTGCGTCACGCGGAAGACCATCTTCGGATCGTCCTTTTCGACCGGGTCAAGGGCCGCCTGCATCCGACGTCGGCCGCGCACTCACTTTATGCCGAGATTTGCGAGCTCTATTCGGGCATAGAGCGGGTTCGCCAGATTTCCGAGGAATTCCGTCGTAGCGCCAGCGGCTCTCTCCATATTGTGGCAAGCCCCAGCCTCAGCCGGACCTTGCTGCCACGAGCCATCGTGAATTTCCGGAAGGCCCGCCCTAGCGTGCGCGTGACGTTCCAGTCACTCGGCTATGAGAATATCGTTGCCGCCCTCCTGTCGCATGACGCGGACCTGTCGGTCGTGACGGGCTACGAGGCGCGTGCCGGCATGACGGTGGAGAAGCTTCTGGAGGTCGGCCTCGTCTGCGCCTTGCCACGTAGCCACCCGCTGGCGGCCACTGCGGCGACCTCGCCGGCCGAACTGCGGGGCCACCCCCTCATCTCCTTTCCGAACAAGAGCTTTGTCGGCAGGATGATCGAGAGCGCCTTCAACTCGGCGGGCGAGGTGCGCGATATCGCCATCGAGGTGCCATTTCCCGAGACGGCAATGTCGCTGGTCGGGCATGGCATCGGCGTCGCCGTCGTCGACGAGCTGACGGCGCTAAGCCAGAACGATCCCGCCATCGTGATCCGTCCATTCGCGCCATCGGCGCCCGCCGCCGTCGCGATCTTGCGGACGGCGACGCAGTCGCGCAACCGCAACGCCAATGTCTTCGCACGGACACTTTACGAGGCAGCGGACGACGTGAGGGCCATGATCGCTGCTACGGCATCGGCCATAAGACGTCCTAATGACTCGTTGAAATAATCGCGGTCGACTATTCCTCGCCCGCTATGCTAGCCCATCAGACCTACAAGCGGTCTGTGGACGAAGCCGAGACACGAGAATGGGAGGTTGCCTAATGGATCACGCTCGCAAGGATGGATCTTTCTCACGCCGGCGGGTGCTGGCGATGGGAGCAGGCGCCTCGCTCGGCTTCGGTCTCGCGGCCGTGAGGACGAGCGCCTCGGCTGAGGACGCAGTGACCATGCGCCTGGGCAGCGACAGCCCGCTTGAAGATTCGCATTCGGCGGGTCCCGTTAGGTTTAAGGAAATCGTCGAGGCCAAGACCGGCGGGCGCGTCAAGGTCACCATCTTCCCAAACGCACAGCTTGGCGACAACGCCTCGATGAACAACGCCGTCAAGGCTGGAACGCTCGATGGCAATTATAGCGACGTCGGCATTTTCAGCGCCGCTGTGCCCGGCATCGACGTCGTGAGCCTGCCCTTTCTCTTCTCCAAGACGGAAGACGCCATCGCCGCGTTCTACGGCAAGCTTGGCGCGGTCCTGCGGCCCAAGGTCGAGGCTGCCTTCGCCGGCAAGATCCTGGGCTGGGGCACCGACGGCGTCAGGAACATGTGGAACATCCGTCACCCAATCCGCTCGGTCGACGATGTCAAGGGGCTGAAAATGCGCGTGCAGGCCAGCCAGGTGCACAAGGACACCTACGCCGCGCTCGGGGCCCTGCCGACGCCGGTCGCGTTCAATGAGCTCTATACCGCGCTCCAGACCCACGTCGTCGACGGAGCCGACAACGGAGTGGTTGATATGGTGTCGTTCAAGTTCTACCAGGTCACGAAGTACATGACCATGACGCGTCACGTGCCGATCCTCGACGCCTTCCTTGTCTCGGACAAGTTTCTCGCCAAGCTCAGCCCGGTCGACACAGATACCGTGCGCGAGGCGGGCAGAGCCGCCTCCGAACATCAGGTGAAGGTGACTATCGAGGAAGAGTCGCACGATCTAGCGGAATTGAAAGGCAAGGGTATCGAGGTGATCGAGGAATTCGATCGCCAGCCGTTCGTCGACAAGATGACGAGCGTCTACGAGGCCGCGATCCAGAAGATCGGCGACCCGACCCTTATCGAACTCGCCCGAGACCACGGCTGAACGGCGCGAGATGGACGGGCGCCGCGCCACCGAGAATGACCGGGCGGAAAACGACGCCCTGCTCGTCCTGCAGCGAGCCCTCGCACGCTGCGGCGGCTACATGGCCAAGCTGGTCTTCGGGATCAGCGGCGCGCTCCTCGTCTTCCTCTCAGCGACATTGTTCCTGCAGGTTGTGTTCCGCTACCTCATCCAGCAGCCCCTGCCCTGGACCGAGGAGGCGGCGCGCTACGCACTGGTATGGTACGCCATGTTGGCGGCGGCCGCAGCGGCCTGGTCCGGTCAGCATTTCGTCTTCCGCTGGGCGACGCTGCTGGTGCCGGAAGGCCCGCGCAGCGTCCTTAAGCTCGCGGTGAGCCTAGTGACGCTCGCCCTTCTACTCGTCATGATCGTGGTGAGCTGGCGCTATGTCCAGTTCCTCGAAGGACAGACGACGATCGCGACGCAGATCGACATGCGGATCCCCTATTCCGGCGTGCCGGCCGGACTTTCCCTCCTATTCCTCATCTACCTGTTCGATTTCGCGGACAGCCTGCTGGCCCTGCGCACCGGCCAGAACTTCAGCGAGCGCCACAAGCGCGACGCGAATGTCGAGATCAATCTAATGAAGAAATCCCTCGGCGTGGCCTGATGCGCGGATCGGCGCGCCCGATTCACCGGCGATAGCGCGGACGGATCCGGGCCATGGGCATCATCATCCTCGTTGCCTTCGTCCTACTCGTCGTGGTCGGGGTGCCGATCGCGTTTTGCCTAGGCGGGGCGGGCGTGCTGGGGCTTCTGCTATCGCCGCAAGCGGCTGGCATGATCGACGCGGTGCCTCAGCAAGTCTTCAACTCGCTCAATTCCTTCCCCTTCCTCACGATCCCGCTGTTCATCTTCGCCGGCACGATCATGGCCGAGGGTGGGGTGGCGCAAAGGTTGATGGGTGTCACCGAGATGACGGTCGGTCGGGGACGCGGCGGGCTCGGCATCGCGGTTGTGGTCGCGGCCATGTTCTTTCATGGCATATCCGGATCCTCGACAGCCGACACCGCCTCCATCGGCAAGGTCACCATCCCGGCGCTTCGGCAGCAGGGTTATCCGCTGCCCTTCAGCACCGCCTTGCTCGCCGCGGCCGGGGCGACGGCGACCCTAGTGCCGCCGACTATCGATCTCATCATCATCGGCGTCGTCGCCAACATATCGATCGCCGGCCTGTTCGCGGCCGGCCTCATCCCGGCGATCATCAACGCCATCGGCTTGATCACCGTCGTGCTGATCCTGTCGCGCCGGCACAGATGGGGTGGGATCGCCAAGCGCGTGTCGCTGCGGACGTTCGCCGTCTCGCTCGCGAAGGCGGCACCCGCCCTTTTCATGGTGGTCATCATCCTCGGCGGCATCCTGTCCGGCGCATTCACGCCGACTGAGGCCTCGGCTGTCGCCGTGGTCTACGGGCTGATCGTGTCGTTGTTCGTCTACCGAGACCTCAAGCTGCGCATGCTCCCGCAGATCTTCCGCGAATCGGTCGAGATCAGCGGCATGGTCATGCTGGTCATCGCCATGGGCGCGCTGGTGGGCTTCGCCATGACCATCGGCCAGGTGCCGCAGGACGTCGCCTCGGCGCTGCAGCATGTCGCTAGCGGCCGCAACACCTTCCTCTTCTTGGTGCAGCTCTTGTTCTTCGCCATCGGCATGTTCATGGACGCGGTGCCCGCCCTCATCATCCTGATGCCCATCCTAACGCCGGTCGCCGTGTCGCATGTTATCGACCCGATCCATTTCGGCATCCTAATCGAGGCCAATGTGGCGCTCGGCATGGCCCATCCGCCGGTCGGCGTGTGCGTCTTCGCGGCCTGCGCGGTCGCCAAGTTACCACTCGAGCACATCATCCGGCCGCTGCTTCCCTTCCTGGCGATCCTGATCGTCACTCTGCTGTTGATCACTTATGTTGAGGTCTTCTCGATGTTTCTGCCGCGCCTGCTGGGGCTGACGACGTGACCGCGAAGGACGCCCTGGCGGTCGACGCCATCGGTCTGGCCCGAGGCGCGCGTCTCGACGACCAGGTCGCCATTGTCACTGGCGCGGCGGGCGGTATCGGAAAGTGCATCGCCCAGCATTTCGCCGCCGCCGGCGCAACGCTGCTGCTCGCCGACATCAAGGCGGACGAAGCGGCCGTGAGGGCGCGAGAAATCGCCGCCGGGGGCGGACGAGCCGCTTCCACGCGCGTCGACATCACCGATCCGGACAGCGCGCGGGCCATGGCCGGCGTCGCCATGCGCGACTTCGGCAGGATCGATGTCCTTGTCGCCTGCGCCGGCATCGACGCCCCGCGCGGTGACGCCTGGAGCCTTGATGACGCGCATTGGCGCAACGTCATCGACACAGATCTATCCGGCGCCTGGTGGTGCGCCAGGGCCGTCATCCCGCCGATGATCGCAGCGCGTTCCGGCCGCATAGTCTTCATCGGGTCGGTGGCGGGTCGGCGAGGCAGCCTCGGGACCTCCGTCGCCTACAATGCGGCGAAGGCCGGCATCGCCGGGCTCACCTTCGGCCTCGCCAGGCAACTCGAGCCCCACGGCATCCTGGTCAATGCTGTGGCGCCCGGCCCGACTGGGAATACCGGTGAGCCGATGACCGAGGAGGAGAAGGCGCGTGAGGCCGCGATTTATCCGCTTGGCCTCGGCGGTCCTGAGCCGGTCGCCCATGCCTGCCTCTATCTCGCGGGGCAGGGTGGAAACTGGGTAAGCGGAACCGTCCTCAACGTCAGCGGCGGCCGCTGGCAGGGCTGACGACCAACGCGATGCATTTGGGCAAGGACAGGACATGACTTCCACACTCATTCGCGGCAAGGCGATCATCTGCAGTGTCGACCGCCACAACCGGCCGGTCCTGGTCGAGGACGGCGCCGTCTTGGTGCGCGGCGGCATTATCACAGCGGTCGGCCGCTTTGCCGAGTTGTCGCGCCGAAACGACGCAACGGTCGTCGGATCTCCCGAACATGTCGTGACGCCGGGCTTCGTCAACGCCCATCATCATGTCGGGATGACGCCGCTTCAGCTCGGCTCGCCCGACCTGCCGCTCGAATTGTGGATCGTGAGGCGCATCGCGGCGCGCGCCGTCGACCCCTATCTCGATACCATGTATTCGGCCTTCGAGCTCATCGAGTCCGGGGTCACCACGGTGCAGCATCTGCACGGGCGGGTGCCCCGGCCGGTGGACAAAGCGACGGAGGTCAGCGCCCGGGTCATCCGCGCCTATGAGGATATCGGCATGCGGGTGTCGTATTCCTTCGGCCTACGCGATCAGAATCGCGTCGTCTACGAGGCCGACGAGAAATTCCTGGCCAGCCTGTCTGCCGATATTGCCCCGAGTGCCGCGGCCTATGTAGGCGAGCAGACCTTCTCACTGGAGGAATCGTTCGAGGTCTTCGAGCGCCTGTTCGAGCGCTACCGCGACGCGGCGCGGGTCAAGATTCAGCTCGCCCCCGTGAACCTGCACTGGTGCTCCGACCGATCCCTCACGCGTACTGCCGAGACGGCGCGTCGATACAAGGTCACGATGCACATGCATCTCCTCGAAACCGCCCTGCAAAAGGAATACGCGCTGCGACGCACGGGCGGCAGCCCGGTTCGCCACTTGCGAAGCCTGGGTGTGCTTGGTCAGGAGATGACCCTGGGACACGGCGTATGGCTGACGCAAGACGACATCGGCATCGTCGCAGAGACGGGTACTGCCATTTGTCACAATTGCAGCTCGAATTTCCGCCTGCGCAGCGGGATCGCGCCGCTCAATGCGCTCCGCTCAAGTGGCGTACGCGTGGCGCTCGGCATTGATGAGGCAGGCATCAATGACGACCGGGACATGCTCCAGGAAATGCGACTTGCCCTGCGCGTACATCGCGTGCCCGGCCTCGATGAGGAGGAGGTGCCGAGCTGCGCCGAGATCTTCCGCATGGCAACGCAGGACGGCGCCACCACCACGCCATTCGGCGACAGCATCGGCGTGATTGAGGCGGGACGAGCGGCCGACCTCGTACTATTCGACTGGCGCAAAATCGCCTCGCCGTATCTTAGTCCGGACGTGCCGGTGCTAGACGCGCTCATGCAGCGGGCTCGGCGTGACGCGGTGGACGCGGTGATGGTCGCCGGCGAAGTCATCTACGAGGGTGGGCGCTTCACGCGGGTGGACCGCGGAGCGCTCACCGAGGAACTCGCGGCTCTACTTAGGCGCGAGCCGAGCGAGACGGATGGGCGCAATCGTGAGATCGGGCTGCGTCTGCTGGAGGAAGCGCGGCGATTTTATCGTGGCTACGTTCGCGAGGGCCTACGAACGCCGTTCTATGCGCCGAGCTCTCGCGTCTAAAGGGGGTGGGCCGTGGACGTCATTGCCGAGCCGCTGACCGGAGAAGCTTTCGCGTCCTTCGGCGAAGTCATAATGGCGCCGAGAACGGAACGGCGGCGATACTTCAAAGACGCGCTAGGCGATTCGCGCGCTGATGTGAAGCTGCGCTGCTGGGTCTCGCGCATCGCGCCCGCGCAGACACTGCCCTTGCGCTGCGAGGTGATGGAGCACCATCCCTGCGGGACCCAGACATTCGTTCCAATGTCGGTATCACGCTTCCTGGTCGTGGTTACTGATTCCGCTCCCGATGGAGGTCCCGACGCGCACCATCTGCGGGCCTTCATTGGATCGAGCGGCCAAGGCGTGACCTATCGAGCAAACGTGTGGCACCATGGTATGGTAGCGCTCGACGAGCCTGCCCTCTTCGTCGTGATCAACTGGAAGGATGGCGGACCACTCGACGAAAAGTTCGTGCCTTTGACGGAACCCGCCATCATCCACCTACCGCAGCAATCGGACGGCGGGCCATGATGTATCAGGTCGAGCGCGATTTCATTGGTTACGGAGGGCGCCCTCCCGATCCGCGCTGGCCGCGGGGCGCGCGTCTCGCCGTCAACTTTGTCATGAACTACGAGGAAGGATCAGAACTCTCCATCGGCGATGGCGACGGCGTCAGTGAGCGCGGCCTGACGGAGGGCGCGTCCGCCGCTCCGCGGGCGGGGGAGCGCGATCTCGCTGCCGAGAGTATGTTCGAATATGGCAGTCGCGTCGGCTTCTGGCGGGTGCTGCGGCTGTTTCGCGAGCGCGGTCTGCCCCTGACCGTGTTCGGCTGCGCGCTGGCCCTCGAGCGTAACCCCGCCGCCGTCGCGGCGATCCGCGACGCCGGCTGCGACATCTGTTGCCACGGCTATCGCTGGGTGCGGCATTTCGAGCTGTCGGAGGAGGAGGAGCGCGCCCAAATCGCCAAGGCGATCACGACCCTCGAGCGTTTGTCCGGCCAACGCCCAATCGGCTGGTATTGCCGCTACGGGCCGAGCATCAACACCCGCCGCCTTCTCGTCGAAGAGGGGGGCTTCCTCTACGATAGCGACGCCTACAACGACGAGCTTCCCTATTGGGTTGAGGTCGACGGGCGATCGCACCTCGTCGTACCCTACAGCCTCGTCAACAATGACGGAAAATTCGCCAACGGCACCTTCGCGAATGCCCGCGACTACGAGGCCTTCCATCGCGACGCCTTTGACATGCTGCTGCGCGAGGGAAAGACCTCGCCCAAGATGATGTCGGTCGGCCTGCATCTGCGCCAGATCGGGCATCCGGCGCGCGCCGCCGGTCTCGAACGGCTGCTCGATCATGTCCAGGACCACAAGGAAGCTTGGGTCTGCCGGCGCGAGGAAATCGCCAGGCATTGGATCGCCGCCCATCCCCATTCGCGCGGAGCACACACGGCATGAACGGAAGACTCGCTGGGCGCACGGCCCTGGTGACTGGAGCGGCGCGGCTGGGCAGCATCGGACGCGCCATCTGCGCCGCGCTTGCGGAGGAAGGCGCCGACCTCGCCATCAACGATCACGGGCGGGTGGCGGAGGCCGAGGCGTTCGCCGGCGAGATGCGGGCGCTTGGCGTGAAGGCCGTCCCGCTGGAGGCCGACCTAACGATTGTCAGCGAATGCCGAGCGCTCATCGAGGAATCGATCGGCGGCCTCGGCCATCTCGACATCCTCGTGAACAATGCAGGCTTCGCTCAGCACAAGCCGTTCCTGGAAATCACGGAAGCGGATTTCGACCACTCCACCTCGCTCCACCTCAAGGGGCCGTTCTTCCTCGCACAGTTTGCCGCGGCGCATATGCTGACGCGCGGCTTCGGCCGCATCGTCAATATCTCGTCGGAGCAGGCATATATTGGCTATGCCGACCTGGCCCATTATACGGCTGCCAAGGGTGGTCTACGCACGCTGACCAAGTCGCTGGCCCTGGCGCTCGGACCGACGATCACCGTGAACACCGTTTGCCCCGGACCCACAGCGACAGACAAGTTCAAGCTGGGGCCAGAATACCGCCCCGAAATCCGCGACCAGATGGTTCTGAAGCGCTGGGTCGAGCCACGCGACGTTGGCCGCTCGGTCGTCTTCCTGGTCTCGGAGGACGGCGCCGCGTATACAGGCCAGACGCTCGATCCGAACTGCGGCAGCGTGATGTGGTGAGCGATGTCAGCATCGGATTCGCTACTCAACTTTCAGGAACATTTATGACGCGCATGATCTACCGAAATGCGGCCGATCCTCGGCACCTCGTTCTGAGGCATAAACGGCGAGACCATTTGGACCATCTCCTGGCGCAGATCGGGCCTTCGAAGTTTCGCCGATTCATTCCGCAGGCAATTGTCGGGAGGAATGATGCAGGGCATCGCCATCGCGCGCGCCCTGGCGAATGATCCGAAGTCGCGTTCATGGACGAGCCGTTCGGCGCGCTGGCTAGCTCTTATGTTCCCGGTCAAGAGTGAAGGCGTGATTGTTCGGCCTGCTCTTGGCGTGAGCAGGTCAGTAAATGTGATTAGAGCTGCACAGGGCTAGGGGTGGAGCGAGAGACGACGGTTGATCAGGCTCTTATCCGCGGGTTGGCTACCGCCTTCCGTGTTTTCGCTCTCGGGGCTTTCCTCGGTCTAGATGACGGGCGTCGAGCAGCAGCTCGGCCACATAACTAGGGACGGGAGTTCCCCACCGTTGCTCCACCCCCGGCCCTGCGTAGCGGGGAAAGGGAGGCGGGCTGGCTCTTACATGGGAGCGACCTTGCGGCCGATAGCCCATAGGAAAGCGGCGATCTCGCGGGCGATTGCCGCCACGACCACCGGCAGCTTCTTGCCGCCGGCGCTGAGCCGGCGATAACGGGCGCATAGCCGGATCTGCGCTTTCCAGGCGATGTCGCGTACAGCCTTCGGCAGGCCGTCCAACCGGGCTCTCAGGGTTTCGCTCACCCTCGCTGGAAAGCGGTATGTCCAGGCGGCTGCGATCAACGCTCGGCGGGCGCGCCGATTACCGGCCAGCGTCAGGCCTTTTCGCCGGATCGTATCGCCGGTCGAGCTTTCCGCCGGGACTAGCTAGGCCGAGGAACGACATCAGCTGTCGCGGGGTGTCGAAGCGGCGCACATCACCGATTTCCGCCGCAAAGGTCACTGCGGCTAGGAACGAGGCGCCGCGCATGGCCTGGTACGCTGCGACGACCGGCGCCATCGACCAGCTTGGCACGACGATTGCCAGTTGGCTCTCCAAGCGGTGGAGTCGCTGAGCCGCATCCGCGATCGCGTCGACCCCTTCCTGGAAGACGATCTGCTGCGCCTGATGCTCGAAGCTCTGCTGGGCGAGCCAGCGCCGATGCGCCAATGTCCAGTGACCGCCTGCGCTGTAGATGTGTCCCTGCCGTAGCAGAAAGGATAACAGCTGCTGACGCTTGCGACGCAGGTCGTCCGCCGCCGCCTCCCGCGCCCGCACGAGATCGCGTACCGCCTCGTGCACGGCGTCGGGCACCCATACCCCTGTCAGCTCGCCTGCCCGATGTAGCCGCGCAAGCGTTACCACATCCCGCCAATTGGTCTTGACCCGCTCGCCAGCCCGCCTCGGGATGAGGGCCGGAGCGACCACGGTGCAAGCGTGGCCCAGCGCCTGCACCTCACGAGAGACCGTAACCGGTCGGTCCGGCTTCGAAACAGACATGCAGCCGGCCGTGTCGGCTCGCCAGCTTCTTGAGCATCCGCGCGATCGCCGCCCCGCTGTTCTCGATCTCGCCTATAAACCGGACTTCTCCCCTCCGCCCGCTCTCCGCGACAGCCACCGCGTGCTTCCGTCTCGCAACGTCAAATGCAACGTAGACTTCGCTATATTCTCCCATGGTCCGCCCTCCGTGCGTGAGGATAGGCTCGGATGCCCGAGTAACCCTCGTTTACTGCACGAAAGGGCGGGCCACCGACTTCAGACCGGGAACATCACGTCTAGCACCTGCGTAGAAGCGTCGAAGACCGCTACTTCGGGTGATGCCCCAACTTCCGCGAACGCGCGGGACATGGAACTGAGCTGAAGCTACCTCTCGCAGCCAGCACCTCGATGACAAGCGAGTTTTTCGACAGCATCGACCATAGACGGAAGTGGGCGTAGCTTCTTACAATCATCGCCAGGCCGTTCGCCAGGATCGGCCCACTCGTATCCAGACCGCTGTCGCAACATTGCTTTCGTCTGGAACACTCCATCCCTCGATCATTATGACCAGAGGGCTCAATTCCGTTGCGAGTATTGGAGGCGAAGCTGGGACCAGTGCCAGCGTCGGAGCTACGGTGGTCACAGCTACGCCGGCGACGAAATCTCGTCGGTGTAACATCATGCGGCTGCTCCTACTCAATGTTTCAATCGATGGCTTTGCAGTGGCGATAAAGAAAACGCGGGCGTGTGGCCCCACCGCGTGGTGGCCGCAGACAGAAATTCGATTGCGGCCGCAGGGTCGTTGGCGGTGGTGGCAATGTCGTAGGATTGTTCAAACGCACGCATCGTGGGTCGATTGTCGGCATTGATGCGCGCCAACTGAATAGCCCTACGATAATCATTGCCGCTTCCGGCATAGAACTCCGCGCCGTGATCCGCGAAGGCAAGCAGGTGTCGTTCGAGGAGAGATTCGAAACCTGATCGCGCGGCGTTTATGTGCGCTTCAGCCTCTTCATTTTTGCCCTGGAAGGCCAGTACATCGGCAAGACGCCAACTGACTTCCGGATCGCCACTTGCGACCACTGGGAGCAGCAGTGCCTCCGCCTCGTTCACTCGGTCGCTGGTCGAATAGATTTCCGCCAAGTGAACGCGGGCTTTCACATAGCTGGGCAGATACTCGATGGCTTTCCGATACCACGATGCGGCCCGGCCCGATTGTACGTCTGGTATGAGTTCTCCCCACAAAACGCCTAGCTGAAAGCAAACCCAGGCCACCGCAAACGGCGACACGTCTGGATATTCTCGCAGCGCCCGGTGATAGGTCCGTTCGGCCTCGTCGAACTCGCCCAGATCGGCAAGCAATGCCCCCAGTGGCACCAGTTCCCCCCAACTCCCCGGCCGCCCGGCGCGTTCGCGGCGAACCGCAAGCAGCCCCTCAAAGTCTTGTCCGGTGGCCTGATCGAGGGTCAGGGAAAGGCGCTCGGTGGCATCTGACGGCGCGCCGCGTACTACCGCCTGCGCTAGGCTTGCCGTCGCCTCTGCGAAGCGATGCGTTGCGCACGCCACTTGCGCCGCGATGAGCGAGGTTTGGGCCGCTTCAGGATTCCTGCGGGCGAGCTGGCCCGTCAGAATTTCGAGCCGGTCGAACGCCGCCAGGTCACCGACAAACTGGGCCGTCAACTGCTCCTGTTCGACGATGGTCTCTGCGGTTCCGGTACGCTCGGGAGCTCGCCAGAACCGGCTCCAGGATTGTTGGCGCGCGCTCTCCAGATTGATAACGGCAATGTCTCCGGCTGTGGCCGGCGCAAGATCAATCAGGAGGTCGGGCGTTTCGATCATGCGGCTCAACCAAAGCGCTTCTTGA
>Ga0213875_10001820_pt1 | contig 13264 bp, 12 predicted proteins | sample BarmaccomBMRX_R8_FD_160105 | JGI IMG/M metagenome (GOLD analysis project Ga0213875, IMG submission 160105) | Root-associated microbial communities from Barbacenia macrantha in rupestrian grasslands, the National Park of Serra do Cipo, Brazil - RX_R8 | ecosystem: Host-associated > Plants > Roots... | reverse complement strand
GGCTACGACCAGGGCTACCCCCAGCAAGGCGGGTATGACCAGGGCTACCCACAACAGGGCGGCTACCCCCAGCAAGGCGGCTACGACCAGGGCTACCCCCAGCAGGATCCGTACGGTGCACCCGGTGGAGCGCCTGTCAGCCCGCGTCAGGTCACGGCCATACTGCAATTGGACGACGGTTCGAACCGCACGTATAACCTGAAGCAGGGTGGCAACGTCGTCGGACGTGGTCAGGACGCAGATTTCCGCCTTCCCGACACCGGGGTCTCCAGAAGGCACCTGGAGATCACCTGGGATGGTCAGAGTGCGATGCTCGCTGATCTAGGCTCCACGAACGGCAGCACGGTGAACGGCACCCCGGTGCAGACCTGGCAGCTCGCCGACGGCGACGTCGTGCGGGTGGGTCATTCGTCACTGGTGTTCCGCATGCAGGGCTGAGAAGTCACGCGGGTGGTACGACGTCAGGCGGGAGTGGTCACAACACGTGCCAGAGCTGGTGTTGCAGCTGACCAGAGCAGGGTTCCTCGCCCTGCTCTGGTTGTTCGTGCTGGTCGCCTTGCGAGTGGTTCGGTCTGACCTCTACGCCGCCTCTGGACTGCGTGCTTCGGTTCCTGGCGTCTTCCGGAGGAATTCGAAACAGGCTGCGAAGGGCAAGGCCGCCCGGCAACTGGTGGTGACCCACGGCGTGCTGGCCGGTACCCGCATCTCGCTGGACGGTCGGCCGATTCTCATCGGCCGTGCCGACGACTCAACGCTGGTGCTCGACGACGACTTCGCCTCGACTCGGCATGCGAGGCTGTCGTTGCGTGGCGCCGACTGGTACGTGGAGGACTTGGGCTCCACGAACGGCACTTATCTCGACCGGGCGAAGGTCACGGCACCCCTCCGGGTCCCGCTCGGTGCCCCGATCCGAATCGGCAAGACAGTGATCGAGCTGCGCACATGACCCTTGTCCTCCAATACGCCGCCCGCAGTGACCGCGGCCTGGTCCGCGCCAATAACCAGGATTCGGTCTATGCGGGCCCTCGGCTGCTCGCACTCGCCGACGGAATGGGTGGCCATGCCGCCGGTGAGGTCGCCAGCAAGGTCGTCGTCGCCGCGCTTGCCCCCCTCGACGACGACGAACCAGGCGATGACCTTCTCGACCAGCTCCGCAGCGCGGTTCTCGACGGCAACGGTGCCATCGCCGAGCTGGTCGCACACGATCCTGATCTCGACGGAATGGGCACGACCCTGACCGCGGTGCTGTTCTCCGGCAACCGGCTCGGTCTCGTACACGTCGGCGACTCGCGCGCCTATCTGCTGCGCAACGGATCGTTCACACAGATCACCCACGACGACACGTTCGTCCAGTCGCTGATCGACGAAGGCCAGATCACCGAGGAGGAGGCCAACGTCCATCCGCAGCGCTCGCTGCTGCTGCGCGCGCTGACCGGCCATGATGTGGAGCCCAGTCTTGCCGTCCGGGAGGCACGAGCGGGTGATCGCTACCTACTGTGCTCCGACGGCCTGTGTTCCTACGTCAGCCATGAGACGCTGTCCGAGGCGATCAAGATCCCCGATCCACAGGCGTGTGCCGACCGGATGATCGAGCTGGCGCTGCGCGCCGGCGGTCCGGACAACGTCACGGTGATCATCGCCGACGTGGTGGATGTCGACTTCGGTGAGGACGCACCCATCGTGGCGGGTGCCGCCGGCGATGGCAGCACCGACCAGCCGCCTCCGGATTCGCCAGCGTCGCGGGCCGAAGCGATCACCGCTCCGCGTACTCCCCCTCCTCCGCCCCCGGTACATGCGGATCCGGACCCCAAGGCGAAGACACGCAAACAGGTCCGGTTACTCGCCTGGATCCTGGTCGTCATCGGGGTACTCACGCTCGGCGCCGGCGGTACCGTGTGGTGGGTGCTCGGTCAGTACTACGTTGGTGCTACCGGTGACGGCAAGGTCGTGATTTTCCAGGGCGTCCGGGGCAGCGTGCTCGGTGTCCAGTTGCACCGGGTCGCGGAGGCGTCCTGCCTGGGTACGGACCAGCCGAACTGCCAGTCGCTGACCCTGGACGAGTTGCAGGAGTCGGCTCGGGAAGACATCCGCAAGGGCGTGATCGCGGACAAGCCGGGCATCGACGGTGCCCGGGACGTCGTCCAGCGGCTGTGGCTCAGCGGGTTGCTCACACCGTGCCCGTCCACGAACAGCACCACATCCACGCCCTCCTCCATCCAGCCGACCTCGATCGTGGCCGCGACATCCGTCAGCGGCACACCGACCGCGGCGACGAGTACGTCCGCACAGCCCACGTCCACGGTTGCCCCTTCGACACCATCGGGGACCGGGGGGGCGAGCGTGCCGAGTGAGGCGCAGCTTCCAGGCAAGAACTGCAGGAAGGTCGGCTGATGTCCGAGCCGGCCGGTGTACTCGGTGCGGCCACGGCACATGTGAATGTGTCGGGCCAGCCTCCGACGCCGACCCGGCGTGGCACCGAGCTGACCATGCTCGGCTTCGTCATGGGCCTGCTGGTGTTCGCGTTCGTGATCATTCTGGAGAACGAGAACCGGACCTTCAGCCCGGACGTACTGCTGTACCTCGGTGGACTTCTCGGTCTGTTCGTGGTGTCCCACCTGGCGATACGCACGTTCGCGCCGTATGCGGACCCGCTGATCCTGCCGTGTGCGGCGATGCTCAACGGGCTGAGCGTGGCGATGCTGTACCGGCTGGATCCCGCGATAGCCCATTCGAACGCCGCACCGAAACAAATGCTCTGGATGGTGCTGTCGATCGCGGCGATGGCCGGCACCCTGTGGCTGGTCAAGGATCACCGGACGCTGGCCCGCTACGGCTACACCTTCGGCCTCGTCGGACTTTTCCTGCTGGTGCTCCCCGGCCTGCTGCCGTGCAGCCTTTCCTGCGTTGGCGGCGCGAAACTGTGGATTCTCATCGGACCCGTGTCGGTCCAGCCGGGTGAGTTCGCCAAGATCTTGATCATCGTTTTCGTCGCCGCCTTCCTCGTGGCCAAGCGGGATCTGTTCACCATCGCGGGCAGGAAGGTGCTCGGTGTCGAGCTACCGCGTCTGCGCGACACCGGGCCACTGCTAGTCGCCTGGGCGGTCGCGATCGGGGTGTTGATGATCGAGAAGGAGCTCGGCGCCTCGTTGATGTTCTTCGGCGCGGTGCTGGCGATGATCTACCTTGCCACCGAGCGCGCCTCCTGGGTGTGGATCGGAATCGTGTTGTTCATGGGCGGCGCCACCGTGGCGTACAAGCTGTTCACCCATGTGCAGACCCGAGTGACCAACTGGATCGACCCGTTCGCCGACGCACAGGGCGATGGCTACCAGATGGTCCAGTCCCTGTTCAGCCTTGGCAGCGGTGGGGTGGTCGGCTCAGGCTTCGGTGCGGGCCACCCCGATATCGTGCCCGTGGTCAGCAGCGACTTCATCGTGTCGGCGTTCGGCGAGGAACTCGGTTTCGTCGGACTGACCGCGATCGTGCTGGTGTACCTGGTACTGGCGATGCGTGGGCTGCGCAGTGCGCTCGCCGTGCGGGACACCTTCGGCAAGCTGCTCGCCGGTGGCCTGTCGTTCCTGCTGATGTGGCAGGTGTTCGTTGTCGTCGGCGGGGTGAGCAAACTCATTCCACAGACCGGCCTGACCGCTCCTTTCCTCTCCGCGGGTGGATCGTCGCTCGCCGCCAGCTACATCATGATCGCGCTGCTGTTGCGTGTTTCGGACGCGGCCCGTCGCCCACAGGTGGCCCGTCCGAAACCCCATACACCGATCGCCCAGGCGAGCACCGTCCTCGTGGAGCGTCCGACGTGAACAAACCATTGCGCAGGATCGGTCTCGCCATGATGGTGATGATCGTTCTCCTGCTCGCCAACCTCACCTATGTCCAGGTGATCAACGCCGACACCTACGCGAAGGACCCGGCCAACACGAGGACACTGCTCGAGGAGTACAGCCGGCAGCGCGGGCAGATCGTCAGCGCGACAGGAACCATCCTGGCGAACTCCGTCGAGACCAAGGACGCTCAGCGCTACCTGCGAAAATACCCGGACGGGGCGATGTACGCCCCGATCACCGGCTACTACTCGTCGATGTACGGAACGACCGGGATCGAACACGCCGAGGATGACGTGCTCAACGGCTCGTCGGCAAAGCTGTTCGTGCGCAGGCTCTCGGATCTGATCACCGGTCGGACCCCGCAGGGAGGCAACGTCCGGCTGACCATCGATCCGAAGACGCAGCAGGCCGCCTTCCAGGCCATGACAGCGCAGCACTACACCGGTGCCGTTGTCGCCATCAAGCCAGCGACCGGCGAAATCCTCGCGATGGTCAGCACGCCGTCCTTCGACCCGAACCCGCTGGCCTCACATGACGACAACGACCAGCAGACGCTGATGAATCAGCTCAAGGGCGACCCGAAACAGGTTCTCGTCAACCGCGCTGTCCAGGAGAAACTGCCGCCCGGTTCGACGTTCAAACTCGTGGTGGCGGCAGCCGCACTGAGCAGCGGTACCGCGGACGCGAACACTCCGAGCCTTCCGGCCGACGCCACGATAACCCTGCCGGACACCGCCACGACACTGTCCAACTTCGCCAACCAGCCCTGCCCGGAAAGCACCAACAACCAGGTCTCGGTGGCCACCGCGATCAAGTACTCCTGCAACACGGCCTTCGCCACGCTCGCCGGAAAGGTCGGCAAGGACAACCTGACCGCGCAGGCCGCGAAGTTCGGCATCGGCCAGAACGACCTCACCATCCCGCTGCCGGTAGTGGCCTCCACGGTCGGCTCGCTGTCGGACCAGGCCTCGCTGTACCAGTCGGGAATCGGCCAGCGTGACGTGGCGCTGACCCCGCTGCAGGACGCCATGGTGGCGGCCACGATCGCCAACGGCGGCATCCGCATGCAGCCGCAGCTGGTGCGCGACATCCTCGCGCCGGACATGTCGGCCATCTCGTCGTTCGCCCCGGAAGAGGCGGGCGACCCCGCGGTCACCAAGGATATCGCGGATCAGCTGCGCGACATGATGATCCAGTCCGAGGCGCACACCGGCGGTGACGGGAAGGTCCCCGGGCGGACCATCGCCTCCAAGACTGGCACCGCGGAGCACGGCAACAGCCCGAAAACCACCCCTCCACACGCCTGGTACGTGGCCTTCGCGCCCGCGGAGAACCCGCAAATCGCGGTGTGCGTCGTCGTCGAGAACGGCGGCAACCGGGGGCTGGCGGCGACCGGCGGTTCCGTTGCCGCCGGTGTTGGACGGGCAACCATCAACGCTTATCTGTCCGCTGGAGGATGACCGATGCTCTCCTCCGGGCAGCTGCTCGCCGACCGCTACCGCCTGGTCCGTTGCATCGCGGTTGGCGGCATGGGCGAGGTGTGGGAGGCCACCGACTCCCGGCTCGACCGCGCCGTCGCGGTCAAGGTGCTCAAACCGGAGCTCAGTGGAGCAGCCGAGTTCCTGCACCGTTTCCGCACCGAGGCAAGGATGACCGCGTCGCTCAACCACCCCGGCATCGCCGCGGTGCACGATTACGGTGAGACCACCGTCGCTCCCGATGGGCAGGCTGACGACGGCAAGCGGGACATCGCCTACCTGGTGATGGAGCTGGTCGAGGGCGACCCCCTCGCGACGCTGCTGGCAAGACACGGCCGACTCAGCGCGGACCTGACGCTGGACATCCTGCGACAGGCTGGCCAAGCGCTGCAGGCAGCACACGAGCAGGGATACGTGCATCGTGACGTGAAGCCGGGAAATATCCTGCTCACTCCGGCAGGCAGGGTGAAGTTGACCGACTTCGGTATTGCCAAGGCGGCCGACGCGGTTCCCGTCACCCATTCCGGGATGGTGATGGGCACGGCTCACTACATCGCTCCCGAGCAGGCAACAGGCCAGGACGCCGAGCCAGCGAGCGACGTATACTCGCTCGCCGTCGTCGGCTACGAGTGCCTCGCCGGACATCGGCCGTTCCTGTCCGAAAGCGCGGTGACCGTGGCGATGATGCACATCCGGGAGCCTCCTCCCACGCTGCCGGCGGACGTGCCACCAGCGGCCCGTGCACTGATCGAAGCCACCCTGGTGAAGGATCCTCGCCAGCGCTACCGCAGCGGCGGCGAGTTCGCGGCCGCTGTCGCCGCGGCACAGGCCGGGCTGCCTCTTCCCATCCCGTCCGGGGTAGGTGTGCTGACACCGGGACCTATGGGCACCCCGCCAGCCCACCCGCATCCGTTATCCCCGCGGCCTCCCGTGTTGGCGGCCGTTCCGGTGATTCCACCGCAGGGTTCCCCTGCCGGAGTCCCGACACCTGCCAGCACCGGTACCTTTCTCCTTGGCCCACCACCGCAGACAGATCAGAGCAAGGCCGGTCAGCGCAGGATCGGCCTGTGGGTGCTGCTCGCGGTGCTGGTGATCGTACTGGTGGGACTGCTGACGGCTTGGGGGTTGCGGGCGTGGCTCAGCTCGGAAACCACGGGCACCGGTTCGCCTGCGGAAACCGCTCGCCGCACCACCGCGGGCATGCCTGGCGAGAGCGAGGATTCGCAGGCCGTCTTCACGGCCGGGGTGACCCGTCAGTTCACGCAGCAAGGCTTGGGGCCACCAGCATGGACCACGATGGCTAGAGAACCGAGGGATCAGGAGCGCTGCCGGGTGAACGCCGCGACACCGAATGGCTCTGTTCCGCATCGGTCGCAGGTGACCGTCCTGTGTTCGGGGCAGGCCCCCGATGGCTGAAGCGGATGGCAGGGCATGATGATACGACCGTTGACGAGGAACGAGACGACGCACCGATGAGCACTCCGCGACTGCTCTCCAACCGTTACGAACTGGGCGATACCCTTGGCTACGGTGGAATGTCGGAGGTCCACAAAGGCCGCGACGTCCGTCTTGGCAGGGACGTGGCCGTCAAGGTGCTCCGCGCCGATCTCGCCAGGGATCCCCAGTTCCAGGAGCGCTTCCGGCGCGAGGCGCAGAACGCCGCCGCGCTGAATCATCCCGCGATCGTCGCCGTGTACGACACCGGCGAGGCCAAGACCGACTACGGTCCGCTTCCCTACATCGTCATGGAGTACGTCGACGGGCGGACGCTGCGTGACATCGTCAAGGCACAGGGACCGCTGTCGGGCAAACGGGCCATGGAGGTCATGGCCGATGTCTGCGCGGCGCTCGACTTCAGCCATCGGCACGGCATCATCCACCGGGACGTCAAACCGGCCAACGTCATGATCACCAAAACCGGCGCGGTCAAGGTGATGGACTTCGGGATCGCCCGTGCCGTGCACGATGGGCAGGCCGCGGTGACGCAGACGGCCGCGGTGATCGGGACGGCCCAGTACCTTTCCCCAGAGCAGGCTCGCGGTGAGGCTGTCGACGCGCGGAGCGACGTCTACGCGGCTGGCTGTGTGCTGTTCGAACTGATGACCGGTCAGCCCCCGTTCACCGGCGACTCGCCTGTCTCGGTCGCCTACCAGCATGTCCGGGAGGAGCCGCCGGCTCCGTCGTCGCTGAACCCGAACGTGACCTCCGCGCTGGACTCCATCGTGCTCAAGGCCATGGCCAAGGGACCGGCGAACCGCTACCAATCCGCCGCAGAGATGCGGGCTGACCTGGTTCGAGTGCTCTCCGGACAGCGCCCGTCAGCGCCAGCGGTGATGACCGCACAGGACCGCACGGCGCTCATGGGTAACGGGACCGCCACCCGCACCCAGGTGGTCACCGGACGGCACCGCCCCAACCCGTCCAGTGGTCTGTCCGACCGCCGTTCGTACGGCATCGCCTCCGCGGAGGAGGAGATCCGGCGACGCCAACGCAAGCGGCTGCTCACTATCGCCGGCGTGGTGCTCGCCTGCATCGTGGTGCTGGCACTCGCGGCCTGGTTGACCACGAAACTGCTCGGCAACGGCGGCGGCAACAGCGCACAGTTGCCCGATGTACGCGGCGATACCTTCGCGACGGCGCAGGCCAAGTTGGGGACGGCGGGGTTCACCCAGGTCACGCCGAAGCTGGTCAGCTGCCAGCCGTCCGGACCGTGTAAGACCGCAGACATCGGACATGTCTTCGACGAGGATCCCAAGCCCCAGCCGGGGAGCACGATCCCCAAGGACACGAAAATCACGCTCAGTGTTGGTACGAGTCCCAACCCCGTGGCGATTCCCGACGTCAAGGGAAAGAGTCCTGAGGACGCGGCCAAGGCTCTGCAGGAGGCGGGCTTCCTCGTCAATCCGACCAACAGCAGCGAGGAAGTCACCGACCAGGACGCGGATCTCGTCAACAAGGTCACCGGGACCAATCCGGCGATCGGGACCACCCAACCGCCCGGTACGACGGTCACCTTGGTGGTGGGCAAGGCACCCGAGCAAAAGACCGTGCCCAACGTCGTCGGCCAGAACTACGACGCCGCGGCACAGCTCATCACGGATGCCGGTTTCAAGGTCTCCAAGCAGACGACGTCGAGCAACCAACCCGCCGGAGTAGTGGTCAAGCAGACGCCGGAGGGCAACAGCAAGCAAAAGCCGGGCACCACCGTCACGCTGTACGTTTCGCTCGCCGACCAGTTCACGATGCCCAGCATCACCGGCATGACCAGGGCTCAGGCTCAGCAGACACTGGCGGCGCTTGGGTGGAAGGGGGCGTTCAACTCCAGTGACGTGCCCACCAACGACATCACCCAGATAGGCAGGATCTCCGACTTCGACCCTCCCGCGGGGTCGGCGGTCGGCCAGAACAGCACGATCAACATCAAGGTCTACAGCTACTCAGCGGCCCCGACCACGTCGTCCAGATCAGGGGGAAACTGACCGTCAGCGGCTCCTTTCGCCTGGCCCGTCACCTCGCGGGGCGGGCGACACGGCGTGTCTCGTCCTCCAGTCTGACGACCAAGTCCTCATCTACCGGCTGACCGCAGGTCGCCAGCCAATTGGCCAGTATCCGATGCCCGCCTTCGGTCAACACCGACTCGGGATGGAACTGGACTCCCTCGATGGGGAGTTCACGGTGCCGCATCGCCATGACCACGCCGCCGGCCGTGCGGCCGGTCACCTCCAGCTCGGCAGGAACTGTCTCAGGCAGCACGGCCAGTGAGTGGTACCTGGTCGCGACGAACGGTGTCGGCAGCCCGGCAAGCACACCGGCCTTGTCGTGCTCCACCAGACTGGTCTTGCCGTGCAGCAGCTCCGGCGCCCGCTCGACGGTCGCGCCGAAAACCACCCCGATCGCCTGGTGTCCGAGGCAGACCCCGAGCACCGGTATCCGGCGCCGGGCGCACTGCCGGACGATGTCGGTGCTTGCCCCGGCACGTTCCGGTACGCCCGGACCGGGACTGATCAGAACGCCGTCGACTTCGTCGAGGTCAGACCGCCTGACGACATCGTTGCGCAGCACCCGGCATTGGGCGCCGAGTTGGGCGAGGTAGTGCACCAGGTTGTAGACGAAGCTGTCGTAGTTGTCGACGACGAGCACTCTCATCCGGGACACCCTCGTTGCGGCAGGACTACGTCGCTACAAGGCTACTGGGTGGTTACCTGGTTGAACGGGAGCATCGCCTCGACCCACGGGAACACGACAAACATCAGCAACGCCACCACGAGCAACACGGCGGCCACCGCCTCGGCGATCCTGACCGGGAGCGGTCCTGGCAGATGCCGCCAGATCCACCCGTACACGTCAGTCGGTCTCCTTCAGCTCAGGGGGAGGCGTTGGATGCGCGGGATCCTTCGTGTAGTGCTTGGTCAGTAGGGCGTGCAGGATGAGTCGGTGCGTTGAGTAGAACTTGGGGGTGCACGTGGTCAGGGTGAGCAACTTGGCCATCTGGTCCGGCGGCAACACCAGGCCGTCGTGGTGCGGCACCGGAGCGATCACGTCGCCCTCGGTCGGCAGCACCGTCTCCTGGCCGACGAGCCCTGCATAGGGTCCGCTGAGCCCGCCGAGGGCTTTGCACTTGTCCTGACTACCCTTGGCCGACGTGCTCCACCCGGCGGTCTCACCCGCCAGCGGCAGCAGACGGTAGACGTACCAGTCACTGGCGGTTTCCACGACGATGGCGTCGCAGGAGCTGACCAGGTCCAGATCGTTGAAGGGGTTGCCCTTGCCGACCCGGTGCCCGGCGATGGACACGTTGCCCGGCTCACCGGGCAGCGCGGTGCCCTTGTAATGGCCGGGACCAATGTCGAGGTCGTCGGGGTCGGCGCCCTCGATCACCGTGTAGTGGTTGTCGGGTCCGAGCGCCGGGATGTACAGCTTCGCGAAACCCTTGCCGTCGGTGAGGTCAAAGTGGGTGCCGCGCTGGTTCTTCCACAGGTCGTCAAGGTCAGACGTTGCCTGGTTCTGTTTTCCCGAGGAGATCAGGTCGGTCCAGTAGACCTCGTAGAAAGCGAACAGGAGGACAACGAGGCCGGCGGTGATGAACAGTTCGCTGAGCGTCCGCACCACCGTGGTGCTGTTCAGCCGCGGCCGGCGGCTCTCGCCCTCGGTATCGTCGTCCAGCGGTGTTCTGTGGGTGAACAACTCCTCGGCCCGCTCGTGCACGGGCGTGATGACGTCGACCCTCGGCATGAACTCGGTGGGCTGCTCACGGTCGACGACCCTGGAGTGCCGACCGGACGGGCGCGCCACCGGCGGACGGCCGATGCGCAGGGTCGGGACGTTGTGCCGGCCGGTGGCGCGCCTGTGTCGAGCGCCACGCCGCGGCCCGGGCGGCAGGTTGCCGAGCCACGGTTCACTCACGAGCCCCTCCTCGCGAGAACGCGTGGGCCGTACCAGCGTCGCCGTTTCTAACCGCGACCTCCCAGGGTCGTTCACGCGTCCTCCTCACCGAGACTCATCGTCCACCCGAGCCTAAGCGCTACTGCGTTCGATGGTGGGCTCGCAGGCTCGCTACTGTGTTTGACGGGTGAGCTCGCAGGCTCGCTCACGAAACGACCTCCTGTGGCTACGGCAGCCAGCTAGCAGTCCGCCGGTCTCACCGGTTAGGTTAACGTGTTGCCCGTGGGAATGGTTGCTTCTCGGCAGCCGCACCGGTTGGTCACCGCGAAGTCAGGCGAGGAAGATGCCCAAGTCGAAGGTTCGCAAGAAGAGTGTCTACACCCCACCGGCCGATCGGCGCACCCCGGTGAAGGCGAAATTGGCGGGTCCGTCACATCCGATATACGTGGCGGCCTTTCTGAGCATGATGCTGCTCGGACTCGCCTGGCTGGTCGTGTACTACCTGGTACCAGTCGGTATTCCGTTCATGGAGCCGCTCGGCGCGTGGAACTTCCTCATCGGATTCGCTTTGATGATCATCGGACTGCTGATGACGATGCGCTGGCGTTGACGCTCCAGTCCTACCAGGACTGAGCGCACCAGCAGGTCAGGCTCGGATTTCGAGCGCCGATTGTCGGTTTCCCGCGAACCGAACAACGTCGATGTAAGTCATCCCCACTGGGGACAACTCCTGTGGATAACTTTGGCCCGAAATGCACAACCGCCGGTCAAAGGCCTCAGTTCTCCACAATATCGAGAAAGCCGTGATCACGGTCGCATACTCTTGACAGCGTCTCCCTGCGGCAGGAGGGCACGGGTGGCGAGCATGCCCAACCGGACCTGGTCCCCGTCTCCCACGCTGGTCGGCGTCGGCTGGACATGCGCGGCCGGCGCGGTGCTGTGGACGTTGTTCACCCACGACAGGGGCGGTCAGCTGCTGGTTGGCGGGGCCGGACTGCTGCTGGCGGTGCTCTCGCTGCACGGCACACTGGCACGACCACGGCTGAGTGCTGATCCTCAGGGAATCACCATCCGCGGGATGTTCGGCAGACGCCATTGGCCCTGGCCTCGGATCCGGAGTCGAACCGTTCACGGCAGACGGCTCGGCCGGAGCACGGTCACCCTGGAACTGACCGTGCTCCCTGCCGAGGAACTGATCATCCTTGGGCAGCTCGACCTCGGGGCCGACCCTGAGGACGTCGCCTCCGAACTCAGGGCGCTTCGTCCCTGAGCAAGGAAGCCGGCCTTCGACAGGAGGTCAACAGCCCAAAGGACAGTACGCCTCGAGCAACTGCTGGTCGCGAACGACGAACAGGACCGAAAGCAGAACGACGAGCGCGGCGATCGAACCCGCCTGCCACAGTGACCGGTTGTCCTTCGGTGCGTAGACGATGCCGATCGTCGCCAGCGTACCGGCGACGAGGCCGCCGACATGTCCGAGCAGGGAGATCCCCGGCAGGGTGACACTGATGACCACGTTGAAGGCAATCGTGATCAGAATCTGCCTGGGGTTCAGTTTCAGCCGGAGCATCGCCACGAGGATGCAGCCCATCAGCCCGTAAAGCGCGGTCGACGCGCCAGCGACGGCCTGGCCCGGATAGCCGAGCAGGAACACCGCTACCCCGCCACCCACCATTGACACCAGGTAGATCGCGATGAACCGGATCCTGCCGAACACCTGCTCCAGGTCTCTGCCGATGATCCACAGCGACACCATGTTGACCACCAGGTGCAGCGGACCGATGTGCAGGAAACCCGAGGTGAACAGCTGCCACCAGTGACCGGTGACCGCGGTCGCGATGGGCTGGAGCGCCCACTCCCTGAACAACGGGGCCTGGGAATTGCCGATGACGCTGCGTGCCTGGAGTGCGGTGATCCCGAAGACGACGACGTTGACGGCGATGAGCGCCGGAACGAGGACCGGCTGCCGCACTGGCCGGGCACCAGCGGCGGTGACCGGCTGTCGGATGCTGCGCCGCCCCTGCTGGACGCAGTCCACACACTGGTGACCGACAGACGCCTCGCGCAGGCACTGGGGACAGGCCGGCCGATCGCAACGGGTGCAGCGCAGCCCGGTGGGCCGGTCGCCGTGTCGGTAACAGACCAGTCCCACCCCACCGGGTTGCTCGGACGAGGCGGTCACGTGCTACTCGCGATCAATGGTGATCTTCTCAATGACGACCTCGGTCAACGGTCGGTCGTTCCGATCAGTGGCGGTACCGGCAATGGCGTCGACGACGTCGCGCGACTGCTGGTCCCGAACCTCACCGAAAATGGTGTGCTTGAGGTTCAGGTGCGGGGTTGGGCCTACAGTGATGAAGAACTGCGACCCGTTGGTGTTGCGCCCGGCATTGGCCATCGCCAGCAGGTACGGCCTGTCGAAGCGCAACTCGGAGTGAAACTCGTCGGCGAACTCGAAGCCGGGGCCGCCGCGACCGGTACCGGTCGGGTCACCGCCCTGGATCATGAAACCCCTGATCACCCGATGGAAGATCGCGCCGTCGTAGAACGGGCCCGAGCCCTCACCCA
>Ga0213875_10001819_pt1 | contig 13264 bp, 8 predicted proteins | sample BarmaccomBMRX_R8_FD_160105 | JGI IMG/M metagenome (GOLD analysis project Ga0213875, IMG submission 160105) | Root-associated microbial communities from Barbacenia macrantha in rupestrian grasslands, the National Park of Serra do Cipo, Brazil - RX_R8 | ecosystem: Host-associated > Plants > Roots... | reverse complement strand
CGTAACACCAATAGCACTATCAATATCTACGTCTTCTTGCGATCAATAATATGCGGGTGGTGTCACGGATGACAAAGAATTCATAGAGTAATTTTAATTTTAAAATCGTCCATCATCAATTTTGTTTATGCACATCATCAACTTTGCAACAATTAGTACAAAGTCAAATCACAAAAGATTTACACTCCGACAACTCCCCCCCATCTTATATTATATAAATAAACTATTCTGTAACCCTTGGGTATCAATCTTCCTTTCTTCGGTACTATTTACCGTCGTATCGTCGTCCGACATGGTATTTGTTGCTAATCATGCCATTGTCCGTAGGGCTGTTGGACTTGCATTATTAGATCCACAACTCGATAAAGTTGTAACTACATTTGATCAAATCGGAGGTCCGCTTAGTACATTGGCTGATGTTCTTGGCAATGATACAAATTTATATAAGAAAGTTACAAAGGATTTATTATCAAAGGCATTTAAACAAACTGGAGGCACACCAGATGAATGTGTTGTAACTTATGGAGAATTGTTAGTTACAAATGCCGATATCACAGACGGTAGTGGTATTGCAGTGGGGGATCTTCGTCTATTGATTCGTCATGGATATAGGGAAGGGAGGGGTGGTAAGTATTATGAATTTTACAGGTTCAATGTGAATGATACTTTGATGATCCCGAGTATTAGTGAGGATTATACAACAATGGTTGGTGGATACCGTGTTCCCAAGGCAGGTTATCAATCTACTACTCAACATCCATTATCATCAGCAGTTACTCGCCGACAATTTCAATTAGTTGGTGAGGAGGTAAAGAGTAAACTCAAATCATATTTGAAAGTACCAGAATCGTCGGGTGTTGCAACAAATAATAATAAAACAAAAAAGAAGAGGCCAGGTAGTAGTCAATCAGCAAGAAGTGGCAAGAGTGGTAGTAGTTCAAAGAAGAAGAGTAATAGTCCTACAAAGAAACCTGCAGCCAAGAGAACAAAGGAGGATATACCAGAAGAAGAGTTGAAACTACAGCTTCAGATTGCAAAACAAAAAACACAAGTATTAAAGCTTGGTTTGGAGATGGTTAAGAAGAAGGGTAAACTACAGAGTCTTGTTCAAGAGCGTATGGACAAGGATCAGCAACACACAACATCAAATGATAATAATAATACAGAAAACAACAATGAAAGTGCTAGCAACACAGCCGACAAACAAAATGAAATAAATAAAAAGTCAGATACAATTTACAATTATACCAAGAATGATTTGATACATTATATCTTACCTGATGGTCGTAGTGGCAGTACAAACAAATACATTAACGGTATTATCTTTGTGGATGATCTATTAGATGGTTTAGAGCCTATTCCTGACGATAAGAATGATGCCAAGTCGGCCAAGATTAGAGCAAATAGATCTACCAAGGCAGCAACATTTGGTGTAAGTCATGCTTGGATACCTGCTGGTACGACGCTTCTCCCAACGGAAGCTGTGACTAAGATGAAGAAGGATCAAGCAGTGATAAAGAAGCTACGTGAGGCTCTAAGCCATGGCAAATGTGCATTAAGTCCCGAGGCACAGAGTGTGATGGCGGCATATAATTTGCACAATTACGGCGGCTCAGATGAGGGAACATTAATGGTTCAAGCTGGTACATTAGCAGGTCTCTTCACTCACCTTGGATTAGAATACGATCCAGAGGGTCTTGCAAAAGGTTTGTTGAGTAGTGAACGAAGTAATGCTCGGTATGAATGTAAATTGGCAGCGGAGTGCATGATGAAAGTGATGCAGGAGATCAAGGATGATGGAGCCAAGGTTGTTGCTGCCATGGGCGACCACGGACATCGTGGAGGCCAGGATCACTACGTCGTCGTTCTTGTTTGGTCTGGAAAGGATGATAATGGCAACAAGACCGTCAAGTTCTTCGTCCCAAGCATTGACAAGGCTGGGCATAAGACCAAGAATGTTGGAGATGCCGTCAAGAATGTTTTGGATAAGTTTTGTGCTGATCAGGGTATCAAGCTACACAATCTCATGGGAGATGCCGGTGGAGGAGGAGCCGTTCAGCATCTTGTTAAGAAGTTGATCGAATTAGAAGTGGTAGATGCGGATTGCAAGTGGGCCAACTGTGTGCTTCATGGATTGCAAAAGGCACTTGAGAATCCATCTAAAAAAATTTATGGTGATCAAGGCATGGGTAGACGCAATCCCTGGCAAATGTTGTATGTCTTCTCACTCCTGATGAAGTATCTACGTACCGAAGGCGGATATGATCTACTGGATACGTTGTGGTCGATAGTAATCGAAACAATGGGCGAGGCATACGCTGAAGTAGATGAAACAGAGTGGGAGTTGGAGGCAATTCATAACCTCAAGCAGGCATGGATTGACTTTATGGACAAGGTAGAGGCATTTGGTATGGATATTGATGATCCAGAGGAGGTAGAGAAGGTACTCAAGTTCATGAATGAAGCTCCAAGGAACATCCAAGATCCAGTATGGACTCGATGGCAATCGGTGAGTATTGTGTCACTTTGATCAGACATTATCCAGATGAGACGTTTTCTTGAGTCATTTTATTTTGTGTCGGCCATGCAATGACTATGGTATCTCCCTTCTCAATCAACGAATACACATACATCTCATGCATCTTCTCTTCTCTGCTCTATCTCCGACATAATAATACACCTCTATCCATCTCTCAATATATCAAACAGATTATTAAGACATCTGTCATCTTCATTGACAACTATGCTCAGATCTACTTCCTTGCTGTTGGATGTAAGAGTCATTTCACTTCGGAATCTTATATTTGGAAGCTGGCTTGTACTCTCATCTCATTGATGAACGAGAGGGCTACGGCATTGACTGAGGAGTTGACGGATGAGAGTGGTGACGAGAGTGTTGAGAGTCTTATCAACTCGTTTACAAGTGAAGAGGTTGCCTCCAAGAGGGGGTGTGATAAACTTGTCATCAAGCCCGGCGACTCCCCGACATTCTTGACAATGTTACAATTCCACCGTGCATTCTGCGAGTCCGCCTTCAATGATAACTTCGAGTTCATGAAGCGTAGTGATCTATACTTTGGTCCTAACACGCATGGACAACTCGCTCGACACATGGTTGAACGGACATACGTCATCTGGAAGCAGATGCAAGATTTGATACCAGATGTAGATGATCAGGGCAACGACATTGATGGTACTGGATGGATGGATCCGGATAATACCAACTTTGCCAAGTACAGGGAAGCTTTGGAAGGTGTTCCAGAGAACAGTGATCATGTAGCAGATCGTGCCTTCTTCGACAAGATACCTGCCAAGTTCTTCGCCATTTATGAAAATACTTTGAATGATCATGTCCTTACAAAATGGCGCAGCAACGAGCTCGTTTGGTATGGACTTGGTGGCAACAAGTACATTGCAAAGGAGCTTGCATCGTGGTTACTCGACTATGATGTCGATCTTGGCGGTGAAATCGTTGATGGTGAAGGGTAGTCTCGGAGGACATGGCGAGCTATATCAATCTCAACTCTCATCCGCCGCTTCAATATGTGGGCTCTTGAGGAGGTAAAAAAGGCAGAGGAGGATCCTGAGAAGAGGAAGAAGATCAAGCGTGTAAGAGGATCAAAGCGTGTTGAACTGTTTACCATCTTCATTAAGAAGTTCAGGATAGAAGTTGAACGAGCGAGGAGCATGATAGATGAGGAGCAGTACAAGAAGATTTGGGATAGTATTGCCACGAAGGAAGTCAAGGCAGACGCTGCCGAGAAGAAGAGACTCAAGGAAGAGTTTGCCGAGAGTGTATTAAAGGCACTCAAGTTCTACAAGGCGGAGCTGGTGAGCGGATACGACCAGACTGCTGCTATGGGTGGTAAGTTACTATTAAGTGTCTTGTCAGGAAAGAACGGATTTGAAAAACAAATTAATGATGAGGTAGTGGCACGAGGTATAACAACAACACAAGACTTTATTGATAAACATGGAGAGGATGTGGATTTAAATCTACTCGGCATCAAGGATAAGAAGGAGTATATCAAACAACACGAGACAGAGCAGAATATGATTGCCAATGAACATATTACAAAGAAAGATGCGTATGACATAGCCAAACACGCAATAGTGCCTTATTCAGACTCTTGCAAAGCCATACTTGAAGCACAAACAACTGTAGTGAATCGCCTTGAACAGGAGGGTACAATTTGAGTATATAAATGACGAGAGAGGTGTATATAATAGCAAATTAAGGTAGAGATAAAATGACATTGAACATCATGATGGACGATTTTAAAATTAAAATTACTCTATGAATTCTTTGTCATCCGTGACACCACCCGCATATTATTGATCGCAAGAAGACGTAGATATTGATAGTGCTATTGGTGTTACGGAATGAGCGTTGGATAAGATTTTGCATTTTCTACGTGGCTTACGCGTGGAATATTTTTCTACGTAAAAATGACGAAATCACGAGATCGCCGAGGCGTAAAGTTGGCTTGTCAATGTATACTAATAATTTAATTAGTGTTTGATTTGCAAAAGATTAAAATTCATATTGTATTATTAGTGTATTGTTGTGCATGAGGTTTGAAAGAGTGTGACACCGGTATATATCACTAATTCAACTAATACCAACTTATAAGGTATATTATTCTTCCCACGCATAAACATGAACAGCAACAGGCGGGCACCGAACATGAATGGTCAACCAAATTATTCAATAAATTAAAAGTCATTGCAAAACATAACTGCAAGTACAAGCCACCCCTTCGCACCACCGCACCACATGAGAAACCGACTCACCTACCAAGGGATATAACTATGCTAGCGGTGGCTAGTATCAACGGCATAGTATGGTGACACCTACATACACCAACTTTATTAATCACCACCACAACACTAAAAACCGACAATTGGCGATAAAACGAAACTCACATGCAACCTCCATCACTAACTTCTCTTCTTTGTTATTTCACCAGTGATTCGATTCAACGTCTCGTTACCGTCAATACAGCTTCTATATAAGCATTTGATGCTCTTTCAACTAGTGATAGTTTGGTGGTTGTGAGATATTAGTGCGAGAGTACCTACTGTGCTGTTGTGGACTTCATTCTTCTAAACTAAAGCCAACTTTACATTGGTTTATTTTACTAATAAGTGGTTGGTATCTTTGGGTATCTTGACAACAAATGACGCCCACCATATATTGGTTGATAACCTCAAAGAGAGTATAATATGACACGGTCAAGGATAAATGTATCTTCTATCGTGATATTACTATATCTGACAACACTGGTGGCGTCGGTGCTAGCTTTTACTACCAATCAGCAGCCATCAAGTATATCTACTCCGTCATCATTTCATATCTGTGAAGCACAATATGCAGACTTAAACCAAGCAGCCGATCTAATGACAGATGGATTCTATCCACAACTAGAAAACAATCCAATACTTCGACCGATACGGTACTTTATGGAGTTAGATAGATTGCAAACCAACTTTCCGGATGCTGAAGGTAGACATTACTATTTAGTTGCGGTAGCTATAGAACACGATGATACAACGAATGCTGGAGTTGATAGAGGAGATAGAAAGATTATAGGGTTCTGTGACATTGACGGTAGAATACCAGCAGCCGACTCTCCATCCCTATCACCATTAGTACCAAATGTTCGTAGACCACAACCATACTTTTCAGATTTAGTAATACATCCAGATTATCGTCGACAAGGCATTGGTATGGCATTAATGACAGAAGCCGAGAAACGTGCATCTGATATGGGTTTTGATGAGTTATATTTAGGTGTGAAGAGTACGAATAAAGTTGCATTAGATATGTATTCAAAGATTGGGTATGAGTTTATAACACCGCAGGGTGATATGTTGGCATTTCTGGAGGTTAGAACAAACAAGGGTGTTAGGATGTTACGACGATCGTTGTGACTTAGTATTATGCCAAGTATATAACGCCTAGTATAGTTTAGGCTCATGGCTATACATTTCATCCGTCCTTGAATCATAGTTTAAATCAATTTCCATCTCGGAATCATAGTACAAATCCATATCCTCCTTAGAATCATAATAGTAATGCATGTCCATCTCATAATCGATGTTAGAATCCTCATCTTCGTCGTACTCCCGATCCCAATCATTGTCAACCCAAACAGATCCGTTCTGGAAAGATATTGAACGGAAAGAATCACTGCCAACCGAATCACTGTCTGATTCTTCAGAATCATCATTATGAAAAGTTTCTTTGTAATAGTAAGACTTCTCTGTTTTCTTCTCTTCTTTTGGACTGAACCCTGAGATTGCTACCCAAACATCGCCCAACACCTTGGTAGGTGTAAGACCTCTCTGTTCTGCGGCAGTCTCGATTTGTCCCGGTACTATCGTGTAAACAACCGCGTCATCTGGATGATCTTGATAGTAATCATTTCTTGGCTTTGAATAGAACGGAGGCGGAGGAGTCTTGAACATGCTAATGGAAGCGTTTGGTTCATTATATGTAAGTTGTTCCTCTGCACTAAGAAGCTGTGTTGCTCTTGTCTGTTCAGTATTAACACAGGAATCATAGGAACTGACAAGTAACAATCCCACAACATGGAGCAGCTCTGCTTCCGCCAGAATGAATGCATCATTTGACATTTCTGGTATGCCAGCATTATAAGCTAGTCTTCTGATGATTCGCCGACCAGCCTCGGCAGGTAGCACATCATGACAATTGTCAAGTGGCCAGCGCCATACAATTCCACTTGATGAATAACAGGAAGCCGTCTGTCTTCGAAATGCAAGGGCAATATCATCTCCTTGAACTTGAACAACCCGCCTTTCAATGGCCCATGTATCTCCTTCATGGTTAGAGCTCTGTCTGTGAATGGCCAGTAAGATGGCAGCTTCTAATCTATCAACCATATATCCCTGTAGAATCTCAACGATGTATCCAATGGTATCTCCCCTCAATCTAAAGTGAGCCTCTGGGCCGAAATGAGTCATTCTCGATAGGATATCAGCTGATATTGTACGAAATGTATCAGCAATACACTCTTCTTCGTCTCCTAGTACATCTAGAATAGCATTTGAAGTAGACTTTTGGTACTTTCTAATATTACGAAATGCCTCCATCATGAATGCGCCTTTTCGTGTAAGTGGGAGGTCAGCAGTATAAATACCCTTTTGGTGATATGCCGTTATATGAAATTCGGACCAACATTTGGAGGAAGGATGACGTGCCCAAAACTCATCATTTGTAGTCATCTTATTAATACGCTTGCATACCCTTTCTAACACACATACTTCTGATGGTTGCTCGGTTGCAAAATGAATTATCTTTTCCAATATGGTATCTGGCATACCCATAAAAGTTGGATTTGATGCATCAACAAAATTATTCAATTGTTCAAAGTTGATTCGATTCTGTATTATGTTGTTGGTAAGAGCAGCAACTTGCTCTATCTCTCTATCGACTTCCTCTTCATTTATCTCTTCCGCCTCTTCACATGAAGATAAACTATCATCACTACCACCACTATTACTACCACTTTCACCGTCAGGGACGTAGTACTCGCCCCAATCTAGACTAATCCCAGTACCTTCATACCTATCGGGCTCTTGGTATGATACCATTTTAGTTTCCCCGACCCTCATCTCTTCTCTATCCAATTCTGGAAGGGCGGAGAGACTGTATATTCGGGTAGGATAGTCCCGATTTTGATCTGCATAGTTTGCAAGTTCTCTAAGACGACCGTGATCAATATTATCTTCTAATTCATTATGGCTTCTGTTATTTTCATTCAATGAATGATTATCTATATCCATATTGTTGTCATCGTTATCATTTGATACATCCATTGTAGTTTTTGTTAATTAATGCTCACGTCTTATGCATACCGATATGATGATATATTGATACACTAAGTTAATATAGGTATGATTATACGTCCGAATCTATTCTATGGATTTGTGAGATAGATATGTGAGCTAACTTGCAACATAAACTGACAAACAAACAAATCACAACCCTCTTTGCAAAATAGAGGTTCTCTTGCTATGTATTCATAATTGATATCGATAACCAATACTGCCACAAAGAAGCACAGTACAGAATAAACAACAAAATTTGATATCTATACACTCACCAAGGGGCGCGCTAACTCTCTCCTATTACTCTTTCGCGGCTAATAACCAATCATAACCAACTCACCATTGTAATTGCAATCTTTGTCATTTTCGTGTTTCTGCAAAAGGAAAACTCCTTAAACAAGATTCACCAGGCCCACCACCAAGCTAAGAATAAGCATACTTAAGACTATACTACTCATATCAAACCGTGCATTTAGTATCGAGGTATGGTGTTCCCACTCTACTCAACATCCTTCTTCTATTTCACCCCGTTGCTCTATTTTATGCCCTTTTAATAAAAGATACCGAAATATTGGAGTGGTATCCTTCATAGTGCAAATTTTCAACGATGAGCTCAACTTGTAGGTATTCTATTATTAAACCCTCTACACTGGTACTCCCCATCCTCCAACACCTGCTTTACTTTTTGCATCCGAAGCCTTATCATCCCCATCCGTCCCCCCAGTTGCCACACCGCTAAAATCTTTATCCATGATCTTTTCACCCTCCTTAATCAACCCCAAGGCGCGTCCATATTCATCTTGAACAGTCGGGTCTAAACAACTTTCAAGGTACGTACACGCCGCATCATTCACAAATGGACAAACCTCCGGACGACATTCCTCCAACTCTTCAAAGTTGGATACCATACAAGTTTCAATAATTCCACAATATGGTTCTTGTTTTTTCACTTCATCTAATAAATGGCTTTCAATCTCTTCCAATGATGGGAATGGATCTGATTCAGGTATAGCTGACAATACCTCAAGATAGGTGTTAGTTTCACGTGTTGTTATTCGGGTACAGTAATCGATGGACAGTTCTAATGCACACGATCGAAGTATAGAAGGATGTTCATCATTCGGTGTATCCTCGTTGGGTAGACTTGTGGCATTTGAATACCATCCATCCGACTTTGTTAGGATTGTAAATACATCATGGCGTGCTTCTTTTGTATCATTCTTGCTTGTTGGGAATAACATACCATTCAATAGTTGACTCGAGTGTGAGACGGCCTTTTCATACAACTTCTTCTCCTCTGTAGTTGCATTTAACTTCAGTTCAAGAGCCTTGACTTCTTGTGCTGATGCCGCTGCATCAACAGCAGCTCCACCCCCACTGCCACTACCCCCAATACCCCTCAGCTCTGGTTTTATACACAACAAAATGGTATCAAGGACATCGAGGAAGAAAAGCAAAGGGAAGGATAGAAAGGCTAAAAAAGAAGCTAGTAAGGCAGAAAACGAGAGAGTTAGGGCACGTGAGCTTTGGTTGGGATGGGCATTGGGCAATGAACGAATTACGGGGGTGCCAATTACCTGTGATCATGGTTTGGGTTTGGTGGATTTGGTATCAATCGATTTAGACCATCCTATTACCAGTTTCTTGGATGAATTGTTCACTAGGAATAATGTGGCTAACTTTGACAGTATTTTCCCAACACACCCGCAACTATTGAATGATGAAAGACTAAAGAAAAAGGTAATAAACATTATGACAAGCATGGGCATGGGAACAAACTTGTTGTCGAAGAATAGGAACGAATATGTTCGTGGAGATCGTGATCATCTTGCTACTGGATGGTCATTGCTTGTTGCTAGATCAATCGTTGTACTTGAGCATCATACTGTCAATGGTCGCTTAGAGGATGTACTCAGAAGTCGAGAGGTTGCAAAAAAGAGGAGAGATTTTGATCTTGAGATAACTACTAATAGTGGAAGAAGAGATACGTTAAAGTTCTATCAAAAAGGATATCTTGTTCCTGTTTGAAGGAGATGCATCAGAAGGCAAGGGAAACTATACCGAAGATGGGTTGTTGCCATGTTTGTAGTGTAAGAAAGGAGCGTGTGGACTTATGGGTATGTAGTAGGTGTATGATTAGCCAGTATTGCTCGAGGGAATGCCAAGTAAGAACGTGGGATAAGCATAAGGAGGAATGTGATCTATTGGTCAGTGTACATGAACAGCGAACAGAGAAGACAGAGTAATCAAGAGGAGACAGAAGAAGAAAAGTTTCATAATCGTTCATAAAAGTGGTTTACAGTTTACATTCTCTTTTACTTTATACATCAGCATTACATTTATGATGCCTTAACCTTGGACAAGAAGGCAAAGTAGGTATACTCCATGGACTCGTTACTCGTCTCATCCTCAGCCTCGTCATCTGCTGCGGCAGCAGTAGCCACGGGCCGCTTCTCCTTCTGCTTCCATGTCCACCATTTGATTTGTGGCATACCATCTTGATTGTATTCGCCGTGCTGTTGGGTATCACCAGCGTGTGTACCGGACCAAGGATTGATACTATTGGCAAAGTTGGGAGTCACCTTCTGGTCTTGTGGACCGCCAATTCCAGTCCAAGGATTCGTCAGAGTACCATTGCCTTGTGGAGGAGATGACGAGGGAGGTGTACTACCTCTTCGAGGACTACCCCTTGGACTCTTGAGATGATCATACCCCTCAAATGAATATCCCACTTGTTTATTCTCTTGATCTCTTCTATTATACTCATCATTTCCATAATCATATTCTGTCATGACAACAGAGGCACCATAATCATCAACATCATACTCTTCTTCGTCATCATCATCATACCAATCTTTCACCTTTTTCATAAACTGCATACCCAACTTTTTACTTCCTTTAACACTTTTAATTGCAACTCGGGCAGTTTTACGAAATATTCCCTTCTTTTCTTTCTTCTCCTTCTTCTTCTTCTTCCTTCTACCACCACCACTATTGGTTACATTGGGAGAAGGTTCGACATATCCATCTAATGCCACATTGGAATATGCCGAATATAACGATGTTGTATTTGATATATTTGAGTTTGACCTTTGTATTGATGAGTTGTTATCGTCTCTGTATTGATTGTATTGTTGATCTCTTTGTGAAGATTGATAGTTTGGATGATCTCGTGGTAAGGTACGTCTATGTTGTAACCTCGGCTGTTGCTGTTGATGGTCATACTGTTGTTGTTGATCATCGTCATCGTCATATAGTACTTCACTCGGTGTAGTCCGTTGCTTCCTCAATTCTCTACGAGTAGCTGACTTTTGTTGTTCTTGAACAACTTCTGGAATGTCTTCCTTATTTACATTTTGTTGGTGTTGATGCTGCTGTTCTTCTCTCATTAACACATCTAACAATGGCTCGGTAACTACACTACAGGCACTTTCAACATCATTCGTTGTTCGAGTTGTTGATGAGTTTGTCTTCTTGTCCTTGCTTTTGCCCTTGTTGCTTGACTTGGTGGTTGACTGGGTCTCTACCTTATCAACATCCACCGGACCATTACTAGCAGTAGAAGCATCTCCTACCTTGGAAGTAACTGACGATGACGATGTAGACTTTTGTTTACTATATTTTGAAACACGTAATACCTTTGGTGCTGACTTTCTTCTATTATTACTATTCTTCTTCTTTTGTTGTTGCTGAGAAGAGAATGATGGATTATTCTCTGAATCTTCTTCTTCTTCTATACTGGCTGACTTTGAGGGTGTAGCCGTTTCTTCTTGTTGCTTGGGGTTTGAGGAGATAGACTTCTTCTTGCCACTATTGCCGAATGTAGTCTTAACCTTGTATCCAACTGATTCAACAGATGTATCCTCACTCTTAACACTACCATCACTGCCCTTCTTCTTCTTTCCCTTCTTCTTTTTACTCTTCTTCTTCTTGTCACTGGCAGCCGACGAAGAAGCCGAAGACTGGTCTTCCTCTTCCGAAGTACTAGTTGTCGTAGCTGATGTTAATAACTCATCTAAACTTTGATCAAATGATACCGACTTTTTATATTGCAAATTTGTTGGTGATGATTGAATAGGCTGTTGAGGGTGAGAAGGTTGCTGACTGCTCGACTCTTCTTCACTTTCAACTGCCGCTGCTGCTGTATTGACTGCCTTAACAACTACTGCCGCTGGTTGTTCGTCCTTTGCAACAACTGCAGGTTCACTGTTCGTTGGACTGCCACTTCTACTAACAACTCCTTCCACACCACCAGTATTTGATAGTACATCATTAATATTAACAATACTCTCACATTGTTCTAAGCTACCGTACAAATCACTCTCGTCATCCTCATTCTCCCTTCCCTGTACTCCGCTTTCTCCTACGCCCTCTCTTCCATCCCTTACACCTCTATCGTTCGCATTAGCAGTGTTCACATCAGTATATTCTCTACTCCAAGACCTCTCCGAACTGTCATCATTGTTTCTATAGGCAGAGGCACGATTGTCAGTCTCAGCAGTAGAGGCTGAACATCCTGTTAAATAGGATGAATTATCATCTATATTATTGGTGTTAGTGTTAGTGGAATTGTTATATTGGTTTGGTAGATAGTTGGTTGTGTTATTATCATTCCTTGTCTCTAGTGCTGTGATAGTAGTAGATTGATATGATGGTTGTGTAGGTGTTGTTGGCTGTGGCGTTGGTTGTGTATGTAACATATTAGTAGGCGAGGGTAGAGAGGGTATCGATGCTTTGTTAATACTATTATCACTCTCTAATAATACCAACTCTAACCGTTCTGAACCTGATTTTGGTGCTTTAACTTTCACTCTAGATGTTGTTGCCGTCATTGTTGATTATCTATTGCAGTCGAGGCTCTAGTTGTGTATTGTTATTACAAAGCCGCTTAAGGAGGTTAGTCTATTGTTGTCTACCGTTAATAACAGCTCGCGGACTCACATGAAAAGCTCCTAACAGCGTGCATATCCAACTCTCTACTCTCTCAACGATCGTCTATCCTCGGCTATCATCTCGATCATTGGCGAGTTTTTGGTCGACAGCATCTGAACTTTTGAGTGCGTATCGACCTCTACTTTCACTCACAAAAGGTGGCATCAAACTCAAAATTCACTCAACGCCCAACTCTTTAAGTCGCAACAATCGAAATGTTCTGATAAGTAACTCGCTCAATTTTAGGATAGTGAATACAATTCATTAATATTCGGATGTATATCAATTAATTGGATATATAATTAGTAAGTTTCGATAGATACCATTGCTCAACGCACATGTGAGTAAGTAATAATTAATTATGTGAGTAGCCGTTAAGGGTGTTATTAGTAACACTACTGCATACTCACACACGATGAGAGCTCATTATTCTCATTAAGAGTTGGATTGATAATTGAATGCTCTATATAATTGCAAT
>Ga0213875_10001818_pt1 | contig 13265 bp, 15 predicted proteins | sample BarmaccomBMRX_R8_FD_160105 | JGI IMG/M metagenome (GOLD analysis project Ga0213875, IMG submission 160105) | Root-associated microbial communities from Barbacenia macrantha in rupestrian grasslands, the National Park of Serra do Cipo, Brazil - RX_R8 | ecosystem: Host-associated > Plants > Roots... | reverse complement strand
TGGGGCTGCCGGGCGTCGGCTACGTCGTTGGCCAGGAGCTCGCCGGCCGGAACGCCGCGATGATCGCCTCCGCCGCCATCTTGTGGCTGGTGGCTGTGGTCCGCAAGATCGCCACCGGCACCGTGCCCGGTCTGGTCACGATCACCGCTCTGGTCATGACCGTGCAGGCCGCGGTGGTGGTCAGCACCGGCAACGTGTTCTTCTTCCTGCTCCAGTTCCCGCTGGCCAACCTGGTCATGTGTGTGCTGTTCGCGCGGACCGCGCCGACCCGCAAGCCGCTCATCGCGCGGCTGGCGGCCGAGGTGGTGGCGCTGCGCCAGCCGTCCACCCACCACCCGGCCCTGCACCGGTTCTTCCAGGGCGCCACCTGGCTGTGGGCCGGGCTGTTCTTCTTCACCACGATCGGGCTGTCGGTGATGATGCTGACCGAGCCGCTGACCTTGTTCCTGGTCCTCTACACGGCGGTGACGGTCGGCGGCGTGGTGGTCGGGGCCGGGCTGTGCGCGCTCTGGTTCCACCGGGTCATCCGCAAGAGCGGCCTGCGGATCCGGTTCGCCGCCGCCTGAGCCCCGTCAGCCGGGAGCCCAGCTCCGTCAGCCGGGAGCCCAGCCCTACAGGGCCAGCGTCGGCTTCAGCTCCAGCAGCCGGGCCAGCAGGCCGTTCACGAAGGCCGGGGAACCGTCGGTCGACAGGTCCGTGGCCAGCTCGACCGCCTCGCTGATCGCCACCCCGTCCGGCACGTCGTCCGCCCACAGCAGCTCGTAGGCACCGATCCGGAGGACGTTGCGGTCGACCGCGGGCATCCGGTCCAGCGTCCAGCCCTCGGCGTAGGTGGCCAGTAGTTCGTCGATCCGGGCCCGGTGGGCCTGGACGCCGCGAACCAGTTCGGCCGCGTACTCGGGCACCGGGGGGCCGTCGTCGGTCTTGGCGGCGGTCCGCTGCTCGAGCAGCTCGAGGACCGGTTCGCCACGTAGTTCGGCTTCGAACAGCAGGTCAAGGGCGCGCTTACGCGCCTTACTACGAGCGGGCACGGTAGTGAGGCGTCTCAGGCGCGGCCGAGATAGGTGCCGGTCCGGGTGTCGACCTTGATCTTCTCGCCGGTGGAGATGAACAGCGGGACGGCGATCTCGGCCCCGGTCTCGAGCTTGGCGGGCTTGGTGCCGCCGGTCGAGCGGTCGCCCTGCAGGCCCGGGTCGGTCGAGCTGACGGTCAGCTCGACCGCGGCCGGGAGGTCCACGTACAGCGGCACCCCGTCGTTGAACGCGATCGTCACCATCTGCTCCTCGAGCAGGTAGTTGGCGGTCTCGCCGACGGTGGCGGCGGGCACGTGCGGCTGGTCGTAATCGGTCATGTCCATGAACACGTAGTCGTCGCCCTCGCGGTACAGGTACTGCATGTCCCGCTTGTCGACGTTGGCCACGTCCACCTTGACGCCCGCGTTGAACGTCCGGTCGACGACCTTGCCGGTCATCACGTTCTTGAGCTTGGACCGCACGAAAGCCCCGCCCTTGCCTGGCTTCACGTGCTGGAACTCGACGACCGTCCACAGGTTGCCGTCGATGTTCAGGGTCATGCCGTTCTTGAGGTCGTTCGTCGTCGCCACGTCTGCCGTCTCCGTCTGGTGCCCGTCGTACCCGCCCGTCACAGGGCGAGAAGTTCCTTCGTGCTGGTCGTGAGAATCTGGGCTGCCCCGTCGGCCGTGCCAGCCCCGACAACCAGGACATCCTCGATCCGGACGCCGCCGCGGCCGGGCAGGTAGACACCGGGCTCGACGGTCACCGAAATACAGTCTTCTAGCTTACCCGTACTCCCGTACCCGATCAGCGGTGCTTCGTGGGTTTCCAGCCCGACTCCGTGCCCGAGCCCGTGCCCGAAGTGCTCGCCGTGCCCGGCCTCGGCGATCAGGTCACGGGCGGCCGCGTCGACCTCGCGCAGGCCCGCGCCCGGCCGGGCGGCGGTGCAGCCCGCCCGCTGGGCGGTCGCGACCAGCTCGTACAGGTCCCGCTGCCAGTCGGCGGGCTCCCCCAGCGCCACCGTCCGGGTCATGTCGGCGTGGTAGCCGGCGTACTGGGCGCCGAAGTCCATCGTGATCAGGTCGCCGCGGCGCAGCGGGCGGCTGGACGGCTGGTGGTGCGGCAGCGCCCCGTTGGGGCCGCTGGCCACGATCGTGTCGAACGACGGCCGGTCGGCCCCCAGCTCCCCCATCCGGTGGTCGAGCGCGGCCGCCAGCGCCCGCTCGGTCAGCCCCGGCCGGATCAGCGGCAGCACGTCCGCGAAGGCCAGGTCGGTGATCCGGCAGGCGGCCGCCAGCAGCTCCAGCTCGGACCGATCCTTGACCGCCCGCAGCTCCTCGACCTTTTCATCGAATGAAAAAAGGGTCACGCCGGGCGCGGCCGCGTCGATCTCGGCGTAGCCGTCCACGGTCAGGTCGTGGGTCTCGGCCGCCAGCCGCCGCCAGCCGCGCCGTCCGGCCTCGGCCGCCAGCGCCGGCCCGACGAACCGGGCCACGGCCAGCTCCAGGTCGGGTGCGTCCCGGCGGGCGGCCAGCTCGTAGCGGGAGTCGGTCGCCAGCAGGCCGGTCCCGGCCGCGGGCAGCAGCAGGGCCGCGTTGGAGCTGGCCAGCCCGGTCAGGTAGCGGACGTTGGGACCGGCCGTGACCAGGACCGCGTCGGCGTCCAGCTCGCCCAGCTGGGCCTGGGCCCGGGCCCGGCGGGCGGCGTGGATTTCTGGCATGTCCCGACTGTAACCGTCCAGCGCGAAACTTCCCCGGCCGCTGCGGGTGAGTAAGGGTGAAAGCGGACGACGGGAGCGGCGGATGAAGCAGCCATGGGTCTGGTGACCGGTCAGGCGCCGGACGCGGCCGGGGTCGGCGAGCTCAGTGACGCCGAGCTCATCGAGCGGTCACGGCGCGAGCCGGACTGCTTCGCGGTGATCTTCGACCGGCACGCGGACGAGATCCTGCGGTACGCGCACGCGCGGCTGGGGCCCGACCGGGCCGAGGACATCGCGGCCGAGACGTTCCTGGCCGCGTTCCGCCGCCGCGACCACTACGACCCGGCCTGGGCCGACGCCCGGCCGTGGCTGTACGGCATCGCGGTCCGGCTGATCGGCAAGGACCGCCGGTCGGAGTCCCGGTACCGGCGGATGCTGCAGACCGCACCAGCCGAACGGCTGGCGGCCGATTTCGGTGACCGCAGCGCCGACCGGGTCACCGCCCAGCAGCTGCGGCCCCAGCTGGCGGCCGCGCTGAACGGCCTGCCCGCCCGCGACCGGGAACTGCTGCTGCTGATCGCCTGGGCCGGGCTGTCGTATGAGGAGTCGGCCCGGGCGCTCGGCATCAGCACCAGCGCGGTCCGGTCACGGCTGAACCGGATCCGGGTCCGGACCCGCAAAGAGCTGGGCGGGGCCAACCCCGCCCGCCTGGACGAGGAGTACGACCGTGGATGAGATCACCCTGTTCGCCGAGCTCAAGCCCGCGCCGCCGGCCGACACGACGGAGATGAAGGCCCGCGTCCGGGCCCGGCTGCACCCGGCGACCGGCCCGGCCGCCCGGCCGGTGCGCCGGCGGCGACGGCTGGTGCTGGGCTTGTCCGCGGTCACGGTGGCCGCCTGCGCCGCCACCGTGGTGCCGTCGGTGCTGCTCAGCGGGGGCGGTGGCGCCGCCTACGCGGTCACCCGCAACCCCGACGGCACGGTCAAGGTGACGATCTCCGACATCGTCGACGCGGCCGACGCCGCCGGCCTCCAGAACGCCCTGGCCGCCGAGGGTATCCACGCTCGCGTGTACGTCGGGAACGCCGACCACGCCCCGGCCAGCAACCCTGCATGCCAGGCCCCAGCCAGCAACCTCGAACCGCGGGCGATCCAGCTGGCCGTGGTCAGCGACTATCCCAAGACCGTGCCCCGGGGCGGAACCGAGATGGTCGTCACCGGCACCGCCGGTCAGGGGCCGGGCTGGGTCGGCTACATCATCCAGCCCGCGGCCATGCCCCGCGGGTCGGTGCTGTACATCAGCCGGATGTTCCAGCCGGTCATGGCGGTCATCGGTGACGGGCACGGCCACATCACCGCCAAGCTCAGCGGGCAGGCGATCCCCGAGCCGGTCGTGCTCAGGCACGACCAGCTGCCCTGCTAGACGCCGGCCAAGCGGTCAGCCCGCCAGCTCGGCCGCCCGCTCGATGAGGTGGACGCGGCCGGCGTGGTCGGGGGCCAGCGGGGTGACCAGCAGGGTGGTCGCACCGGCCGCCCGGAACGCCTCCATCCGCTCGGCCACGTAGCTTTCCGGGCCGATCAGCGAGGTCTTCTCCAGCAGCTCGTCCGGGACCAGGGCCTCGGCCTCGGCCTTGCGGCCGTCCAGGTAGGCGTCCTGGATCTGGTCGGCCGCGGCCCCGTAGCCGAGCCGGGTGGCCAGCTTGTGGTAGAAGTTCTGGCCGCGGGCGCCCATCCCCCCGATGTACAGCGCGAAGAACGGCCGGGCGAGGTCGCGGTAGCTTTCCACGCCGTCGCCGATCAGCAGCGGGGCCATCGCCACCACGTCGAGCGGTCCGAGCGCGGGGTCGCGCTTGGCCTGCCCCTCGGCGACCGGGCCACCCCACAACTCGGCGGCCTTTTCCGGAAAATAGAAGAACGGCTGCCAGCCCTCGGCCAGCTCGGCCGCCAGCGCCACGTTCCTGGGCCCGACCGCGGCCAGCATGATCGGGATGCGCTCGCGCACCGGGTGGTTGATCAGCTTGAGCGGCTTGCCCAGGCCGGTGCCCTGGCCTTCGGGCAGCGGCAGCTGGTAGTACTTCCCGTCGTAGCTGAGCCGCTCCCGGCGCCACACCATCCGGCAGATCTCGATCAGCTCGCGGCTGCGGCCGACCGGGGCGTCGTAGGGCACCCCGTGCCAGCCCTCGATGACCTGCGGCCCGGACGCGCCGATGCCGAGCGTGAACCGGCCGCCGGAGACGTAGTCCAGGCCGGCCGCGGTCATCGCGGTCAGCGCCGGGGTCCGCGAGTACAGCTGGAGGATGCCGGAGGCGAGCTCGAGCCGCTCGGTCCGGGCCGCGATGTAGCCGAGCTGGCTGACCGCGTCGAAGCTGTAGGCCTCGGGCACGAACACGATGCCGAGGCCGGCCTTCTCGTAGTCGCCCAGCTCGCGGACGGTTTCCGCGAAGCCGCCGGCGTAATTGATCGACATGCCCACGCGCATCGGCCCAGCCGCCTTTCGAACGCCATTCGGTTTACTGGGAGACTAGCGGTCAGCGGGCCGCCCGCACCCGGGCCAGTTCGGTCTCGATGTCGGCGCAGACCCGCTCGGGCGCCCGGTCCCCGGTCAGCACCGTGATCGTCGCCACTTCCTCGTAGGCGGCCAGCCGCCGCCGGTAGACCTCGGCCAGGTCGGGCCGGGCCAGCATCGGGCGGCCGTCGTCGCCGCCCACCCGGCCGAGCGCCGCCTGGTAGGGGACGTGCAGGTAGACGGTCTGCTCGGCCGCCGCCAGGACCCGCCGGGTCTGCTCGTGCTCGACCGCCCCGCCGCCCAGCGCGAGCACCAGCCGGGGCCCGCTGAGCAGGGACGCGATCGTATCGTGCTCCAGCGCCCGGAAGGCCGGTTCGCCCTGGTCGGCGAAGATCTGCCGGACCGGGATCCCGGTCCGTTCCTCGATGACCGCGTCGGCGTCCGCGAACGGCAGGCCGAGCCTGCCCGCCAGCAGCTGGCCGACGGTCGTCTTGCCCGCTCCCATGAAGCCGACGAGGACGATCACGAGGCCGGTTCCCGCGGCTTGACCAGCTCGGCCACCGCCTGCAGGGCGAGCTGGTAGGACAGCAGCCCGAAGCCGGCCACGGTGCCGCTGGCGACCGCCGACACCACCGAGGTGTGCCGGAACTCCTCGCGGCTGGCCGGGTTGGACAGGTGCACCTCGATCAGCGGCGCGGTCCGCATGGCCAGCGCGTCCCGCAGCGCGTAGGAGTAGTGGGTGAACGCGGCCGGGTTGAGCACCACCGGCAACCGGTCGTCGGCCGCTTCGTGCACCCAGCCGATCAGCTCGGCTTCGTCGTCGGTCTGCCGGACCTCGACCGACAAGTCGAGCAGGCGGCCGGTCGCCCGGCAGGCCTCGGCCAGATCCTCCAGCGTGGCCGAGCCGTACACCTCCGGCTCGCGGATACCGAGGCGGCCCAGGTTGGGCCCGTTCAGCACCAGCACCCGGGTGGTCACGGGCACACCTCCAGGTAGGCCTGTTCCAGTAGTTCCTCGGGCGGGGCGGCGAAGATCGCGGGCTGCGCCAGCCCGTCCAGGACCACGAACCGCAGCGTGTCCCGGGTCTTCTTGTCGACCGCCATCGCCGCCCGCAGCTCCGGCCACCGGTGCGGCTTGTAGGCGGTCGGCAGCCCGACCGCGGTCAGCACGGTCCGGTGGCGGCCCGCGGTTCGCCCGTCCAGCCGCCCGGCCAGCCGGGCCAGCTCGGCCACGTAGACCATGCCGATGGCGACCGCGTCGCCGTGCCGGAAGCGGTACTGCTCGGTCCGCTCGATCGCGTGCCCGAGCGTGTGCCCGTAGTTGAGCGTCTCCCGCAGCCCGGCCTCGCGGAAGTCGGCCGCCACCACGCCGCCCTTGAACCGGATGGCCCGCTCGATCAGCTCCCGGGTGTGCCGGCCGTGCGGGACGGTGGCGCCCTCGGGATCGGCCTCGACCAGGTCGAGGATGACCGGGTCGGCGATGAAACCGGCCTTGATCACCTCGGCCAGCCCGGCCACGTAGTCGGTCTGCGGCACGGTCTCCAGGGTGGCCAGGTCGGCCAGCACCCCGGCGGGCGGCCAGAACGCGCCGACCAGGTTCTTGCCCTCGGGGATGTCGATCGCGGTCTTGCCGCCGACGGCCGCGTCGACCATGCCCAGCAGCGTGGTCGGCACCAGCACGACCCGGATCCCGCGCAGGTAGCTGGCGGCCACAAACCCGGCCAGGTCGGTGGTGGCGCCGCCGCCGAGGCCGATGACGCAGTCGCGCCGCCCGACCTGCTCGGCCGCCAGCCGCGACCACAGGCCAGCGGCCACGCTGACCTGCTTGGCCGCCTCACCGTCGGGCACCTCGGCCACGATGACCTGGTAACCGGCGTCGTCCAGGGCCCGGCCGACCGGACGGGCGATGTCGGCCACCGCGGCCGGGTGGATGACCACCACCTTGGCCGGGGGCGGGCCGTCGCCGGCCACCAGCCCCGCCAGTTCGCTCAGCACCCCGGTGCCGACCACCACGTCGTAGGGCCGCTCACCGGCCACCGGGATGCGGGTGATCGTCATCGCTCGGCCAGCCAGGCTTCGATCTCGTCAGCCACCTCTTCGGGGGCCAGTTCGCCGGCGTCGACGGTGAACGTGGCCAGCCGCTCGTACACCGGCCGCCGCTCCTCCAGCAGGGCGCGCAGGCGGCCCCGGGGGTTGCCGGGGATCACCACCCGCGGCTTGTCCAGCCCCAGCCGCTTGGAGATGGGGCCGAAGCCGGCCTCCAGGTAGGCGACCGGCTGGCCGGCCAGCAGATCCTGGACGCCCGGGTCGAGCACGGCGCCGCTACCGAGGGCCACCACCGCCCCGGCCGCTTGGAGAGCCTGCTCGGCGGCCGCCCGTTCCAGGCCGCGGAACGTGTCCTCACCGTCGTCCACGAAGATGTCGCCGACCGCCTTGCCCGCGGTCGCCTCGATCTGCGCGTCGGTGTCGACGAAGCTGGCGTGCAGCCGCTCGGACAGCAGCTTGCCGACGGCCGACTTGCCGGCCGCGGGCGGCCCGGTCAGCACCACCAGCGGCCCGGCCGCCCCGTCAGTCTCAGCAGTCACGTGATCACCAGGGACTTGAGGTAGGAGTCGGCGTTGCGCTGGATCTCGGCCACCGAGTCACCGCCGAACTTCTCGGTCACCGCGTCCGCCAGCACCAGCGCGACCATCGCCTCGGTCACCACCCCCGAGGCGGGCACCGCGGTCGCGTCGCTGCGCTGGTTGATCGCCTTGGCGGGCTCGCCGGTGGCCACGTCGATCGTGTCGAGCGCCCGCGGCACGGTCGAGATCGGCTTCATCGCCGCCCGCACCCGCAGCACCTCGCCGTTGGTCATGCCGCCCTCGACCCCGCCCGCCCGGTTGGTGCGGCGGCGCACGCCGCCCGGGCCGATCTCGATCTCGTCGTGGGCCTGTGAGCCGCGCCGCCGGGCGGTGGTGAAGCCGTCGCCGATCTCCACGCCCTTCATGGCCTGGATGCCCATCACCGCGGCGGCCAGCCGCGCGTCCAGGCGGCGGTCCCAGTGGGTGAAGCTGCCGAGGCCGGGCGGCAGCCCGTACACCACCACCTCGACCACCCCGCCGAGGGTGTCGCCCTCCTTGCGCACCAGGTCGATCTCCTCGACCATGGCCGCGCTGGTCTTGGCGTCGGCGCAGCGGACCGGGTCGGCGTCGATCCGGGCCCGGTCACCGGGGCCGGGCAGCAGGCCGTCGGGCGCGGCCACCGTGCCCAGCGCGATCACGTGGCTGAGGATCTCGACCCCGAGCGCCTGGTGCAGGAACTGGCGGGCCACCTCCCCCAGCGCGACCCGGGCGGCGGTCTCGCGGGCGCTGGCCCGCTCGAGGATCGGCCGGGCGTCGGTGTGACCGTACTTCTGCATGCCGGTCAGGTCGGCGTGGCCGGGCCGGGGCCGGGTCAGCGGGGCGTTCCTGGCCTGCTCGGCCAGGACCTCGGGGTCGACCGGGTCGGCCGCCATCACCGTCTCCCACTTGGGCCACTCGGTGTTGCCGACCCGGATCGCGACCGGGCCGCCGAGAGTGACCCCGTGCCGGACCCCGCCGGTCAGTTCGACCTCGTCCTGCTCGAACTTCATCCGGGCGCCGCGGCCGTAGCCGGCCCGCCGCCGGGCCAGCGCGGCCGCGATCTCCTCGGTGCCGACCCGCACGCCCGCGGGAACCCCCTCGCAGATGGCCACGAGCGCCCGCCCGTGTGACTCACCCGCCGTTAGCCAGCGCAGCATGCCCTCGATCCTAGTGAGTGCTCCCTGGTCGCCGGGCCAAGCAGGAAGGACAGCACGGTCAGGAGAGGCCGGTGGCGATGATCACGACCAGCGCCCCCGCCAGCATGAACGGCCCGAACGCGATCTGCGACTTGCGGGTCGCCTGCCCGGTCGCCAGCATCACCACCGCCGCCCCGGCCGCCAGCACGAACCCGGCCGCCAGCCCGATGACCAGCGCTCCCACGCCGATCCAGCCCAGGTAGAGGCCGAGCAGGCCGGACAGCTTGACGTCGCCCCAGCCGATGCCGGCCGGGTACACCAGCGCCAGGGTCAGGTAGAAGGCCAGCGCGCCGCCCAGCCCGATGGCCGCGGGCAGCAGATGGCGGCCACCGTCCGCCACGAACGGGGCGGCGGCCCCCAGCGCCACGATTGCGACCAGGTAGGACGGCAGCGTCAGGAAGTCCGGCAGCCGCTGGCGGGCCACGTCGATGAAGGCCAGCGCGACCGCCACCGCCGCCAGGTAGCAATAAGCGGGCAGCACCGGGCTGGCCCCGAACCGCAGCCCGATCAGCGCGAACGTGACCGCGGTGAGGGCCTCGGCGGCCGGGTGCCAGCGGCCGTAGCGCTCACCGCAGTACCGGCACCGCCCCCCGGCCAGCGCCCCGCTGGCCAGCGGCACCAGGTCGGTGACGCGCAGCCGGGTACCGCAGCGGGAGCACCGCCCGGCCGGGGCCGGCCCCAGCTCGCGGGCCGAGCCGGTCACGGTGGTGGCCTCCGGGACCCGTTCGATGACCACGGTCAGGTAGTCGCCCACCAGCAGGCCGACCGCCCCGGCGACGGCGGCGGTCACCCAGGAGATCATCCGCGTGAACGGGAAGGGGCGGGTGTGACGGGCGGGGCCGCTGGGGTCTGCGGGGCTGATGAGGCGGCAGGGGTTTCGGCCGGGGCGGGAGCCTCGGCCGGGGCGGGAACCTCGGCCGGGGCGGCCGAGAACTGGATGCCCTGCCGCAGCCGGACCGCCAGCCGGGCCGCGATCGCCTCGGCCACCTGCTGGACCGCCCGCTGGGTGGCGGCCGGGGCCAGCCGCAGCCGGACCGCCAGGTCGGTGCCGTCCGGGCCCGGGGCCAGCTCGGCCCCGGTCACCGCGGCCGCTTCCGGCAGCTCGGCCAGGGCGGCGGCCACGTCGGCCCGGATGTCGGGGTCGTCCGGCGCGGCGGGCGCTGACTGCCCGGCCGCCAGTGCCGCCAGCCGGGCCCCGTCCACCGCGACCGGCACCGGACCGGCCACGTCGATCACCACCGCGCACGAGTCGGCCACCGCCGTCCCCCACACCTGGGCGGCCGCGGTCGGCACCGGCCGCGCGTCCGGCCGCCAGCTGGCCAGCGCGGCCAGCGAGGTGAAAGCGAGCAGCGCCGGCCGGCCATCCCGGCCGATCAGCGTGGGGAACGCCATCTCGCGGGCGGCCTGGTGGTCACAGCCGTCATCGTGGGCTTCCCCGGCACCGGCTGGCTCATCGGCGTCAGCCGGGCGCTCGACCAGCGGGACCAGGAACCGGGCCCCGGCCAGCGCGGTCAGCGCCGCCTGCTCGGAGTCCTCGCCTGCCCCGTAGGCCGCCAGGACGGCCGCCAGGTGCGGGTCCGCGGCGCCGTCGTCTCCGGCGAACCGCTGGCCGCCGGTGTTCAGCCCAGCCACGGCTCCGACCCTACGCCGCCCGCGGGCCGCGCCACGCCGACGAATGCGCGGCCGGAATTCCGCCCCGCCCGGCGCACCTATCACAAGATCATCAATTTGGCTCCGGGACCGCCCAGCTCATCGAGAACCCAGAATGGCCCGGCGACCGTGCAGCTTCACGTAACTATCTGACTACCCATGGTAATTGACACGCCGCAATTACCGGCCTGACCAGGCTGATGGCCACGTTATTGGCGGAATCAGTTGAGAGCGCATTAGGGATATGGGACTCTCGTGAACGGCGTCGCGCCAGAGCCAGGGAAGGGGTTCCTTTCCCCGCGCCGAATCGCACGGATAACCGACCGAGCACACGGAGAGGGGCCAGAGGTGAAGTTCGCGGTTCGCCGACGGCCCCCGATCGGCGGGTTCCCATTCCGATGGTGACCGGGCCCGGGGCCGCCACCAGTATCGAACCGGGGACGCCGATGCGGAAGGTCATCCCGCCCCGCCTGATCGGCCCGTACCTGAACGGCCAGCGCTCCATCATCGCCGGCTTCGTGTACCGCAGCCCCGACGTGGCGTTCCGCGACCCGGCCGAGTGCTTCGCCGCCCTCGGCCTCGGTTATGAGGGGTCGGAGTTCACCGCCGACATCCCCGAGATCTACTTCCTGGGCTGGCTGGCCCGGGAGATGGACAACTACGCGGCCGCCTCCGGCCCCGGCGGCGGGACCGGCTGGCCCGGCCATGGCGCGCCGGGCGCCCCGGCCCGGGCGGTCGCCGAGTACTACACCGACCCGATGCCGATCCCGGTTGGCTCCGCGATCTCGCGGCTCACCGCGCGCGGTGAGGACCTGATCGCCCGGTACGACGGTCTGGTCTGGCGGCGGCCGACGAGGGAGGTCTGAGGCATGCGGTACCGGCTCATGGCGAGCTTCCAGGGTGCGTCCTACCAGGCGGGCGTGGGCCCGACCGACGAGGAAGTCACCCTGTTCGCCGCCTGCCCGCCGCCGGAGGAACTGGGTTTCCGCTCCTCGTCCAACCACTGGCGCAAGCGGGTCCGGGTCGAGGAGATCGACGCGCTGTGGGAGGCTCGCCCGGTCGGCCGCTACCGGGGTGAGCGCTGCATGGTGCTCGACGACCTGGGCGACCGCATGCACATCGCCTACCTCGGCCGCGACCTGTACCTGGCCCGGCGGCTGGGGTTCTGGGAAGTGGACCGCGGCGTGTTCGAGGTCGTGGTGCCCCGCCAGGAGATCGACGACCTGCGCGAGGAGCGCGGCGAGTACGAGCTGGCGGTGGTCGGCGCGGCCAGCAGCCCCCGCGGGCCGGGCGGCTGGGACCAGCGGCCCCACGAGACCTGGGCGCACACCCCGCGTGAGTACGGCGGGCCCGCGCCCGACACCGGCCCGCTGAGGGCGATCGGCGCCCAGGGCCTGATCGACACCGGCCCGTCCTGGGCCGCCGATCCGCGACTGGCCAGCGCGCCCGCGGCCGCCAACTGGGGTGCCCGCGACGTGCACGCCCAGGACCCGCGCGACACCGGGACCTGGGCGGCGGTGAGCCCGGCGGCCGAGACGGCCGAGGCCGACGGGCCGTTCCCGCGCGGCCGGGGTGGCTGGCGGGCCCGCGACACCGGCGGCTGGGAAGCCCCCGACACCGGCTCGTTCGACGCCCGCGAAGTGGAGCGGGCCCTCAACCGCGAGCGGGCGGCCGCCCACGGCTGGAACACCTCGGCCCCCGAGCGGACCGACCGCTGGAGCACCCCCGGCTACTCCGACGACCGGGTCACCGGCGGCTGGAACAGCGGCGACCTCCCGGTCCCGGCGTCCGGGCCCGGCACCGGAGGCTGGGCCGCTCCCCAGCCGGGCTGGGATCCGCAGGACACGATGGCCTGGAATCCGGTCGCCGCGGGCGAGTGGGATCAGCCCGACCGCCGCGACTGGGAGCCGAACGAGGTGGTCCGGCCGTCCTACTCACCGCCCGCGCCGCCGCCGACCCAGGACGCGGCCGCGGTGTGGCACGGATCGCCGTTCCCGGACGACGGGGGCCGCTGGAACCCCTCCCCCGGCACCGCCACCCCGAGCGGCCCTCAGCCGCTGGCGATCGGCAACGGGACCAGCCCGTCCGGGTCCCGCTACGACGACCCGCCGCTGGCCCGGCAGGCGGCCGCGATCACCGGTGCCTACGGCGCCCCGGTGCCGGCCCCGGTCGCGCCCGCACCGGCGCCGGAGGCAGCTGTCCCGCCGGCTCCGGCGGCGGTGCCCAGCCCGCCGCCTGCGGCCACCCCGGCCGCGAGCACCGGCCCCCGGCACGGACACGAGGCCAACGGTGGCCGTTACGTCGGCCGCCGGGCCGCCCGCAAGCCGCGGGTGACCACCCAGGCGATCTTCTCCCAGCTGCTCGACCTGGCCGCCATCCCCCAGTCGTCGTACGCGGTCGACCAGGAGGTCGACGGGGCCATGTGCCTGGTCCGCGCCCGCGGCGGCTACGAGGTGTTCAGCGCGACCGACCAGTCCCGGCACGAGGTGCGGTTCTTCGAGGACGAGGAAGCGGCCTACTTCTATCTGTTCGGAGTGCTGGCGGCCGACGCCATCCGCAACGGCCAGCTCGGCCCCCAGCACTGATCGCGCCGACAACT
>Ga0213875_10001817_pt1 | contig 13277 bp, 13 predicted proteins | sample BarmaccomBMRX_R8_FD_160105 | JGI IMG/M metagenome (GOLD analysis project Ga0213875, IMG submission 160105) | Root-associated microbial communities from Barbacenia macrantha in rupestrian grasslands, the National Park of Serra do Cipo, Brazil - RX_R8 | ecosystem: Host-associated > Plants > Roots... | reverse complement strand
TTGGCGCGCACCGGCTCGGGCAGGCCGGGACCGTCATCCTCGAGCAGGATCGCCAGCGCTCCCGGGGCGGGCGAGGCGGTGATCCCCGCGCTTGCCGCACCGGCCTCGGCGGCGTTGCGCAGCAGGTTGACCAGGACGCGGAACAACTGGTTGCGGTCGGCCTCGACCTGCAGGTCGGCGGGAATCGCGTTGCGCACACGCAAAGCGCGCCCGGCGGCCGCACTCTCCGCCGCCTCGTCGATCAGCGCGCGCAGGCCGAACCGCGCGCGGACCAGCGGCGGCCGGCCCTCACGCGCATATTCGAGCGTCTGCGCCACCAGCTCGCTCGCCCGCTCCACCGCGCGGACCACCACCTCGCCGAGCCGCCGCACCGAGGCGTCCGCGCTGCCGGTCAGCCGGTCGGCGGCGAGCAGCGCGGGCGAGAGGATGCCGCGCAGATCGTGGCTCATCTTGGCGACCGCCGTGCCGAGTGCCGCCAGCCTGGCGTTGCGCCACAGCGCCGCGCGCAGCTCGAACTGCATCGCCGCGAGCTCGCGTCCCGCCACCGCCATTTCGTCGTCGGCGAACAGGCTGACCCCGGCCGGGTCGAGCGGCGCTTCGCCCTCCGGCGCGGCGCGGAACGCGGCGATGCTGTCGGTGATCCGGCGCATCGGCCGCACCAGCAGCCGCAGCAGCACCAGGTAGAGCAACGCGCCGGTCACCCCGGCGATCAGCAGCGACACCAGGGCGATGGTGCGGGCGAACTGCGAGAGGGCGCGCGCCAGCCCGCTCTCGTGCACCAGCAGGGTCACCAGCGTGCCCGGCCGCATCGGGCTTTGCGCGACGATCTCGAGCTGCCGGTCGCCACTGCCGACGAGGTCGGCGAGCGCGCTGCGGACGCCGGCCAGACCGGACTCTGTGCGCAGGTCGATGATGGCGTCAGGCGTGACCGGGCTCGGCGGCGGCAACACCAGATCGGAGCCGGAGGGCTCCTGCAGACGGATCATCTCGGCGCCCGACAGGCGCAGCAGCTCCTCGCGCGTGCGCGCGTCGACCATGCCGTCCGGCGCCGCGGCCACCGCCAGCGCGGCAAGATGCGCGTCGCGGACATGCCGCGCGAGCCACACCCCGCGTTCGTGCGCGAGGCTCGGAATGAACACCAGGATCTGGGTCAGCAGCACGGTCCCGACGGTCAGCCAGAGCAGGCGGGCCGAAAGGCTGCGGCGCAGCGGCGGGGCCCGCATCGTTCAGTCCGCCGTGGCCGCCAGGCCGCCGTTCGCGGCGACGGCGCGCCCCGCCGCGAACAGTTCCAGCAGGAAGTCGGTCTCGGCGCTGAGCTTTGAGGAGATCGGCAGGCTCCCGAGCGTGGCGTCGGCATCATAGCAGGTGACGCGGACGCTGGCGGGAAGCGCCGCCAATTCCGCCTCGAGCACGCTGTTGCAGGCGATCTCGTTCAGCCGGTTCAGGATTTCGGACTGCGTGGTCGGCACGCCCGGGCGGTGCAGCGGCTGGGCGCGGACCAGCACGATCTCCCGCGGCGGCGGCGGCGCGAGCAGCGGCCTGAGCGGCGGGTTGCCGGAATAGCCGCCGTCCCAGTAGGCACGGCCGCCGATCTCGACCGCCGGAAACACGAAGGGCAGGCAGGCCGAGGCGAGCAGCACGTCAACGGTGATCGCGGCATTGCTGAACAACGCCGCCGATCCGCTCTGCACGTCGGTCGCCGCGACGGTCAGCGGCAGAGCCGAGGGGTGCGCCAGCGCGTCACGGTCCAGCAGGTCGGCGATGACCGCGCGCAGCGGATTGTGGCCGAACGGATTGAGCTGCGCCGGGCCGAACAGCCGCAGCGCGGTCTCCAGCCCCTGCCAGGCCAGGTTGTTGCTTCGGTCGCGGCCCCACAGCCAGCGTTCGACCGGGTTGTTGGCCAGCGGGTTCAGCGCGTGCGCCTCGCCGACCCGGCGCCAGAATCGACGCATCGCGTCCCGCGCACCGTCCCGGCCGCCGCGCACCATGCCCTGCACCAGCATCGCACCGAGGATCGCGCCGGAAGAGACGCCGCAGACCCGGCCGACCGGCAGGCCCTCCTCGAGCAGCCGGTCCAGCACGCCCCAGGCGAAGGCGCCATGCGCGCCGCCCCCCTGCAGGGCCAGCGCGATGCCGCCGTTCCGGGTCCCCCGTCCTGACATGGCCAACAGATGGGTCAGCAGTGCTGGTCGGACAACGGGCCACGCCGGTCAGGCATGCCGCGGCCTGAGGTGCCGCCAGGCGACCGGCAGCAGCGAGAGCGCCGCCAGACCCAGCAACGGCAGCAGCACCGGAGGGGCGAAGATCACCCTCAGGTCCGGCGGCTGCCCGGCCGAGATCACGCCGCCGAGGCCGGCGCCGATGCTGGCGAAGATCACGCAGGCCGGCAGGATGCCGAGCAGCGTCGCCAGCGCATACGGGCCGAGGCGCATGCCGAGCAAGGCCGGCGCGAGGTTGACCAGCCAGAACGGGAAGATCGGCACCAGCCGGATCGCCAGCAGGTAGCTGAACCCATCCCGCTCGAGTCCGGGCCGCAGCCGCGCGATGAACGGGCCCGCCTTGACGGCGAGCACCCCGGCGAGCGCCCGGCGGGCGATCAGGAAGAGCAGCACGGCGCCGACGGTCGCGCCGAACACGGTCAGCCCGGCGCTCAGGACGGTCCCGAACAGCAGGCCGCCGGCGATGTCCAGCACGACGCCGCCCGGCAGCGAGAGCACGGTGATCAGGATGTAGAGGCCCACATAGGCGGCCGGCACGGCGAGCGGATGCGCCCGCAACGCGGCGCGCAAGTCGGTTTCGTGCGCCGCCAGGGCGTGCCAGGAGAGTTGGTGGCGCAGGCCGGCGGCGTAGGCCAGGGCCAGCGCCGCCGCGAGCAGCAGCAGCGGCCAGAGCCGGGCGAGTCGCGTCATGGCCTGCCGTATACCCTGCCGGCTCGCGTCGCTGTAGCCGCCAACTCGGCGGGCGGGTCGCCGCCGGGCGGCGATTGACGGCGGCGGGCGCACGCGAATATAAGCCGCCGCCACCAGCGGTCCGCGCAGGTTCCGCCCTCGCGGGTTCGGTCCGCGCAGGCTCGATCCGCGCAGCCCCGGAGAGTGTCGTGAAGCGCACCTACCAACCCTCGAAGCTCGTCCGCAAGCGCCGGCACGGCTTCCGCGCCCGCATGGCCACCGTCGGCGGCCGGAAGGTTCTGGCGGCGCGCCGCGCCAAGGGCCGCAAGCGCCTTTCGGCCTGAGCCGGGCGCCGGGGTTGGGCATGGCGCCGGCGCAGCGCCTGAAGCGCCGGGCGGAGTTCCGGCGGGCCGCCGCGGCGGGCAGGAAGGCCGCGGTGCATGGCCTCGTGCTGCAGGCATTCGATCGGGGCGACGCCGGACCGGCGCGGCTCGGCTTCACCGTGACCAAGAAGGTCGGCAACGCCGTGATACGCAACCGCACCCGCCGCCGCCTCAAGGAAGCCGCGCGGCTGCTGTTCGCCGAGCGCCCGGCCGCCGGGATGGACCTGGTGCTGATCGGGCGGGACGCGACGCGGATGCGGCGCTTCACCGACCTCGTGGAGGATCTGCGCCGCGCCCTCGGCAAGACTGGCGTGCCGTGAGCGGACCGGCGACGGTGCTGACGGGCGGCGTGCGCCTCTACCAGTGGACCTTGCGTCCGCTGATCGGCGGCCATTGCCGCTTCACGCCAAGCTGCAGCGACTACGCGATCGAGGCGCTCGCGACACACGGCGCCTGGCGCGGCGCGATGCTGACCGGGCGCCGCATCCTGCGCTGCAACCCCTGGACATCGGGCGGGCCCGACCCGGTGCCGCCCTGCCGTTGCGCGCAACACGGCTCGATGCGCGGCGGCGCGGCGCGCTGATGGACCAGAAGCGGCTTTTTCTCGCCATCGCGATCTCGCTGGCGATCCTGATCGGGTTCCAGGCGCTGTACCGGCGGTTCGTGCCGCAGCCGCCGGCGCATCAGACGACCGCCGCCACGCTCGCCGGCGCCCCGGCGACCGCGCCAAAACCCTCGAACACCGTCGGCGTCACCCCCTCCGACGCCGGCACCGCGCCGATCCCCACCCCGCGCGAAGTGCCCCGCCTGCGCATCGAGGCGACGCGCGTGCAGGGCAGCGTCAGCCTGGTCGGCGCACAGCTCGACGACCTCGTGCTGCGCGACTATCGCGAGACGCTGGCGGCGGACTCGCCGCTGGTGCGCCTGCTCGAGCCGCGCTCCGATCCGCAGCCCTATTACATCCAGTTCGGCTGGAGCGCTGGCCCGGGCGAGAGCGCGAAGCTGCCGGGCAACGACACGCAGTGGACCGCGTCGGCGCCGACACTGACCAGCAGCCAGCCGGTGACGCTCAGCTGGGACAACGGCGCGGGCCTGACCTTCCGGATCGTGCTGTCGGTGGACGACAACTACATGTTCAACGTGCAGCAGCTCGTGGACAACCACACGGCGGCGCCGGTGGCACTCTATCCGTGGTCGCGCATCCGGCGCGACTACACGCCGGAGGTCGCCGGCTACTACATCCTGCACGAGGGCCTGCTCGGCGTGCTCGGCGGCACCCTTCGCGAGACCAAATACGCCGCCGCGCGCAGCGAGGGCGAGAAGCACGACGGCATCGCGCTCCAGGAGGCCGGCGATGGCGGCTGGGCGGGGATCACCGACAAATACTGGCTCACCGCGCTGATCCCCGAGCAGACGGTGCCCTCGACGGCGACCTTTCGCTCGCTGAAGGAGCCGGCCGGCGGGGACGGCTACCAGGTCGATTTCGTCACCAGCGACGCCGAGCAGGTCGCACCCGGCGCGCAGGCCAGCTACGCGTCGCGCCTGTTCGCCGGCGCCAAAGTGGTGCGGCTGCTCGACAGCTACGAAACCGAGTACCACATCCCGAGCTTCGACAAGGCGGTGGACTTCGGCTGGTTCTATTTCCTGACCAAGCCGTTCTTCTTCGCCATCGACTGGCTCTATCACCTGCTCGGCAATTTCGGCCTGGCGATCATGGCCTTCACCGTCTGCGTGAAGCTCGCCTTCTTCCCGCTCGCCAACAAGTCCTACAAGTCGATGAGCAAGATGAAGGTGCTCGGGCCGAAGATGCAGGCGATGCGCGAGCGCTACAAGGACGACCCTGCGCGCATGCAGCAGGAGATGATGCAGATCTACAAGGCCGAGGGCGTGAACCCCGCCAGCGGCTGCCTGCCGATGGTGATCCAGATCCCGGTGTTCTTCTCGCTGTACAAAGTGATCTTCGTCACGATCGAGATGCGCCAGGCGCCGTTCTTCGGCTGGATCCACGACCTCTCGGCCGTCGATCCGACCAACGTCTTCAACCTGTTCGGCCTGCTGCCGTTCGATCCCACGGCGATCTCGCCGATGCTGCACCTCGGCGCCTGGCCGCTCATCATGGGCTGCACGATGTTCCTCCAGCAGCGGCTGAACCCGCCGCCGCCCGACCCGATGCAGGCGCGCCTGTTCCAGTTCATGCCGCTCATCTTCACGTTCATGCTGGCGCGCTTCCCGGCCGGGCTCGTGATATACTGGAGTTGGAACAACCTGCTCTCCATTGCCCAGCAATGGCTGATCATGCGCAACACCAAGCTGGCGCGGCCGAACATGGCGCGCACCTGAACGCGAGTCTGGACCTCGAGGCCGGGCGAAAGCTGTTCGCCCGGCCCTGCCGCTTCGTCCACGCCGCCCAGAGCCTCGATCAGCTGCCCCCTCCGGCGGGGCCGGAGATCGCCTTCGCCGGCCGCTCCAATGTGGGAAAATCCTCGCTGCTCAACGCGCTGACTGGACGGCGGGCGCTCGCGCGGACCTCCTCGGCGCCGGGCCGCACCCGCCAGCTCAACTTCTTCGACCTTGGCGGCGAGCTGACCCTGGTCGACATGCCGGGCTATGGCTATGCCCGCGCGGCGAAAGCGCTGAAGGCGGACTGGCAGGGGCTGATGTTCGACTATCTGCGCGGCCGCCCGAGCCTGCAGCGCGTCATGCTGCTGATGGATGCGCGCATCGAGGTGAAGCCGGTCGACGAGCAGGCGATGGCCTTGCTCGATGAGGCGGCGGTGAGTTTTCAGCTCGTGCTGACCAAGACCGACGGACTGCGTCCCGCTGCCCTGGGCGCACGCACGCGCGAGATGCTGGCGCTCGCCCGGCGTCATCCCGCCGCCTTTCCCCACGTGCAGGCAACCAGCAGCGAGACCGGTGCCGGGATCGAGGCGCTGCGGGCCGAACTCGCTGCGATAGTGCCGGCGGCCTGAGCGGGGGCTATGGTGATCGGCACGCTGACGACTCCCATCAGGCGTTCGTCAATGCCGGCGGCAGGGCCGAGCTGCACCTGCTCGGCCCCACGACGGGGACGGCCATCATCTGTTCGAAGGCACCGGCGGGTAGGCGATCCGGGGACCACTAGTCGAGGCATATCTCGCCCAGCAACACGCCGGCGTGAGCTGACGCCGGTGGTCCGGCAGGGCAGATCCCCTATTGCTGGACTGTAACGGGAAGGTCGGCTACCACATCACGGAGCCAGCAGGACAGGACCTTGGCGGACGCCTCTCGTCCGCGGATCGGGGAGGAAAGCGCGCCGCCGTCGTGCGCCGGCCGGCCAAATGGAGGTAGCGATGACCCGTCACAAGTTCACGGTCGGTCAGGTGGTGGAATTCCTGCCGGGGCGGATGGACTTCAACGTCCCCCGCGGCACCTACACCATCGTGCGACAGCTGCCCATGGAAGCGAACGACTGTCAGTACCGGGTCAAGAACGCGCATGACGGGCACGAGCGCATCATGCGCGAGAGCCAGCTCGCCGCGACCTCCAGCGAATGGGACCGGGCGCGCAGCGAGAAGCTGTCGCGCTGACCCCGCCGGTCTGCGCGGGTCCGCGTCGGCACCGGCCTTGATCGCGGCATGGACTTCGCCCTGACGGAGGCGCAAGCGGCATTCCTGGAGGTGGCAAGCGGCTTCGCGCGGGAGCGCCTGCTGCCGCACGCCGCCGAGTGGGACGAGGCGAAGGTGTTTCCCGTTGCGGTGCTGCGCGAGGCGGCCTCGCTCGGCCTCGCCGCGATCTACGCCGGCGAGGAGCACGGCGGCGCCGGGCTCGGCCGCCTGGACGCGGCGCTGATCTTCGAGGAGCTGGCGTCGGCGGACCCGTCCACGGCGGCCTTCCTGTCCATCCACAACATGGTCTGCTGGATGATCGACAGCTTTGGCAGCGCCGCGCTGCGGGCCCGCCTGCTGCCGGCGCTGGCGCGCTGCGAGATGATCGCCAGCTACTGCCTGACCGAGCCGGACGCGGGCTCCGACGCGGCGGGGCTTGCCACGCGCGCCGAGCGGCGCGGCGACCATTACCTGCTGAACGGCAGCAAGGCGTTCATCTCCGGCGCCGGGTCGAGCGATCTCTATGCGGTGATGGCGCGCACCGGCGGGCCGGGCGCCGGCGGCATCTCCTGCATCCTCGTCGAGAAGGGCGCGCCGGGGCTCTCCTTCGGCAAGCCGGAGCGCAAGCTTGGCTGGAACAGCCAGCCCACGGCGGCGCTGATCTTCGAGAACTGCCGGGTGCCCGTCGCCAACCGCCTGGGCGAGGAGGGCGAGGGCTTCCGCTTCGCGATGGCCGGGCTCGATGGCGGGCGGGTGAACATCGCCGCCTGCTCGCTCGGCGGCGCCCGCGCCTGCCTGGAGGCCGCGACCGCGCATCTGCAGCAGCGCCTGCAGTTCGGCCGGCCGCTCGCCGAGTTCCAGGCGCTCCAGTTTCGCCTCGCCGACATGGCGACCGCGCTGGAGGCGGCGCGGCTGATGGTGCATCGCGCGGCGGCGGCGCTCGACGCGCGCGAGCCGGACGCCGGCATGCGCTGTGCCATGGCCAAGCGCTACGCCACCGACGCCTGCTTCGGCATATGCGACGAGGCGCTGCAACTGCACGGCGGCTACGGCTACATCAAAGACTACCCGATCGAGCGCTACCTGCGCGACCTGCGCGTTCACCGCATCCTTGAAGGCACCAACGAGATCATGCGCGTGATCATCGCCCGCCGCCTGCTGAAGGCGGCCTGATCGTCGCGGGAGGAGAGCACCGGATGCCGAAGATCGCGTTCATCGGGCTGGGCAACATGGGCCGGCCGATGGCGGCCAACCTGATGAAGGCGGGCCATGAGGTCGCCGGCTACGACGTGATCCCCGAGGCCCTGGCGGCGCACCAGGAGGATGGCGGGCACGCCGCGGACTCGGCGCGCAGCGCGGCGGACGGCGCGGACGTCGTGATCAGCATGCTGCCGGCCGGCCTGCACGTGCGCGGCCTGTATATCGGCCCGGACGGGCTGATTCCGGCGCTGCAAGGTGCGAAGCCGACCCCGCTGCTGATCGACTGCTCGACGATCGATTTCGAGACCGCGCGTGAAGTGGCGGCCGCCGCCGCCGCGGCCGGCATCGAGATGCTGGACGCGCCGGTCTCCGGCGGCACGGTCGGCGCGGCGGCGGGAACGCTGACCTTCATGGTCGGCGGCTCGGCGGAGGGGTTTACGCGCGGTCGGCCGGTGCTCGAACGCATGGGGCGCAACACCGTGCACGCCGGCCCGGCCGGCGCCGGGCAGGCGGCGAAGATGTGCAACAACCTGATCCTCGGCGTCAGCATGATGGCGGTGTGCGAGGCGTTCGTGCTGGCCGACCGCCTCGGCCTCGACCGGCAGAAGCTGTTCGAGATCAGCGCGACCTCCTCGGGCCAGTGCTGGTCGCTGACCACCTACTGTCCGGTGCCCGGCCCGGTGCCGGCCTCGCCGGCCAACCGCGACTACGCGCCGGGCTTCACCACGGCGCTGATGCTGAAGGATTTGCAGCTCTCCCAGCAATCGGCGGAGAGCAACGCCGCGCCGACCCCGCTCGCCGCGCACGCGACGCGGCTCTACAAGGCGATGGCGGACGCCGGCCTGGCGGCGAACGACTTTTCCGTCGCCTTCCGCTGGCTCTCCGGTGTGACGCGCGAGAGCCTGGTGCCGGGCGGCACATAGGAAAATGTCCGCCGCGCGCTTCAAGGCGGCCCGCGAGTTTCTGCTCGCTCACCGCGAGGACTACGAGACCGCATTGGCCGGCTTTCGCTGGCCGGAGCTGAAAGAATTCAACTGGGCGCTCGATTGGTTCGACGCCGAGTTGGCGGCCGGTGCGAACGGCGGCGCGACGGCGCTGCGCATCGTCGGCGAGGGTGCGGCGCATCTCAGCTTCGCGCAGCTTTCGGAGCGCTCGAGCCGGGTGGCCAACGGGCTGCGCGGGCTCGGCGTGCGGCGCGGCGACCGCATCCTGCTGATGCTCGGCAATGTCGCTCCGCTCTGGGAGGTGATGCTGGCGGCGCAAAAGCTCGGCGCCGTCGTCGTGCCGGCGACCACCCTGCTGACCGCGGACGACCTGGCCGACCGGGTGGCGCGCGGCGGCGTGCGCTTCCTGGTCGCCCCCGCCGCGGAGGCGGCAAAGATCGCCGCGCTCGACCCCGCGGTGCGGCGCGTCGCCGTCGGCGGTGCGGTTCCCGGCTGGGACGAATACGCCGCATTGCTCGGCGGCGACCCGACTTTCGCGCCCGACGGCCCGACCCGCGCCGACGATCCGCTGCTGCTCTACTTCACGTCCGGCACGACGGCGCGCCCGAAACTCGTCCTGCACAGCCACGCGAGCTATCCGGTCGGCCATCTCTCGACGATGTACTGGCTCGGCCTGCAACCCGGTGACCTGCACCAGAACGTTTCCTCGCCCGGCTGGGCGAAGCACGCCTGGAGCTGCTTCTTCGCCCCCTGGAACGCCGGCGCCGGCGTGTTCGTGTTCAACCAGCCGCGCTTTTCCGCCAGGTCGCTGCTCGACGCGATCGTGCAGCACGGCGTCACCACCTTCTGCGCCCCGCCCACCGTCTGGCGCCTGCTGATCCAGGAAAACCTGTCCGAGTGGCAAACGATGCTGCGCGAAGTGTGCAGCGCCGGCGAGCCGCTGAACCCCGAAGTCATCGAGCGCGTGCGCGCCGCCTGGGGCCTGTCGATCCGCGACGGCTACGGCCAGACCGAAACCACGGCGCAGGTCGCCAACCCGCCCGGCCAGCGACTAAAACCTGGCTCGATGGGCCGCCCGATGCCCGGCTACCGCATCGCGCTGCTCGACGCCGAAGGCCGCGACGCCGCCGAAGGCGAACTCTGCATCGCCCTCGACCCGCCCCCGCTCGCGCTGATGCGCGGCTACCAGACCGAAACCGGGAAGATTTCCCCGCCCGAAGGCGCCTTCTACCGCACCGGCGACATCGCCGCCCGCGACGCCGACGGCTATTTGACCTATATCGGCCGCGCCGACGACGTGTTCAAAGCCTCCGACTACCGCATCAGCCCCTTCGAGCTGGAAAGCGTGCTGATCGAGCATCCCTCAATCGCCGAAGCCGCCGTCGTCCCCTCTCCCGACCCCCTGCGCCTCGCCGTCCCCAAAGCCTTCATCTCCCTGGTCCCCGGCACGCCCGCCGACCGCGAAGCCGCGCTGTCGATCTTCCGCCACATCCGCACCCGCCTCGCCCCCTACAAGCGCATCCGCCGCCTCGAATTCTTTCCGGACCTTCCGAAAACCATTTCCGGAAAAATTCGCCGCGTGGAGCTGCGTCGCGCCGAGGAACAACGCGCGGTGGGAGCTCACGCCGAAGCCGAATTTTTGGAAGCAGATTTTTCCGAGTTGTCGTGACCCGCGAGCTTCAGTCGAAGAAATCCTCGTCCACCTTCTTGATATGCAGGGTCTCTTCGACTCTGCATCCGATGTTGTAGCGGATCATCAACTCAGCGAGCTGTTCGCCATTGATCAACACAATGCGCTTGCTGAGAAATTCGGCCGTCTCTTTCGCTGACGGCGAAAAGGCCGACGTCGTCACGAACAGCCCCTTCGTCGCTTTGTGGCGATCGAGGCTGCCGAAAAAATCCCTGATCGCGCTGGAACCGATGTTGTTGCCGGCCGCGTAGCGCTTTGCCTGCACATAAACTCGATCCAGTCCCAGCGCATCCTGATCGATGACGCCATCCACCCCATCATCGCCACTGCGTCCCAGCGAGCGACCGGCGCCGGCGACAGACCCACCAAAGCCCATGCTGAGCAGCAGTCTCACGATGAGTCGTTCAAAGAAGTCGGGCGGCGCAGCCTGGATGCGATCGAGGAGCTCCTGCGCGAGCGAGACTTCGATCTGCCGGTGTGCAACACGCATGATCTCGTCGGGCGTTTCCGTGCGGGTTACGAGATCGGAGCTTGCTCGCTGCTGGGCTTCCGATTGCCCCGTCTCACGAGCCGATCTTTCCTTGAAACGCTTGAACTCCTCGAACTGCGCCAGGAAGGTGTTGTCGATCCGCGCAGGCTGCGACGCGATGACCTGCTCCCCGCGACGGGTGATCTGGAAGTGCCCGCGCCGGGTTGATTCGATCAGGCCGGCTTTGCCCAGATACGTTTTCGCCCAATGCACCCGATTGCTGAACACCGTCTGTTTGCCGGAAGGCAGTAGCGTCGTCCGCTCTTCTGGCGACAGGCCGAATTGCTTCGCAAGTTGCTCAGCCACCTCGCCAATGCGGACCTCTCCGTGACACGCGGCAGACAGGACCGGCAGCATGAGCTCTTGATAATCGGGCAGGGACATTGGGCGAAACTGATCAAGCCGCGGCGGAGCCGCCGGCCAGCGCTTCCCGCACTGCGTCGGGGTTGTGTTCGATCACCAGCAGCAGCATCCGCGCCGCCTGCTCCGGCCGTCGGCGGCCGTGTTCCCATTCCCGGACCGCGCTGAGGCTGAATCCGAACCGGGCGGCGAAATCAGGCTGGCTCAATCCGAGCTTGCGGCGGATCGCGCGCACATCCACCTGATCGGGCACGTGCACGACGAAGCCCTCCGTCGTTTCTCCGCGCGCGTACCGGCGGCCGTTTCGCGCGCTGCGAAGCATGCGGTGACCGGCGCGGGGCATAGAGACGCACTCCCCCGCGATAGTCCTCGGCCAGCCCGGCCAGTTGCTTGCGGAGCGCGTTGCGCTCGCGCCCAAGGGAGGCGCCGCGGAAGCCTACACGAAAACCCCCTGCATCGCCCCGGCCGGATACCGCGTCCCCGAAGCAGCGCCGGCAGGAATCGCCGCCGCCAGGCTCTCCACCTCCGCATCACTCAACACCAAATCCGCTGCCGCCAGATTTTCGTCCAGCCGCGCCGCATGCCGCGTTCCCGGGATCGCGACGACATCGTCGCCCTGCGCCAGCAGCCAGGCTAGCGCGACCTGCGACGGCGTACACCCCTTCCGCGCCGCCAGCGTGAAAATCGGCTCGACCAGTTTGCGGTTCGCCGCAAGATGCTCGCCCTGGAACCGCGGATGCGCCGCCCGCCGCCCATCCACGTCCGCCGCGGACTGGATTTGTCCAGTTAGCATGCCGCGCCCCAGCGGCGAATAGGCAACGAAGCTGATCCCCAGCGCGCGTGCGGTCCGCCGCGTCTCCTCGGCTTCCTCGCGATACAGCAGCGAAAATTCCGTCTGCACCGCCGCAATCGGATGCACCGCGTGCGCCCGGCGGATCGTCTCGGGCCGCGCCTCCGACAGCCCGAGGAAGCGCACCTTGCCCAGTTGCACGAGGCGCGCCATCGCCCCCACCGTCTCCTCGATCGGCACGCTCGGGTCCACCCGGTGCTGATAGTAGAGGTCGATCACCTCCACCCCGAGACGTCTGAGGCTCGCATCACAGGCCTGCATCACGTAATCCGGATGCCCGTTCACGCCGTTCGGCTGCCCCTCCCGCCGGATCTGGCCGAACTTCGTCGCCAGCACGACATCGCGGCGCCGCTGCCTGATGGCACGTCCGACGACGAGCTCGTTGTGCCCCCAGCCATACATGTCCGAGCTGTCGAAATGATTCACGCCGCGATCGATGGCGTGACGGATCAGCGCCTCCGAGGTCGCGTCATCCGCATCCCCATAGATTCCCGACAGCGACATGCAGCCGAGCCCCACCGCCGACACCGCCAAAGCACTCCCGCCCAGCGTGCGCCGTGGCACCATCGTTTCGTCGCGCATCCGGTTCTCCCTCGGTACTCCAGGGTTCGTCATCGACTCAGTGCGAGGCCGCCGGAAGCGCCGCCCGCATCTGGTGCCACCAATAGACGATCTGCGCGGGAATGCGGCCAAATTTGCCGCCGGCATAGGGCAGCCCGTCGGCAAACAGCCGCCAGCGATCATCCCCCTGAACAATCCCCTCCGCGATCAGCCGTCCGAATGCCGAGGTCAGCGCGACGCCCAGCCCGCCAAACCCCGTCGCGTACCAAACATCCGGCGCAAGCTGCC
>Ga0213875_10001816_pt1 | contig 13278 bp, 13 predicted proteins | sample BarmaccomBMRX_R8_FD_160105 | JGI IMG/M metagenome (GOLD analysis project Ga0213875, IMG submission 160105) | Root-associated microbial communities from Barbacenia macrantha in rupestrian grasslands, the National Park of Serra do Cipo, Brazil - RX_R8 | ecosystem: Host-associated > Plants > Roots... | reverse complement strand
CGTCGCCCGGGCGCTGGGGCTCGGCTGGACGTACACCCATCCGTCCGAGATCATGGACGAGATCGCGGCGCTCACGCCGACCTTCGCACGCGTGAGCTATGGCGCACTCGAGGAGCATGGTTCGCTGCAATGGCCGGCGACGGACGCCGCGCCGGCCGGAACGCCGACCATGCACATCGACGCATTCGTGCGCGGCAAGGGGCACTTCGTCGTCACCGATTACATTCCGACCGACGAGAAGACTGGACCACGCTTCCCGCTGCTCCTGACCACCGGCCGCATTCTCAGTCACTACAATGTCGGCGCACAGACGCGGCGCACCGACAATGTCGCCTGGCATCCCGAGGACCGGCTCGAGATTCATCCGGTCGATGCCGAGGATCGTGGCGTGCGCGACGGAGATTGGGTGGCGTTGCGCAGCCGCGCTGGCGACACGACGCTGCGCGCACTCCTCACCGATCGTGTCGCGCCGGGTGTCGTCTACACGACGTTCCACCACCCCGCTACGCAGGCCAACGTAATCACCACCGACTATTCGGACTGGGCAACGAGTTGCCCAGAATACAAGGTCACTGCGGTGCAGGTCTCACCGTCGAACGGACCGAGCGATTGGCAAGAGCGCTATCAGGCTCATGCTGCTCGATCCCGTCGTATCGAGCGGCTCGGCGAGCCGGCCGAATGAGCGCAACCGACGAGCGCCTCACCTACATGGCGAACCAGATTGCCGCCAACTTCGCCGTCATGGGCGTCGAGAAAGCGGCGCTTGCCACCGCCGATCACATCGCGACATTCTGGGATCCCCGCATGAAGCAGCGCATCATGCTGGCCTTGCATGTGGATGCGCCGGCAGGCTCGCCGCTGAACGAGATCGCACGTCGCGCGGTCGAACGGCTGATCGAGCTCGGCGCTCCGCTACCTCAAGTGCAAGCCACGACATTCGGAGGAGTCGACGAGCCAGGGCTCTCGGATGCCGGCTGAGGAGACTGCCGCCCAAGGCTGAGGCTCGCACCTGCCCAGTGTCTCAGACGAACGCGCTGAGAGCGTCCGCGAGAACAGGGAGAGCTTTCCTGTGACGGACGCGGTCGGAGCGTGCCGCGGTGCGACCGGCAAGGGCCGCGCGTTTCGAGGTCGGCACGATCGTGGCCGAGGGCAAGCCGATCGAGGAGTTCGAAGGCGAGCGGTACGTGCGCGAGACTCGGCTTCGCGCCGACTTGTCGATTGTGAAGGTGTGGCGGGCTGATCCTGCCGGCAACCTTATGTTTCGCAAGACCGCGCGTAACTTCAACCCGAACATGGTGACGGCGGGCAAGGTGACCGTCGTGGACGTAGAGGAGATCGTGCCCGAGGGCACCTTCGATCCCGACTGCGTCCAAACGCCGGGAACCTATGTCGATCGGATCGTCAGGAGCACGATCAACGAGAAGCCAATGATACGCTATGATGACGGGATTTGTGCGGTGCTGCTGTTCGACCAGGGCCTGGGCTACTGGTGCGCGACATCGGGAGGCCGGCATGATTTCCGCGCAGGCCCGAGCGCACAAGCGCGGGCGATACTCGACAGCGGGGCCTTCGTTGCCGGCCAGGGAAAAACTACGGCCGCGTGCTGTGCGGAATCAGAAGACGACGCCGGTTACACAATCCGCCCACAATTGCGATCGATGGGTGCCGATCTCCAAAACATCCGGTACGGGCGCAAACTCTTCAATGTCACCGAGGACAATCTTTCGCACCTGCAGGCTGAGATCAAGGAGCATAAGATCAAGCTGGTCACGATCGAACCCGTTTACGGCGTTCCTCGGTGGCGGCGTCGATCTCTATCGCGACAATGAGGTCCGGCAGTACATGGTCAAGCTGGCGGAGATCGCCAGCGAATCCGGCTGCTCAATCATCGTGGTCCGACACCTAACCAAAGTCGCAGCGAATGACCCGATGCATCGGGGCAGCGGCTCGATCGCAGAACACCTTGAGCTGCTGCTTGCGCGCCATGCGGCGACCACCCTACCAGCCGGGGGATAGCCGAGCATGTCGCTTGCTGCCACTCAGACGTTTTTGCCGCTCGCCTTATCCGGATAGTCGTCGGGTTCGACCTGGCCCACGCTCGGTCGATCCTCGACCTTCTCCGGCGGCTGGCCGCGGCGTGCTCGCGGATCGGGGCCGTCCGGATTGGGGCGGGAGTCGCCTTCAGTGCCGCGCTGCGGACGATCCGCCTGCGCGCGGTCGATCGATGTCTTGGTGATCTCGCTCATGTCTGCCTCATCATGACGCGTTGTCGAGGAACGCCTGAGCATCGAGATCGACGCGCAGTTCACGATCCCAGAAGCGGAGCTGGCCGCAGCTCTGCAGGAAGCTCTCGACGCTGCTCGCGTCGGCAAGCTCGATCAGGCCCGGGTCCATGTCCTCTTCCCCGATGCCCGCCTTGTCGATCAGCGGCAATGCATCGGCGACGTAGCCGATGAACTTGGCATGGCCGAAGGCATCGGCGACAAAGTCCTTGGCGGTCTTGTCGCTGGCGAGCATCGCGGCGCCTTCCGGCGAGAGGACGAGCGCAACCGCATCGTAAAGCACGGACGGACCGCCATCGATCTTCTGCCGGGCAGCGAGCAGGCCGCCGTCGTCGAGCGTCGCGCCGCCGACTTGGGGCGCGACGATCTCATACACCGCGCCGAGCTTCTCGACGGCGGCGATCAGCGCCTCGACGATCGCCGCTTCCGCGCCGTCGGATACGAGGATGCCGAGTTTGCGGCCGGCGAAGCTCTGCGGACCATTGCGGATGATGCTGAGTGCGGCGGACGGCGGCAGATCGTCGCGCGGCGTGGCGGCGGCTTCGGCAGCCGCCGGCAACTTCTTCAGCCCGAGCCCGGTGGCGACGGTTTTGGCGAGCGTCTCGTCAATGTTGCGGAGATGGCCGACCATCTTCTCGCGAATATCGACGCGCTCGCACTTGGAGAGCTCGAACACCAGCGCATCGCCGATGTGCTTCCGCTCGATCGGCTCCTGGCTGATGAAGAACTGTCGCGCCTGGCTATAATGGTCGGCGAAGGTCGCGGAGCGGACCTGCGCCTTGCGACCATTCTCCTCGGCCGCGAAATGCCGGTACCCGGTTGCGGGGTTCTCGCGCGGCCCACCCCAGCTATTGGGTTCATAGTTCACGCGACCCTTGGGGTTGCGCATCGCCATGTGGCCGTCCTGCTGGTAGTTCATGACCGGGCAGCCGCGCGGCTGGTTGATCGGGATGTGCGTGAAATTGGGGCTGCCGAGCCGCTTCAACTGGGTATCGAGATAGGAGAAGTTGCGGCCCTGAAGCAGCGGGTCGTTGGTGAAGCCGATGCCGGGCACCACGTTTTGCGTGCAGAAGGCGACTTGCTCCGTCTCGGCGAAGAAGTTGTCGACATGTGCGTCGAGCACGAAGCTGCCGATGATCTTCACCGGCACCTGTTCTTCCGGAATGATCTTGGTCGCGTCGAGGACATCGAACTCGAACTGGTCCGCAAAGTCGTCGTCGAACAGCTGCACGCCGAAGTCCCATTCCGGCGGAGAGCCGAGGTCGATCGCGTCCCACAGGTCACGGCGGTGGAAATCGGGATCGGACCCGTTGATCTTCAGCGCTTCGTTCCACAGCACCGACTGCAGGCCCATCTTCGGCTTGAAGTGGAACTTGACGTAGGTGCCCTTGCCCTTAGCGTCGATCAGCCGGAAGCTGTGGACGCCGAAGCCTTCCATGAAGCGGAAGGAACGCGGGATTGCCCGGTCCGACATGATCCACATGATCATGTGCATCGATTCCGGCGTGAGGCTGATGAAGTCCCAGAAATTGTCGTGTGCCGTCTGCGCCTGCGGGAAGCCGCGGTCGGGCTCCTGCTTGGCGGCGTGGACCATGTCCGGGAACTTGATCGCATCCTGGATGAAGAAGACCGGGATATTGTTGGCGACGATGTCCCAATTGCCTTCCTTGGTATAGAACTTCACTGCGAAGCCGCGCACGTCGCGCGCAAGGTCGAACGAGCCCTTGTTGCCGGCGACGGTGGAGAATCGCACGAACATCGGCGTCTCCTCGCCGACCTCTGTCAGGATCTTCGCGGTGGTATAGTCGGCGAGGCTCTCCTTGAGCACGAAGCGGCCGTGAACGCCGAAGCCGCGGGCGTGGACGACGCGCTCCGGAATGCGCTCGTGATCGAAGTGGAAGATCTTCTCGCGGAAGTGGAAGTCCTCGAGCAGCGTCGGTCCGCGCTCGCCCAGCCTGAGGCTGTTCTGGTCGTCGGCGACGGCGACGCCCTGCTGGGTCGTCAGCGTGTCGGACGCGTCGCTCGCGAGCTGGTGCAACTCGCCGCCTTCGCCCCGTTCCGTCTTTATCTTGCTTGCGCTCATCGTGCCGCCCCAAGCTGGAGGTTAAGGTGCGACAAACGTCGAAACGTCCGAGGGTTTCACGGAAAGTCAGAACCTTAACATGGAGCAATACGATTCCGGTTTTGGCCCGTCCCGTGAGGCGGCTCGCACGACGGTTGGGTCAATCGGCTGCGCGATCGGGCAAAGCTTTGCGCCCGGCATCGCGTTCCGCTTCTATGCGCCGGCTGCGTACGGTCTTCCCGCGGACCTGCGTTAGGCGGCGTCGACCGGTACGCCGATTTCTTCCTTCGCGGTGCGGATCACCAGCGACGTCTTCACGCTGGCGACGTTCGGCGCGGTCGTCAGCCGCGAGGTGAGGAAGCTCTGGAAGGTCTGGAGATCGTGCGCGACGATCTTGAGGATGAAGTCGATCTCGCCGTTAAGCATATGGCACTCGCGCACTTCGGGAAGCGCTGTCACGTGCGCTTCGAAGCCGCGCAGGTCGGCCTCCGCCTGGCTGCGCAGCGACACCAGCGCGAAGACGGTGATGCCATAGCCGAGCGCGGCACCGATGAGCTTGGCGTGATAGGAATCGATCACGCCCGCCTCCTCCAGCGCGCGCACCCGGCGCAGGCAGGGCGGGGCAGTGAGTCCGGCGCGGCGGGCGAGCTCGACGTTGGTGATGCGGCCATCCGCCTGAAGTTCGGAGAGGATGACGCGATCGATCGCGTCGAGGCGCGCGGATTGGCTAGCCATGCGATCGAATCCTCGCCTATTCAGTTATCCACTATAATATTGTTTCAAGCCGTCGCAATTGTCCCGGATTGAGCGCAGGCTGGCGCAGCCGCTCGCCGAACGGGCTTTGTTCATACCCCCGTGCAGCGTATCCGAAGCGCGAGCCGCGCTGCGGCGTCCAACGGAGAAGAATGGGTGCGGTTCGACGACATGCTAGCGACAGTGCTCGCGCAGCCGGCGGATTCGCCGCTGGCTCGCGCGACGATGTGGCGTCAGCTCGTCGATCTGGCCGCGCAGGGACGCGGCGGCGATCCGGCGTTGCAGGCGCAGGCGGCGCAGCGCCTGCGCGAACTGCGCGACGACGTACCGATGGCGGTTCGCGCCGAGGTCGCGCGCGCGCTTGCCGGGCGGCCGCTGCCGTCGGCGATCGTCGCGCTGTTCGCCGAGGAGAAACCGGCGATCGCGGCGCCGCTGCTGCGCCTCGCGCGGCTTTCCGCGCAGGAGTGGGTTGCACTGCTGCCGACGCTTCCCATCGGCGCGCGCGCGCTGCTCCGCCATCGCGACGATCTCGCGCCCGAGGTGCGGGCCGCGCTGGCGAGTTTCGGCGCCGCCGATCTCGTGCTGCAGCAGGAAGTCGTCGAGGGCGAGCAGCAGGTCGATGGCGGTGAGCAGATCCGCGATCTGATCACGCGCATCGATGCCTTCCAGCGCCGCCGCTCGGAGGGCAGCGACGCGCAGCCGCGTATCGCCGAGGCGCCGCCGGCGCCGGGAAGCTTCCGCTTCGAAACCGACGGCGAGGGTGTCGTCCGCTGGGTGGTCGGCGTGCCGCGCGGCCCGTTGATCGGCGAGACGATCGCGCTGCCCGGGGAGGGCGCGCACGGTGTCGACGGCCACGTCGCGGGTGCCTTCCGCCGCCGCGCGCCGTTTCGCGACGCGCGGCTGAGCGTCGCCGGCGAGGGCGCGGCGGCAGGCGAGTGGCGAATCTCCGCCGTGCCTTTCTTCGATGCGCGGGATGGCCGCTTTCTCGGCTATCGCGGCACCGGGCGCCGGCCACGCGCCGACGAGCGCGCGCAGCGTATCGCTGGCCTATTCGGTAGCGGCATGGCGGCGGATTCGCTGCGCCAGCTCGTTCACGAGCTGCGCACGCCGATCAACGCGATCAGCGGCTTCGCCGAGATGATCGCCGAGCAGATGCTCGGGCCGATCGTCGAGATCTACCGCGCGCGCGCGGCCGAGATAGTTGCACAGGCGCATCGACTCCTCGGCGCGATCGACGATCTCGACGTGGCCGCGAAGATAGAAACGCATCGGCTGCAGCTCGAGCATGAGGCGGTCGACGTCGCCGCGCTGCTCACCGCGGCGGCGGCAGACCATGCGGCGCTGGCCAACGAGCGCGGCGCGATCATCGCGCTCGACGTGGCGCCTGGCGTCGCCCATGCGGCGGGCGACGCCGCCGCGGTCGGCCGGATGTGCGCGCGGCTCGTCGCCGCCACGGTCGGTCTCGCCGAACGCGGGGAGACGATCACGCTTCGTCTGGTGCAGGAGGCGGAGACCTTGCAGGTCACGGTGACGCGCCCGGCCGCGCTCACCGGCCAGGATGAGCCGACCTTGCTCGATCCCGGCTATGGCCCGGAAGGCGAATCCCCCGACGCGCCGTCGCTCGGGCTCGGCTTCTCGCTGCGGCTGGTCCGCAACCTCGCTACCGCCGCACAGGGTGGCTTCGAGATCGGTGCGGAGCGGTTCGAGCTCCGTCTGCCAGTCGATGGCGATGCGGCGCGCGTGGAAGGGCGGGGCTAGCTTGAACGCTGCCAGCGCGGCACGGCTCGATCTGCCGGCGCCGCCCGCGAACCGGATCGCGCTGCCGCCCGAGTTCGGCCGCCGCGCGCTCATCTTCGTCGATACAGAGGAAGAGTTCGACTGGAACGGCCCGCGCCATCGCGATGCCAGCGTGGAGGCGATCGTGGCGCTGCCGGCGATGCATGCGCGACTGCACGCCGCGGGCTTCGTGCCGACCTACCTCGTCACCCATCCGATCGCCACCGATCGGCGCGCGGCGGAGATGCTGGGCGGCTGGCGCGCCGATGGCGCCTGCGCGGTCGGTGCGCAGCTCCATCCGTGGGTCACGCCGCCGCTGATCGAACCGCTGACGACGCCGAACAGCTTTGCGGGCATGCTGCCGCGCACGCTCGAAGCCGAGAAGCTCGCTGTGCTGACGCACGCGATCACGGAAGGGGTGGGCGAGCGGCCGACGATCTACCGCGCCGGTCGCTATGGCGTCGGGCCGGCAACGGCGGCGATCCTCGCCGAGCAGGGCTATCGGCTCGACGTCTCGGTGCGGCCGGGCTTCGACTATTCGGCGCAGGGCGGACCGGATTTCCTGCGACACGATGTCGCGTCGTTCCGCGCTGGGCCTGAAGGGGCGATCACGGCCTTGCCTCTGTCTTCGGGCTTTACCGGAGCGCTCCGCATGGTTGGTCCACGGCTCTTCGAGCGGGCCGGCCGCCGCTCACCGCTTCGCGCCCTCCTCGCGCGGACGGGCCTGCTCGCGCGCGTCGCGTTGACGCCGGAGGATTATCCGCTGCGCGACGCCGAGCGGCTCGTCCGCCGGCTGCTCCGTGACGGCGCGCGCGTGCTGAGCTTCTCCTTCCACTCGCCGTCGCTGGTGCCGGGCAACACGCCCTATGTACGCGACGCGCGCGACCTCGAGCGCTTCCACGCCTGGTGGGAGGAGATGTTCGCGATCCTCGCGCGCGAAGGTGTTGCGCCGGCGAGCGCCGCGGAGTTCATGGCTGCGGCGGGACTGAAGTCGAGCATCGATCCCTAGCGAACGCTTCGTTGACGCTGCGACCGGGCGAGAATGGACGCCGGCATTCTTCGCTCAGCGCCGTCGCCGCTCTTCCGCTTCGCGTTCGATGTCCGCGATGCGCCGTTCGGTTCGCGCGAGTTCGTCCGCATCGTAATCGGGATCGACCCGCGAATCCTGGAAGCGGTCCGAGAGCAGGTTCAGCACCAGGACGACGAGCAGCGGCACGAGGATCCAGAGGATGAGCATGGTCGCCTAACGCCTCAGCACGCCGCCGGGCTCGTCAGCCGGTCGGGATGTGCGGCGGCGAAGGCGTCGATGGTCCCGAGCGCTGCGTCGATCCGGCACAGCTCGGGGTAGGACGCCAGATCGAGCTCTATCCGGCGGGCGTTGAAAAGCTGCGGCACGAGGCAGATATCTGCGAGCCCCGGTGTTTCTCCCGAGAGAAAGGCCGTTCCGTCGGCCGCGGCCATGGCCTCGAGCGCGGCGAGGCCTTCGCACATCCAGTGGCATTGCCACTCGGTGACGGCCGCATCGTCCTGGCCGAGCGGATCGGCGAGGTAGCGGCGGATGCGGAGGTTGTTGACCGGGTGGATGTCGGCGGCGACCGCCAGCATCTTCTGAAGCACGCGCGCGCGGGCGGCGGCATCCCTGGGCACGAAACGCGGCTCGGGGTCGCGCGCATCGAGATAGTCGAGGATGGCGAGGCTCTGGCCGATAACATGGCCGTCGATCTCGAGCGTCGGCACGATGCCCTGCGGGTTCACGGCGCGGTTCGCGGCGGCGCGATGCTCGTCCTTCAGCAGGTCGACGGTCACGCGGGCATAAGCGAGCCGCTTGAGGTTCAGCCCGATGCGGACGCGATAGCAAGCGGACGACAGCGCGTAATCGTGGAGGAGGGGGAGGGCCATGGCCTTCCCCATATCGCGAGCTGTTCCCCGGCGAAAGCCGGGGTCCAGGGACTCGCTTGCGGCAGGCTCCGGGAGTTGCCGAGAGACTTTCCAACTGGATCCCGGCTTTCGCCGGGGAACAGGTTAGAGGATCACCCTACGCCCTTCGCCGCGAGCGCCGCGAGCAGCAGCAGCGCGACGATGTTGGTGATCTTGATCATCGGGTTCACGGCGGGGCCGGCGGTGTCCTTGTAGGGATCGCCCACGGTGTCGCCGGTCACGGCCGCCTTGTGCGCTTCCGAGCCTTTGCCGCCATGGTTGCCGTCCTCGATATATTTCTTGGCGTTGTCCCAGGCGCCGCCGCCCGAAGTCATCGACAGCGCGACGAACAACCCCGAGACGATCACGCCGAGCAGCATCGCGCCGACCGCCGCGAAGCCCGCCGCCTGGCTGTCCACTGCCGTGATCACGAAATAGAGCACGATCGGCGAGAGCACCGGCAGCAGCGAGGGGATGATCATCTCGCGGATCGCGGCGCGGGTGACGAGATCGACGGTGCGGGCATAGTTGGGCCGGCTGGTGCCCTCCATGATGCCGGGATTGTCGCGGAACTGGCCGCGCACCTCCTCGACGACCGCGCCCGCCGCGCGGCCGACCGCGGTCATGCCGAACGCGCCGAACAGATAGGGCAGCAACGCGCCGAGCAGCAGGCCGACGATGACGTAAGGGTTCGACAGGCTGAACAGCTTGGGATCGGCGGCGATCGTCGGGAAATACTCTTTCAGATCGCTGGTGTAGGCGCCGAACAGCACGAGCGCGGCGAGCGCGGCCGAGCCGATCGCATAGCCCTTGGTGACCGCCTTGGTGGTGTTCCCGACCGCGTCGAGCGCGTCGGTCTTGTGTCGGACTTCGTCGGGCAGGCCCGCCATCTCGGCGATGCCGCCGGCATTGTCCGTCACCGGGCCGTAGGCGTCCAATGCGACCACCATGCCGGCAAGCGCGAGCATTGAAGTCGCGCCGAAGGCGATGCCGATGATGCCGGCGATCTTGAACGCGGCGATCACCGCGATCACGATCACCAGCGTCGGCAGCGCGGTCGCCTCGAGGCTGACGGCGAGGCCCTGGATGACGTTGGTGCCGTGGCCGGTCTCCGACGCCTTGGCGATCGACTTGACCGGGCGATAGTTGGTGCCGGTGTAATATTCGGTGATCCAGACGATCAGGCCGGTGACGGCGAGGCCGATCAGCATGCACCAGAAGAGCTGCATGCCGGTCACGGTCAGCGCACCCGAGCCTGCCGTCGCATTCGTCATCGCATCGGTGCCGACGCCTGCGGCATCGACGACGTCTCCGCCGCCGATCGCGCTGTTCATGTCGCCGAGCGTGAACTGGGTCGCGATCCACAGCGCCGGCACAGACAGGATCGCCGAGGTCCAGAAGCCTTTGTAAAGCGCGCCCATGATCGAGCCGGAGCCGAGACGGACCATATAGGTGCCGATGATCGAGGTGATGATGCAGACGCCGCCGACGATCAGCGGCAGGCTCATCAGCCGCATCAGCGTGTCCGGCGCGGCGTGGATCAGCAGCGCGATCGAGACCATCGTCACGCCGAGCGTCACCACATAGGTTTCGAATAGGTCGGCGGCCATGCCGGCGCAGTCGCCGACGTTGTCGCCGACATTGTCCGCGATCACGGCGGGATTGCGGGGATCATCCTCGGGGATGCCGGCCTCGACCTTGCCGACGAGATCGGCGCCCACATCGGCGGCCTTGGTGAAGATGCCGCCGCCGAGGCGCGCGAAGATGGAGATCAGCGAGGCGCCGAAGGCCAGCGCGGTCAGCGATTGCGTGATCACGCGGCGATCGACCGGGTTCGAGAGATCGTGATGAGCAGGGCCGGTCAGGTACCAGAAGAACACCGCGATCGCGAGCAAGCCGAGGCCGGCGACGAGCATCCCGGTGACCGCGCCCGAGCGGAACGCGGTAGTGAGGCCGGCCTGCAGCGTGCTCCGCGCCGCCTCGGCGGTGCGGACGTTGGCGCGCACCGAGATGTTCATGCCGACGAAGCCGGCGACGCCCGAGAGCACCGCGCCGATCAGGAACCCGACCGTCGAGACGAGGCCGAGCGTGAGGAAGAGGATGACGGCGACGATGACGCCGACGATGGCGATCGTTGTGTACTGGCGCGACAGATAGGCCTTGGCGCCTTCCTGGATGGCGGCGGCGATGTCCTGCATCTTGGCGTCGCCGGCGGGTTGCTTCAGCACCTGGCTGCTGGTGATCAGCCCATACAGCACGGCAATGATGCCGCACGCGATGGACGCGTACACAATCGTCATCAAACACTCTCCTAGCGGCCCGGTCGTTGCCGGTTTCGTCTGTGGTTGACGCGTTGTTTGCAGGTGAGCCGCGCTATTGGCAAGCCGAACCGTGCAGATAGCCGAGGCGGGACGGGACGGGGACGGGCGTGCCGTCATCGCTTAAGCTGAGGCCGGCGCCAACGGCGAAGCGGCCGACGCGGACGCAGCCGGGAATGGCTGCGATTGCCTCGGCCGCCTCCGGGGCCGCTGCCGCGAGCAGCGCGTAGTCGTCTCCGGCGGTCGCGGCGGCGAGGCGGGCGGCGGTGTCGTCGCCGCTGAGCGCGCTTGCCTCCGAAGAGCGCGGGATGGTGGCGAGATCGATGGCGATCGCGAGGCCGCTCGCCGCAGCGATGCGCGTGGCGTCGATCAGCAGTCCGTCCGAAACGTCGGCAGTGGCGTGGGCGAGCGGCGCGAGCGCACGGCCTTCAGCCAGCAGCGGGACCGGCCGGCGATAGGCGGCGAGCAGCGAGGGTGCTCCCGCGATCTCGCCTCGCGCGATGCGCAGGCCAAGGCCGGCATCGCCGATCGTGCCGCAAACCCAGAGGTCGTCGCCCGCCTGCGCGCCGGTCCGCGATGGCGCGCCGCCGGCGGGCACGCTCCCGATCGCGGTAAGCCCCAGCGTGCGGGGGCCCGCCGCCGTGATCGTGTCGCCGCCCAGGAGCGGCACGGCGAAGTGGGCAAGCGCCTCGCGAAGGCCCTCGAGGAAGGCGGCATTCCATTCCGGCACGCCGAGCGGATAGCCGAGCAGCACACCCACCGGATCGGCGCCTTTGGCGGCGAGATCGGAGAGGTTCACCGCAACGAGCTTCCAGGCCACATCGGCGGCCGGATCCGAGGCGAGATAGTGCACGCCCTCGGCGATCATGTCATGGGTGAGGACGAGATCGCGGCCGGGTGGCGGGGTGAGCACAGCGGCATCGTCGAGCAGACCGCGCGCCGCGGGCGAGGTCGCGAGCGCGCGGAGGGCGGCGATGAACTCCGCTTCGTTCATGGTACACATGTGCTCCTGCGAAAGCAGGAGCCCTGAGTCACGAGGAATGCGCTTGCGGCTCCGGGCTCCTGCTTTCGCAGGAGCACCGTGTCGCTCCGGTTAACGCCGCACCTCTTTCGCGATCGCGTCGAGCAGGCCGTTGACGAAGCCTTTCTCGCGCTTGGCGTAGAAGGCGTCGGCGACATCGACATATTCCGAAATGATCGTGCCGACCGGCACGTCTGCGCGCGCGAGCAGTTCATAGGCGCCGGTGCGCAGTATCTGGCGAAGCGGGCGATCGAGCCGGTCCAGCGTCCAGCCTTCGGCGAGCTTCGACGCGACGAGCGCATCGATCTCCGCCCGGCGCGCGTCAACGCCCTTCACGACATCGTCGAAGAAATCGACCTCGGCGTCGACATATTCGACATCCTCGATCGTCGCGCCCAGCCGGTGCTGGTGGAACTCGTGGAGCAGCGCGGCGATTGCGGTGCCCTCCATCTCCTGCTGGTAGAGCGCCTGCACGGCAGCGAGCCGGGCGGCGGAACGCGCGCGGGCGCGATCGCCGACGCGCGCCGAAACCTTCGTCATGCCCGCTTCTCCAGCCGTAGCGCGACCGAGGCGGCGTGCGCGGGCAGCCCTTCGGCACCGGCGAGCGCCACGGCGGCGGGTCCGATCCGCGCGATGCTGTCCGCGTCGCAGGCGAGGAAGCTGGTTCGTTTCATGAAGTCGAGCACCGAGAGGCCGGAGGCGAAACGCGCGCGCCGCCCGGTCGGCAGCACATGGTTAGGGCCGCCGACATAATCGCCGACCGCTTCCGGCGTGTAGCGGCCGAGAAACACCGAACCGGCGTTGCGGACGTTGGCGAACAGCGGCTCGGGATCGGCGACGGCGAGTTCGAGATGTTCGGGGGCGAGCCGGTCGGCGAGCGGGATGGCGTCCGCCAGCGAGGCCACCGTGATGATCGCGCCGTTCGTCTGCCAGCTTTCGCGTGCGACGGTCTGCGTCTGCAGCGTGCCGAGCCGGCGCTCGACGGCGTCGGCGACCGCGTCGCCGAAGCCCGCATCGTCGGTGAACAGGATCGATTGGCTGGTCGGGTCATGCTCGGCCTGGCTGAGCAGGTCGGCGGCGATCCAGTCGGGATCATTGCCGCGGTCGGCGACGACGAGGATTTCGGACGGTCCCGCGACCATGTCGATG
>Ga0213875_10001815_pt1 | contig 13281 bp, 12 predicted proteins | sample BarmaccomBMRX_R8_FD_160105 | JGI IMG/M metagenome (GOLD analysis project Ga0213875, IMG submission 160105) | Root-associated microbial communities from Barbacenia macrantha in rupestrian grasslands, the National Park of Serra do Cipo, Brazil - RX_R8 | ecosystem: Host-associated > Plants > Roots... | reverse complement strand
AGGATTATCTAAGGATCAAAAAGGCACTGCCAAACCCAAACCGCTCTTAGGAAATCCTTAGCTCTTCTTTACGACTTCTTTAGCAATCGGCGCTTACCTTGAGAACAAGGGGAGGATCTAGACTTGCTCGACCTTTTCTATGTTTTAGTCGCTCTCTTCTTTTTTATCGTCTGTTGGGCGTTTACAAAGGCATGCGACCGCCTGTAACCGCCTTCCTGGAGTTTACCTATGGATTACATCGTCGGAGGAATTACATCCCTCCTGTTGTTCCTGTATCTGATTTACGCCTTGCTGAAGCCCGAAAAGTTTTAACTACGCTCGGAGGCGCGCTTTACCAGGCGCCAGTGGAGTCCCAACTATGACGTCAAATGCTTTCCTCCAAATTGCAATCTATTTTCTGATCATCCTCGCGCTCGCCAAACCCATGGGCGTCTTCATGGCCAAGCTCTTCGAGGGTAAGCGGACTTTTCTCCACCCGCTGTTGCATCCCCTAGAAGCGCTGACTTACAAGTTCGTCGGCGTGAATGAGCGAACAGAGCAGCGCTGGACACAATACACCGCTTCCCTTCTTGCGTTCAGTATCTTCAGTTTCCTGTTCGTATATCTGCTCCAACGCTTGCAGGGGTTTTTACCCCTAAACCCGCAGGGCTTTGGAGCAAGTCTCGTCTCGCCGGATCTGGCCTTCAACACAGCCGTTAGCTTTGTGACCAACACCAATTGGCAATCCTACTCCGGCGAATCTACGTTAAGTTATCTCGTCCAGATGGCCGCTCTCACAGTGCAGAATTTCGCTTCGGCCGCCGCGGGAATAGCAGCCGCCATCGCGGTCACGCGCGGGTTTGCGCGCCAGCAAGTGAACAGCTTGGGCAATTTCTGGGTAGATCTCACTCGCGCGGTTGTCTACATTCTTTTGCCGCTTTCATTCCTCGCCGCCTTGATCTTTTGCTCCCAGGGAGTAATTCAAAACCTTCATCCGTACACCGTCGCAAAGACACTCGAAGGCGCGAAACAGGTGATCGCTCAAGGTCCTGTCGCTTCTCAGGAAGCCATAAAGATGCTCGGAACGAACGGGGGCGGTTTCTTCAATGCCAATTCTTCACATCCCTTCGAAAACCCGTCTCCTTTTACAAACCTGCTTCAACTCGTACTGATCTTCGTCATTCCTGCTGGATTGACTTATACATTCGGAGTCATGGTCGGGGATCGCAGGCAGGGGTGGACTCTTTTCGCTGCTTGCGCGGCAATGTTTCTCGCCGGCGTCTTTGTCTGCTATTGGGCTGAGCAAAAGGGCAATCCGTCGTTTGCAAAACTTGGGGTCGAAACGAACGCGACCGCTACACAACCCGGCGGGAATATGGAGGGTAAAGAAACACGCTTCGGTATCGCGGCTTCAGCCCTTTTCGCGACTGTAACAACTGACGCAAGTTGCGGAGCCATCAACGGCGTTCATGACAGCTTTACGCCTCTCGGCGGGTTAGTCCCTCTGTTTAACATCCAGACCGGAGAAGTTATCTTTGGCGGAGTCGGCGCCGGATTGTACGGAATTCTTTTATATGCGATTGTTGCAGTTTTCATTGCCGGCCTGATGGTAGGACGCACTCCCGAATACGTCGGCAAAAAAATTGAGGGCAAGGAAGTCAAAATGGCGATGATCGCGCTGGTCGCGACCGCCTTCAGCATTCTTGTTTTTGCCGCAATCTCTTCCGTCATTCAATTTGCAGCACCCACCAAAGATGCGAAAGGGCAACCAGTGCCCCACAGTTACTGGAATGCGCCTGGCCCGGCTATGGCCAACGTGACCAACTCCGGTCCACACGGCTTTAGCGAGGATTTATACGCCTACACCAGCGCTACCGGCAATAATGGCAGCGCCTTCGCAGGTTTGAATACCACTACGCCCTGGTACAACCTAACGATGGGCTTGGCGATGCTGATCGGCCGCTTCTTGTTCTTGATTCCGCTCCTAGCCGCGGCAGGAAGTCTGGCCATGAAGAAGAAAGTCGCCGAGACCCTGGGCACGCTTCCCACCCATGGGCCGCTTTTCGTGGGTCTGCTAGTCGGGACCGTAATCCTGGTCGGCGCACTCACTTTCTTCCCGGCGCTCGCACTCGGCCCGATTGTTGAACATTATTTGATGATGGACGGGAAATTGTTTTCATTGCTACTGTTTCCCATTTGGAGCTAAGCCATGGCCACTGTACTTGAGCCTCCTCGCGTTCCTTCGCCCTCGGATCCGAGCTCTCTTCTTCCAACCCGCCTGGTCCGAGCCCGCCCGCTCTTCGACCCTGAAATCGTGCGGCGCGCCACCAAGGATTCGTTCGTGAAGCTGAATCCCTTCACGCTCGCAAGAAATCCTGTCATGTTCGTCGTTGAAGTCGGCGCCGCTCTGGTCACTCTCTTTCTGCTCCGCGATGTCTTCGCGGGGCGGGGCGGTAAAGAAGGTTTCGAGCTCCAAATTTCCTTGTGGCTCTGGTTCACAGTCCTGTTCGCCAACTTCGCCGAAGCCATGGCTGAAGCTCGTGGAAAGGCTCAAGCCGACACCCTCCGCAAAACCAAAACAGATTCGATAGCAAAACGCGTCTCCGGCAATGGCAAACTCGAAACCGTTCCCGCTTCAAAACTCAAAGCAGGAGACACCGTTATCGCCGAAACCGGTGATCTCATTCCAGGGGATGGAGAAGTCATCGAGGGCATAGCTACCGTTGACGAATCCGTCATCACCGGCGAGAGCGCGCCGGTCATTCGCGAATCCGGGGGCGATCGTAGCGCCGTCACCGGCGGCACGCGAGTTCTCTCCGACAAAGTCACCATTCGCATCACCTCAAATCCGGGCGAAACGTTCCTGGATAAAATGATCGCGCTTGTCGAAGGCGCGGAACGCCAGAAGACGCCCAATGAAATTGCACTGAATATCCTGATCGCCGGCCTGACTCTCATCTTTCTGCTGGCAGTCGCGACACTCCATCCGTACGCAATTTACGCTGTATCTTCGGCAGGAGCTGGAACGGTGCCGACCATAGCCGTTCTGGTCTCTCTGCTCGTCTGTTTAATTCCCACAACCATCGGCGGATTGCTCTCCGCAATCGGTATTGCCGGCATGGATCGCGTGATGCAGCACAACGTTCTCGCGATGAGTGGCAAAGCGGTCGAGGCCTCCGGCGATATCAACACGCTTTTGCTTGATAAAACCGGAACCATCACTCTTGGCAATCGTGAAGCCGTCGAATTTATCACTTTCGACGGAGTATCCGAGGAAGAACTCGCGGATGCGGCGCAGCTCTCAAGCCTTGCGGACGAGACTCCTGAGGGCCGCTCCATCGTGGTATTGGCCAAGCAAAAATTCGGACTGCGGGGCCGCGAAGTCGGCGAGCACGAACCGCACTTCATTCCGTTCTCGGCCTACACCCGCATGAGTGGCGTTGATCTCGATGGCCGTATGTTGCGAAAAGGCGCAAGCGCGGCCATCGCTGATTTCGTGAAGCAGCTTGGGGGCTCGCTTCCCGCAACCTTTGAGCAGACTTCTGATCAAATCTCACGCACCGGGGGTACCCCTCTCGCCGTCGCCGATGGCCCGCGCGCGCTCGGTATCGTTCATCTCAAAGACATCGTCAAGGGCGGTATGAAGGAGCGCATCGGACAACTCCGCGCCATGGGCATTCGGTCCGTCATGATCACCGGTGATAATCCGCTCACTGCCGCTGCCATCGCCGCAGAAGCAGGCGTAGATGATTTCCTCTCCCAAGCGACTCCAGCCGACAAGTTGGCCTACATCAAACGCGAGCAGGCCGAAGGCCGCTTGGTTGCGATGACCGGTGATGGCACCAATGACGCTCCGGCCTTGGCGCAAGCAGATGTCGGAGTCGCCATGAACACTGGAACCATGGCTGCCAAAGAAGCCGGGAACATGGTTGATCTCGACAGCAATCCCACGAAGCTAATCGAGGTTGTGGCGATCGGAAAGCAATTGCTGATTACTCGTGGCGCGCTCACCACGTTCTCGATCGCCAACGATGTCGCGAAATATTTCGCCATCATTCCGGCTATGTTTATGGCTACTTATCCAGCCCTGGCGCGATTCAACATCATGGGCCTGCACACGCCGCAAAGCGCTGTGCTCGCCGCAGTCATCTTCAATGCATTGATCATCATCGCCTTGGTCCCGCTTGCCCTTCGCGGTGTGAGATACCGCCCAGTCGGCGCGGCTGCGCTGTTGCGCCGCAACGTCCTGATCTACGGTATCGGTGGAATCATTGTGCCGTTTCCCGGCATTTGGCTCCTGGATCAGATCCTGGTATTTCTGCATCTCGCGTGAAAGCCGCATAGAAAGAAAAATATGTTAAAGCAACTTGTCCCCGCGCTTCGCATGACGGTTCTTCTCACCATACTTACTGGGCTCGTCTACCCGGGGGTCGTCACGGGTGTCTGCCAGATCCTCTTTCGGGATAAAGCCAATGGCAGCCTTGTGACTCAGAACGGGCAGATCCTCGGATCGACGTTGATCGGGCAAAACTTTTCCAAACCCGAGTACTTCCATCCGCGCCCTTCCGCGGCGGGAAATGACGGTTATGATCCGACCGCGTCTTCAGGCTCGAACTTCGGCCCGACCAATCAGAAATTGTACGACCGCATGAAAGCCTCGGCCGCCCAGTTCCGGAAAGAAAACCCCGATTTCGCAGGACCCATCCCCGCCGATGCGCTCACAGCATCCGGCAGCGGCCTCGATCCGCACATCAGCGTCGCTAACGCCAATGCGCAAGCGGCGCGGGTCGCGAAAGCGCGTAATCTGTCCGTCCAAGACGTCAACGCACTAATCGCATCCGCTACCGACAATCGCGATCTGGGTTTCCTCGGCGAGGCTCGCGTGAATGTGCTGAAGCTTAACCTGGCGCTCGATCACCAATCTCCAAAACGCTAGACTTCGAAAGTCATGAAATTCCGGAAGCTTGCGTCTTGTATATACATTGTGTCTGTTTGGGCGAGCGTTGCGGCAGCTCAGCAGTCGACTAACACCGATGCGCCTCTATCGGATCGCGAACGGGCGCTGCTCGATCGAATCGATAAGCTGGAACAACGTGTCGCGGCGCTCGAAGGCAAGCAGCCCAATGCAAGTGCGTCAACGCCTGCTTCAGCTCCTCAGCCGCAGAGTCCCCCGAATCAGGCGGCGGCGCCCCAGCAACCCTCATCCCCGCTCGCATTTTCGGATAGCACTACGCTGAACTTCCTTTTGGATGGTTACTACGGCTATAACTTCGATCATCCGGTCGGGCGCGTGAACTTGCTCCGCTTCAACGATCCCACATCGAATAACTTCACGCTTGATCAGGCAGTCGTAATGTTGGAGCGCGCGCCGGATGCCTCGGCTGGGCGTCGTCTCGGCATTCGTCTGGATCTGATGTTTGGCCAAGACACCGATAGCCTGCAGGGAAGCTCGGCCAACGAACCGCGCCCGCAGATCTACCGCAATATCTTCCAGGCTTATGGCTCATACGTGTTTCCGGCCGGCAGTGGGCTGCAAGTCGACTTCGGCAAATTCGCCAGCAGCATCGGTTATGAAGGGGCTTACGCGAAAGATCAGCTGAATTACTCGCGCTCTCTTTTCTATACCTTTTTGCCTGCCTATCATATGGGTTTTCGCGCCAATTACAACGTGAATAGTAAGTTGAGCTTGCAATATTGGCTCGTGAATGGTCTGAACCAGACTGAGGATTTCAATGGCTTCAAGAGTCAGGCAGCTGTGATCATCGTAAAGCCGAACAGCAACATCACCTGGAACATCAACTACTACGAGGGCCGGGAGCAACGTGATCTCGTTCCTCTCACGAATCCGGGCGTGCCGGAATTGCCGACTCAGCCCGGGCTTTCCATCACTCCCGTTCAAACCGCGCACAATGGCCGTCTGCACATTATCGACTCTTACGTATCTTTCAACCTTGGTCCCAAATGGACCACCGGACTGGAGGGCGATTACGTGATTAGTCGCGTCGCCTCGAATTCCTTCCCCACCCGCCTATATGGCGGCGTCGGATATTTGCATCGGCAGATATCCAATGCATTTGCGTTGAACGGCCGTTTTGAATATCTGAAGGATGACGGTGGCCTCTTTACGGGTGTCACCCAGGACTTGAAGGATATTACCGGCACCGCTGTTTATCAATTCGCCGACGGCTTTCAGACTCGATTGGAATACCGTCGCGATTTCACCAACCGGCCGTTTTTCCTGACCAACAATCCCGCGGTTCTAGTCCGGTCCCAAAGCACTGCCACTTTAGGAATGCTTTGGTGGATTGGCGGCAAGCAGGGTAGCTGGTAATGAGCTCCCCGCTAATTCGATAATAAAAGTGTGCCGACTGTAGCAGAACGTAAGCCTACACCCGATCAGCTGCTCCAGCAGCTCGAGTCTGAAGAAGAACATAAAGCGCAAGGGCGTTTAAAAGTTTTTCTAGGATATGCATCCGGCGTGGGCAAGAGTTTCCGCATGCTGGATGAGGGCCGCCGGCGCTTCGAGCGCGGTCAGGACGTAGTCGTCGGAGCCATTCAGCCCAGGCTTTCTCCCGATGTGCAGCAGGCGGTTTCAACCCTCGAGGTAATACCGCTCAAGAACGTGGGCGGCACGCCTGTTATGGATCTACCCGCTATTCTGCGCCGTCATCCGAGAGTCTGTCTCGTCGATGGCTTGGCTTACGACAATCCGCCAGGTTCACCGCATGAAAAACGCTGGCAGGATGTAGCTGAGCTGCTGAGCGCCGGAATCTCTGTCATCACTTCAGTGAACCTCCAGCACATCGAAGAGAAGCGCGAACAGGTCGAAGCAATAACCGGCAAGCACGTCACCGAGACAATCCCGTTAAGCTTCTTGCAGACCGCGTACGAAATTGTGGTGGTGGACGCGCCGGCACAGAGTTGCATGACCGCTCTCGAAGGGGGAGCTAACGCAGGGTCACACCAAATTCTCAGCCAGTTGCAGCTTTCCGAATTGCGGGAAATTGCTCTTCTGCTTGCGGCCGATGTTGTGGATAAGCAACTGGAAGGATATCTCGCGCGCCATGGTATCGAGCAACTTTGGGGCACGCAAGAACGCATTTTGGTAGTGCTCTCACCGAATGCGGATGCCAAGCATATGCTAAATAGCGGCGCGCGCAATCGGGATCGCTTCCATGGCGAACTGATTGCGGCGCACTTGAACCGTCCGGATTGGTCCGCCGAACAGCGCCGGAAAGTGGAAGAAGGCGTCGAACTTGCCAGGCAAAAAGGCGCCGAGATCATCCAGCTTGATGGCGAAGACGCCGTCGACACACTGCTCCGCTTTGCCCACCATCGCGGAATCACGCAAATCTACGTCGGCCAGAAGCACCGCGACAATTGGTGGGAACGCGTCTTCGGAACGGACCTCGATCGCTTAATCAGCGCCGCCGAAGGCATGGACGTCCGCGTTTTTCCACACCCCTGAGCAAGAGCGCGCCCATTCGTGATACCTTCTAGAATCGAGGATCAAATATGCGGCTACTGAATATTGCAGTTGTTTCAACTTCCTTAGTTGCCGCGCTGCTGGCGCAAGCACCGCCTTCGAGCACGCTCAAGGTCGGGGATACTGCGCCGGACTTCACCCTTCCTTCAACGGATGGCGGAGACATGCACCTTGCCGATTACATCGGCAAAAGCACGGTGGTCTTGGCATTCTTCCCCGCCGCGTTTACCGGTGGTTGAACGGCTGAAATGAAAGCATTCCAGTCTGGAATGCAAAAGTTTCAGGATTCCGGCGCCGAGGTCTTCGCGATCAGTACAGATAATGGCCCCTCACAGAAGGCATTCGCGCAAAGCCTTGGCTTATCGTTTCCGATTCTGAGTGATTTCCTCGATCGGCACGTATCGAAAGACTATGGCATCTACATACCGAAATACGGAATTGCCAACCGCGTCACCTTCGTGATCGACAAGGAAGGCAAAATCAACTTCATCGAATCCGGCGGAGACGCCCTCAAAATCTTAGGCGCGGGAGACGCCTGCAACCGGCTCGCGCACAGAAAAGCCGAAAGCAAACCCTAGGGGGTACTTTCCAAGCGTTCTCGGAGTGTCCCTCGGGCGTGTTACGTTCTCTAGGGCTCGAAATCGTAAGGAGCTAAATAAAGCTCATGATCGTGTTCAACCAGGCCGAACCGGATCCGGTCCAGCCAGCCTGTCCGGCCAAGCAGATTTCTGTTGATACGCTCGTCAGCGAAAAAGTAGACCATCGATTCGAATCGCATGTTCAAGACCTCTAGACCAACCATGTGGCCAAAAGTATTGATGGGTCCCGTAGCCGTCCAGAATGTCTTCGCTTCGCCGTGTTCGATATCCAGATCTAGCATTTCTCCATACTTGCGGTCAAAAAGACAATTGCTCGCTCCCGTATCGATGTAGGCAATCAGATCGACTATTTCGCGATCGGTATTCAGAACTACGGGTATTGAAATCCCTTCAGCTGTCGACGGTAGGAGTAAACCGATTGAAAGTCGATGCTGGGCATCAGAGCCAGCCCGCAGAGGGATGCTCCTCCTGTTCCTCGCGAATACGGAGTAGCAGGGGCCGCGCTATCCCCCGCTGACGTGCCTCGTCGCGGACAGATCTAGCGTTTGAGCCGTGGCTGATCAGCGCTCCACCATCGAGGGCTACCCATTCTCCGGGATACTCGTTGCCATGGGCCTTCAGCCACTCGAGATCGGCTTCTCTACTGGAACGTGATTTAGCGAGCGGCATGTCGGCGATTGTAACCAGCACGTGCTGCTTCTCGGCCAGTGGCACTGGCTCGAGCGGACGCAAAACTCCATGCTCAAATACCGCTTCTAGCTGTCGTACCATGCCTTCGATTGTAGCGGTCAAACTGGAGTAGGTCTTTTCGCAGCGAGTAATGAGATCTCACGTTTCGAACAAATCTCCCGCGGGCAGCGTTTCTGGCCGACGGCCCCAAGCCAAACGGAATGCTTCTTGAGAGAAGGTGCGCCGTCCATTCGGGTCCTCGAAAAAGAGTTTGCCCAGTCCTGGTAACTGCGTACGGTAAGCGCGAAGAGCGGCTTCTTTCTTCTCTCGCCATGAACTGACATCGATCAGGAAATCGATTCCCGGTTCATTGTTCAGATCCGCGTCCGGCGCAAGCCTGAACAATAGTTTCGGAGGTGTCCACAGCAGCCGCTCGATCGTATGCGCCGAACCGACTTCCGGATACCAGCGTCGATCCGCCGCTGCAGCAATAGCATCCGATGCGAAACGGCTGATGGCTAGGTGATCGGGGTGCTGATTCGCTCCGTTCGGATCAAACGTGATCACGATCTGCGGCCGCGTTTCGCGAATGATTTGTACCAATTGAACGCGGACCTCCTGTATTGAGGCAGCGAGTAGCTTTTGGTCCTCGTAAGCAAAGAAGTACAGATCTTTCACGCCTAGAATGGAGGCGGCGTTCCGCAGTTCCTGCTCGCGCACGCCCGGCAGCTCTTCAATCGAGCAAAGATCCGCAGTTGCACCGCGCTCGCCGCGGGTAGCGCAAACGACCCCGACGCGCACACCCGCCTCCGCGTACTTCGCGATCGTTCCGGCAGCAAAAAATGTCTCGTCATCCGGGTGCGCTCCCACGATCAAGAGACTTCGCATCGAGCTTCAGTGAATCTCCGGCTCAGGCGTTGCTTTTTTACTGCCAAGAAAGTCGAAATCGCAACCTAGATGCGCCTGCGTCACTCGCTCGAGATAAAGCGCGCCGTAGCCCCGACCATACTTCGGAGCGGGCTTTACCCATGTCGATCGTCTGCTCACTAGTTCTGTTTCGGTCACCAGCAAATCCAGCCGGCGCTGCGCCGCATCGAGCAAGATCATGTCGCCGTCTTCCACGAAAGCTAACGGCCCACCCACGTAACTTTCGGGTGAAACATGAAGCACGCAAGTGCCATACGCGGTGCCGCTCATGCGCGCATCGGAGATGCGGACCATATCGCGAACGCCTTTCTGCAGCAGTTTTTTCGGTATCGGCAGCATACCCCATTCCGGCATGCCGGGACCTCCGAGCGGACCCGCATTCCGTAACACCAGAACCGAATCCTCTGTAACCTCCAGATCCTCGCGGTCGATTCGCTCCTCGAGATCCTGGCGATCCTTGAACACGACTGCAGGACCGGTGTGATGTAACAACTTCGGATCTGCGGCGGGCGTCTTAATCACTGCGCCATCAGGAGCCAGGCTGCCGTAAAGAATGGTCGTGCCTCCGCTCGGAGCAAGCGGGTGATCTCTCGGCCGAATCACTTCCGAATTGATGACCGTAGCATCCGCGAGATTGTCGCCGACACTCCGGCCATTGACGGTGATGCAATCGAGCCACAGCAAGTCCCGCATTTCGGCCATCAGCGCTCGCAGTCCTCCGGCATAGAAGAAGTCCTCCATCAAAAAGGCTCCGGAGGGCCGGATATTTGCGAGAACCGGAACACGTTCGGAGATTCGCTCAAACTCGGGCAGATCGAGTTTTAGGCCGCAACGTCCGGCCAGTGCCACGAGATGAATAATCGCATTGGTGGAACCGCCAATGGCCATGTCGACGGCGATGGCGTTTTCAAATGCTTTTCTGCTCAAAATGTCTGAGGGCTTGAAATCCTCCCAGACCATCTCCACAATCCGCTCGCCGCAACTGATTGCCATGCGCGGGTGATTCGAATCTGCGGCGGGAATGGAGGACGCGCCCGGCAGTGTCATCCCGAGCGCCTCGGCGATCGCCGTCATAGTGGACGCCGTGCCCATGGTCATGCAAAAGCCGGGTGAGCGTGCAATCGCATTTTCCATCGAGTTCCAATCGGCCTCGCTGAAGGTTCCGGCGCATCGCTCGAACCAGAATTTGCGGACATCCGTGCCGCTTCCCAGCGGCTGGCCTCTCCAGTTCCCACGCAGCATCGGTCCCGCAGGCAGATAAATCGCCGGAATGTCCATGCTGATTGCGCCCATAAGCAGCCCGGGCGTGGTCTTATCGCAGCCGCCCATCAGCACCGCGCCATCCACAGGCAGGCTCCGCAGCGCTTCTTCCGTTTCCATGGCGAGCAGATTCCGATACAGCATGGGGCTCGGCTTCATATAGGTTTCCGTGATCGAGAACGCCGGGATCTCGACCGGAAAGCCGCCCGCCTGCCATACACCGCGCTTCACGGCCTCCGCTCTTTCGCGCAAATGATAATGGCAGGGATTGATCTCGCTCCAGGTATTGACGATCGCGATCACCGGCTTACCCGCGAAGTCTTCTTGCCGGTAACCGATTTGCTTCATCCGGGAGCGATGGCCGAATCCTGCCATGTTCTCCGGCCCGAACCACCTGCTGCTGCGAAGCTGCTCTGGTTTGCGTTTTAGTTCCATCTGCTTCACTTAGATTATGAGTGCTGCGAATTCCCTACTCCCACAAATCAACCACATTGTCGTGCTGATGCTCGAAAACCGGTCATTCGACCATTTGCTCGGCTTCTTGTATCAATCCTCTGGAAATGTCTCTCCTCTTGGCCAACCCTTTGAAGGCCTACAAGGCAATGAGACGAACCCCGATGGAAGCGGTGGATCTGTCCAGGTTTTTCCAATCAACCCGACCGACCCGCATCCGTACCAGATGCCCAGCGCAAATCCGGGTGAAGGTTATTTGAACACCAATTCGCAGTTATTCGGAACCACTCAGGCACCCAGCCCCATTGTTCCCGCAAGCAACAACGGATTCGTCACCAACTTCGCCTACACGCTTTCCTGGGAGAGCAAGGAATCCGGGCAGGTGCTTCCCGGTACCCAGGCGTCCCAGATTATGGGCATGTACACGCCACAAACTTTGCCCGTGATTTCCGCCCTTGCGACGGGCTTTGCAGTGTGCGATTACTGGTTTGCTTCTGCGCCGACGGAAACCTTCCCAAACCGCGCCTTCGTAAATATGGCGACATCGCAGGGGTATGTGAAGGACAAAACAACCAGCGTGTATACCGCGCCGAGTATTTACACCGCGCTCTCGAACGCCGGTGCGAGCTGGGCAGTCTACGGCTATGATGCGCCGCCCCTCACGCGCGGGTCGGTCGCCGACATTACGAACGCGCCCGAAAGCAACTTCGGCCAATTCGCCGATTTCCAGGCAGCAGCCCAGAACGGCAGCCTGCCAAAATACGTCTTTCTCGAGCCCCAATGGGGCTCTGCCGGGAACAGCGAGCACCCGGATTACGACATGAGCAAAGGCGAAAAGTTTCTCCACGATGTCTATTACGCGCTCTTTGGAACCCCGGTCTGGAACCAGACTCTGCTGATCATCACGTACGACGAACATGGCGGCTGTTTCGACCATGTTCCGCCGCCCGAAAATGCGGTCCCGCCCGACAACTCCGCTGGTGAGCTCGGGTTCGACTTTACACGCTTTGGACTTCGTGTTCCCACCATCCTGATTTCTCCGCTGATCGCGGCCGGCACCGTCTTTCGCACCACCTCCTCAACGCCCTTCGATCACACTTCCATCCTGGCAACCGTGGAAGAGCGCTTTGGTCTTGCGAGCCTCACCGCGCGCGATGCGGCAGCCCCGCACGTGGGCGATGTCTTGACCTTAACGACACCTCGGACCGACGATCCGCTGAGCGGCGTCAATGTTCCGGTAAGCCCCAGTGTCCAAGTACTGTCTGCTAAGCCCGACAAATTCCAATGCGCGCTCGCCGAGACTGCGGCCAATCTTCCGCTCGCGCAAGACGAAGATCCAGGAAAGCATGGCCAACATCACGAAATGCCGCAGTTTACTATCGGCCAAGATGCAGTTCAATACGCCAAGCAGCGATACGAGCAGTACGCTAAGGAGCGGACGACTCGCCCTGACCTATACAGACTGCTGCTCGAATCTCGGCAATAACAGGTGAATAACCAGCAGCGCAAACAAGTAAATGGAACCCGCAACGATGAAGAGCGGGGTATAGGACTCACCAGAGAAATCGAGCCATCGCCCGATAAGAGGCTGGGCCAGCATTCCGCCGAGGGCGCCGCCCATCCCTGCCAAACCGACCACCGAGGCAACGGCGCTTCTCGGAAAACAGTCGGACGAAATCGTGTACAGGTTGGCTGACCAGCCTTGGTGAGCGGCTGCAGCTACGCTGACCAGGATCACCGTCAACCATAGATTGCCCGCTGCTGCCGGCACAAACATGACCGCAACCACGCAAAGGGCACAGACGAGCATCGCCGTTTTTCTTGCGGCGCCCGTCCGCCATCCGCGTTTGAGTAATGCTGAAGAGAGCCAGCCACCGCCAATGGAGCCGATATCGGCCGCCAAATAGA
>Ga0213875_10001814_pt1 | contig 13282 bp, 11 predicted proteins | sample BarmaccomBMRX_R8_FD_160105 | JGI IMG/M metagenome (GOLD analysis project Ga0213875, IMG submission 160105) | Root-associated microbial communities from Barbacenia macrantha in rupestrian grasslands, the National Park of Serra do Cipo, Brazil - RX_R8 | ecosystem: Host-associated > Plants > Roots... | reverse complement strand
AAAACCGGTTTCCCGGCAATCTTTTGCCAAAGTTATTTCAGGTCATGATCACAATTCCGGCAACCTGACCGAAAACCGTTAGCCGTTAGCGATCACGGCTGGTCAACGCTGCGGGTCTTGATCAGTTGACGACTGTACAGGGACCGCTCAGCCCATGCACGCATAAGGGGCGAACCGGACCAGGCGTACTTATCACGATTCCGTAACCCACGGTATTTATGCAGGCCAGGGGCATGGCGGTCGCACCGTATGTCTCATTTGACGCAGTAGTAACCATTGCTGAAACGTGCGGACGTGCAAGCAGATGCACGTGCGCAAAAGTTACCGCAACGTACGAAACCGGCCCGGCCAGGCACAATCGGTTGCATGCCCGCGCAAGTTAATCAAAGGTACTTACCTGTATCAATTCCGGCCGAGCTAACAGCCAGAATAAAATTGCAATTTGCGGCACCATATGGATTGCAATTCGCTTCAGCTCTGGACGTCGAGCGAAGCTGGGATAGTCCGGGTACTACCCAGATCACCGCGGCCCCCGCCACCAGTGCCCTCCTGGTGCGGGACGATTTCTTACCCATCCGGGACACCGGCCGCCGCCCCCACGGGCGCACAAAGCAGCGCCTCGCGCGCTGGGCGCCGACCGTGACGATCTCAGAAATGCGGTGGTTGCGGGCCGTTCCGGGTGGGGGCCTCGCATTGTGCGGGCCCGCCCCTCCACCCGCAAGGGCACCCCAAGATCCTTTCCAGACGCTCCGCAGAAAGCATCTTGAGGCCCCACCCTTGCGCGCGGAGCCTCTGCGACCCCTGGGCCAGGGAGCAAGGGCAGGTGGGACCTGCCCCGACCGGGCGCGAGGCCCCCACCCTTCACCCTGACGCCCGGTTGGCATGCGCACGCTAACGACAAGGGCCCAGACCATGACCAACCCCAAGACCGCAGAGCAGCACGGAAGCCGGATCATCGCCGCCCTCGAAGGTGCCTGGGCCGCGATCCAGGACACCCACCCCGACGTGCCCGATGTGGTGATCGTGACCGGGGCCGGGTCAAACCAGAAAGGCACCCCGGAGGGCTACCAGCTGCGGGGGCATCACTGGCCCGAACGGTGGGTCCTCGGCGGCCAGGACCAGGCCCGCGCCCCCGAACTGTTCGTCGCCGGGGAGCTGCTGGCGGCCGGGGGCCGGGCGGTCATCGAGGTCATGCTGCACGAGGCCGCCCACGCCCTGGCCGCCACACGCGGGATCAAGGACACCAGCGCAGCCGGGAACCGGTACCACAACAAGCGGTTCGTCGCTCTGGCGGCCGAGCTGGGCCTGCGCGGCCCGGACGTGCCGGACAAGATCACCGGCTGGTCCCACTGCACGCTGCACGGGCAGGCCGCCTACGACGCCTGGGCCGAGGTGACCGCCGCCATCGACGCCGCCCGGCTCCCCTTCCTGATCGACCTGGCCCGCCCCGGCCGTCCCGGCGGCGGAGACGGAACCGGGAACAACGGCGAAGACCAGGGCGGCGACGGCCCGGGCCAGCCCGCCAAGCGCGGCGGCCGGCGGGTCGCCGTCGAGTGCGCCTGCCAGCCCGAGCCCCGCCGCCTCCAGCTCACCCCCAAGCAGATCGAAGACGGCCCGATCATGTGCGGCCTGTGCCGCGCCGAGTTCGAGCAGCCCGAAGACAGCCCCGGCCTGGGCTGAAGGCCCCAGCGCTCCCCCGGCGGCTGGGAGCCGTCCGGTTGGCATGTGCACGCTAACCACGGATTGGACACGGCGGGCCTGGCTTATCAGCGATGGCACGGCCGATCCCCACCGTGGGCGCCCGGTGTGGCCTCGTCACGGTAGCGGGGACGGATGGCGGCCGGGTCATAGACGTACCGGCCGCCGCGCAGCGGGTCACCCGGCGGGCTGTCACCGTCCGGGACGATCTGGCAGTCCCAGCCTGGCCGGGTCCCCGGGCGGATCCAGGCCGTGATCTTCCCCCGACACCAGGTACCGGCTTGCCGGACCCACACGAGCGCATGCCGGGGCGGCACCCATCCGTCACCCCAATCCTGGCCCGGCACCGCCAGCTGGGCCTCTGTGGCCCGATCACGCGAGGGAACCAGTCTCCCAACGCACACACGCCAACCGCCCCACTCCATACTGCACTGATAACGCTAACAGCTCTGGGAACTCATGTTCGACTAGAATGCTCTGAACAGGCTAATCTTGAGGTGATTTGAGGTTCACACACATGCATTAACCCAACGTGATGGGAAGAGGTGACGCTCAGTGACTAGCGTCACCTCGCTGGCCAAGGGCTACGACCCGCGCTACCTGACCGAGGGCCAGGGCGCCGGGCATGCGGGTGGCACGAAGTACTACGCGGAGGCGGCCGGGGAGCCGCCGGGCCGGTGGGGTGGCCAGGCGGCTGCCCAGCTGGGCCTGGCCGGGGAGGTGGACGGCGACGTGATGCAGGCGCTGTACATGGACCGGGTGGGGCCGGACGGGCAGCGGCTGGACGCCCGGCAGCGGCCGAAGTACCGGCCGGCGGACGAGCGCGTGGACCGGGCGGTGGCCGCGTACACCGCCGCGCACCCGTTCGCCACCGACGGGGACCTGGAGCGGGTCCGCGTCCTGGAGCGGGCCAAGGCCCAGCATTCGGTGCCCTATTTTGACTTCACGGTCAGCGCGGCCAAGTCGGTGTCGGTGCTGCACGCCTCGCTGCTGGTCGCAGCACGCCAAGCCCACGAGGCGGGCCGCCGCACCGAGGCAGAAAGTCTGGAGCGCGACGCCCAGGACATCACCGGCGCGCTGACCGCCGCAGCACGCGCGGCGCTGTCGCGAGCAGAACGCGCCCTGTATGTGCGGACCGGCTACCACTCGGACACCTCCGGGGAGTACCGCGACGGCGCCGGGGCGGTGGTCGCGTCGTTCCTCCAGCACACCTCGCGGGAGGGGGACCCGCAGCTGCACGTCCACAACGCGGTCCTCAACCTGGCCCAGCGCGCCGACGGGGCGGATGCCACGTGGCGGACGCTGCACGGCAGCCTGCTGTACCAGGAGCGGCTGGCGGTGGCGGCGGTGGCCGCCCGGGAGCTGGCGACCCGCCTGACCAGCCTGGGGTATGTGCTGGTGCCCCGCGCGGACGGCAACGGGTTCGAGGTCGGCGGCGTCGACCAGGCGGTGATGGACGCCTTCTCCTCCCGCCGGGCGCAAATCACCCCCGAGGTGGCGCGGATGGCGGCCGAGTACCGGCAGCGGTACGGGCGGGAACCGTCCCAGCGGACGCTGTGGGCGATGGCCCAGGACGCCACGCTGGCGTCGCGGAAGGCTAAGCAGCACGGCCGCCCGGACCGCAGCGGGGTGCGGCCGCGCAGCGCCGGGGCCGAGCTGGACGCCTGGGAGGCGGCTACGGCGCAGCGCGAGGTGGCCGCCCTGTCGGCGGTGCACGTAGCAGTGCGGGCGTTCACCCGGCCGGACGGCCTGCTTGCTCCGCAGGTGCTGTCGGCGCAGCAGTGCGGAAGCGTCATCCGCCGCGCGGTGGACGGTGCCCAGCGGTCGTCGGCGGCGTTTACCCGGGCCGCCTTGTTGTGGGAGGTGCACCGGGCTATGCCCGCGATGGCGGCCGGGGTCGACCAGGCCGCGCTGGCCGAGGAACTGGCGGCCGAGGCGATCAGGTCGGGTGCGGTGCTGGCGCTCGGCCCGGCCCCGGACGTGACCGACGTGTCCGCCCTGGGGGTGCGGGCCAGTGACGGCCGGTCGGTGTTCACCCCGCCGGGCACCGACCGGTACACCACCCCCGCCCACCTGGACACCGAGGAGTACCTGGTGGCCGAGGCGGCCCGCGAGGTCCCGCAGCTGGTCACCCCGGATCAGGCGGCGCTGGCCCTGGGCCTGGCCGGCCTGTCCCCGGAACAGGCTGAGGTGGCGGCCGGGCTGCTGGCCGCCCGGACCGCGGTGTCGGTGCTGGTGGCCCCGGCCGGGGCGGGCAAGACCCACACCATGGCCGCGTTCGCGCAGGCGTGGACCCAGTGGACCGGCGGCCGGGCCGTCGGGGTCACCCTGTCCACGAACGCGGCCCGGGTCATGGCCGCCGAGGGCATGACCCAGGCCGTCAACATCGCCCAGTTCCTCGGCCGCCTGGAAGACGGCGGGTCCCGCGGCGCCATGCGCCTGGACGCCCGGGACGTGGTGGTGGTGGACGAGGCCAGCCAGGTTTCCACCGCCGACCTGGCCGCCATCCTGGCCGTGGTGCGCGCCGCCGGGGCGCGGGTCATCCTGACCGGCGACACCGCCCAGCTGGGCGCGGTGGACGCGGGTGGCATGATGCGGCTGCTCGCGGCGGACCTGGGTCACTGGGAACTGGCCGAGGTCCGGCGGTTCGACGCGGAATGGGAGCGCCTGGCCTCGCTCCAGCTACGTGACGGTGAGCGGGCCGCGCTTCAGGCCTATGACGCCCGGGGCCGGGTCCGGGGCGCCGACCGGGCCGCGGCCGTGCGGGACGCGGTGGCCCTGTACGTGGCCGATCACCTGATGGGCCGGGACGCCCTGCTGCTGGCCGGGACCAACGAGGAGGCGGCCGAGCTGGCCGCCATGGTCCGGGCCGAGCTGGTCCGCCACGGCCGGGTCCCCGACCGGGCGGAGGTACGCCTGGCCGACGGCAACGGCGCCGGACGCGGTGACCTGCTGCGGGCGCGGGAGAACTCCCCCGCGATCGACGCGGCCGGGCGCCCGCTCACCAACCGCGACACCCTCCGCCTGGACGGCACCACACTGGCCGCCGGGGGCCGGGTCGCCCTGGCCCGCCGCCAGCTGCCGGACCGGTCCTGGTCCCGCCCGTTCCCGGTCCCGCTGGACTACCTCCAGCGCTCGGCCGAGCTGGCTTATGCCGGCAACGTCTACGTGTCCCAGGGCCGCACCGTGGACACCTCGCACGTGTACGTCTCCCCCAGCTTGTCCCGCGAGGCCTTCTACGTGGCCATGACCCGCGGCCGATCCGCCAACACTGCCCACGTGGTGACCGGGCCGAGCCCTGCCCGCGGCCAGGACCCGATGACCCAGGCGGACCCGCTGGCCGTGCTGGCCGAGGTGCTGGACCGCACCTCGAGCACGGCCACGGCCACCGAGGCCATGCGCGAAGCCCAGGCGTTCACCACCAACTCCGGTCACCTGCTGACGATGTGGAGTGCAGCCGTCAGGCCCGAGGCCTACGCCGCGGTGGACCGGGCCGTCCGGGAACGCCTGTCCCCGGCCGAGTGGGCGCGCTACCAGGCCGAGCCGCAGCGGCCGGTGTTCCAGCGCCAGGTCGTGGGCGCGGTCCTGGCCGGGGCCGAGATGGGCGCCGTGGTGGATGCGGCTACCGGGCGCGACTTCACCGCGGCGCGATCGGTGGCCGCGGTGATGCACGGCCGCCTGGAGGCCGCCGGGTACCGGCCCGGCCAGGCTGGGCCGATCGCCAGCGATCGCCAGCCGGACGCCCCCTCCGTACCCGAAGGCGCCCAGCGTGCCGGGGCAGAGCGCACCCGCCTGGAGCCCGTCACGTGGGCGGGCCGGGTCCCCGAGGGGATCAAGCCCGAGGCCGCCCAGCTGGGCCGGGAGCTGGGCGAGGTGTTGGACGCCCGGGGCCGGGAGCTGGCCGGCGCCCAAGCCGAGCAGGCAGAACCCTGGGTCCTGGAGACGCTGGGCGCGTTCCCGGCCGAAGGTTCCCTGGCCCTCCAGGCCGATTGGCTGGGCAGGGTTGGCCGGGCGGCGGTGTATCGGGAAGCCGTGGGAATCACCGACCCCCGCCAGGTCCTCGGGCCGGTGCCCGAGGGACACCCCGAGCTGGCCGCCGCGCACGCAGAAGCCATCCGGGACCTGGAAATAAGGACGCCGGATCAATTGATCTGGGCCGTGCCGCGCGCCGAGCTGGAGGCCCAGATAGCTCACTACGAGCGCGTAGCGGCAACGGCACCGCGGGAGGTTTCGGCCGAGCTGCGCGCGGAGCGCATAGCCGAAGCCGACGCACGCGCCCGTGCTCTGGCCCTGGCCGGCCAGGGCCAGCCCGAGCTGGCCGCCCAGGCGTCCGCCAGGGCCGACGCGGGCGACGTGCGGGCCGCCGTGCTGGAAGGCCAGGTCGGCAGATACGCGGCCTGGGAACAGACCACGGCCACCGATCGCCAGGTGGCCGAGCTGGCCCAGGCCGAGCTGGACCGGCGCGGGACCGGAGCGCCCGCGGCCGAACCGGAGCCTGGGCCTGCCGGGCCGGAGGCCGGACAGCGGCCTGAGAACAACTCTCCGCAGGTCAGTGAGCCCGCAGAAGCGGACGCTTACAGGTCCGGGCCCGATCGTGAGGAGCCCGAGCTGGCCGAGGACGGCCCCGGACCCGAGCGCGGGGACCCGGCGGCTCCCGGGCCCGGGACCGAAGACCCGGCCGTCGGTGGCCTGGTGGCCGGGCTGGACGAGGCAGTGACCCAGCTCCCCGAGCTGGACATCACCACCGTGTCGGCGAATACCGCGGCCCGGCTGGCCGAGCTGGACACCCAGCGTCACGCCCAGGCCGAGGCCGACACGGACAGCGCCCAGCGCCAGGCCAACCGGCAGGCGTTCGCAGCGGCCGAGGCGTCCGCCCCGGTGCCGGAGGCGGAGGCCGCTTCGACTTGGATAAAGGGCCCGGCCACACCGGAGTACGGAGGCCGCCAGACCGCGGCGCCGGAGACTACGGCGGCCGAACCGGAGGCCGGCCTGTAGACAGACCGGCTTGGGGCCTCGCGATCCGTACCGGGCACTTGATGTCAGGGGCAGGTCCCGGGCAGCTTAGGCGGCCAGGGCGTCCGCACGAACCGCCTGGTAAACCGCCAGGCCCTCGTCGGCCCAGCGCTCGGCCTGGTCCCGGTCGCCCTTGGCCACGCGCTGGAGGAGCGTGGCGGCGGCGCTGGCGACCACGGCCGCGAACGAGGCGCCGTGCTCGGGAGTATCCCAGCGCACGAGGATGTGCCGGGCGGTGTACATGTCCCGGGCCGCATAGGCGTGGATGAGCGCTAGCGCCGCCAGCGCCTCGGCTCCGTTGCCGGCCGGGGCGCTCACGCGGCAGCGTCCCGGGCCCGCTGGGCGCTGGGCACGCCGTTGGCAGCGGACTCCATCCAGTAGTCCAGGGCCTTGACCACCTTGGCCAGGTCATATCCCTCAGATGCCAGCAGTGCATCCGCAGCAACCTTGGCCATGTTGAACACCAGTAGGTCCAGGGACCCAGCGGTGGCCGCCTGGTCAACCAGGAGGACGGCCGTGTCCTGATCCTTGGTCACCATGGCGCGGATCAGCGCATACGCAGGCACCCGCCGGCGCCGTGCGTCGGCCGCCTGAATGTCCTTATCGTCAGTTGCCATAACCCGCTCCTGCCCGGCTTGCTTCCAGTCCAGGCTACGCGTCGGGGCCGACATTAGACAGGACTTGGCACGGGCCACGCCACACTTCAGCCGGGCGCCTGGCCTTGGCTAGTGGCCGCCGCTGGCGCCACTAGCCATCCCCGGGCTATCCGCTGGCGTTCGGCGGCCAGTGGGCGCATAAACGTGAAGATTTCATAGATTTATTGGCGGTAGTTATTTCGCTGTCGCTACATGCTGGTGCAAAATGCAAGTGGGGCCCCCTACCGGTTCACCGCAACGCTCGGGTAGGGGGCCCTGCTTGTTATTATCCGTGGACGTGCGTCAGGTTATTATCCGTGAACATGCGCCAGGGTCGCTACCAGGATGGCAGCACCGTTACAGATGCTTGTGATCACGGCTGCGACGTCTGACCCTTTCCAGCGTGGATAGCGGTCGTCCTTCTGCTTCATAGTCTTTCACCCCCTTTCTCTTAGGCTGGCAATCGCTTTGCTCGGTCTGTAAGCGTCTTTCGATCGCTACTAGATCGACCCTGGTCCCAGCCGGATTTTTCATCTGCGTAGAGCGATGAAGTAAGGCGCGGAGCAAATTACCCGACCAGGGCTGCGATTGCCTTCGCCAGCTTGTTGATCTCCAGTGTCATTATGAGATGATTACAGCCGATAAGTTAAGCGTCCGACAAAACTTTTTTCTGATCAAAATCTGCATTTAGCGTTTCAGTTTTCCTTGTTTTGAAAAAGGCGCGCCTTCGTGTAGAGAACTGCCAATGAACGTTTCTCCACAAAGTTCATGCAACTTGCACTACAACCGATAGCTGACGGAAATACCGAAGATCGGCATTCGGCTCTCCCGGCTGCCGAATTAATGTCCGAAAAATTGCTCCTTGTTCGAAAAATGTTCTGGTAGCAGGGTTCACCCCCATGCCCCGGTGACGCCGGCCGGTGCCCTCGTCGGCCCCGATAGCAGAAGAGCGCTTCTGGCCGAGTTGGTAAAGGAGTTGCCCGTGGGGGGCGGCCGTTCGGTACTCATCGAGGGTGAACCAGGCAGTATGAAGTCGGCGATGGGTCAGTCCGTGGCCGTGGAGTCTCACGGCCACGGGCTGCCAGGTGTTCTGGTTTGCAGGCGACGAGATGGGCTACCTGGCTCTGCCGCTGGTGTCGTTACTGGACGGACCCGCGCGACTCCCGGGCCGCCCTGGCCGAGCAGTCGCTGGCCCTGGTGACCAAGCGACTTACCGCCCGCCGCACCATTCTCGCCGTCGCCCCTACCCCGAGCCCAGAGCTGCGGAGCCGGAGGTCATGTTGCGGCCAGCAGGCCCGGAGGTCACGGCATGACTCGACCCCCGCGCCCAGTTAGGCACGGGGGTCGAGTGTGCTCGGCGAGGTTCGCTATGGGGGGTGCTGGCGGGCGTTCATGGCCAGGATGCACTGGCGGTCGGTGCACTGGGCCAGTTCGCGGCGGACGCGGTCCAGGGTGCCGGGGGCCCAGCGGCCGGCCAGCTCGAGTGCGCCGGCCAGTTCGGGTGCTGTGCGGTTGTAGACGCGGCGCCATTCGGCCCACAGGACGCCGAGTTCCCAGATGGCGGGCCAGTGGGCCCGCCAGCACCCGGCCAGCGCCGGGGTGGGCCGGTACACCGGGACCAGGACGCGGGCCACCCAGTCGGACAGGGCCGCGAGCTGTGCGGCTCGCTCCGTGTCGTCCATGACCGACCAGTTGGGCGCCGGCACCCGGGACCCGCCGTCGGCCAGGGCGGCCAGCTGGTCCTCGGACTCGCGGACGCGGGTTGCCAGCGCGTCTAGCTCGGCGGTGAGGCGGCCGACGCGGGCGCGGATGTCTTTGGCCAGGGCCAGCCCGGCCCGGTCGACCACCGCGTCCAGGTAGCGGACCTTGCCGCGCAGGTCCCCGAGCCCGGCCGCCAGCGCGGCCAGCGTCTCGAATGGCGGGGCCGACCCGGCCCGGCGGGCGGCCTCCAGTTCTTCCTGCAGCCGCCGCGCCTGGTCGCCGGGTTCCGGGCCTTCGGGGGTGGCCGGGCCGGTCACGGCGGACTGCCGTGAGCCGGGTCGCGCTGGTAGGGGCCGCGGTGGGTGACGACCGTCCCGCACGGAACGCACCGCGGAATCCGGTCGATCTGGTACTGGCGGAACCACGGGCAAGTGGCCTCATGGATGACGCGGGCCCGCAGCAGCCTGGCACCATCGGTGAGACGGATCTCGGCCGGGCAGCCGGGGCAGGCCAGCTCGCGGGCCATCTGAGCGGTCACGCGGCCGGGTCTTCCCTGTGGTTATCGCCGGGACCGGCCAGGCGGGGCAGGCCGCCCGGGGCCGCCGGCAGCGGAAAAGCTCCGCCGCCCGGCACCCAGTCCAGGTCGCCGAGGTCATCGGGTACGGCCAGGGTGTCCCAGTCCAGGACCGGCGGGGCTATCGCGAGGCGGAGCCGGGACCGCAGCCGCGCCCAGACCGGGCGGGTCTTGACCACCACGGGCGCCAGGTCACCCTCCAGGACCAGGGCCCGGCGGCGGGGCAGGCGGCGGACGAACGCGGCCGGGACGGCCGGGACCTGGACCCGCCGGTCGCCCTCGGTGGCGCCTACGGTGCCGCAGATGCCTTCGATGGTGTCCAGGCAGTCCCGGTCGGTCACGCCGGGCAGGATGATCTTGTTGGTGGTGTCCCAGATGGTGGCCGCCCCGTCAGCGCCCCACCCCTCACGCAGCTGGCCCAGCCCGTGGGCGACGGCCATGATGCAGATGCCTTTGCCGGCCGAGTCGGCCAGCCACAGGTCCAGCGGGACGCGGACGATCTGCCGGGCCTCATCGAGGGCGAGCAGCAGCGGCGGGTCCAGCTTGCCCGCCGGGCGGCGGGACCCGGCCAAGGTGGCCTGACGCTGCACGTAGTCGGTGAAGCAGCGGAACAGCGGCGCGATCGTCGCCCCCTGCGCACCCGGCGCGATCATGTACAAGGCGCCGCGGGAGGCCGCGAAGCTGTCGGCGTCGAACGGGCGGGCGGCCGGGCCGGAGACCATGGCGGCCACGGCCGGGTCCGCCACCCAGGTCAGGGACTTGGCCATGGTCATCCGGATCGAGTCCGGCGAGCGGCCCTCCCGGGTCGCTTCGGCGAACACGCTGCGGAGCGGGCGGGAGGCGGCCGGGTGACCGGCCAAGACGGACCCGCCGATGGCGTCGCCTTGCCGGTTGGCCCAATCCCAGATGTCCAGCACCGTCCGCCCGGACAGGGCGGCGGCATGCAGCAGGGCGGCCAGGGCGATGGCGGCCTTGTCCTGCCACCAGGCCATGTCCCCGGTCTCGGTCCGCGGCCCGATGATCGCATCAGCGCGGATGAACGCCTCCGCCGGATTCTCACACCCCGACACCACGTCCCAGCCGAACGAGGATGGCACCCCACCCACCTGGTAAGGGTTGAACACGTGAACCGGGCCGCGGTGATAACGGGCGCCCGCGGTGGCCAGGAACAGGTCGGCGCGGGTGGAGGTGGCCATGACCGCGCCGGGCCAGTCCAGGATCACGTCGGCGAGGTAGCCGGATTTGCCCTTGCGGGGCGGGGCGATCAGCAGCCAGTTGGCCTCCATCGACCCGAACACCCGCTTCCCGAACTGCGCCCGGCCCAGCCGCAGCGCATACGCCGTCGCCGGGACGACCAGCAGCCGCGCCCACCACGCCAGCCCCGGCCGGGCCCGGCCACCCCGGCCCGCGGCGGCCAGCCGGCCCCACTGGGTGCCCAGCTCCGCCAGCGAGGCGAACCCGCGGCCGGGGCGGAGCCGGCACCGGACCCGCCACCGCATCGCCCGGGCCCGGTTCCGCTCCTGCGCGTGGGCACCCAGGTTGAACCGCCAGAACAGCACGGCCGCCAAAACCACGGCCACCAAGTCCCCCAGCGGGAAGGACAGGCCCCACAAGGCCAGGTGAAGGAGCCCCAGGGCCAGCCACGCCAGCCCCCGGGCCACCATGTCAGCGATCTTCACTGGCCCTCCCCCTTGCTCGCAGCGGGGTCCATGATCGTCCCAGCCTGACGGTGGGTGCCGGCCTGGCCGGAGTCGCCCGCCAGCCGGGCCAGCTCCTCATACACGTAGGCGCGGGCGGTGCTGGCCGCGACGCTGGCCTGATCGGCCAGGGCCTTAGCTGCGGCCCCGGCCGTGTCCTTCTGGCCGTAGTCGCCGCGGGTCCGGTACAGGGCCAGCACGTGGGCCTTCTTGGTCGGGTAGGCGCTGGCCCCGGCGGCCCGCTCCAGCCGTTCGAGGCGGTCCAGGACCTCGGACACGGCCCGGCCGACCTCCCGGCCACGCTGGTCCACCTCGTCCAGCTCCTCGTCCAGGCGCAGGCCGAGGCGGGACAGTTCCTCATGGAGGTGGCCCAGGTCCTCAGCCGTCACGGCGGCCGGGCTCACGGCCACGGCGGCAGGCTCGGCCTCGGGCAGCGGCGCCGCGGCCAAGATGGCGGCCTTGACCCCGCGCCGGGTGCCCTCGAAGTCGACGACGGCCCGCAGCGTGTACAGGGCCAGGCGGGCCAGGCCGCGGCCGAGCTTGGCCCACGGGCTGGCGTCGTCTTTCATGCCCAGCACGTGGCGGCGGACCACCGAGATGGTCCGGTCGGTGGTCAGGGCCAGCAGGATCGGGGCGGCGACGTAGACGGCGACGGAGCGGAGGCTGGCCTGGTCGGCGGCGGTCCAGTTCATGAACGCCGACGCCGCCGCGCAGACCACGATCGCGGCCCGCTCGGCCGGGGCACCCAGGCCCTTACGGGCCAGCCCCAGCGCCAGCACCGAGAAAATGATCATGGCGGCGTCCAGGGCGAGCGCCTGGACCTGGGCGGCGGCGTGTTCGTGTTTCTGGGAGAAGATGAACGCGTACTGGGCCGCGTACACCACATACAGCAGGCCCGCGTCCAGCAAGCCCAGCAGGGCCATGCCGGCGTTGACCAGGCCCCGGCCCGGCTCCCGGGCCCGGGCAGGCCGGTCGTGGCCGAGGGCGCGGCGCTCGCGGCGGGACAAGTTGGTGAGCAGCGGGCCGTCCTCGGTGTCGTATTGGGTCAGGCCCCGGCCCAGCCGCCAGCGGCGCCAGGCGGGGGTGTCGGGGGTGGTCTGGTGTGCGACGCTGTCAGTGGTCACGGCTGGTCCATTCGGTAGCGCGGGTGTGCGGAAACTCCGGTGCGGCCGGGAGGTCCCGGCGGTGGCCCGCCCCGGCCCGCGGTGCAGTCGCGGGACCGGGGCTCGTGCGTGCCGGGTGGTTGTGCTGTGTGGCCGTCACGTGCCCCGGGCAGGGACGTGGCAGGCCAGGCGGCGGTCATGCCTCGGCCTCCGGTTCGGGTTCCGCCGCCTCGGCCGCGTCGGCGGCGGCCAGCTCCGCCTGGGCGTAGGCCTCGTAGGCGGCCTCGGCCTCGGCCAGGGCCGCGCGGAACTCGGCGTTGGGTCCCAGCTCGGCCCGGCCCAGGCGTTCCTGGGTCCGGTCCACCGCGGCTTCCAGCTCGGCCAGGGTCGGGTCATCGCTCACAGTCCGGCCTCCGGTTCGGCTGGTTCGGCCAGGGCCTCGCGCAGGTCGGCATGGGCTTCCCGGGCCCGGGCCAGCGTGTCCAGGTAGGCCTCGCCGGCCGGGCGCCGGTGCTCGGGCCCGGCGGCCAGCGCCCGGCGGGCGGTGTCGGCGTGGGCCTCCCGCTTGACCAGGGCGGCCAGGTGGGCGCTCACAGACCCGCCTCCGGCTCCGGGGACCGGGCCGCGGCCGCGGCCCACCCGGCCAGGGACCCGGTGTCCGGGGCTTCCATGGCCTGGGCGGCCAGGTCCAGGGCGGCCAGCTCGGCCGCGTACTCCTGCGCGGTGGCCTCGTCGACGCCCAGGTGCGCCGCCGCGGTGTAGGTCGCTGCCTCGGCCTCCAGGTAGCCCTGCCGGTCCTGCAGCGACAGGTTCGGGTCGTCCAGGGCGGCCTGGGAGCTGGCGGTGGCCCAGATCAGGTCA
>Ga0213875_10001813_pt1 | contig 13309 bp, 12 predicted proteins | sample BarmaccomBMRX_R8_FD_160105 | JGI IMG/M metagenome (GOLD analysis project Ga0213875, IMG submission 160105) | Root-associated microbial communities from Barbacenia macrantha in rupestrian grasslands, the National Park of Serra do Cipo, Brazil - RX_R8 | ecosystem: Host-associated > Plants > Roots... | reverse complement strand
TGGGCTAGCGCGGCCGCGGGAGGCCCTTGGGCCTTCCCGGTCGCGTGATGTCACGGCGGGGACCGCAGCGGGCTACGGCGACGGCGAGAGCCGTCGCCGCGAAGGATACAGCGCGGGAGAGGCGGACGGCGCGGTGGATGTCGGCGGCGTCGGGGGCGCGGCCGTCGCCCAGTTCGGGGCGGGTCTCGGGCACGCCGTCGTAGACGTTGGTGCCGCCCAGCCGGAGGCCGAGGGCGCCGGCGAACGCGGCCTCACAGCGGCCGGCGTTCGGGCTGGGGTGCCGGGCTCCGTAGGTGCGGACGGCGCGCAGCGCGGCGGCCGGGCTGCCGCCGGCCACCGGGGCGCAGGCGACCGTGAGCGCCGCGGTCACCCGCGCCGGTATCCAGTTCGCGGCGTCGTCCAGCCGCGCGGAGGCCCAGCCGAATCGGTGGTAGCGCGGCGACCGGTGGCCCACCATCGCGTCGAGCGTGTTCACCGCGCGGTAGCCGGCCATGCCGCCCAGGCCGGCCGCGGCGCCCCACAGCAGCGGGGCGACCACGGCGTCGGACGTGTTCTCGGCGACGGACTCGATCACCGCGCGCGCGATCTCCTTGTCCGACAGGGACGACGGATCACGGCCGCAGAGCGCCGGCAGGGCGCGGCGCGCGGCGGGGAGATCGCCTGCCGACAGGGAGGCCCCGATTCGTTCGGCCTCGGTATGGAGAGAGCGCGCGCCGGTGACGGCCCAGGTGGTCAGCACGACCGCGACCGCGGTGAGCAGGGGCCGGCGGCGGGCGAGGCGCGCCACGGCGGCGGCCGGCGCGGCGGCGGCCAGCACGCAGGCGGCGGCGTGCAGCGCGCCGCGGGCGCGGGAGTCGGCATAGTCGCGGGCCTCGGCGGCGGCCGCCATGCGGCCGAACGCGGCGACTGGATGCCAGCGGCGCGGGTCACCGGCCAGGGCGTCCAGCGCCACCCCGGCGGCAAGGGCTGTTCTGTTTGCCCGGGGGGACACCCCCCGATACCCCCCGCCCGCTGTGGTGCTCGCCGTAGCATCGCGCGGCCGGGGAGGCCCCGAGGGCCTCCCACGAGCCACGCGATCGCGGAATGCGAGCCGCGGACGCGGCTCACTCCGCGCCACCCCCCGTAGCCCGCTACCGGCACCCGCCGTAACATCACGCGGCCGGGGAGGCCCCGAGGGCCTCCCACGAGCCACGCGATTGGGAGGGGGGTCGGCCGGCGCTACCGGGCGTGGGCCGCTCTTCGCGCGCCGTGCGCCATGATCGTGTGTTGTTCGGGGTGGATTTCCGACCCATATCGCACGCGATTCCGGGGGGAGCCGCGCGCGGGGGGGTTTCGTCATGGCTGCGCGCTGCCGAGCAGGCGGCGGGGGCCGGGGCCGGCGGCGGCGAGGTGGTCGGCGGGGTTGGCCAGGCAGCAGTGCTCCAGGGACAGGCAGCCGCAGCCGATGCAGCCGGTGAAGTCGTCGCGGAGCTGCTGCAGGCCGCGTATCCGCTCGTCGAGCTCGGCCCGCCAGCGGGCGGAGAGCTGTTCCCAGTCGGCGCGCGTCGGGGTGCGGCCGCCGGGCAGGCCCGCGAGGGCGGCGCGGATGTCGTTCAGCGGGATCCCGACGCGCTGCGCCACCCGGATCAGGGCCACGCGGCGCAGCGTGTCGCGCCGGTATCGGCGCTGGTTACCCGCGGTGCGGCGGCTGGCGATCAGGCCCTTGCGCTCGTAGAAGTGCAGCGCGGAGACGCTCACCCCGGCCCGCGCGGCGAGCTGGCCGACGGTCAGCTCGCGCTGCGCGCCCGGATCATGCCGGGCGGCCGCCTGATCCGGGGCCGCTTCGCGCCCCGCTTCTTCCGCTGACCGCACAGGCGTAACGATAGTTGAGGTTCGCGCCGGCCGGCCTCCGCTGTTCGGTGACCGCCTTTCCCGGGGCCGGCGTTCAAGGATGAGCCGAACGGGCGCTGGCTTCACGCCCGGGCAAGCCGTGCCGGTTTCGCCGGGCGCGGGCCGGAGCGGGCGGCGGGACGGCTGGCGCATGATCGGAGCCGGTCAGACGAAGAGGGCCTCGGCGCGGTGGGTCTCGTTGTCCACGAGACGGTCGCATGTCGGGCAGTACCAGCGGGCCTCGATCGGCGTGCCGCACGCGGAGTGCACGGGTGCTTCGGAGTGGTCCGCGTGCCGGGCGCCCCAGTGCGCGAGCAGGCGGAGCGCGCCGGCGAGCCCGGCCCCCTCGGCGGTGAGCTGGTAGACCGCCCGCGGCGGCCGCTGTGAGTACGGCCGGGCAACCAGCAGCGCGTCCCGCTCCAGCCGCTTCAGCCGCTCGGACAAGATGTTCGGCGCCAGGCCGGGGATCTCGCCGAGGAGATCGTTGAACCGGCGCGGCCCGGCGAGCAGCGCCTCCACCACCAGCAGCGTCCACCGGTCACCGACCCTGGCCAGCGCCTCGGACAGCGGTGACGTGAGGTCCTCCCGTTCAGCCATAGGTGAAATCGTAGCCCCCTCGTTGATCCGGAGAACGAGTCAATAGTAAGTTGCAAGTTACTAGTTACCAGCTAAGGCTGTCACGGCTGACAGGGAGGCAACGGCGGCGATGGCATTCTTCGACGAGGTTCAGGCAGGCATTCGCCAGGTAGCCGGGAGCGCCGGCTCCTCGGTTGTGGGCATCGGGCAGCGGTGGGGCATCGGCTCGGGCATCGTGCTCGCCGAGGGACAGGTGCTGACCAACGCGCACAACGTGCGCGGCGAGACGGTGACCGTCACCTTCGCCGACGGGCGCACCGCCGAGGGCCGGGTGGCCGGGCAGGACATCGACGGCGACCTGGCCGTCATCGAGGTCGACACGGGCGGGGCTCCCGCGCTGCGGTGGGCGAGTACCCCGGCCGCCGGGGTCGGGACCCCGGTCTTCGCGCTGTCCAACCCGGGCGGCCGCGGGCTGCGGGTGACGTTCGGGTTCGTCTCGGGCGTCGACCGCTCCTTCCGCGGCCCGCGCGGGCGGCGCATCGCGGGCAGCGTCGAGCACACCGCGCCGTTGCTGCCCGGCTCCTCGGGCGGCCCCGTCCTCGACGCCGGGGGGCAGTTGCTCGGCATCAACACCAACCGCCTGGGCGAGGGTTTCTACCTGGCGATACCGGCCGACCAGGCGCTGCGCGACCGGGCCGGCGCGCTCGGCAAGGGGGAATCCGCGACCGCGCCGCGGCTGGGCGTCGGCATCGCCCCCGGCCACGTGGCCAGACGGCTGCGGCGCGCCGTCGGCCTGCCCGAGACCGAGGGCCTGCTCATCCGCGAGGTGGCCGAGGGAAGCCCGGCCGCCGCCGCGGGTATCACGCCCGGCGACCTGCTCGTCGCGGCCGCGGGCCAGCCGCTGCGCACCATCGACGACCTGTTCGACGCGCTCTCGGGGGCGCGCGGCGGCACCCTGGAGCTGCAGGTCGTGCGCGGCACCGACGAGCGGACCATCACCGTGTCGTTCACCGATGGCGGCGAGCAGGCCCAGGAAGTCTAAGCGCTGACACCCCAGCGGGCTATGGCGGATAGCGCGCGGTGTGAGCCGTGATCGCGGCTCACACTCCGCGATCGCGGCGCCGCGAAGGGCCTTCGGCCCTTCCGGGCGCGTGACGTTACGGCGGGCACCGCGGCGGGCCGGGGGTCTGGGGGTCGCCCTCTGGGCGACCCCCAGACAACACAGCACCGGTCGGGGGCGCGACGTTATTGAGTGCGTCAGGATAATGACGGGTCAGGGGCTGTCCTGATGCGACGGTGGGTGCTTGGGGGACCGCCGGGAGGCGGTCCCCCAAGCGTGTGCCGCGCCGTCACGACATGCCGGGAGGGGTTTACGCCTGCGGGCACGGGTTGCGGGACAGGACGTTCCTGAAGTTGTTGTAGCGGACGTTGAAGCCGCCGCCCTTGGCGGTGTAGGTCAGCTGCAGCAGCGCGCCGTACTGGGCGTTCTGCCCGAAATCGCTGATCTCGTGGGGAATGTCGTTGCCGAACTGCCAGACGCAGCCGTTCCGGGTCCTCGTCGTGCTGAAGAAGGGGTAGAACGCGGCCGGCTGGCCCGTGTCGGTTTGCGGGATCAGAGTGCATCCCGCGCCGGTGCTCCTGTTGCAGGTCGCGGTTTCTATGGCCGGCAGGTCGGTCTCGAGCGCGGCCTGTTTGTACTGCACGGTGTAGTTCGGGCCGGTCTCCGGGCTACTCAGCTGGAATGGCGCCGGATGCAGCCTGGTGTCTCCGTCCGGCCAGAGCGACTGGTACGAGGCGCCGTCGAAGCCGGTGTTGGTGTTGGTACAGCCATTCACCTTGTACACGAGCGCCTCGGTGCCCGGGAAGCAGTAGCTGTCGTCGCTGTCGTTCGGCCGCGTGCCGGCACCCGTGCCCTCCAGGTTGTCACCCGGGCAGATCGTGGGATTGCCGAGGGAATCGATGCCGAACGGGGTCGCCGGGATCTGGTACGGGCCGTTGCAGAACTGGAAGTGGCCGATCTCGGTGTCGAACGCGATGTTGTACGAGTGCGCGGCCCACGTGACCCGGGTCCTGGGGCTCGACGTGCTGTACATGGGATGGAAGTTGTAGGGCAGCGCGGTGCAGCTCGACCCGTTGGGGTCGTACTTCACCTGCGCGAACCCGTTGGCGGCGCTGGCCGTCATCGACCCCGTTCCGCCGGTCGTGAGGTCGTGGAGGCTGGCCTTCAGGCCGCTCGCGGTGTCCGTGAGGGAAACCTGGATACGGTCTCCCGAGTTCATGAAGAGGTCCTTAGGGCTTGGCGTGAACGTGGCGAGGGTCGCGTTCACGGGGTTGGCGGGCGCCTGCGCCCTGCCGTTCTTGGTGACGAAGGCGAAGTTGATGTACTCCTCCCCCGCCTTGGCGAGGCAGGCCGGGTTGTTCGCCTGCCCGGTCACCGGGTTGAGCGAGAGGCTGTCGATGTTGAGGGCGGCGCACCATCTGGTCGGGTCACACGAGCTGGCGCCCACGGCCACCGCCCAGGTCGGCCACGGCACCCAGCCGGGTGGGTAGAACTGCAGCTCCATGTAGGCCTGGCCCACGTGCGCGGGCGAGACCGCGGGATCAAGGATGTTACGGTCGCTGTCGGGTGGGCACGTGCTCACCTGCTCCGGGTACGACTGGGAGTCGCACATGGCCATGCCCAGCCACTCCGCCCCGCTGAGCTCGAAAGCGTAGGACTTGCCCGGCGCCGTCGGGTTGGCCGCCGACGGGTCTTTCGGCAGCGTCAGGTTGTAGCGCATGTGGTTGCCCGACCCCGGGCGGTTCGAGTAGAACAGCACGGACGGTTCGTCATGGCCGACGTAATAGCCGAACACCTGGTTCGAGTTCCCGACCTCGGTGCACAGGGCGCTCGCGTACGAGCAGTCGATGTGCATGTGCCCGCTCGGGCTCGTCGCGGCCTGCGACACGGCACCGCCGCTGAGCGCGACCGATGCGGCGGCCAGTGGGATCACGGCACCCGCCGCCAGCCAGGCCCTGACCGGTCTCATACCCCCACCTCCTTGTGGAAGAAGCCCCTCGGGGGTCATGGAGCCCGGCGCCGGCAAAGCGGTCCCCGCCATGTTCCCCTTTGGGCGTTCTTGTCAAGGATGACACCGCGCATTGGGGGAGTCCATAGCGCGGCTGCGCCAGTACGCGGGAGCTGGCTGGACATTTGTGCCCATTGAAATAGCTGATGTGCTGGACAAAGCGGAAATTAGCCGCAAAGCGTCATGCGAGCCGCCGCCCGGCCGGACCGCCCGCTTCCGTCTGGTCAAATTGACTGTGATGATGGGTGGTTCAGGGAGGGGAGCGGGCGTGGGGGTGATGCGCCGGGAGCCGGGCCGGCCTCGCTGGGTGGTTCAGGGAGGGAGCGGGCGTGGGGTGATGCGCCGGGAGCCGGGCCGGCCTCTGCTGGGTGGTGGCGGCCGGCGCTGGGCTGGGTGGCTGCTGGTGGCCTGCGCGGCCGTCGTGGCCGTGCTCGGCGCGCTCTTCGCCGGCCAGGCCACGGCGGACGGGTTCGACCGCACCGCCGATTCCGCGATCGCCTCCGCGTTCAGCGGCCATGCCGGCGTCCTGCCACGGCTCGCTGAACCAGGTACGCAGATACCGGCCGTGGTGCTCAGCGCGATCATCATCGTCGCCTGCCTGCTCGGCGGCCGGCTGAACGGCGCGGTGCTCGCCGCGGCGGCCGTTCCCGTCGCTGACGGGCTGGACGAACTACTGATCAAACATCTGGTCCACCGCACCTACGGGGGCGCGCTCGCGTATCCGAGCGGGCATACCACCACCGTGGTCGCGCTGGCGGCGACGGTCACGGTGCTGCTCGCCGTTGCGCCCCAGCCGGCCAGGACCCGGGTCCTGCGCGTGCTGATCATGGCCGCGGCGTGGTCGCTCGCGTGCGTCGTCGCCGTCGCGGTCATCGCCCTGCGATGGCATTACCTCACCGATACCGTGGCCGGCGCCGCCGTCGGCGCCGGGACCGTTTACGGGCTCGCGATGGTCCTGGATCTCCCGGCCGTCAGGCGGTGGCTCGCCCGCGCCAGCCGGGTTATCGTCATCAGTGGCCGTCGTCGCGCGGTCCGGGAGAGTGGCAGCTTGGCTGGGAGCGGGAGTCGTCCGGAGTGAGCGGGAGTCGTCCCGAATGGCAGCGCCGCCTGGCGGTGCAGCGGCGGGAGGAAGATCAGCGTGCGCGGGAACGGGCGCGGCAAGCCAGGGAGCGGGATCGGGAGCAGGAGCAGCCCGGCTCCCGTCAGCGGGAAGCGGAAGAAAAGACCGCCGAGGTCCAGCGGCAGATCACGGTGCTCGATGAGGTGCTGGCGAGCGCCCTGACGGTCCCGCCGTTAACGTTCGAACGGCTCAAGGTGGTCCCGAAAGCGGCCCCGTTTGACCCCGGGCCGCTGGCCAGCGCGCTTCCCGCGCCGGAGTGGGATGACTTCGCGCCGGCCGCCCCCAGGGGGCTGAGGCGCTTCCTTGGTGGCGCCGTGCGCCACCGCCGGGAGACCGCGAAGGCGCGGGCGCTCTTCGCGGCCGCCCAGGCGGAGCACAGGCAGCAGGAAACCGGGCGGCGCCAGGCGCTGGCGGCGGCCAAGGCCCTCTACGACCAGAAGGTCACCGAGGAACGCGCGCGGGCCGCGGCGCGGAACGCCCTTGTCAGCGGCCGCCAGTCGGCGTTCATGGCGGGCGACGCCGAGTCCGTGGAGTGGCTCGTCCGCCGCGTCCTCGGCGCCTCCCGGTACCCGGACGGGTTTCCGCGCGGCCACCAGGTCACGTACCGCCGGGAGAACCGGGGCGTCGTGGTCGAGTTCGAGTTCCCCGCGCCGGACGTCGTGCCCCCGGTGCGTGCCTACCGGTACGTCAGGACGCGTGACGTCATCGAGCCCGTGCCACGTCCGGACACCGAGATCAGCCAGCGGTACCTTCGCCTCCAGGCCTGTATCGCGCTGCGCACGCTGCACGAGATATTCGGCGCGACACCGCCCGGCGTGGTGGATACGGTCATGTTCGACGGGCGCGTCACCACCGTGGACCCCGCTACGGGCAAACCCGCCCATCCGCACCTGCTGGGCGTGTCGGCGGAGCGTTCCGCGTTCGGCGATCTCGTCCTCGCCGAGGTGGACCCGGTCGCCTGCATGACGCACCTCGGCGCGTCGGTATCACCCGTTCCGTTTGGACCAGAAAATACGGAACCGTTCATGACGGGAGACTCATAGCCGGACATCAGCCCGTGCGGACAGCGGCTTTGCTCAGTAGCCGGTGTCGTGTTCGGCGGCGTCGAGAACGTCCGCCAGTTCGCGGAGGGCCGCCAGGAAGGATCGGGACTCCTCGTACAGCGGCGCCCAGTGCCTGACGGCGAAATCGCTGGCCATGTCGTCGTGCCAGTGCCGCAGCGTATTGTCCCAGGCGTCCTCGGCCAGGCGGAGGTGGTAATCGCCGTCCCGGTGCGGGCTGCCCGGCCTGCCCGGCGTCTCCGGGCTGTCCGGCCTGTCCGGGCTGTCCGGCCTGCCCGGCGTCACGACCGGGGAGACTGGACGGCGCGCGCCGCTTCAAGGCTCGCGATCATGGCCAGCAGGTGCTTTTCCGTAGCGGGCAGGTCCCTCTCCAGCATGTCGCGGAACCGGCTGGCGATGCCGCGGAACTCGCTGGCTTCCTGATCGACGCGGAACTGCCAGAGCCGGATGTGCTCCAGCCGCTCCTCGGCCTCGCTGACCGCGCCGGCGTAGCCCGCACAGTCCACCGCGGGCTCCCCCGCCGCCGCCTCGGCGGCCCGGCGGCGGCAGGCGTCGAGTTCCGCGCGCCGCTGCTCCAGCCGCGACCGCCAGCGGCCGGCCTTGCCCTCCAGCGACGCACGGGTCATCTCGATCCGGTCCTCAGCCCGGACGGCCACGTCGCGCTGGGCGTAGCGGAACCGGACGAGCGCATCGTGGAGCTCCTTCAGTGCCTCGATGTCGGCGTGGACGCTGGTCACGTCGCCCCGCTTCGCGGCCGTGCGCCGTCGCGGCCCGGGCTGCCGTCGTTCGGCGGGGCGCCGCCACGCCGGCCCGCCGCGCGGCCCGGGCGCTGGTCACGGCGGCTTATCCCGTAGCCGGTCTCGAGGTAGCCGCGAAGCTGCTCGATGAGCGCGGCGAGATGCGCCTCGTGGCCCTCGGTCGCCGACAGGTAGAGCTCGATGCCCGGCGTGACCTCCTCCAGCGCCTCGCCGAACAGCTGGTACATGTCATCCCGCCAGACGTCCCCGAGCTCGCGCCAATGGCCCCGTATGGCCGCGAAGCTCTCCGCCAGCTCGGTGTTGAACTGGATGAGATGGGCCCTGAAATCCTCCAGCGCCTCGATGTCGTTGATAACCCCAGCCATGCACGTTCTCCTGTGTTATACCGGCCTGTCCCTGAAACGCCACGCGGTTATCCGCAGGCGTTGTCGAATTCGGCGGAAAGTTCATCGAGGCTCATCTGCACGATATCCGGGTATTTGGCGACCCCGCCCGCGGCGATATGCTCGACCCGGCTGCTGTAGGGTATTTCAGTGTCCTTGCTCTTCATGATCGCGTGTACGGAGGCGGCGAGCGGGGGCAGGAAACGGTTGACCCGCGCATTCCGGCCGGGAAAGTCCTCCGGCGTTTCGCGCAGTATCGCCTGCAGCGCGTCGATGGCCCGCTTGATCTCCTCCGATGGCATCTTTCTGCTGATGGCCGGGAGCTGCGCGCGGTACGTGTCCCAGATGGCGTGACCGAGCTGGGCCCGCAGGTCCGCGGCCGCGTCGGTTTCCCCGGCATCAGCGAGAAATCGCGCCAGCCGGCGCACTTCGTCCCAGTCGCCCCTGTCCAGCAGCGGGCGGGCGAGCGACACCGAGCTGCCCACCACCTTCGCCCAGAGCATGGCGGCGTCCGCGTAGGCGCCCAGGAGCTGGCTCTGCCGGTCACCGCCGTGCTCGTGGGAGATCTCGTGGCCGGCCTCGGCGGCGGCCGCGGCGGAGAGGATCTGCGCCTGCCCGGCGACCTTCAGCAGTTCCCGCGTCAGGAGAAGCAGGTCTTCGCATTCCGCGGCGAGTTTTCCGGCTCGTTCGGCGTCCGAGGCCAGCAAGCGGTAGGCGAAGATGGCGGGCCGGACCGCCAGGCGCATGGACAGATAAGGGGAGGCGGCTGCGCCGGGCTCAGCGGCGCGTTCATGCTCGGTCATACGGTGCTCCGGAAGACGGTCTCGGCGAAGGCGCGGAGGGACACGATCGAGTACGGCTTGAACTTCTCGACCTGTTCGACAGGCCAGTCGGTTTCCCGGTACAGGGCGCGGTCGTCGTCCAGGCCCGCGGCGGCCGCCACCCCCAGCAGCGCGTCGCTTTCCGCGGGTGACAGCACGCGGAGCGCGGCGCGCAGGCCGAAATGGCCGATGCCCGCCCTCCGGAGCGCGCGCTCGGCGGTGGTGTAGCTGTCCGTCCAGGCCACCACGTGGATGCCTACGTCCGGTCCCTTGTCCGCGAGCCGGATGAGCCGGACCGAGGTATCGCTGAGCCGGCCGTAGTCCCCCTCGGTGAGCAGTTCCTGCCAGCGGTGCATGCCCGCGATGAGGAAGAAGTGCTCGGGCTGGATGGCCCCGTCGGAATCGGCCAGCCGGGCGTCCAGGTCTTCGGTGAGGGCCTCGAGCACGGCCCCCGCCGCCCGGCGGTCGGCGACCCGCACCTCGTGGGGAAGGCTCTCCAGCGGGTCGAAGAACCCGTGGAACGCTGACGAGGGCCTGGTGAACTCGGCGACGGTGAACGAGACATCCGCCGGCGAGCGCTGGACCGCGGCGCTGAGCAGCGTGGCCAGCAGCAGCCCGTGGCCGTGTTCCTCGCTGCCGACGATGAGCAGGTTGGAGCGGACGTAGCGCTCGAACGTCGCGGCGGTCGGCGGCTTGATCTCGATCGCCTCGCCCAGCCATGCCTGCACGGCGTTCCCCGGCGGCGCCCACCGGCCTGGCCCGCCCTCGCGGCCGGCGAAGGCGGCGCAGGCGGGGTGGGCGGTGAAGTCCGCGTGCGCGTCGGGATCGAAGCTGGCCGGCGGCGGGTATTCACGGCCGGCCGCGAGCACCCGGATGGCCGCGATCAGCTCCAGCCGTTCCCGGGTGGGAAGCATCGCGATCCTCATGACGGGGTTGGCGCCCTCGCCGCGGCGGTCGTTGTAGATCGCGTCCCCCGCCCGCGCCAGCTTCGTCGCGGCGTCGTTGCCCTCGCCGAGGATCGCCTGGGACACGCTCGGCTGGGTGCATCCCAGGGCGATCCGCAGCGCCATCTGCTCATAAACGGGCCGCAGGTATGCCGCGAGCGGCCCGCCGGGCGACTGGGTGGCGAGCAGCAGGTGCAGGCCGAACGCCGCGCCGCGTTTGGCGATGTCGGCCAGGAGACGGCCGGCCTCCCTGGCGAGCCGGTCCTCGTCGCTGAACAGCACCTGGAACTCGTCCATGATCACCAGTGCCCTGGGCAGCACCTGCCCCGTCTCCTCGCGGTAGTCGCGCAGGTCGGTGACCTTGGCCTCGCGGCACAGCCGGGCCCGCCGCTCGATCTCGTCGTGGAACCGGCGCAGCATGCTCAGGCCGAACTCACGGTCGGTGCGGGAAGTGATCGCGCGGGCATGCGGCAGCCGCTCGGTCAGGTAGGCGTCGAACTCGACCTCCTTGAAGTCGAGCAGGTACAGCTCCAGCTCCTCCGGCGGGTACCTGAGGGCGAGCTGGCTGATCAGCACGTGCAGCAGGTTGGTCTTGCCCATCCGGACATCCCCGCCGACCAGGCCGTGGTGCACGCCGCGGACGCCCATGACGAAGTGCTGCGGCTCACCCTTGCTGTCCACGCCGATCTGCACGTCCAGCCCGTCGGCGGTGGTGGCGGCCCAGCGCCGTGCCGGGGCGACCGCGATCTTGCCGAACGGGAGGTCGCGCGAGGCCGAGCTGGCGGCGGCGCCCACGGCGTCCAGCCACGGGTTGGCCCTGGCCGCCACGGGCATCTGGTCCGGGTCGATCACGGTGCTGCCGAATTCCGGGTCGTCCCAGACGAGGTTCCCGTCATCGTCCGGCCGCAGGTTCGTGCCGAGCGCGCTCAGCGCCGCCAGGTCGAAGCCGCGTGGCATTTCGCTGCGCGGGTCCGCGGTGGCGACGATATAGAGGCCGGTTCTGGGACCGTTGCAGGCGAGCCTGCCCAGCAGCTCCGCGGCCTGGTCGCTCACGCCGGCCGGGAAGCCGGCCAGGACAAGGACGTGGTACGGCACGGTTGTCCCCGTGGTGGCCGCGTTGTAGGCCTCCACCGAGTCGTACACGTTGGTCAGCCGGGTCTGGGTGACCTCTACGACGTGGCCGGTCAGCATCGCCAGCAGCGTCTCGATCTCCGCCGGGCTGGCGGCGACCCCGCTGCCCACCCGCATCTGCGGTGGCAGCCGCAAGAACGCGCTCAGGTACCTGCCCTGTCCCACCGGATCGGCCAGCGCGAACCGCACCGTGCCCGGTCTGGTGGCCGCCGCCAGCCGGAGAGTGACCGCCTGGAGGAGCGACCGGGCCTGTTCGGCCAGCCCGGTCTCGGTGATCAGCAGGTGGCCGTGCCGGGCGAAGCGCGCCACGGCCGGCAGCGGCGGTGAGCGCTTCTTCCCCCTCCCCTTCCCCTTTCCCTTTCCCATCGCCTTCGCCGTCAGCCGGAGGACGCCGATCCTCAGGCCGTCCGGCGGCGGCGCGCCGAGATCGGGCTGGTACGCGTCCCAGGCCGGGGCGCCGAAGCCGGCCAGCGCCCACGGGTGCGCGCCGGTCAGCGCCGTCACGGCGCTGAACGCGAGGCCGTCCAGGTAATGCTCATGGTGATAGCGCACCATCGCGGCCGACTCAGCCAGGCGGACGTAGGCATCCTGGATCTCCTGCTCGACCGGGCCGATCGGCATGTGACACCCCTATGGTCAGCCCCCCCGGGGACCGACAACCCTGGGGTGCTGCCCAATTTCTTTTCTCCGATCGTGCAGCGAGCGGTGACGTGCAGTCAACAGGGAGTTCCCCGCAGTTGCACACCGGGACGCGATGCGGGCGTGTTCCCGCAGCGTCCGCGTCCTCGTGCCGCCGGCCGCCGGCGTGCGGCGCCGGGCGGGCGCCCGGGTGCGGTCCCGGCCTTGTGGGGACCGTACCCGGGCGTTAAGGATGCCCGGGTCTTGGGCGTCAGAACCGGGTGAGCGGGCCGGCAGGCGTCGGGCTGGTCACGTGGCCGGCCGCCGGGGCGCGGGAGACGGCGGACTGGACGGCGTTTGGTCCGCCGGTAACCGGCTCGCCGTGCGCCGCGAGTTCCATCGGCTCGTTGAACCCTTTATGGCCGGCCGCCGGCAATCCGGTGGCGAACAGGGCGAATGCCCGGCCGGAAACGATCGCGGTGCCGATATAGTCGCCGACCATCAGGCCGCCGGATGTCGGTGCGATGCGGCCAAGCAGCATCGGGCCCGCGACCCTGGCGGGCGCGCTCCATGTCCTCCCGCCGTTGACCGAGGATATGTAGCCGACGTCGAGGCGGCAGGTCTCCAGGTCGCAGATGTTGTTCGGATAGTAGTAGTAATAGAGCGCGACCTTGGCCGCCGGTCCCGACGTGCCCGGCTGGATGTCGATTCCGGGGATCATGTGGTCGGCGTTGCCGGCGACGCTCCCGATGGGGACGCGCACCGTCGGCGTCCAGGTGGTCCCGCTGGCCGAGGTGGACAGCACGATGTCGTTGCTCGGGCAGCCGGGGCGGAACCGGCAGTCGTTCCATACCACGTAGACTCTGCCGGCCGCGTCTTCCTGGGCGGACGGCAGCGGCGAGTTGCGGATCGCGCCGCCGTCGAGCGCCATGCTGATGGGTGACACCACGTGGTGCGCCG
>Ga0213875_10001811_pt1 | contig 13317 bp, 11 predicted proteins | sample BarmaccomBMRX_R8_FD_160105 | JGI IMG/M metagenome (GOLD analysis project Ga0213875, IMG submission 160105) | Root-associated microbial communities from Barbacenia macrantha in rupestrian grasslands, the National Park of Serra do Cipo, Brazil - RX_R8 | ecosystem: Host-associated > Plants > Roots... | reverse complement strand
CCCGCGTGAGCCCCCGCCCCGCCTGCGACCCCCGCGCGGGCCGCCCGCCCCCGCGTGAGCCCCCGCCTCGCCGGAGCCACCCGGCGGCCGCGCCCTCCGCCCTCGCCGCCAGCCGAAGTGCGACGATCGTCCCCACACCCCCACCAAAGTGACAGTTGGGGCCAATGGGACTTCGTCAGCTCGTGATCTCCCGCACGACCGTTTTATATCTATATTTCACAGTTCAACCGCGCGGATGCACAGGCAGAATGCATTGTCCCTGGTAAGCGCGCCAATGACCGACTGCGAAATTTGATCTGAATTGATGCCGACACACCCACGGCTGGCGTCAATGCACGAGTTTGGTTACGCAGCGTTTGTATCGCGCGCGGATATGGTTACACTCTGCACCCGACACGCCGTAATGCTCAATTGAATTAACCCGTTCCACGATACGCGCTGGTCCGAATATGGCCAGCCTTCGATTATGAACAATTGCGGGGTATTATTGGCCAGCCCCCGTAGCCCAAGGGCAGAGGCCGCCCCCCTAAAAGGGTCGCTAGTGTCGGTTCGAGTCCGACCGGGGGCACCCTTCGTATTGGCGTAACCATTTACCCAGGTGCCCAGCTGGGGCAACGGGTTTCCAGGCCGGGAACGGCGGTGGCGCACCGGTTCGCGCCACCGCTACGGCCACTGCCAGGCACTGTCGGGGCACGGGCCAAGGCCACTGCCTGCGTATTGCTTAATGCACGTGCAGATGTGCTTGCATTTGGAGCGCGGCCGACTTGGGCCCGATAACTTAACGATCTTGAAAAAAATTCAGCTCCGGACTAATTCCCTATTCAGTGCGTGCGCGGTGCCAACTCCGCAAATCGGAGACCGGGGACACCAGTGCTATTTTTTGCCACTGACCACGGAATCGGTTTCGGTGCCTGACTGGGCCGCCGGTTTCAGCCGCTGACGGTGGGGCCGACCCGGGAAATCGACACCCGGACGATGACCCGCTGGTCGCGCTCCATGGCCGCCCGGTACTCATTCCAGTCCGAGTGCTCGCCGGCCGCCCGGCGGTAGTACTGGACCAGCAGCTCCATGGCGTCGGGGAGCGAAATGACCTCGGCCGTTCCTTCGGCCTGCACCCACGGACCGTAGAACGGGTCGGTGAAGGCGCAGACCGAAGCGAACGGATTGCGACGCAGATTGCGGGTCTTGACCGCCGTCTCCCTGGTGCTGATCAGGATCCGGCCCTCGTCGTCGACCGCACAGGTCACGGGGGACATCTGCGGGAGGCCATCGGAACGCAACGTCGCCAAGACGGCGTGATGATGGTCGCGCAGGAACTGCCGAGCTTCGTCTGGGCTCATGGGGCCCAGCCTGTCAGAAGAAACCGGTCAGAAGAAGCCGGTCAGATGCCGGGCGGGGTCAGCCTCAGGCTCCCGCAAGCCGCATACGGCGGCGCATCTCCCATTCGTGGACGATGGCGTTGGCGTAGCCATGGGAGATACCGTGCTCATCGGCCAGCCAGTTCGCGCGCTCTTCGCAGCGGATGAAGGCGGGGCCGGATTCAAGACGGACGAACCACTCTCGAAGGTCACTACCCGTGACGCGGGGTATGCGGGCGATCAGATTCTTGTGCGTCTCCAGGGAGCGAGTCAGCGGCAATTGGCACCTCCAGGGGTGAAGCGTCTAAGCCTCTTGCTGTGAGCCTGCACTAGTGACCGAGCTGTGACAAGACCCGGAACGAACCTTTCCTTAATGCCGGGTAAATCCGCTCTGTCGTCCCGTCGGCGTGGTCGTGCCGTTCCGCCGGGCGGCCGCCACGCGGGCCGCCCGGCCGCCGCGGCCGCTAGGACAGGCGTTCCAGCACCATGGCCATGCCCTGGCCGCCGCCCACGCACATGGTCTCCAGGCCCATCGTCTTGTCGTGGAACTGAAGGCTGTTGAGCAGGGTGGCGGTGATCCGCGCCCCGGTCATCCCGAACGGGTGGCCCACGGCGATGGCGCCGCCGTTCACGTTCAGCCGGTCGAGGTCGATGCCGAGCTCCTGGTAGGAGGGGATGACCTGGGCCGCGAACGCCTCGTTGATCTCGACCAGGTCGATGTCGCTGATGGCCATGCCCGCCCGCCCGAGCGCCTGCCGGGACGCCTCGACCGGGCCGAGGCCCATGATCTCGGGCGACAGCGCGGTCACGCCGGTCGACACGATCCGGGCCAGCGGGGTGATGCCGAGCTCGGCCGCCTTGGTGTCGCTCATGATGATCACCGCGGCCGCGCCGTCGTTGAGCGGGCAGCAGTTGCCCGCGGTGACCGTACCGTCCGGCCGGAAGACCGGCTTGAGCTGTGACACCTTTTCCAGCGTGGTGCCCGCCCGGGGGCCGTCGTCCTTGGCCACGGTGCTGCCGTCGGGCAGCGTGACCGGGGTGATCTCCCGTTGCCAGAAGCCGTCGGCGATCGCCTTCTCGGCCAGGTTCTGGGAGCGGACCCCGAACTCGTCCTGCTCGGCCCGGCTGACTCCCTTGAGGGCCGCCACGTTTTCAGCGGTCTGGCCCATCGCGATGTAGACGTCGGGGATGTGGCCGTCCTCGCGCGGGTCGTGCCAGACTGCGGCGCCGGCCTCGGCGCTCTGCTGGGTGCGGGTCTCGGCGCCGGCGAACTCGGCGTTGTGGGTGTTCGGCCAGGAGTCACTGCTGCCGTTGCCGAACCGGCTGACCGTCTCCACTCCGGCCGAGATCAGCACGTCGGCCTCGCCCGCCTTGATCGCGTGGAACGCCATCCGGGTGGTCTGCAGCGAGGACGAGCAGTACCGGGTCACGGTGGTGCCGGGCAGCTGGTCGTGGCCGAGCAGCACCGCCACCACCCGGGCCATGTTGAAGCCCTGCTCGCCACCGGGCAGCCCGCAGCCGAGCAGCAGGTCATCGATGTCGTCCGGGTTGAGCTGGGGCACCTTGGCCAGCGCGGCCGTGATGATCTGGGCCGTCAGGTCGTCCGGCCTGATGGTGGTCATGGAACCCTTGAACGCACGGCCGATCGGGGATCGAGCCGTCGCGACGACAACGGCCTCCGGCATGGCATCCGCCTCCTTGGTGCGTGGCCCCCGATCGCCGGCGGCCACCTACTACTGATCAGTAGCCTATGTCGTCGCGGGCAAGGTGCACGTGGGACCCGTGGTTCGGATAACGTCGGGGTCAGCCAGGAGTACCAGGAGGGCCGGCCATCTGGCCGTTGGCCCTGGCCTATCAAGGGATCGCGACCAGCATGCACGTATACGATTCCCTGACGCAGACGGTAGGTAATACGCCGCTCGTCAGGCTGCGCGAGGTGACCCGGGACCTGCATCTGGCCGGTCCCGGCCCGGACGTACTCGCCAAGGTCGAGTACTTCAACCCGGGTGGTTCGGTCAAGGACCGGATCGCCCTGCGGATGATCCAGTCGGCCGAGAAGAACGGGCTGCTGCCGCCGGGCGGCACGATCGTGGAGCCCACCTCCGGCAACACCGGGGTCGGGCTGGCCATCGTGGCCGCCGAGCGCGGCTACAAGTGCGTGTTCATCTGCCCCGACAAGGTGGCGCAGGACAAGATCAGCGTGCTGCGCGCGTACGGCGCCGACGTGGTGGTCTGCCCCAGCTCGGTGGCGCCCGACCATCCTGACTCCTACTACAGCGTGGCCCGCCGGATGGCGGCCGAGCTGCCCGGCGCCTGGCAGCCCGACCAGTACGCCAACCCCGACAACCCGGCCTCGCACTACGCCTCGACCGGCCCGGAGATCTGGTCCCAGACCGACGGGCGGATCACCCACTTCGTGGCCGGGGTCGGCACCGGCGGGACGATCAGCGGGGCCGGCCGCTACCTCAAGGAGATCTCCGACGGCCGGGTGCGGGTGATCGGCGCCGACCCCGAGGGCTCGGTCTACTCGGGCGGCTCCGGGCGCCCCTACCTGGTCGAGGGGGTCGGCGAGGACATCTGGCCCGCCACCTACGACCGGGAGATCTGCGACGAGGTCATCGCGGTCACCGACGCCGAGAGCTTCCTGATGACCCGCCGCCTCGCCCGCGACGAGGCGCTGCTGGTCGGCGGGTCGAGCGGGCTGGCGGTGGCGGCCGCGCTCAAGGCGGCCCACCGGGCCGGGCCGGACGACGTGATCGTGGTGCTGCTGCCCGACGGCGGCCGCGGCTACCTGTCCAAGATCTTCAACGACGACTGGATGGCGGACTACGGGTTCCTGTCCTCACAGTCGGGCGAGCCGCTGGTCAGCGACGTGCTGCTGGCGCGCAAGGGCCGGGAGATTCCCGAGTTTGTGCACGCCCACCCGGGGGAGACGGTGGCCCAGGCCATCGCCCTGCTGCGCGAATACGACGTGTCCCAGCTGCCGGTGGTGAACGAGGAGCCGCCGGTGGCAGCGGCCGAGGTGGTCGGCTCGATCGTCGAGCGTGACCTGCTGGAGGCCCTGATCAGCAAGAAGGCACAGGGCAGTGACCCGCTGTCCGGGCACATGTCACCACCGCTGCCGACCGTCGGCTCCGGGGAGACGGTCAGCAGCGTGGTGCACGCGCTGGAGGGAGCGGGCGCCGCGGTGGTGTTCGTGGACGGTAAGCCCGCCGGGCTGCTGACCCGGCAGGATCTGCTGACTTTTCTCGCAGGGGAGTCTTTTTCTTGATGAATGAAAAGGGAACCAGCGGTCTGGCTCAAGGGTTCGAGACCCTCGCCATCCACGCGGGGCAGGAGCCGGACCCGCTCACCGGGTCGGTCGTGCCGCCGATCTACCAGACCTCGACCTACAAGCAGGACGGCGTCGGCGGGCTGCGCGGCGGTTACGAGTACTCGCGCACCGCCAACCCGACCCGCACCGCGCTCGAGGAGTGCCTGGCTGCGCTGGAGGGCGGTAGCCGGGCGCTGGCGTTCGCGTCCGGCATGGCGGCCGAGGACTGCCTGCTGCGGGCGGTGTGCCGGCCGGGCGACCGGGTGATCATCCCCGACGACGCCTACGGCGGCACCTACCGGCTGTTCTCGGCGGTGCTGCAGCAGTGGGGGCTGGACTACGTGCCGGTGCACCTGCCGGACATCGCCGCCGTCCGCCGGAGCCTGGCCGAGCGTCCCACCCGGGTGCTGTGGGTGGAGACCCCGACCAACCCGCTGCTGGCCATCGCCGACATCGCCGCGCTGGCCGAGGCGGCCCACGAGGCGGGCGCGCTGCTGGTGGTGGACAACACGTTCGCCTCGCCCCGGCTGCAGCGGCCGCTGACGCTGGGGGCCGACGTGGTCGTGCACTCCACCACCAAGTACCTGGGCGGCCACTCCGACGTGGTCGGCGGGGCGCTGGTCACCTCGGACGCCAAGATCGCGGACGACAGTGACTACCTGCGCAACGCCACCGGCGGCGTGCCCGGGCCGTTCGACTCCTGGCTCACGCTGCGCGGCATCCGCACGCTGGCGGTCCGGATGGACAAGCACGGCGACAACGCGATGCGGGTCGCGCAGATGCTGACCAGCCACCCGGCCGTGACCGAGGTCATGTACCCGGGGCTGCCCACCCACCCGGGCCACAGCGTGGCGGCCAAGCAGATGAGCGGGTTCGGCGGCATGGTGTCGTTCCGCGTCCACGGCGGCGAGGAGGCGGCGGTGGCCGTGTGCGGCCGCACCCGGCTGTTCACGCTGGGGGAGTCGCTGGGCGGGGTCGAGTCGCTGATCGAGCATCCGGGCCGGATGACCCACGCGTCGGCGGCCGGCTCGCCGCTGGAGGTGCCGGGCGACCTGGTCCGGCTCTCGGTCGGCATCGAGGACGCCTCCGACCTGCTCGACGACCTCCGCCAGGCCCTACCGGCCTAACGGCTAACCGGTCCGGACCCGGGTCCGGTACGCCAGCGGCGACTCGCCCAGGTGACGTTTGAACGCCGAGCTGAACGCGCTCTCGGAGGAATAGCCGAGCTCGAACGCGAGCGCGCCGACCCGGGTGTCGTCGGCGCGCAGCTTGCGCTGGGCCAGCAGCATCCGCCAGTTGATGAGGTAGGACAGCGGCGGCGTGCCGGCCGCCTCCTTGAACCGCTGCGCGAACGTGGTCCGTGACATCGCCGCGGCCCGGGCGAGGTCGTCGAGGCTCCAGCTCCGGGCGGGCTGCTCGTGGATCAGGGCCAGCGCCGGGCGGAGCCGTTCGTCGGTGAGCACCTTGAGCCAGCCCGGCGGCATGCCCTCGGCCTGCATGAACCCGCGGACCCACTCGAGGACCAGGAGCTGGCCGTAGCTGCGGATCGCGAAGTCGGCCCCGACCCGGCCGGCCACGATCTCCGCGAACAGCCGTTGCGCGTGCTGGTGGATCAGCGGCCCGGCCGGGCTCGACACCGGCACGTGCGCGACCGGCGGCAGGGCCCGCAGCAGCAGCTCCTTGCCGGTGGGGCCCAGCTCGATACAGCCGCCGATGACCGCGTCGGCGGCCTCGATATCGGCGTCGCTGAGGACTGACCCGGCCGCCGCCGGGGCCACCTCGACCGGGTCGCCCGGGCCGTCGCCGCCCTCCACGGTCAGCCACGAGCGCCCGTTCAGCACCGCCACATCGCCGGCCACCAGCTCGACCGGGTCGCCAGCGTCGTTGGTGGTGAGCCGGGCGCGGCCGCGAACGACGGCGATGAACTTCAGGTCGTCGTCGATCACGCCGTGCGAGCGCCACCGCCCGCGGGTGGCGAAACCACCGGACACGACGCTCCGGACCTCGATGAGGTCCAGCACCTCTGACAGCCGGTCAACCGCCACGCCCGGACTATACAGCATGAAAAACGGACGGAAAATGATTCCGGATCCGTCCAGCGCCCGTGAAGCTGGTGCTGCGGACCGGAACGCCCGGTCCGGGAAGGAGCAGCACCGTGCCAGATCAGCTCGTCGCCCTCGTCAGCGGGGCGAACACCGGAATCGGACTGCAGGTGGCCAGGGACCTCGCCCGGCACCGGCTCATCGTGCTGGTCGGCTCCCGCGACCTCGACCGCGGTAAGGCGGCCGCCGCCGAGATCGACGGGGACGCGCACGCGGTCCAGCTGGACGTCACCGACCCGTCCTCGATCGCGGCGGCCGCCGCGCGGGTGGGCTCGGAGTTCGGGCGGCTCGACGTGCTGGTGAACAACGCCGGCGTCTCGTTCCTCGGTGACCCGGGCACGCCGCTGGCCGAGCGGGCCCGGGCCGGACTGCTCACCGGGGTACCGATCGACGTCGTGCGGCGGATGTTCGAGATCAACGTGATCGGGCCGATCGCGGTGACGCAGGCGCTGCTGCCGCTGCTCCAGGCCGCTCCGGCCGCGCGGATCGTCAACGTCGGCAGCGGCGGGGCTTCGCTGACGCTCAACGCCGACCCGGCCAACCCGCACCGGGCGATGTTCGGCGTCTACCCGACGACGAAGGCCGCCCTGCACGCGGCCACGCTCGGCTTCGCGACCGCGCTGGAGGAGACCGGGATCAAGGTCAACGTGGCCGATCCCGGCTTCACCGCCACCGCGCTGAACAACTTCCAGGGCACCAGGACGGTGGCAGAGGGAGCCCGGCGCATCGTCGAGCTGGCGCTGCTCGGCCCGGACGGCCCGACCGGGACCTTCTCCAACGACGAAGGCACAGTGCCTTGGTAAAACCCGCGCCCTGGTAGGCGTGGACACGCTAGCTGGCCCGGCGGGCGCGCAGGAAGTCGCGCACCACGTACTCGCCGAGCTGGTCGGCCTGGGCGTGCAGCACCCGGCCGCCGTTGCGGCGGGCCACGTTGTCCACGAACGCGGTCAGCCGGTCGTCGTCGGCCAGCATGAAGATGTTCAGCTGGGCGTTGCGCCGGGTCATCTTGTCCACCTCGGCCAGCGTCAGCTCCAGCGTTTCCGGGGCCGGCGGCCAGTCGAACCAGAACCGGCCGTCCCGCTGCAGGTGGGCGGTCGGCTCGCCGTCGGTCACGATCAGCACCACCGGCTCCTGCTCGGCGTGCCGGTCCAGGTGCCGCCCGGCCAGCACCAGCGCGTGGTGCAGGTTGGTGCCCTGCACCATGTCCCAGCCGAGCCCGGCCAGCTCGGTCTCGCGCAGCTCCCGGGCGTAGTTGGAAAAGCCCACCACCTGCAGCGCGTCCTGCGGGAAGCGCATCCGCATCAGCGCGTGCAGGGCCAGCGCGGTCTGCTTGGCGGCCGCCCAGGTGCCGCGCAGCGCCATCGAGTAGGACAGGTCGACCAGCAGGCTGACGGCGGCCCCGCCGCGCCGCTCGGTCTCGGCCACCTCGAAGTCGCCCGGATCGAGCCGGACCCGGGACACGTCGCGCCGCCGGGCATCGGGGTTGGTGCGGGCCTGCCGGAGCAGCGCCTTGCGGATGGTGGCGGCGGTGTCGATCGGCTGCTCGTCGCCGAACTCCCAGTCGCGGGTGGCGCCGGTCAGCTCGCCGGCCTGGCCGGCGTCGCGCCGGTCGTGGTCGCCCCGGCGGCCGGTGGTGAGGCCGGGGAACACCCGGCGCAGCGCGGTCTCGCCCAGCCGCCGGACCGCCCGCGGGGTCAGCTCGAGCTTGCCGTTGGTGCGGTTCAGGTAGCCCTGCTGCTCCAGCTCGCGCTCGACCCGGCGCAGCGCCTCGACGTCGTCGACCGCCTGCCGCCCGAACGCCCGGCGGACCGCGTCCTCGTCGATGTCGTCCAGCGTCGCGCCCGGGTAGTCCTGGCCCAGCGCCTGCTCCAGCTCGGCCAGGTCGGCCAGCTCGGCCAGCGCGCTGGTGGCGTCGCCGAGGCCGAGCGGCTGGTCGCCCATCATCTGTTCGCCCTGGCCGGGGGCCATGCCCGGGCGGCGGGCGTGCAGCATGTCCGACAGCCGGGTCATCTCCATGGCCAGGCCCGCGTCGTCCATGGCCTGCGCCATCAGGTTGGCCAGCTCCTCGCGCTGCTCGTTGCTGAGCGAGGACAGCAGCCGCTCGGCCGCCTGCATCCGCCGCATCAGCGAGTCGACCAGCTCCTCCAGGTTCTCCGGCTGGTCGGGGAACAGGTCCCCGTAGTTGTCCATGAACTGGTCGAAGTCGGCCTGGGTGTGCTCGCCGCGGGCGTCCGCCTCCAGCATGCTGTTCAGGTCGCCGAGCATGTCCTTGACCCGCTGCATCGCTTCCGGGTCCGGGTTCTCCAGCGCCTGCTTCATGCCGCGGAACTGGCTGTCCAGCACCTCCCGGCGCAGCAGGTCCTTGAGCTGCTCGAACGTGCTGCGGGCGGTCGGCGAGCGCCAGTCGTAGTCGGCCAGCTGGCGGACGGCCTGGGAGGTGTCGGACGGCAGCGTGTCCAGGTCGGCCTCGCGCATCCGGGCCTCGTCGCTGGGGTCCGGGAACAGCTCGGCCCGCTCCTGGCCGATGGCGGTGTCCAGCAGCGCCCGGACCTGGTCGAGGGTGCCGCTCAGGCGGCCGCTGTTGCGCAGCTCGCGCTGCCGCTCCCGCACCCGGCGCAGCAGGTCATCCAGCCCCCGCCGCCCCGGCATGCCGTTGCGGGCCAGGTCCCGCAGGGCATCGCCGGGGGTCGACCCCTCCAGGATCGGATCGCCGAGCGCGTCGAGCGCGCCGCGGACATCGTAGGGCGGGGCCAGCGGGTCCGGCCCGTCATCGTACGGGCCGTATCGGTAGTTCGCCACAACGCGCCTCTTCAGTTCTACGTGCGGTAGACGGCGGTCCCGTCCATGGTGTCCTTGGACAGCCGCCGCATCAGGTACAGCCCTTCCAGGGCGAACTCGATGGCGGCGGCCGCGTGGCCGAAGGATTCGCTGCCGTCCATGCCCAGGCGTTGCATGATCTTGGCCAGCCCCGGCACCTCGCCCACGCTCTGCAGCAGGTCGGAGGCGGGGGTCAGCTCGCCCGACTCGACCGTCTGGCCGCCGTCGAACTTGGCCAGCAGCGGCCCCAGGTCGGCGCTGCCGAGCCGGGCCCGGAAGGTCTCGGCGATGGCCCGGCGGAGCAGGTGGGCCAGCACCTCTTCCTCCCGGCCTTCCTCGCTGACCTCGAACTCGACCTTGCCGCGGAGCGTCCCGACGATGGCCGGCAGGTCGCACACCCGGGCCACCGGCTGCTCGGCGGCCGGCGGGGTAGCGGCACTGGCCGCCCGGTGGGTGGCGCGGCTGCCGCTGCGGCGGGCGGCCGGGCGGGCCGGCGCGCTCTCGGCCAGGGCCGACCGGCGCACGGCGGAGGCGGCCGCGCTCTCGGCCGCCGCGATCGCGAACCGGGCCGAGACCCCGGACCGGGAGTCGACCGCGGGCGACTCGCGCACCAGCCGGGTGAACCGGGCGATGATCTCGACCAGGTGCTCGGGCAGCTCGGCCCCGGGGACGGCCCCGTCCCAGCCGACCACCGCCTCCTGGCGGATCAGGCCGAGCTCATTCTCAAGCGTCAGCGGGTAGTGGGTGCGGATCTCGGCGCCGAAACGGTCCTTGAGCGGGCTGATGATCCGGCCGCGGTTGGTGTAGTCCTCGGGGTTGGCGCTGGCCACCAGGACCAGGTCCATCGGCAGCCGCAGCGCGTAACCGCGCACGCCGATGTCGCGCTCCTCGAGCACGTTGAGCAGCGCGACCTGGATCCGCTCGGCCAGGTCGGGCAGCTCGTTCAGGCAGAAGATGCCCCGGTTGGTGCGGGGCACCAGGCCGTAGTGCACGGTCTCGGGGTCGCCCAGGGTCCGGCCCTCGGCCACCTTGACCGGGTCGATGTCCCCGATCAGGTCGCCGACGCTGGTGTCGGGGGTGGCGAGCTTCTCGCCGTAGCGGTCGCGGGCGTTGCGCCAGACGATCGGCAGGTCCTCGCCCAGCTCCTCCGACAGTCGCCGGCAACGGGCGCAGACCGGTACGTAGGGATGGTCGTTGATCTCGCATCCGGCCACCGCCGGCGCCCACTCGTCGAGCAGGCCGACCAGGGTCCGGATCAGCCGGGTCTTACCCTGGCCGCGCTCGCCCAGCAGGATCACGTCGTGACCGGCCAGCAGCGACCGCTCCAGGTGGGGGAGCACGGTCCCCTCGAAACCGACGATCCCGGGGAAACGGTCCTGCCCAGCCCGCATCCGGGTCAGCAGGTTCTGCCTGATCTCCTCTTTGACACTCCGGTAGACGTGGCCGTCCGCGCGCAGTTCGCCCAGCGTGGCGGCGGCCGGTGGCCGCCCATGCCGCGCGGCGGGATGACGATGCTGGCTGTTTGGCTGCACCATTCGACACTATGTCCCTCTACGGCCTGTTCGCAGCCGGCCCGCCCTTTACTCCGCTCCCCGCGAACACCCCTGGCGATCAAGAGCTCAACTTGCTAGCCGCCTCGGCACCGGCTGGCGGCCAGAGACTCCGGGCCTGCCCGGGGCGTGGCACACTGCTCTGGTGGCAACGGTGTCAGGTCGGGTGCAGGCCGACGACGTGGTGGCGGCCCGGGAACTGCTGCAGGACGTGATCTCGCCGACCCCGGTCCTGCGCTCCCGGGTGCTGTCCGAGCTGATCGGCGGGCCGGTCTACCTCAAGTGCGAGAACCTGCAGCGCACCGGTTCGTTCAAGATCCGCGGCGCCTACCTGCGGATCGCCCGGCTGACCGACGAGGAACGCTCGCGCGGGGTGGTGGCCGCCAGCGCGGGCAACCACGCCCAGGGGGTCGCCTACGCGGCCAGCCTGCTGGACACCCGGTCGACCGTGTTCATGCCCGAGGGCGCGCCGCTGCCGAAGATGCAGGCCACCAAGGACTACGGCGCCGACGTCGTCCTGCACGGGTCGACGGTCGAGGACGCGCTGGCCGGGGCGGAGGAGTTCGCGGCCAAGACCGGCAGCGTGCTGATCCACCCGTTCGCGCACCCCGACGTCATCACCGGCCAGGGCACCCTCGGGTTCGAGATCATCGAGCAGTGCCCGCAGGTCCGCACCGTGGTCATCCCGGTCGGCGGCGGCGGGCTGGCGGCCGGGGTCACGGTCGCGGTCAACAGCCTCGACCCGGCCGTCCAGGTGATCGGGGTGCAGGCGGCGGCGGTGGCGCCCTACCCGGCCTCGATGGCGGCCGGGCGGCCGATCCCGGTCAAGGGCGCGGCCACGATGGCCGACGGCATCGCGGTCAGCATTCCCGGCGAGCTGGCGCTCGGGCTGCTGTCCGAGCACGGCGCGCGGGTCGTCACCGTGACCGAGGAGAGCCTTTCCCAGGGGCTGTTGCTCTGTCTGGAAAGGGCCAAGCAGGTGGTCGAGCCGGCGGGTGCGGCCGGGGTGGCGGCCATCCTGGAGCACGGGGCCGAGATCGAGACGCCGGCCGTGGTCGTGCTGTCGGGCGGCAACATCGACCCGCTGCTGCTGTCGAACCTGCTCCGCCACGGGCTGCGGGCGGCCGGCCGCTACCTGGCGTTCCGCTGCCGGGTGCCGGACCGGCCGGGGGCGCTGGCCACGCTGCTGCACGAGCTGGCCGGGGTCGGGGCCAACGTGCTCGACGTGTGGCACGAGCGGGTCACGCCCCGGCTGCAGGTGGGCGAGGTCGAGGTGCTGCTCCAGCTGGAGACGCGCGGCCCCGAGCACTGCGAGGAGATCATCACCGAGCTACGCCAGACCGGCTACACACTGAACTTCAGCTAGCACCGACTTCAGCTGACACCGACTTCAGCTGAAACGATCGCGGGGGCCAGCCCGCCGGCCGGCCCCCGCGCACCAGCCTCAGATGCCGCCGTACGGCACCGCGTCGAGGATCTCGACCGACGCCGACCGGCCGTTCGGCAGCGAGTAGCTCGCGGTCTCGCCGATCTTCTTGCCGTTGATGGCGGCGCCGAGCGGCGACTTGGGCGAGTAGACCTCAATCGGGGCGCCGGTCTCCTCGCGCGAGGCCAGCAGGAACGTGACCTCTTCGTCGTCGCCGGGGAAGCGGACGGTCACGGTCATGCCCGGGCCGACCACGCCCTCGGTCCGGGGCGGCTCGCCGACCCGGGAGTTCTCGAGAATGGACTGGATCTGCAGGATCCGGCCCTCGTTCTTGCCCTGCTCTTCCTTCGCCGCGTGGTAACCGCCGTTCTCGCGGAGGTCGCCCTCTTCACGAGCAGCCTCGATCCTCTTGGCGATCTCGATCCGCAGGGGGCCGGAGCGGTCGTCAAGTTCGGCCTTCAGGCGGTCGTACGCCTCCTGGGTCAACCAGGTGACGCTTCCGTCGCGGGTCTCGGTCACGGGCACTCCTCAGTACTGCACGGTCTTGCCATGTCGCTTGCCGGGTCCAGGGACCGCCAGTGGCGGCGATCCCCACGGGGGTAATCTTTTAAGGCTAACAAGCGTCAACGACTACGCCGCTCTAGTCAAATGGTGCAGGTAGGGAATGCGGCGCGAACGGGTGCGTGTTTTCCAGTGGTTGACGCGGTTCCAGGCCGTGGCGGGGGCCAAATGCCCAATTGGGGCTCTCTTC
>Ga0213875_10001810_pt1 | contig 13318 bp, 12 predicted proteins | sample BarmaccomBMRX_R8_FD_160105 | JGI IMG/M metagenome (GOLD analysis project Ga0213875, IMG submission 160105) | Root-associated microbial communities from Barbacenia macrantha in rupestrian grasslands, the National Park of Serra do Cipo, Brazil - RX_R8 | ecosystem: Host-associated > Plants > Roots... | reverse complement strand
TACCAGACGCCCGCCGCCGCGCCCTGGTTGCGCCGCCTGGCCGGCCCGGACACGGTCCTGGTGGTCGTGCAGAACGGCGTCGAGCACGCCGAACGGCTCGCCGCGCTCCGCCTGCCGGGGACGATCCTGCCCGCGCTGGCCTACATCGCGGCGCGCCGCGACGGGCCCGGCCGGATCGTGCACGTGGCCGGGGACCGGATGGTGGTGCCGGACGGCGCGGCCGGGGCCGCGTTCGCCGCGCTGCTGACGGCCGCGCCGGTGACGGTGGAGACCTCACCCGACTTCGTCACCGCGGCCTGGCGCAAGCTGCTGACCAACGTGGCCGCCAACCCGGTAACCGCGCTGACCGGCCGGCCGATGGAGGTGCTCGCCGCACCCGGCATGCCGTCGCTGGTGCGTGGGCTGCTGGCCGAGGCGGTGACCGCCGGATCGGCGGACGGGGCCCGGCTGTCGGAGGCGGACGTGCCGGCCACGCTGAAGTTCTACGCGGGTTTCGGGCCGGACGCGGGGACCTCCATGCTGGCCGACCGGCTGGCCGGGCGCCCCACCGAGCACGACGAGATCAGTGGGGCGGTGGTCCGCGCGGCCGAACGCCACGGCCTGGACGCCCCGCTCAACCGGGCCGTGCTGGCCCTGCTGGCCGCGACCAGCCCGGTGCCCGGCCGGTAGTGTCACCACCTGGCTGGGACAATGAGTGGAATGCGGTACATCATCGTGGGAGCGGGCGGCGTCGGCAGCACCATCGGCGCGCGGCTGTTCGAGGGCGGTCACGAGGTCGTGCTGGTGGCGCGCGGCCGTCACCTCGAGGCGCTGCAGCAGCACGGCCTGCGGCTGTCCACCCCGGACGGCGAATTCACCCATCACATCCCGGCGATCGGCGGCCCGGATGAGATCGAGCTGCGCGCCGATGACGCGCTCGTGCTCGCGGCCAAGACCCAGGACGTCGAGGGGCTGCTGGCCCAGTGGGCCTGGCAGCCGGTGAATGGCAGCAGTGTCGCAGCTGGGTCGCTGCCGGTGGTCTGTGCGCAGAACGGCGTGGCGAGCGAGCGGATCGCGCTGCGCCGGTTCCGCCAGGTGTACGGGATGTGCGTCTGGCTGCCCGCCACTCACCTGGAACCTGGCGTGGTCGAGGCGCAGGGCGCTCCCCGGTCTGGGATGCTGATCCTGGGCCGGTACCCGGCCGGGGCCGACGCCACCGCCAGCCAGATCGGCGCGGACCTGAGCAAGAGCCGCTTCCTGGCCCCGGTCTTCCCGGATGTCATGCGGTGGAAGCACGGCAAGCTGCTGGGCAACCTGGCCAACGCCATCGAGGTGGTGTGCGGCTACAGCCTCACCGGCGACGAGCATGGCGTACCCACTCCGGTCAACGAGGTCCTCCAGCGGCTGGCCAACCAGGCCGCCCAGCAGGGCCGCGCCCCGGGCAGCGCCACTCCCGGCGAAGTCCTGGCCCTCACCGGAGCCTGAGCACCCATAGGCCGAACGGGCTGCTGCGTGCCCAGCGCCGCTCAGCTCGTCACCAGCCTGACGCCCCACCCGACGTCCCACCCGACGCCAAACGGAATGAGACCGGACTTCCAGTACGTCAGGACGACATCAACGCGGGGATTCATGCCGTTAAGCGGGTCCACTGGCACAACCCAGCGGGGAGAACCTACACCACCACCCCCACCCCGTACGGGGTCTAGGCGACTAGACCCCGCCGGGACCAGGCCAGGCCATCGGGAGCCCGAACCGGGGATACAGATGTTCGACGTGAAACCGGGTGATGGCCTGGATCCGGTCCGCGCCGGTGGTCAGCACGATCAGCCCGGCTGGGACGGCCGTCACCTGACCCGGCCCGCGCAGGTAGCTGCCGAAGGCGGGCTGGCCATTGGCGCCCGCCGGTACCAGCAGCACCTCGCCATCGCCCCGGTAGCCGAACGAGGCGCGCAGGAAGGCCCCGATCGCCGCCGGACCCTGGTACTCGTGCGGAGCCGGTGGCATCGACAGCCAGGCGCCGTCGGTGAGCAGCGCCACCACACCGTCCACGTCCCCCGCCACATAGGCGCGTGCGAAGCGGCTAGCCAGGTCGCGTTCGATTGCCGCCCCTGTCCGCACCTGTTCCGGCTTGGTCCGCAGCTGGGCGAGCGAGGCGCGGGCCCGCTGCACGATCCCCTTGACCACGGTCGCGCTGGTCCCGAGCATGTCCGCGACCTCGGCCCCGGAGAAGCCGAGCACGTCGCGGAGCAGCAACGCGGCCGCCTGCCGGGGCGGCATCCGCTGTAGCGCGGCGACGAAGGCCAGCCGGACCGTCTCGGTGGCCTGGATTTGGGCCTCGGGTCCGGGCGCTGAGTCGGCGATGCCCTCCAGCCAGCTGTCCGGGCAGGGCTGCAGCCAGGTGACCTCCCCGCGCCGGGTGGGCTCGGGCGGCGAGAAGGGCGGCACCGGCTCGGCCGGGATCCGGCGCCGGCCGGCCCGCAGCGCGTTGAGGCAGCGGTTGGTGGCGATCCGGTACAGCCACGACCGCATCGCCATCTCGGCCCGCAGGTCGTCCCGGCCCTGCCAGGCGGCCAGCAGCGTCTCCTGCAGGACGTCTTCCGCGTCGGGCAGCGAGCCCAGCATCCGGTAACAGTGCACCAGCAGCTCACGCCGGTACGGGCCAGCGAGCTCGCCGAACGCCTGCTCGTCCACAGGGCGCATCATCGCAGATTTTCGCCGCACCGTTCCGTTCGCGGTGGCCGTGGTGTCTGTACTAGGTGACAACGACAACCGAGGAGCCGACATGACCGAGACCACCAGCCCCGCCCTGCGCGTCGCCCTGGCCTACTACCACGCCTGGACCAGCCACGACCTGGACACCGCCATGAGCTATATCGCCGACGACATCGTCTGCGACGCGCCCGCGGGCCGCCTGCAAGGTGCCGCGGCCTACCGGGGGTTCATGGCGCCGTTCACCCAGATCCTCAAGCGCGCCGAGCTGATCGCCGCCTTCGGCGGCGACGACACCGCGGTGATCGTATACGACACCGAGACCGTGCCGGTGCCGAGCGCTCCCGCCGCCGAATGCGTCACCGTGCGGGACGGCAAGATCGTCTGCAGCCGGTTCATCTTCGACCGGGCCCCGTTCGACACTGCCCGCGCCGCCGCGTCGGCCACGGCGCCAGCCTAGTTGCCGGGGCCGGCCTAGTCGCGGGCCCGCAGCTCCCGGCGCAGCAGCTTGCCGGTGACGGTCTTGGGGATCTCGTCCAGGAACTCGATCTGCCGCGGGTACTTGTAGGCGGCCATCCGCTCCTTGGTGAACGCGATCAGCTCTTCCGCGGTCGCGCTCTTGCCCGGCCGGAGGCTGACGTAGGCCTTGACCGTCTCGCCGCGGTACTCGTCGGCCACGCCGACCACGGCCGCCTCGCGGACCGCCTCGTGCTCGTACAGCACGTCCTCGACCTCGCGCGGCCAGACCTTGTAGCCGCTGACGTTGATCTGGTCTTTTTTCCGGTCGACGATGTAGAACCAGCCGTCGGTGTCCATGTAGCCGACGTCGCCGGTGTGCAGCGCACCATCCGGCAGCGCCGTCTGGGTTTCGGCCGGCTTTCTCCAGTACCCCGCGACCACCTGAGGCCCGCTGGTCACCAGCTCGCCGATCTCGCCGGGCGGCAGATCGTGGCCATCGTCTCCCACGATCCGCACGATGGTGTCGTACACCGGCACACCGACCGACAGCGCGCCGGAAGCCTCGTCGACCGGGGCCTGCGCGCCCAGCGGCACCGCGTGCGAGGGCGACGTGGTCTCGGTCAGGCCGTAGATGTTGTGGATGTAGTGACCGAACGCGGCCTGGAACGTCTTGACCGTGCTGGGCGGGATCGGCGCCCCGCCCGAGTAAATCTTGACCAGGCTGGCCAGGGCGTCCCGGTCGGCGTCCGGCACGTTCATCAGCGCGATGAAGACCGTGATCGAGCCGACGGTGAAGGTCGCCCGTTCGGCCTGGACGGTCTCGATGGCCAGCGCTGGATCCAGCCGGTACATCAGCACCAGCGGTGCCCCGGCCAGCAGGCCGATGGCGACGTGCCCGATCAGCCCGGTGATGTGGAACAGCGGGGCCACGCCGAGGATCACGTCGTCCGGCCCGATGCCGATCCAGTCCCGGTAGGTCTGGGCGTTGAACACCACGTTGCGGTGCGTGGTCATGGCACCCTTCGGCGGCCCGGTGGTGCCCGAGGTGTAGGTCAGGAAGGCCACGTCCTGCGGGGCCAGGCTCACGGCCGGCGGGCGCTGGCCGGCGAACCGGTCCAGGAGCTGGCGCAGGTCCAGCGTGCCGTCGCAGTCGATCCGCTCGGTCCCGGCGAACACCCGCGGGTCGTCCCGGGTCTGGAAGTCCAGCTCGGAGGTGGTGATGACGGTCTGCACATCGGTGCCCGGGACGACCTTGGCCGCCACGTCCCGGTACAGGCTCTGCAGGGTGACCAGCACCCGGGCGCCGGAGTCCGTGAGCAGCAGCTCGAGCTCCCGTTCCCGGTTCATCGGGTTGATCGAGACCGCGATCCCGCCCGCTTTCCACGTGCCAAGCTGCGCGATAACGAACTGGGGCACGTTCTGCAGGTACAGCGCGACCCGATCACCGGTACCGAAACCCGTATCCAGCAGGGCCGCCGCGAAAGCGTCGGTAAGCGCGGCCAGCTCGGCGAAGGTGATCCGGCCGTCGAAGTAGCGGATCGCGTCCGCGTCCGGGTGCCGCGCCGCCGTAGCGGCGAACATGGCCACCGCGTTGTCGTACTCGACGGTGATCCCGGCGGGCTGGCCGGGGGCGTACCGGGCCAGCCAGGGCTTGTCGTCGTAAGTGCTCATGGGTGCCTCACCTGATCGCAACCGGGTTGACCGGGGCGCCGGTCCCCCCGACGACCTTGAGCGGGGCGGCGACGTAGAAGAAGCTCCACCGGCCGTCGGCCGCGCACGCCTCGGCCAGGTCATCCAGCCACACGATCTCGGTGAGCGCGACGCCCAGGTTGCGCATCAGCGCGCAATGCAGCGGCAGCGCAACACCGGTCTCCGGCTCGCTGGTCACCTCGTTGGCGATCGTGTCCGTGACCAGGTTGGGGACCTCGCGCTGCTGGAACCACTCCACCAGCGCGCGGGAGTAGGTCAGGCCCGGCTCGTTGAAGCCGTCGTAAAATTTGTCCTTGTCGTTGAGCTCGTACCAGTACTTCAGCCAGCCGGTGCGGATGCACAAGATGTCGTGCGGCTCGATGCTCACCCCCTGGGCGGCGGCGGCCTCCTCCAGGTCGGCGTGATCGAATGTCTCACCCTTGTCCAGCCACGGCTTGCCGCGGTGGCGGGCCATGTCGATGAGCACCCCCCGGCCGGCCACCCCCTTCTCCGCGATCGGCAGCACCGAGGCCTGGTCCAGAGCCCCCACGGTGCCGCGGGCGTCGAAGCCGTTCCACAGCTGGCCGTCGTACCAGACGTGGCCGAGCGCGTCGTACTGCGTGGAGCCCTGCAGGAAGATCGTCGCCGTGTCGTCGGCATAGTGCAGGCCACCGGGGAACGCGGGTGCCCCCTCGCCATCCCAGGAGCTCTCGTCCAGGATGTTCTGCCGCTCGATGCCCGATCGGCCTGGCCACACCGGATCACCCGGGCTCTGCTTGCGGCCCATCTGGATCTGCAGCGTGAACACCTCGCCGTTACGGACCTGCTGCAGCCCCCGCAGCACTTCGGAGTTGTCCAGGTAATTCAGCGAACCCAGTTCATCATGCGGGCCCCACTTACCCCAGTTCGACGGCGCGTCTGCACCAAGGAGCTCACGCATAGTGGGGGCGTCGGACATCATCGTCTCCTTTGCCTGAAACGGGCACCAGGCGGGGCGCACTACGGATGCCGTTCTTAGACGATGATGCAAAGCCGTCCGCTCACGGGTCAAGGGCTCAGCCGGGTCAGGACGTCCCGTACGGCCGCGGGCGTAGGCTTCCCTTGACCGAGGAGGCGTGATGACCGCGCAGCGGGTGACGGTGGAGATCACGGACGGTGTGGCCGATGTGCGGCTGGCCCGGCCGGACAAGCGCAACGCCCTGGACCGGGCCATGTTCGCCGCCCTGATCAGCACCGGCGAGCGGCTGAAGTCCGACCCGGGGGTGCGCGCCGTGGTGCTGTCCGGCGAGGGACCGGACTTCTGCGCCGGGCTGGACTTCGGTGAGTTCCAGGCCATGCGGGACGGTCGTGAGGTCGGCGTGCTGGCCGCGGATGATCTGCCGCCCGCCACCGGCCCGGCCCGGGCCACCGGTCAGCGCGCCGCCTACGTCTGGGCCGAGCTGCCGGTCCCGGTCATCGCCGCCGTCACCGGGAACGCCCTGGGCGGCGGCCTGCAGGTCGCGCTTGGCGCCGACATTCGGATCGTCACGGCGGACGCCAAGCTGTCGGTGCTGGAGATCAGGTGGGGTCTGATCCCGGACATGACCGGCAGCCAGCTGCTGCCCGAGCTGGTCGGCCGGGACGTGGCCAAGGAGCTGACGTACTCCGGCCGGATCGTGTCCGGCACCGAAGCGGTGCAGATAGGCCTGGCCACCCGGGTCGATCCCGAACCGCGCCTGGCCGCCCTCGAGCTGGCCCGCGCCATCGCCGGCCGCAGCCCGCACGCCATCCGGGCCGCCAAACGGCTGCTCGACCTGGCCGGCCGGGTGGACCTGCAGACCGGCTTCGCGGCCGAGCAGCAGGAGATCAAGGCCCTGATCGGCAGCCCGAACCAGGTGGAGGCGGTGACCGCGGAGTTCGAGCGGCGCCCGCCCAAATTCGCCGAGCCGGAGTGAGGAACCCATGACCACCGAGGACACCATCCGGGCGCTCGAGGACGAGCGCTACGACGCCATGCTGGCCGGGGCCGCTGACACGCTGGACCGGCTGCTGTCGGACCGGCTGGTGTACACCCACTCCACCGGCGGCCGCGACACCAAGGCCAGCTACCTGGCCAAGATGCGCGAAGGGGCCATCATCTATGAGTCCATCGAGCACCCCGTCGAGGACGTCATCGTGACCGGCACCACGGCCGTGGTGATCGGCGGCATGAACGCCCGGCTGCAGCTCGGCGGCCAGCCCCGGGAGCTGCACAACACCATCACCGCGGTCTGGGTCGAGGAGGACGGCACCTGGCGGCTGATCGCCTTCCAGGGCACGCCCGTCCCCGTCAGCTAGCCCAGCCCGCCAGCTGGCCCGATCCGGAGCGGCAGCTCGCGCGGCCCGCGGATCTGGCCCACCGACCACCGCACGGCGGCCGGGTCGGCCAGCGTGAACTCGCCGATCCGCTGCAGCCAGACCTCCAGCGCCACCCGCAGCTCCATCCGGGCCAGGTGCGAGCCCACGCAGCGATGGATGCCCAGGCCGAACGCGGCGTGCCGGTTAGCCTGCCGGTCGATGATCACCTCGTCAGCCCGGCTGAACTGAGCCGGATCGCGGTTGGCGGCCGGGAACGACAGCAGGATCCAGTCGTCGGCCTTCATGTCCACGCCGCGCCACTGCATGTCCTGCTTGACCAGCCGGGCCATGGTGACCGGCGCGTACGCCCGGAGGAACTCCTCCACCGCGGTCGGCACCAGGGCCGGCTCGGCCACCAGCCGCCGCCGGTCGTCCGGATGCTGGGCCAGGTGCCACAGGGACGCGCCGATCGCGCTCCAGGTGGTGTCGATGCCGGCGATCAGCAGCAGGGCCATGGTCCCGGTGACGTGGTCGGCCTGCAGCTTGGTGCCGAAGATCTCCGCGTCGATGAGGTAGCTGGTCAGGTCCTCGCGCGGATGGTCGAGGTGGTCGTGGACCTGCTCGAGCAGATAGTCGAACAGCCGGTCCATCTGCCCGATCCGCTCCTCCTGCGGGGAATTGATGCCCTCGAGCACGTCCTCGACGAACTGGCGGAACCGCGGGCCGTCCTCCGGCGGGAAGCCGAGCATGGCCGCGATGACCCGCATCGGGATGTGCTGCGCGTAGTCGCGGGCCGCGTCGACCACATCCTGGCCGGCGAGATCGTCGATCAGCGCGTGGCACAGCGCCCGGGTGGCCGCCTCCTGCTTGCCGACCACGGTCTTGGTGAAGGCGGGCAGCAGCAGCTTGCGCGCGTGCTGGTGGAACGGCGGGTCGGAGGAGATGGGCGGCGAGCCACCGATCGGGGCCAGCTCCAGAGGTGGCCGGAAGTTGCTCATGATGATCGCCCGCGAGGAGAAGTGCTCGGTGTCGTAGGCGATCGCCGCGACGTCCTCGTACCTGGTGGGCAGCCAGCCGCCGCCGAACCTGCCGGTGTGCGCGATCGGGCAGCGCTGCCGCAGGTCGTCCTGGATCGGGTACGGGTCGGCCGACCACTCCGGCTCCAGGTGGGAGAAGTCGGTGGCCCAGTCCGAGACCGGGCCGGTGATGATCTCGTTGAAGAACCCTTCGGGTTCGCCTTCGGGCTCCGGAACGGGCGCGTAGCTGAAGCGGTCGTCGATGGCCATGTCAGCTCAGCTCGATCGCGTGCTCGGGGCAGTTGAGCACCGCCCGCCGGGCGTCTTCTTCCTGCCCGGGCGGCACCTCGCCGTCGCCGAGGACCTGCCCGTAGCCCTCCTCGTCGTCGCCGAAGAGCGCGGGAGACAGGTCGTAACACCGGCCGTGCCCCTGGCACCGCTCGGGATCTATCTGCACTTTCACGGCGTGGCTCCTTCCGCCACTGGTTTGGTGAGGGCATCGGCGATCCGGGCCAGCAGCGCGCCCCACTCCTGCTCACCGACCGCATGCAGGCTGGGCGGGAGCAGAGCGGCACCCAGGGTCAGCAGCAGGCAGAAGTGGGCCAGGGCGGCCGGGGACAGCACCGGGTCGAGCTCACCGTCGGACTGCGCCAGCCTCATCAGCCCGGCCAGCCAGTCGGCCCGCTCGCCCACGTACTCGCCCATCGTCCGGGCCACGTCCTCGTCCCGCCGGGCTGCGATCAGCGCCTCGGTGATCAGGTACTCGCGGACGTCGCGCCGCCGCGGCAGCAGCCGGCCGACGGCGACCAACAGGTCCACCACCGGCCGGTCCGGCTCGGCCGCGAGCATCTCGGCCAGCAGGTGCCTGCCGTGCGCCCGCAGCGCGCCGACCAGCAGATCCGCCTTGGAGTCGAAGTGCGCGTAGAGCGCGCCGTTGCTCACCCCGGCGGCCGCGGCGATATCGGCCACCCGGGTGCCGTCGTACCCGCGCTCGGCGAACACGTCGGCCGCCGCCCGCAGCAGGCGCTCGCGCGTCTGCTCGGCGGTGACCCCGGCGATCCGGCCCATATAGGAATTAAAAGAACGTTCATAACATTCGTCAAGCGACCTGGAAGAGTAAGGCCCATGACCGATGGCATCGCCGGGGGCCTGGGCTACGTGGAGTCGTTCGGCGCGGGAGCGGGATACCTCCCGGCCCGGGCTGGGCAGGCCCGGGGAAGCCGTCAGCTCAGCCTGGACGGGACGTGGAAATTCCGGCTGTGCGGCGGCCTGGACGGGCTCACTCCCGGGTTCGAGGCGGCGGACTTCGACGACTCCGGGTTCGACGACCTCACCGTGCCGTCGCTGTGGCAGCTGGCCGGCATCCCCGGGCCGCCGCGGTACAGTCCGCCGGCGTACACCAACGTGACCTACCCGTTCCCGGTCGACCCGCCGCACGTGCCGGAGGCCAACCCGACCGGGGAGTACCGGCGGGTCTTCACGCTCCCGCCGGACTGGGACCCGGCCGCGTCGCTCGTGCTCCGCTTCGACGGCGTGGACTCGTGCTTCGCCGTGTTCGTCAACGGCACGCTGGCCGGGCACAGCAAGGGCAGCAGGCTCATGCGCGAGTTCGACGTCACCGCGCTGGTGCGCTCTGGGGACAACGTGATCGCGGTCCGCGTGCACCAGTGGTCGGCCGGGTCCTACCTGGAAGACCAGGACATGTGGTGGCTGTCCGGCATCTTCCGCGGCGTCACTCTGCTCAGCCAGCCGCCCGGCGCGGTCCGGGACTTCTTCGTCCATGCCGACTACGACCCGGCCACCGGCGCCGGCCTGCTGCGCGTCGAAGCCAGCACCGACGCCGGCGGCCCAGCCGTACTGGACGTGCCCGAGCTCGGCCTGCGCGGCGCCGCCACCGGCACCGAGCACCGCATCGCCGCCGTCGAGCCCTGGTCGGATGAGCAGCCGCGGCTGTACGCCGCGACCCTGCAGAGCCCGGGTGGCGAGATCGGCTTCCGGATCGGCTTTCGCCGGATCGAGGTCAGCGGCGGGCAGATCAGGCTCAACGGCCGGGCCGTCGAGTTCCGCGGCGTGAACCGGCACGAGTGGCACCCGCGGACCGGCCGCACCCTGGACGAGGCCACCATGCGGGCCGACGTGCTGGCGATGAAGCGGCACAACATCAACGCCGTGCGGACCAGCCACTACCCGCCCGACCCGCGCTTCCTGGACCTGTGCGACGAATACGGGCTACTGGTCATCGACGAGTGCGACCTGGAAACTCACGGATTTAGCCGAACGGCCTGGCGCGACAACCCCAGCGATGACTCACCCTGGCTCCCGGCGTGCCTGGACCGTATCCAGCGCACCGTCGAACGGGACAAGAACCACCCCAGCGTGCTCATCTGGTCGCTGGGCAACGAGGCCGGCACCGGCCGCAACCTGGAGGCCATGGCCGCATGGGCCCGCGGCCGCGACCCGGGCAGGCTGATCCACTACGAGGGCGAGCCGGACTCGTTCTACACCGACGTCTACAGCCGCATGTACCCCGGCTACGACGAGCTCGCCGCCATCGGCCGGCACGCCGAGCCGGTCACCGCCAGCCCCGGCCACGACACCCGCCGCCGGCGGATGCCGATGATCATGTGCGAGTACGGCCACGCCATGGGCAACGGCCCGGGCGGCGTGGCCGAGTACCAGGCCCTGATCGAGCAGTACCCGCGGCTGCACGGCGGGTTCATCTGGGAGTGGATCGACCACGGCATCGCGCAGGTCACCCCGGACGGCGAGCCCTACTTCGGCTACGGCGGCGACTTCGGCGAGCCGGTACACGACAGCAACTTCGTCATCGACGGGCTGGTCTTCCCCGACCGGACCCCCTCGCCCGGCCTGCTGGAGATCAAGGCCCTGTTCACCCCCATCAGGGTCGGCATCGACCCCGGCGCGCAGGCCATCACGCTGCAGAACCGGCAGCACAGCGCCGGCACCACGGGGTACCGGCTGACCTGGGCCCTGGAAGAGGACGGGGTTCGCGTCGCGGACGGCCCGCTGGAAATCCCGGACGTGCCCGCCGGTGCTACCGGCCGGGCCGGCTTCCCGCCCGCGCTGACCGACGCCGTGGCTGGTGGCACGTCCGGCGGCCCGCGCGCGGAGCGCTGGCTGACCGTCACCGCGTCGCTGGCCGCCGGCACCCCCTGGGCCGCCGCCGGCCACGAGATCACCGTTGCCCAGGCCCGGCTGGACCAGCCCTGCCCAGGCCAGCCCCAGCCAGACCAGCCCCAGCCAGACCAGCCCCAGCCGGACCCGCCGCCCGCGCCTGCGTCTTCCCGCACCGGCCCGGGTCCGCTCACGATTGGCTGCGCCGTCCTCGATAGCCGCACGGGCGACCTGCGCGACCTCGGCCCGTTCGCCGTTTCCGCCGCCCGGCTGGATTTCTGGCGCGCCCCCACCGACAACGATGCGCTGACCATCGCGGGCGAATGGCGCCGGGCCGGGCTGACCCGGCTGCAGCAGCGGGTCATCGACGTCCAGACCGGTCCCCGCCTGGTCCGGACCCGGCTGCGGATCGCCCCGGCCGGGACCGACGCCGGCTTCCTGGCCACCCTGACCTGGACCCAGCCGGAGACGGGGGTCACCCGGCTCGGCATCGACGTCGCGCCGGAGGGCAGCTGGCCCGGCCCGCTGCCGAAGATCGGGCTGCGCCTGGTGCTGGACGCGGAGGTCGGAGAGGTGACCTGGTTCGGCCGCGGTCCCGGCGAGGCCTACCGGGACACCTGGCACGCCACCCGCGTCGGCCGGTTCACCATGGCTGCCCGTGACCTGGCCACCCCGTACGTCCGGCCGCAGGAGAACGGCCACCGGATGGACGTCCGCCGCCTGACCCTGGCCAGCCGCCCCGGTCAGGTGGTGACCGTGACCGGCGACCCGGTCTTCGGCTTCGCGGTCCGGCCCTGGTCACCTGAGGCGCTCACCGCGGCCAGGCACACCCCGGACCTGGTCCCGGACGGCCGGAGCTACATCCACCTGGACGCGGTCCAGCACGGTATCGGCAGCGGCTCCTGCGGCCCGGCGGTGCAGCCCCAGCACACCCTGACCGCGTACCCGGTGAGCTTGGCGCTGACGTTCTCGGCTACTGCTTCCCGTGCGGGTCGGAGCGGTTGAGCGTGGCCACGACCTGGTCGTAGTCGCCGCGGGCCTCGCCGTAGCGGAGGAACTTGACCCGCTCGACCTGGCACTCGGTCACCTCGGGCTGGGACTCCAGTACGGTCATCACCTCGGCGATGAAGTCCGCCAGCGGCATGGCCGCCTCGTTGTCCTGCTGGCCGGGGAGCAGCTCGGTGCGGACCGACGGCGGCTCCAGCTCGACGATCCTGACGCTGGTCCCCGCGTACTGCAGCCGGATCGACTCACTCAGCATGTGGATGGCGGCCTTGGACGCGTTGTAGCTCGGCGTGGCCCCCAGCGGCGTGAAGGCCAGGCCCGAGGACACGGTCATGATGGTGGCGTCCGGCTGCGCCTGCAGGTGCTCGATGAACGCGGCGATGAGCCGGATAGGGCCGAGCACGTTGGTCGTGATCACCGACTCGGCGGAGTCCAGGAAGGACTCGGGCCGGTGCCAGTCCTCGACCCGCATGATGCCGGCCATCGGCACCAGCACGTTGAGGCCGGGGTGCCGGGCCAGCACCTCCTTGGCGGCGGAGGCGATGCTGGCCGGGTCGGTCGTGTCGATCACCACGGTGTCCAGCCCTGGGTGCTCCGCGGCCAGCTGCCCGAGCAGCTCGGCGCGCCGGCCGCCGGCGATGACGGTGTTGCCCCGGTCCCGTAGGGCCAGCGCGAGGGCCAGCCCGATGCCGCTGGTGGCGCCGGGGATGAAGATCGTGTTTCCGGAGATGTTCATGCTTCGAGCTTGCCCGCCGAAGTCGCAGCCGGGCAGAGAGCGGTTATCGGGGGACCGGCGATCCCTGGCTGGTTCGTGGCCGGGGCGGATAATCGAACGCATGGACCGTTTCGCCCTGGCCGATTTCCTGCGCCGTCACCGGGAGAGCCTGCAGCCCGGCGACGTCGGGCTGCCCGCCGGCGCCCGGCGGCGCACGCCGGGGCTACGCCGCGAGGATGTGGCCGCGCTGGCCGCGATGTCGACCGACTACTACACCCGGCTGGAGCAGCAGCGC